>Ga0164242_10000082_pt1 | contig 112610 bp, 88 predicted proteins | sample OricomgcompostMG_FD_108783 | JGI IMG/M metagenome (GOLD analysis project Ga0164242, IMG submission 108783) | Miracle-Growth compost microbial communities from Emeryville, California, USA - Original compost - Miracle growth compost (MG) ...
ATTGACGAACGGTCGCGGTAAGGCGCTTTCCAAGCTTCAAGTAGAGCTTGACCGCTCGGATTCGGTCTTCGTACGAATACATGGACTAGCTCCCTAATAGTCCAAGAATTCCGCCGCACCCCCAGATCGGACATCTCTATCTGGCCATGACATTTATTGTAGGTCCCAAATAGATGGAATGGTCGCCTCCCGCCTTAACGGGCCGTCCTGCGCCGCAGTCTCGCGTTCTGAACATGCGACATTGCTGGTTCGGCAGTCCTGCCGTCAAGGAGAACCGTCTCTCCGCTCACCGTCACCGCCAACCGGCCATTCGACTCTTCGCTCACGAGTTCCGCGAACTTCATCATGCCGAGTACTGTCGGCTGGTCGGAATTCAGGTGCGGCCGATATTCCATGATCGTGAGCGTCTGAATCGGCTGAGCATCTGTCCATATCGGCTCGGCAATCAAAAGCGTTGCGAACAGCGCGCCGGTAATGTCATGACAAATCTTGTTCAGCGACCCGCCTGATTTGAATCGCGCAAATCGCCTCATCATGTTTCCAGCATCCTTCAGACGGTGAAGTGAAGATGTAGATGCGCGGCGGACCGCGCATCTGTGTCTGTTCATCGCTCCGACAACGCGGCCCGGACCATCATCGCCAACGTGACGATTCCGGCGCCCAAGGGCGGACCATAGTCATAAAGGCGCAGGTGACGCGCGAAGAAGATTGTCGAAGTCGAAATCACTATCAGAGTCACAACCACCACGACCGCAAAGACCACGATGAAATCCTTCTTCATGACCCACTCCCCGGTTCAAGACCTTCACGTTTCATTCCATCCCAGAACCAAAACGGCTTTGCTTTGAAACGGCAAAAATTTGCGTAATATCCGCCGTATGCCAGCAACAGCGCACCGTTCAGGAACAACTCTTGAAGCCCGGTGAACAATTCACGCGGGTCAGGCGAGACGAAAAGATTCAGGAAGACGATCGTCACACTGATCCCAGCCATGACGATCAGCGCCAGCGGCACCGCAATATCGAGCAACAGTAACGTACCGAGTATGGTTTCGAGATACTTGATCATTTGATAGAAACCAACGTCCGCCATCGCACCGATATAGGAACCGACTTTGCCTGCATGGCTGAAATCCGGAACGTATCGAAATACGACGTAGTAAAGTCCTGACTCTAGGTAGTGGAATGCGAAATACAGCCTCGCCCACATGACCAGATACTTCCACGGTGACTCGTGTGCCATATTCATGCCACTATCCTCTAATGCAGATTAAAAAATGGCTACGTCGCCCGTGCAACATAGCCAAACCTCGCTCGTCTACGGAAATTGAAAAATTGAATATCTGATTTTCCGACTTACGCGACGTCGCTCCTGAAAGTGTTCGGCAACTTTCTTCAGTTGGCGATACGGCCGAGAGTCGGTTTGAACGCCATCATCGGAAAGTGACACTTGATGTACCACACCATCGAAATTTCTTCGCCGTATGCGGAATCGGCTCGCCATCGCGGTGACCACCCGTCCCTGCGGACTGTCGAGCACGTGTCGATGCGCATGGAGCCGCTATTCGCCGAGAGACCCTCCTGGTTAACCGCCATCCCGCCTCCTTGGTACCATTTATGAAGCTACATTTTTGCATTCAATTTAGACTATTAAATGGTATAGCTATGTGGAAAATTCTGTAAACGCGGGGAAACCCCCATTCGGATTCGAATCGACTGATCGTGGGCGATCGAGGCGGCTTCGCGCTTCTATAAGGTTCAGGGGGCAATCGGCCTGCCAGGCGCAGGCGCGAGCGGCGACGTATGAGGATGGACTGACCAGCATTCTCCTGGCACTACTCATGTAGCGGCCTGTGAAGCTATCGGAGCGCGAGCTTTCGGGGTCAATTTATTGATTCATTATTCTATATAACTGACGCGCACGATTTTCATCGATATAGAGAAGTGGCCTCGCTCGTCCAGACAGTTTCTTGAGATTGTCAGGTGGAACGTTCGGGGCGATCATGCTGCCGATTTGATCGCGTGCAGCGTCGCGAAGTATGTCTCATCGGGAGTCTGGTCCGCTAGGCTCGAATGGGGACGTTTGCGGTTGTACAGATCAATGAACTGGCCAATGGAGCGCCGGGCATGGCTGACCGACTCGTAGGCTCTCAGGTAGTTGAGTCGCCCGGCGTGACGGGGTTTGCAGGTGGCGCTCCACCGGTCATCAGACTTATCGCACCAGCATCGAACTCGAGCAGCACAGCAACGTGACAGTGCCAATGGGGGTTCCCGTGATTTTCATGCCGTTTACCGGGTTAGCGGGCTCCAGACCTGACAAGGCTTTGCGGTCTATCCATTTATAAATTCTCTGCAAAATCAAGAACTTGCTGTTTGCCTTCCCCGGAGGCCCGCGGTGCCTCGCCCCCCAATTGTCAAGGCGATATTGTTGGCATAGCCTGATGGGTTTCTCTGTCGGCTGCGGAGCGGACGGCGATGGAACACTGGCGGCAGGCCTATCTCGGGATGCGGTCCATCCCGCACACGCTCAACGAGTTCGAGCTCGCCACGTTCTTCACGTTTTCCGCGAAGGAATGCGCGTTGATCAATGCCCGTCGCCGACACGTCTACCGCTTCGCGCTGACGCTTCACATCGGTTTCGTGCGCATGACCGGTCGCACGCTCGATGCTTGCCAGTACGTGCCACGTAATCTCTGGCAGCACCTGGGGCAACAACTCGGCATCGAATCGCCCGATCTCGGTACGATGACGTCGCTGTACGACGGCCATACCGACACGCTGGTCGAACATCAGGCCTGCGCATACCAGGCGCTCGGCTTCGGCTCCATGACCGAACACCAACGCCGCTATGTGACGCGCTGGCTCAAAGCCGCGCTCTCGGGCCGACAGGATCGTAATGGTCTGCTGCACGAACTCAAACGCTGGCTCTACGAACACCGGATCCTGTTGCCGCGCGATCGAACCTTGCGGGAACTGATCGTGCAGGCCATCCGGGACGTCGAAGGCACGCTCACGGGCGAGCTTACGCAGGCCTTTGGCGAAGCCACACTGGATCGTTGGGGCAAGTTGCTGCCGAAGCCCCATGGCGAGGCATCGAGCCTGCAGCAATGGCTGTGGTCGGTGCCGCTGCGCAATTCGACGCGACAGATGAGCGAACTCTTGCGCAAGCTCGACTATCTGGTCGAGCTCGGCGTACGGGTGCAGTGGCCCGACACATGCAACGAAGCTATCGTCCAGCATTATGCGCGGCGCTGCGCGGACCGCAAACCCTCGGTGAGCCACCGCATCCAGCCGGCCATACGGCGGCTCGAGGCCGCCTGCTTCATGCGCTACGCGTTGTGCTCGGCAACCGACCAGCTCCTGTCGATGCTCGGCGACTGGGTCCGCAAGGCGATCAGGACAGCCAATGATCGGGTGGCCGCCTCGCGCCCGGATCTGAAGGCGCAGCTGCGCGAATTTGCCACGGCCGTCAAGGCGCTCGCAGGCAACAAGGACCTGACACGCGATGCGCTTGCCAGGCAATTGTGCGAACTGGCGGACGCAGTCCTCAAACAGGAGGCGCCCAGTCGGACCAGCCTGATGCGGGCACAGCTCGTCTCGGAGCGGCGCGTGGCGCGTGCACTGCTTGCAAAGCTGCTGGATCTGCCTTTCCAGGCGCAGACCGCCCATCCGGTCATGGATGCGCTCGCCCTGCTGCGCGAGCGCTACTCGAACAAGGCGGTCGATCTGCCGACGGACACGCAGATCCCGCTTGGACGGGCCTGGCAGCGAATGATCGCCAGCGAGAACCGCACCGACGCGCTGATCGCCTTCGAATGGGCGACGCTCTTTGCCTTGCGGGTGGCCCTGCGCAATGGATCGGTCTATGTCGAGCACAGCTTCTCGTTTCGCAGCCTCGGCATGCTGCTGATCCCCGCTGACGACTGGCGACGTCAGCGCAACCACTTCTACGGGCAACTGGGTTTGCCGCAAGATCCGACGGTGTTTCTCGAACCGGTCATCAAGCACCTTGACGAAGGCCTCGAGCGTCTGAGCGAAGCAGTCGAACGCGGCGAAGTCCACGTCGACGACGCGGTTCATCTCGATGCCCTGAAGGCCGAGCCGGGACAGAAGGCGGTCGAGGACCTGCGCCGAGCCCTGTTCGCGTCACGCCCGGACGGGCAGTTGCCCGAGATCATCCTGCAGGTGGACAGCGAGGTGCGCTTCAGCTGGATCCTGCTGGGGCGCGAGCCGCGCTCGCGCAGTGAACTGCTGATGGTCTACGCCGCCATCCTCGCGCATGGCACCTCGATGTCCGCCGCCGACATCGCGCGCATGGTATCCGCGAGTTCATCACCGGCCAGACCTACGAGTGGTTGCTGGCCGAAGGCGAGATTCGGGTGCGCGGCGAACTCCACCGGGTTGCCGATCTCTTGCTCGGCACGGGTGGTCCGACATTCAGTGACACCCAGCGCGCCTGGCTCACGCAGTTGGCCACAACGCCGCTGCGGCTCTACACCGTGACCGACGTCAAGCCTCAACGATCGATGACCGTGTGCGATGTACTCGATCCAGACGTCGAGCCCGTGATCGTCTCCGAAAGCGTGGGCAGCAAGGCCGATCTGCTCGGCGCGACCATCGGCTTGCGCGTGATCCGGGAGAACGGGGCATTCGTCCCGTCGGGCACGATGCATGTTTTCGTCCCGATGCAGGCCGCCCATCTGCTTCGGTGGATTCGCCAGACCAGCGGACCCGGACAGGAGCCGTCCGCTTCGGAGCTCAGTTTCATGATCCGTCGAGCGTGGCTCGCGCAGTTTTTCGAGGACCTTGAGCCGCCCACGCTGATCGACGCCTGGAGCAACGAGCCGTTGCTGCTCGTGACCGACCGCTATCGCGTGCGCGATTGGGAGAAGGTGGCTGCGGTGCTTGCCGCACAGCCCGATGTCGAGGGCAATCCCGGGCAGGGCTGGGAACGGCGCATCGACGGCGATGATGGTCAGGTCCGCAGCGCCGCGGGCATCACCCGCACGCGCGACGGCGATCATCTCATCGTGTTCTGCCGCACGCAGCACGATGCCGATGACAGCCGCAGCTGGTTCGACGCGATCATGAGAGACGCCGTCGAGTTTCGCATTCGCGACATCCAGGATCTCGTCGGCGCACTCGGCCGCATGGGCGACGATACATCCCCCACATCCGGGGCCGCCGATCTGCCGCCCGAGTTCGCGACATCGGTTAGCGGATCAATACCGTTAGCGAGCGTCTGGATGATGAGCAGGGCTTCTTGTGGCGACATGGTTTTCGAACCGGTAACGATAATTGGCCGTGGGACTAGCTGAAAAGGCGCGGGTCGAGCTTGAACGGCTCCTTGCTGATCACGCGCACGCGGCTCATCGAGGCGTGCAGCGGATTGAGCAGCAGGTTGAAGTCGGTCCGGCACACGACGGACGGAACGAGCATCGCGAGTTGTTCGCCGCCTTCGAGCCACTGCCTGCCGATCTCGGCCGTGGTGCCTGGATCGCGCGCGAGAGCGTCCCAGTCCGGCGGCAGCACGGGCTGGCACGCGGTCTCAAAGGCCTCATCCGGCACGTCCAGGGTAACAAGAAAGAAGCCCCCTGCTGGAAGAAGGCCCGCCATATGGACCAGTGACTCCAGCACCGCCGTCGAGGCATGGCAACAGGTGTACAGCACGCGCATGCCCCGCAGATTCCATCGGCCGCCGGCGATCGCTGCGCCGTTGCCGCTGAGGTCGTCGGCGAGGTAATGTCCCCGCTTCTCCTTTGCCAGTCGGTACACCTTCATACCGTGATGCCAAACGTGACACGCATCAGGATGTCGCGAACCCGGTCATACCCCGGTTGCGAATCCAGCACCTCGAGCGGCTTGAGTCCGCCGAGTTCTGCATTGGGCCGTTGCATCCATTCGGCCGCAAGCCGGGCATCCTCAAATACCTGTGTCGCCTGCTGAAGTACGTACAGAACGCGTGCAACACGGTCCGATTCCGCACCTGACAGTCGCTCCTCGTTTGCGATCTTGCGCAGGATGGTCGAGGCCGGAAGACCAAGGCCGGTCAGCAGCGTCTGAAGCGGCACGTCCAGAAGTTCCTTCGCCACCCGGTCCACGATGATCGATTCCATCCCATCGCGAATGGTCTGCCGCTGCGCCAGGGGGTCCATTTTCCCGAACGTTTCGAAGTCGTGCGGCTGGGAGCCGAGACCATTGGTGCCGACGTAAGCGCGTGCGCTGCGCGGTGCAGAACGCTTGGTGGCATGGCCGCCGGCCTGTGAGTGTGTCGTCATTTGATTGCCTCTCATATGAGATGTCATGAGATATCAGATTAGGCCATCTCAATCGGCAAATCAAGTCTCTCATATGGGATGGCCCGTGGTGGCGAAGGAGGATCAAGCCCCCTGCGCGGCCTGTATATTGGGGTCGCAGTAAGCAAGACAGTTGCCCGCTGTTGTCCTGAGCCGCTTGTTTGCGTGTTTAGAAACCCCTACATTTATTCGCAGTCGCAAACCGTTGCCCAATCAATTCTTTAGCGGCTGACCGATGGACGCAATCACGACTCTCGATGCGCTCAACGAGTTTGACCGTGTCGAACTGGGTGGCTACGACTGGACTTTGTGGACTACAGGTGGTCGGCGCTCCCTGAACTCGTCAGGCGACAGGCTCCTCGGCGGCTGCCGTATCAATGAAACTCGCGGAAACGTCAATGACCCACCGACTTTTGACGTCAATTTCACGCACCCGCAGCTGGCCGCTCTCACGGCATCGCGACGCACCCTTTCGAGCCTAGTCGCGGGTGGCACCCTCGGCGCACGCCCGGGGTGCCGGGCATACATGCCGGCCAGCCGCTCACTGAGGAATCGCGCCGACCAGCGCGCGATGAAGCGAGAGTCGCAACCGAGTGTGCACATGATGCTGTCGCGCGACTCGCCGTCCTCGAGCATCAAAATCAACTTCGCACGTCGTCTGAAGACTCTCACGGGGCTTACGCCTTATGAATACATCTGCAAGATCTCGACAACAGAGCCTCAAAGGTTCATTCTTGATCCGCTCCATCAAATGCCGGGACTAAACAGGGCGCCAGTACCGGCTGGAGGTCGCGGCGACGAGTTCTTCGTCGATCAACTGTTCTACACCTCAAGTTCCGCTGCCATGTCGTCGTCGAACTGAGAACGACGCCGTTCAAACCCGAATATGCAGGCCAGTTGAACTTCTACCTGTCCGCGATCGATGCACAGGTCAAGGCGCCCGAGGATCAACCGACCATCACCCACAGGCGCTAGCGCCGCGGACTGAAAAGCCGCAACAGCTCGTCGCGCAGACCGGAAATATCGAGGACGTGCTGCGCGCGCGTCACGGCCACGTAGAGCAGCCGGAGTTCGTCCTCGTCCGGCATCGGGTTGCCGTCGGCGCCCCGCAAGCGGAAGTCGTTGGTCACCCTCACCCGCTTCCATTCGAGGCCCTTGGCACGGTGGACGGTCGAGATCACATAGTCGGCCGCGTCCTGCGCCGCCGAGCGCTGCGCCAAAGCCCGCAGATAGCCCGTACCCAGCTCGTCGACGATTCGTACGACCGGCAGCAGATCCTGCCCAAATGCGCTGCGCGCAAACGCCTGGGCGTCGCTCCACGTCTCGAACAGCGAAAACGCGGCCGGACGAAACGCGCGCTGGCCGGCCAGCAACCGGTCCGCGCCGTCGGCATAGGCGAGAATCTCCGCCGGACTCATGCGGATCGCCGCTCGATGTCCTGCCTCGAGTCCCACGGCGAACTGCCAGAGCGCCGTGACGTTCTTCCGGCACAGGATCGCATCGACCGGCGGCGCGAGCGCGGGATCCTCCACCATGATCGAGCCGATCGCTTCCTGCCCCCGGATGGGCGTGCGTTCGCCCAGCAGCGCGAGCAACCGGCTCGCAAGTGCCGCGAACGTCGCGCCAAAACGGAACGACTCCGTGAGCGCGCATTCGGGCGCGTCGATTTGCGCCATCGCATTGACTGCGCCCCGCCACTCGTAGATTTGCTGGTACGGGTCGCCCACGTAGATGATCTGCGCGTGGCGCTGCCGGCCAAGGACCGACAGCATGACGCCGCCGCTGTCCTGCGCCTCGTCGAAGAGAATGAAATCGGCTTCGATGCGCGGCTCCGAAAGCGCCCAGCGCTTCAGGAGCACGTCGGGCGAAATGGCGCTCGTGGCACGGGCGGCCGCGCCCTCTTCCCACAGCCGCCCGACGTAAGGCAGCAGATACGTGCGCAGTTGCGCGGCCACCGCTGCGTCGATTTTTTCGTCGACGACGATATGCTGCGTGGCCGGCCGGAGATCCGCGGATCGGCAGAACCGGTCCACTCCATCGGCGATCATCCGGCCGATCTCGAACGGAGCGATCTCGACGACCTTGCCCGTCACCGTCCGCACTTCCAGCGGGCCAAGGCCATAGCGTGCGGCCAGCTCGTGCGGCGGCTCGCCCTGCAGGCTCACCCGGCTTCGCAGCGAGGGGCCGACGCAGGCCCACGCCAGCGAATGCATCGTCCGTGCGTCGACGTGAGCGGGAAAGCGCCGCGCCGCGCTTGCGGCGATGTCGCGGTTGAACGCGAGGTACATGCCACGCCGCTGGCCGAAGTGCCCGGCCACGAGCTCGAGCGTGGAGGTCTTGCCCGCGCCCGCGAAGGCCTTGATCTTCAGGTCCCCGGCGCCGCGCGCCGCTTCGATCACGGCCTGCTGCTCTCCCGTTGGAATAAAGCGTCTGTTCACGCGATACCCGACCTCATGTGCGTTGCTCCCGGCGATGTGCAATGGCCGATTTTCGCATGGTCCAAAGCTGATCGCGCACCCCGGCATCGACACATTTGCCCATGGGTCACGACACGGAATCGGCGCGAGCGCATGGCAGTGGCCAGGGCTCTTGCCGACCGTCGTGCGAGCCGCCGCTATGCCGGAATCCGCATGTTCGGTGCGGTTTCTTGCCAAGACGCATCGATTTCGGCCCCATATACTCGGCTGACATTGCCCGGCGCCACGCCACTCCCCCTTCCGGAGGCAAGCTATGTCGACGATTCCAGCACGCATTGAACGCATGCCGTACTCGAGTTTTCATCGGCGACTGTTATGGCTGGGAGGACTCGGCTACGTGTTCGATGCGATGGACGCCGCCGTGCTGGCCTTCATGCTGCCGGTGCTGCGTACCCAGTGGCATCTGAGCAGCGTGCAGACCGGCGTGCTCGGCAGCGGCACCTTCATTGGGTATTTCTTCGGCGCCGCGCTCGCCGGCATCCTCGGCGACGTGATCGGCCGGCGCACGGTCATGGTGTGGTCGCTGATCATCTACTGCGTCGCATCGCTCATCAGCGCCACGGCGCAAGACTGGCCTTTCTTCATGGCGATGCGCATCGTCGCCGGTTTTGGCACCGGCGGCGAAAGCGCCATAGTAGCGCCATTTCTCTCGGAGTTCGTGGCGCGCAAGTATCGCGGCACATTCACCGGCAGTCTGGCGGCATTCTTCTCGTTTGGTTTCGTCGCCGCCGCGGTGCTCGGCTATCTCGTCATCCCGCTTGCGCCCGGCGCGTGGCGTGTCGTTTCGGTGATCACCGCGCTTCCGGTCGTCATGCTGCTGTGGTGGCGGCGCGCGCTGCCGGAGTCGCCGCGCTGGCTCGACAGCCGCGGCAGAAGCGCCGAAGCCGAAGCGATCGTAGACAAAATGGAGGCGGAGTTGCGCGCCGCCGGCGTGCAACTCAAGCCGCTGCAAGCGCACGAGCCGGTCGCGCCGCCAACCGTGGGACGCGGCACGCCGCTGAGCAACCTCAAGGCGCTCTGGTCGCGCGAACTGGCGAGCATTACCGCGATGGCCTGGTTGATGTGGCTGTCGATCACGTTCAGCTACTACGCATTCTTTACGTGGATTCCCGGGCTGCTGGTGCAAAGCGGCATGACCATCACGCGCAGCTTTTCGTATTCGCTCGTCATGTATATCGCGCAAATTCCCGGCTATTTTTCGGGCGCATGGCTCAATGAAAAGCTCGGCCGCCAGGCCACCATCGCGATCTACATGGCCCTTGGCGGCCTCTCTGCGCTGGGGCTCGCGCTCACCCACAGCAATGCCCAAATCCTGACGTCGGGATTTTTGCTGTCGTTCTTCATGAACGGCACCTATGCCGGCGTCTATGCCTTCACGCCCGAAGTGTTCCCGACCGATGTCCGTGCGACCGGCATGGGCGTCGCGTCGGCAATCGGGCGCCTGGGCGCGATCGCCGCGCCCATCCTGGTCGGCTGGCTCTACCCTCGCCTTGGCTTCGGCGGGGTTTTCGGCGCCACGACGCTGGTGCTGATCATCGGCGCACTCGCCGTTCTGATCATGGGCGTCCCCACGCGCGGCCGATCGCTCGAAGAAATTGCCGCCACGCGTCTGAAACGCTGAACCGCTCACGTCTGGCGCATCTTGCGCTCACATCAGGCAACCGAAGGAGAAACCCATGGACCGCATCCTGTTCAAGAACGGTGCTTTGCTCGATCCGCTGCAAGGAGAATTGCAGCCGGGCCACCATCTTCTGGTGGAGGGCGACACGATCAAGGACGTGTCGCAACAGCCGATCACGGCGCACGACGCGCAGGTCTTCGACCTGCAAGGCAAGACTCTCATGCCGGGCTTGATCGACCTGCACGCGCACATGATCGCGACGCAATTCGATCTGCCGAGCCAGGTACGCATGCCCAATGTATTCGTCACGCTCAAGGCGCTGCCGATCATGCGCGGCATCTTGCGGCGCGGTTTTACGACGGTGCGCGATGCGGGCGGCGCCGGCTTCCCACTCAAGCAATCGATCGAAATGGGCCTCGCGCAAGGACCGCGCCTGTTCGTCGCCGGACGCGCGCTCAGTCAGACCGGCGGCCACGGCGACGTGCGCGCGCGCTCGGACTTCATGCCCGGCGACGCGCCGTGCAACTGCTGCGTGCGCGTCGGGGCCTTGAGCCGGGTGGTCGATGGCGTCGACGCGTTGCGCCGCGCCGTGCGAGAAGAACTGCAGATGGGCGCCGACCAGATCAAGATCATGGCCTCCGGCGGCGTCGCGTCGCCGACCGACCCGGTGGGCGCGCTCGGCTACTCGGAGGACGAGATTCGCGCGGTCGTCGCCGAAGCCCAGGCGCGCGGCACCTACGTGATGGCGCACGCCTATACGCCCGAATCGATGCAGCGCGCGGTGCGCTGCGGCGTACGCACGATCGAGCACGGCAACCTGATCGACGCCCCGAGCGCCGCGCTGATGGCCGAGTACGGCGCGTACGCCGTCCCCACGCTGGTGGCCTACGAAGCGTTGCATCTCGAGGGTGTGCGCTACGGCTTGCCGCCCGAAAGCGCGGCCAAGATCGACATCGTGCGCGAGGCCGGCTTGAAATCGCTGGAGATATTCAAACGCGCCGGGGTCAAGATGGGTTTCGGCACCGACCTGCTCGGCCCATCGCATCGCATGCAAAGCGACGAGTTCGCGATTCGCGCGCAAGTTCTGACGCCCGCCGAGATCATCGGCAGCGCCACTACCATCGGCGCCGAAATTCTCGGCATGACGGGCAAGCTGGGACGTCTCGCGCCGGGCGCCTATGCCGACGTGCTGGTGGTCGACGGCAATCCGCTGCACGATTTGAGCTGCCTTGCCGGCCAGGGCGAGCACATTCCGCTGGTGATGAAGGGCGGGCGCATCGAATTCAACGAATTGCATTGAACCGGGACACGGTTCCTTCCGCGCTGCGCGCGGGCTATGTTGACGCCTCGAAACGAAGGAACCGCGCCCCCCTTGACGCGTACTCGCTTACCCTGGTGCGGCACGCTCCGAATGCCACGGAAGCGCCATCTGACGCGCCCTTTGGCGCCCACTAACCCAGGCTTCAGCAGTTCCGAATTCCCTCCGCCCGGCCGATCCCTCACGCTCGAACCCTGTCGTTTGGAACAGAGCACGGATAAAAACCAGCCGTTCAAGCAAGGAGACAAAAGGAATGGAACAGGGAAATGCCACGATCGGCCTGCGTAGACGCTGGTCCGATGGACTCACGTCAATGCACTGGCGCGTGCTGCGCGCGAGCTTCCTCGGCTGGATCTTCGACGGCTACGAGACGCTGGCGATCGTCGTCGTGCTCGTGCCGATGCTGCACTCGGTGCTCACGCCCGCGCAGGCCGCGTCGACGCCCGTTTATGCCGGCCTCGTCATCGGCATCACGCTGCTTGGCTGGGGGCTCGGCGGATTGATCGGCGGCGTGCTGGCCGACTATATCGGCCGCAAGCGCATGATGCTGTGGTCGGTGTTCCTCTACGCGCTGTTTTCCGGCCTCACCGCGCTCTCGCCGGATTTCGTCGTCCTTTGCGGACTTCGCTTCCTCACCGGCCTCGCCATGGGCAGCGAATGGAGCACCGGTATCGCGCTGCTCTCCGAAACGTGGCCCGAAAATGCGCGCGCCAAAGGCGCCGGGTTTCTGCAATCGGGCTTCGGCTGGGGGACGCTGCTCGCGGCGGTGGTCTGGTACCTGCTCGCCGCCGCTCATCCGCTCGGCGCCGACACCTGGCGGCTGATGTTCGTGCTCGGCGCCGTGCCCGCGCTGTTCGTGCTGTACATCCGGCGCGGCGTGAACGAATCCGAAAAATGGCAGCGCGCCGTGCGCGAGAAGCGCTGGAACGCCACGACCGCCGAGCCGCGCACCACCGGCCATACCGGCGAGGACAAGCGCCCGTTCACGCTCGCTCAACTGTTCAGACAACGCGAGGCCGCGCGCCGCACGATACTGCTCGGACTCCTATCGATTGTCGCGACGATCGGCTGGTGGGCGATCTCGACCCTCCTGCCCGCCTACACCGTCGCCATCGGCAAGGCGGAGCAGGTCGCAGACCCGGCTTCGTGGGGCACACGCGTTTCGATCACGTACACGATCGGCGCGATTGCCGCCTATACGATCGGCGGCTTCGTGATCGATGTGGTCGGGCGTCGAGCATTCATCTCGCTGACGTTCGTCGGCTCGCTGGTGGTGACGTTCGTCACCTACAAGCTCACGCACACGGTCGAAGCCATGCTCATCATCGCGCCGATCAACGGTTTCTTCACGCTGGGCTTCGCCTACGTGTGGATGGCGATTTATCCGTGCGAGTTGTTCACGAGCACCGTGCGTTCGACCGCAAGCAGTTTCGTGTTCAACGCGGCACGCCTGATCGCCTGGGTGTTCCCGATCATCGCGGGCACCATCGTCAAATCGTTTGGCGGCGCGCCGCAGGCCGCGATGGCGCTCGGCTCGGTTTACGTCCTCGGGATCCTGTTGCCGTGGTTCCTGCCGGAAACGCGTGGGCAGGGCATGCCCGATTGAATACGCAGCGCGGGCAGCGCAGGCCGCAACGAATCGAATCGCAAGGAGACACCGCAATGGCTGAGCAACACTACTTTGTACGCGTAAGCGACGTGCCGGGTTATCACCCCGCGAATCATGTGGGGACGCTCAATCGCCGCATCATCGGACGCGAAACGGTCGGTGCGCAGCAACTCGAAGTGATCCACGGCACGATCGAGAAAGGTAAAGGCGCGCTGCCGCACGCGCATCCCGGCATCGAGCAGGCGGTGTACATCCTCGAAGGGCGCGCGGTAGCGGAAGTCGCCGGCCAGCGCCGCGAGCTCGGTCCCGGCGAATGCTGCTTCTTCCCGGCGGACACGATGCATATCTTCACCGTCGTCAGCGACGAACCCGCAAAAATCCTCGTGATGTATGCGCCCCCCTACGAGGAATCGCCCGATCGCGTCATCCGTCCCGCGTGAAGCTGGCGAGCGCGTTTTCCCCCTGCCTCCTCCCGGATCACCCATCATGACTGCCCCTTCCGGCCGACATCGCGAGCCCGCGTCAGGGCCGCTCGCGGGCGTGCGCGTCGTCGACATGACGTCCGTCGCAATGGGCCCCTACGCGACGCAGATTCTGGGCGACATGGGCGCCGACGTCATCAAGGTCGAGTCGCATGACGGCGACATTTTCCGCTTCGCCGCACCCGCGCGCCACAGCGGCATGGGCGCCGCGTTCCTCAACCTGAACCGCAACAAGCGCAGCATCGCACTCGACCTGAAGCGCGCGGACGAACGCGAGAAGCTCGTCGAATTGATCGCGGGCGCCGACGTGCTCGTGTACAACGTGCGTCCGCAATCGATGCGCAAATACGGGCTCGATTACGAGAGCCTGCGCCAGCGCAATCCACGTCTGATCTATTGCGGCACATACGGTTTTTCCGAACAGGGGCCCTATGCGGGCCGCCCCGCTTTCGACGACATCATTCAGGCAATGAGCGGGCTTGCCGCATTGCAAGGCGCGAATCGCGAGAGCGGACCCGCCTACGTCAACACCATTCTCGCCGACAAGACAGCGGGCCTCACTGCGGCATACGCAATCTCCATGGCGCTGTTCGAGCGCGAGCGCTCCGGCCTTGGGCAGTCAGTCGAAGTCCCGATGTTCGAGACGCTGGCGTCGTTCAACCTGATCGAGCACATGGCGGGGGAAACCTTCCTTCCCGCCGAGGGCAGCATGGGCTATGAGCGCGTGCTCTCGCCTCACCGCAAGCCTTATGCGACGCGCGACGGCTATCTGGCGCTGCTGCCTTACACCCGCGCGCAATGGCAGCGGTTCTTTACGATCGCCGGTCGTGCGGATCTCGCGCAGGATACGCGCGTCACCTGCGCCGAAAAACGCAGCCAGCATATTGGCGAGCTATATGGAATCCTTAGCGATATCGTCGCGCGGAAAACCACTGCGGAATGGATGGCGCTATTAGCCGACGCCGATATTCCGCTGACGCCAGTCAACGCACCCGCAGACCTGCTCGACGATCCGCATCTCGCGGCAAGCGATTTTTTCCGGCACGAGGCGCATGCGTCGGAAGGCGAGATTCGCACCATCGGCATTCCGGTGCGCTTCTCGCGCACGCCGGGAACGGTCCGGCGGCTCGCGCCCCGGCTCGACGAGCATCGCGAGGAAATCCTCGACGAAGTTGCGCGCTCGACAAAGCGCAAATAAGGCCGGACTCCTTCGTTGGACTGCGGTTATGCATTTTGACAAAGCCGTATTGACTGGATAATCTCACGAGTTCGCCAGGCAATATGAGCGCTACGAAATGCGCTTTCCCTATCCCAACGAGGAGTTAAAGTGAAAAGAATTCCGGCGGCCTTGATAGCCGCTTTGCTTGCCGTGTCGGCCAACGGCGTGCAGGCGAAAGACTGGTCTACGATTCGCTTCGGCGTCGACGCGAGTTATCCGCCGTACGAATCCAAAGCGCCCAATGGCCAGCTCGTTGGCTTCGATATCGATCTCGGCAACGAAATCTGTCATCACCTGCACGCAAAGTGCGTGTGGGTCGAGCAGGACTTCGACGGCATGATTCCCGCGCTGAAGGCGCGCAAATTCGACGCGATTTTGTCGACGATGTCGAAAACGGCGGCACGCGAGCAGCAAATCGCTTTTTCGACCAAAGTCGCCCATTCGCCCGACCGCATGGTCGCGCGAAAAGGGTCGACCATCCTGCCCACGCCCGAAGGCGTGAAAGGCAAGCGGATTGGCGTGGAGCAAGGCTCGATCCAGGAGACTTACGCGCGCGTGCACTGGGCGCCAGCCGGCGCGACCATCGTCCCCTACCAGAACCAGGATCTCGTCTATGCGGACCTGATTTCGGGGCGGCTCGACGCATCCGTGCAAGATCAGGTGCATGCCAACCTCGGTTTCCTGAATACCCCGCGCGGCAAGGACTTCACGTTCGTGGGCAGCGCGCTTGACGACCCGAAGATTCTTGGCAATGGCACGGCCATTGGCATGCGCAAGGAAGATACCGATCTAAAGGACAAGATCGATCAGGCGCTTGCCGATATGCACAAGGATGGAACCTACGACAAGGTCGCCCGGAAGTATTTCGATTTCGATATCTACGGGAAATAAGCCACGCATGCCTGCGGGGGCTGCGATTTCCGCTCGGGCAGATGAGCGGAAAACTCGCCCTCCCGCCCCGGTCATCGCTCGACAATGACGCCCGCGGCAATGATGGCGAGCACAAGCGCCGCAATCGCGGTGTAGACGTAATCGCGCTCGCGCAGGAAGATGGTCAGCATTAGCGCTACGCGGGCAACCGGCAGAAGAATGAAGACCGCGACGCCCGCCTTCATCACGTCATACCCGCTCAACGGGAGCGCGAGCAAAACGCGCACCGGTTCGACGGTCTTCAACACTACGCCCACGGCAATCAGCGCAGAGGCGAACCACGTCCCGTACCAGAGCAGCCCGGCAATGATCTGGTCCCGCCGCTCGAAATGACCTGCTTCGGCTTTCATGCCGATCCTCCGGGAACGTGGATACCGAAGGCGCTCAGGAGCATCTGAACCGCCAGCAGGACAAGCACCACCACGAAGAAAACGCGCAATTTGTCGGCCGGCAGCCCCATCAACAGCCGTGCCCCGACGATTGCGCCCACAACCGATCCCAACGCGATGGGGCCGGCGATGCCAATGTCGATGTCTTTGCGCACGAAGTAGGCTCCCGCGCTGGCGGCCGCCGTCACGCCGATCATGAAGTTCGAGGTGGCGGACGAGACCTTGATGGGAAGCCGCAAGGCCGCGTCCATCGCCGGAATCTTGAGCACGCCGGAGCCGATACCGAGCAACGCGGAGACCAGGCCCGCGCCGTACATGAGCGCCATGCCGACCGGCACGCGACCGACCTGATACGGCACCTCGTGCCCCGACGCATGATCGGGAAAGCTGGAATGCAGCCGCAGGATCGTCGCCCAGCTCTTCTCGTTCGGGACACTCGCGTCGATGGCCTCGCGCCGGCGCGCCAGCATCTGCTTCGCGGAAAGCGCCAGAATGAGCGCGAATAACCCATACAGGACCGACGTCGAGACGATGCCGATCAGCATGACGCCGGTCAGCGCGCCGAGCGTGGTGGCCGTCTCAAGGACGATGGCGAGGCGGATGTTGGTCAAGCGGCCCTTCAGGAACGGCGCCGCGCTGCCGCACGAGCAGGCGATCACCGAAACGATGCTCGCGCCAATCGCGACATGGATGTCGACGCCGAACAGCACCGTGAGCATCGGCACGATGAAGATGCCGCTGGCCATGCCCAGCACGCCGCCGAGGGCACTGGCGCCGAAAGCGGCCACGAATAGCCATAAGGTTTGCATGGCTGCGCCTCGCTCACGCGCGTTCGCGCGGACGGCGGGCCAGACGCGTGACGAAGCGGATCTGGTCGCCGCGATAGTGCAGTTTTTCGTAGTCGACGGGCCGATGGTCCGTTGAATAGGACGTCCGCTCGATCAGAAAAACCGCGTCGCCGGGGTCGATCACCAGGGCCCGCGCAACGTCGGGCGTCGCAGTAACGGCTTCGAGCCGGTATTCCGCCTCCGTGAGCGGCAAGTCGTATTTGTCTTCGAGCAGCGCAAAGATGGGCTCGGCGTCCAGATCGTGCGTGACCACCTTCTCCCCGATCGCTCGCGGCAGGTAGGTTTCGTCGAAGGACATGGCGATGCCATCGGCAAGGCGCACACGCCGAATCCGCATGACGAGACTGCCCAAGGGCACGGCGAGCTGCCGGGCGACGTCCGCATCGGCAGGCACCACTTGCTTGTCGAGCAGCCGGGCGGTGGGCGTGCGGCCGAGCGCTTGCATGTCTTCGACGAAGCCGGTCAGCTCGGTCAGTTCCTGGGTGACTTTCGGCTGCGCGACGAAGGTGCCCTTGCCGCGCCGGATTTCGACCAGGCCGCGTGCCACCAGGTTTTCGATCGCTTTGCGCACGGTCGTGCGGCTGACGCCGAAGCGCTCGATCAACCCCTCTTCCGGCGGGAGCTGGCTGTCCGGAGGCAGAACGCCGGCCGCCATGTCGGCCGCCAAAGCCGCTTCGACCTTCGCGTAGAGCGGGTTACGGTCATGTTCGCTTTTCATTCTGACATAGTGACATCATGATGTCACTATGTCAACGAGATCGCGGCTTTCCTGGCGCTTTCGAAGCCATGCCGGGGATGGCCCTGTATGCGAGCGCATGGGCGGAACCGCTCTGCATCAACGACAAGCCGCTGCCGCTGGCGCCGGCCCATCCGTATTCCCCGCGAATCGGCGAATTTCGTCGGCAAGCTTGGGCGTGGGCGCGTCGTACGTATAGCAATAAGGCGGCGCCGGCACTTTCTCCGGCATATAGCTCTGCAAAACGGCCTTGGCGTCGCGAAGGTAGAGATTGTCCTTCACCGAAAGATACGCGCGATAGTCGCGCCCCGGCGCATAAGCATAAAGCTGCTCGGTGCGTTCGAAATGCTTCTGGTCCGAGCCCCCGTTCGGCAGCGCGGTTCGGGCAGGCGCCTCGGCAATGTATTTGCAGTAGTTGGCCTTCACACCTTCCACCGTGGGGAAAAACTTCGGCTCGACGCATTGGCGATCCGACGTGTTGCTGAATATGTTGCCCTCCACCAATGCGCGCGCCTGAAGACTGAAGCTCATGCCATAAAAATCCCAGTTCTCGAGCAAGTTGTTGAAGATATGAAACGTGCCGAACTGCGCGCGCGGATTTCGCTGCACGGTATTCAGGAAATAGCAGTGATGGACTGTCACGCGCGCGATCTTGTCGCGATCGTAATTGGCGAATAGATCCTTCGAGGTAATGTTGTTCAGCAACATCACTTTGTCGTCGTCATGGAACTTGACCCACGACACCGTCACGTCCGTCGAGCCGTTCTTCACGTTGAGCAGGCGATCCGCGAAGCGCGAAAGATCGAGATGATCGACCCAGACGTTGGTCGAATGGTTGGCCACGTTGACCGCCTGCGAAAAGGTCCGCAGCCGCCCGTCGATGGTGAGATGCGTGACGATCACGTTATTGCTGCCGTAAATGCCCAGCCCGTAGTCGAGCAGCGTCACGCGATGCCCGCGGCCATCGATCGTGACGTTGCCCGGCACACGTAGTTGCGAGCGCAACGTCACGGTCATGTCCGATGCGAAGCGGATCCAGCGCGGCCCGCTGGCGTGCGCGAGCGCCTCGCGCAGCGTTCCGGGCCCCGCGTCCTCCGGCGATGTCACCGTCACCACCGCTCCGCCCAGGCCGCCCGTCGCGGCGCGCCCATAGCCCTCGCGCTGCGCCAGCAGGCTCGCGACGAACGGGCACGCCGCGCTTGCGCTCGCACACGCGCTGCTCGGGTCCGCGAGCGCCGCGCGCGGCGCCGCCATCAGCGCGAGACACACCAGCAGCCACAGCCGCAAGCTCCGTACGATGTTGCCAAGGGGGATCGTCATGAACATTACCTTCACATAGTGGGCCAAACTACTCGACCGTTACCGACTTCGCCAGGTTCCGCGGTTTATCCACATCGGCGCCGCGTGCGCAGGCCGTGTGATAGGCCAGCAACTGGAGCGGCACCGTATACAGAGCCGGCGCGAGCGCGCCGTAGTGCTCCGGCAGGCGAATCACGTGGATGCCCGTCTCGCTGGCGATCTGCGTGTCTTTGTCGGCCAGGACATAAAGCTCGCCGCCGCGCGCCCGCACTTCCTGGAGGTTCGATTTCATCTTCTCCTGCATCTCGTCGTCCGGCACGATCGCGATCACGGGCATGGCCCCGGTCACGAGCGCTAGCGGCCCATGCTTGAGTTCGCCCGCCGGATAGGCCTCGGCGTGTATATAGGAGATCTCCTTGAGCTTGAGCGCGCCTTCCAGCGCGATCGGATATTGCAGCCCGCGCCCGAGAAATAGCGCATTCTCCTTCTCCGCCAGCCGGGTCGCCCATGTGACGATCTGCGGTTCGAGCGCGAGTATCGACGTCAGCATCTGCGGGAGCCCGCGCAACTGTTGCAGATACTGCGACTCGCGCAACGCCGTCACGTGACCGCGCTGGCGTCCGAGCGTCACCGCCAGCATGAAGAGCCCCACCAGCTGCGCGGTGAACGCCTTGGTGGACGCCACGCCCACCTCCTGCCCCGCCTGGGTCAGAAAGCGTGCGTCGCAAAGCTGCACCATCGCACTCGACGCAACGTTGCAGACCGTGAGCGTACGCGTCTGGCCGAGCGATTGCGCGTACTTGAGCGCGGCGAGCGTGTCGGCCGTCTCGCCCGACTGCGAGATCGTCACGACGAGCGCCCGGCGGTTCGTCACAGGCTCGCGATAGCGATATTCGCTGGCGATTTCGACGTCCGTCTTGATCTTCGCGATCGACTCAAGCCAGTACTTCGCAACGAGCCCCGCGTAGTAGCTCGTGCCGCACGCGAGTATCTGGATGCTGTCGATGCCGTCGAAGGTCGCGGGCGCGGCGGCGCCGAACAACTCGGGCACGAAGGCTTCGACGCCGCGTATCGTTGCGCTCACAACGTCGGGTTGCTCGAAAATTTCCTTCTGCATGTAGTGCCGGTAGCTGCCCAGCTCCACGGCCGAATTCGTCACGCTGATCCGCTGCGGCTCGCGCTCGACCGGTTCGCCGTTGCGCGTCACGATGCGGATGGCATCGCGCGTCAGCTCGCACACGTCGCCGTCGTCGAGAAAAATGAAGTGGTCGGCCTGGCCCGTCAGCGCGAGCGCGTCGGAGGCGAGGAAATTGCCTTCCTGAGCCGCGCCGATGAGCAGCGGCGACCCTTCGCGCGCGCCGACAATGATATGCGGCGTGTCTTCGTGAACCACGGCGATCGCGTAGGCGCCGCGCAGACGCTGTACGGCTTCGCGCACCGCGGCGAACAGATCGCCTTCATAGAGGCTGTGAATCAAATGGGCGATGACTTCCGTATCGGTCTGCGAGACAAACACATAACCGGCATTGGAGAGCTCGTCCCGCAGCGCTTCATAGTTTTCGATGATGCCGTTGTGGACCACCGCGAGCGCGTCGCAGGAAAGCATCGGATGCGCGTTGCGAATCTCGGGCGCGCCGTGCGTCGCCCAGCGCGTATGCGCGATGCCGCTCGCGCTTTCGAGGCGCGCGCGGCGCAGTCGCGAATCGAGATGCGAGACGCGCTCGATGCTGCGCATGCGCTCGAGTCCCCGCTCCGAATTCACGGCCACGCCGCACGAATCGTACCCGCGATATTCCAGGCGCCGCAGCCCCTCGACCAGCACCGGAACGATATTTTCCCGCGCAACCGCGCCAACTATGCCGCACATGACTGTTTCCCTTCTCGTATTGGGGCGTGACTTCACGCCCATGCTTGAGTGTGTAATCGATTAACGCGACATGCCGGTTCAAGCCGGCGCTTTTTCTCCGGCCACGAATGCGAGGTACCAGGGGAGCGCTTCGGCCATGCCCTTGCGCAGATCGAAGAGCCCGGTAAAGCCCAACTCCCGTTCCGCCTTCGCGACGTCGGCTTGCGAGTGGCGCACGTCGCCCGCGCGGAAGGGTTGGTAGGTGGGCGTCTTCTCGTAGTGAATGCCATGCGTGGCGAGCCCGGCCTGGATGATCGAGAACAGGTCATTGAGCGTGGTGCGGCCGCCCACCGCGACGTTGTACACCTCGCTCGTCGCGAGCTCGCCGCGCAGCGCCGCGCGCAAGTTGGCCTGCACGACGTTGCCCACGTAGCAGAAGTCGCGGCTCGTCTCGCCATCGCCGTTGATCTGCACGTCGTCGCCGGCCAGCATCGCCGCGACCCATTTGGGAATCACCGCGGCGTAAGCGCCATCCGGGTCCTGGCGCGGACCGAACGCATTGAAGTAGCGCAGACCGATCGAATGGAAGCCGTACGTGCGCGAATAGACGCTCGCGTAAAGCTCGTTGACGAGCTTCGTCACGGCATACGGCGAAAGCGGATTACCGATGCGCTCCTCGCGCTTCGGCAGATTCGGCTCGTCGCCATAGGTCGAGCTGGACGCCGCGTAGACGAAGCGCCGCACGCCGGCCACGCGCGCGGCATCCAGCATCGAGAGAAAGCCCGACACGTTGACGTCATTGGTCGTTTTCGGGTCCTTCACCGAGCGCGGCACCGAGCCCAGCGCCGCCTGGTGCAGGACGTAATCCACGCCGTCGACCGCCTTCGCACAGGCGTTTGCGTCGCGGATATCGGCTTCGTGGAACGTGAAGCGGCTCCACGCGGCCTCGCCCACCCGCTCCTCGACTTCGCGCAGATTGCGCCGGTGGCCGGTGGCGAAGTTATCGAGGCCGCGCACGTCCTGACCCAGCGACAGCAAGGTCTCCACCAGGTTGGAACCGATAAAGCCAGCGGCCCCGGTCACGAGCCAGCTAAACCGGTTCTCCTGCAGAAAAGTCCGCAGCCCGTGCTGCGCTTCGTCCTGCAACCACGACGGCAGGTCCATTTTCATTGCGGTTTCGTTCCGTTTCATTGTGCAGGTATCTCCACGTTCTGCATGATATTCAGGTAAGCGAATCAATCGATGACGAATCGCGTCGCGATTCAGCGCGCGCCCGGCGTGTCGGCGGCCACCACGTGCCGCCACAGTCCGCCGCTCAAGCGCAGGTTTTCAGGGCGGCCGGCCAGATGGGCGCGCATATGGGCGAGCCAGACCTGCTGCCATCGCACGACGTAGTCTTCGAGCGTTTCGCCGTCGTTCGGTTCGGGCAGCCGCTCTAGCGTGTGCGCAATGCGCCCCTGCTCCCATCTGGGCGCATAGAAAATCGACGGCAGGCCCAGGCGGTAGCACGCGCGCGCGGCAAAGCTCGACCAGGTGATCTCCTGGTTCTCGAACGGCACGCGCGCGGCCGCCGGATTGAGCGCGCCGTCCACGGCGAGACAGACGGCGTGCCCTTCCTGCAAGGCCTTGAGGCTGGCCTTCACCACCTGGACCTCGGTCTTGTCGCCCGTCGAGATCAGCGAGCGCGCGTAGTGGCTGCGGCTGATTCCCGGCGTCGAGGCAATCCAGCGCGACGGAATGTCGAGCAGTTCGAGCGCCATCAGCCCGCCGTACATCGGCCCCACGTGCGCCGTGGCGACCACGAAGCCGCCGCCGCGCTCGCGCAGCGGCTCGAAGAACGCGTCGGCCTCGTCGAGGCTCGCGAGCAGATCCATGGCCTCTTCCGCGCGGTCCTCGCGGCATTCGAGCCAGTCGAGCAGCAGATGGTCGACCAGGTAGCCCCATTGCGCCGCGCGCTCCCAGTCGTCGCGCGCCAGTGGCGCTCCCGGCGCGTTCTCGTCGCGCAGCGACCACGCCCAGTCCAGCCGGGCCCGGGGCACCGTCACCGTGCCTGCCGCCGCATCGATGCGCGCGAGCGCCTGCTCGAACGTGGCGGGCAAACCGGCCGAGCGGCGGCGGATGAACGCGTCGAACAAGCTGGCCGCTTCTTCGGTGCGGCCCGCCTGGGTCAGCGCGCCCGCCGCCGCGCGCTGCCAGCGCGCGTGCTCCGGGTTCGCCTGGGCCAGTTGCAGATATTGATCGGCCGACCCCGCGTGATCGCCGGAGTGGCGCAGCGCGCGGGCGTACATCGCGCGCACGTGTTCGAGCCCCGGCGCGAGCGAGGCGCTTTTCTCCAGAAACGGCACCGACTGGGCAAAGCGCCCGGCGCGCAGCAGCGTCTCGCCATAGAGCGAATTGAGCCGCAGATCGTCCGGCGCCATCTGCGCGCCCGCCGCGAGGTGTTCGAGCGCCGCGCCAAGGCGATCGTCGTGCGTGCCGCGTGCGAGATGCGCTTGCGCGAGCTGTGCCCGCAGCGCCGCGCTGTCGTGTCCGGCGCGCAACGCGTTGCGCCCGGCGGAGATCGCCGCGCCGATCCGGCCGCTGCTGCGCAGCGCCTGTACGGCGACGCTCGCCACCCGGTGATTCGGCGCATCGATCCTCGCGGCGATGCTCGCCGCGCCGGCGTGATCGCCGCCGCGCAGCAGCGCGGTCATCCAGACGTGCGCGTCGCCGGGGGACTGCGTGGCCGCGCCGCTCGACTCGCGCGCCAGTTGCGCCGCCGCCGCCGTTTCGCCGGCCTGCGTGCGCAACTGGATACGCGCGGCCAGCAGCGAGGCGTCGTCGGGCGCGGCGCGCGCGGCTTCGTCGGCATGGGCAATCGCCTCGGGCCAGCGCTTGAGCCGCGCCAGCACGCTCGCGTAGCTGCGCCGGTCGGCGGCGCTCCCCGGATGCGCTTGCACCAGCAAGTCGAGCACGCGCGCCGCCTCGGCCAGCGCGCCGGACTTGACGAGCGGCGCGACCACGAGACGGCGCAAATCGGCGTGCGCCCGCGCATCGCGAATCCACGCCACGTCGAGACCGCCGATGCCGGCCGCGAAGCCTTGCGAACGCATCAGCGCGATCGCCTTCAGCACGCTCGCATGAGCATCGAGCGGGCCGCCGCTACGCTCGATCTCGTCGAGCTGCGCGAGCCCGGCTTCCCAGGACTCGGCGCGAAGCGCGCGCTTCGCGGCATCGAGCGTCGTCGCGGCAGGGGCGTCGGCATCGGCGCGCGCGCCACGCCCGGCCAGAGCTTCAGCCATGACGGAACTCCCGGTACAGCGCCTCGGCCATCCGCACGGCGAACGCGAACACGAACCCCACCGCCAGCGCCTCGATCAGCAGCACGCCCGTGTTCGGGCTCCCCGGCCGCGCTTGCGGCACCGGGCGCGCGATCACGCTGAGGTAGCGTTGCAGCCGGAGCGTATCCGTGAACGCTTGCTGATAGTTCTGCCGTGCCGAAGCAAGACTCTGGTCCGCGAAGGTCTGCGTATTCAGCAGCGCCTGATAGGACTTCAGCCGGCTCGCCTCGGTATTGCCCTTGCCGCTCATGCGCGCGCGCACATCGTCGAGCTGCTGGCGCAGGGCATTCACCTGCATCTGCGCCGGCCGCAGCATCGGATGATCGGGATTGCCGAGCGCGCGAATCTTGTCGAGATTGATCTTCGCCGTGTTGAGCTGGGACTCCAGCTGCGCGGAGAGATTGAGCAGCATGCCCGCTTCCGCCTCGGGGTCGATATTGCCGTTGCGCACGCGCCAGTCGGCCAGCGCGCCGCGCGCATCGAACGCCTCTTTCTGCGCGCGCGTCACCGCCTCCTTGCTGACCTTGAGCGTATCCGCAATGCCCTTCTCGTCCATGTTGTTGACGAATTGCTGGGCGAGCCCGATCAGCGCGTCGGAGACCGTTCGCGCATCCGCGGGCGAGAAGGCGCTCACGCGCAGCACGTCGATCTGCTCGATCATGTTGTACGAAACGTCGACCGCGTCGAGATAGGCGCGATAAAGCTCGTCCTCGCCGGCATCGGGCGACAACCGGTTCAGCGGGTCGAGGCCGGTATAGGCGAGATACTTTCTCAGGCCGATCTTGCGGTCGAGCTGGTGCATGCAGTCGCGCGAGCGGATGAAGTCGGCGACGGCCCAGCCATCGACGAATCCGCCCAGCGCGCTGCCGGCATTGCCGCTCGACAGCAGGCTCGCCGTGCCGCCCTGCGCGGACGCCTGGGTCATGCTCGAGCGCACCGAGAAACGCGCTTCGGCGCCGTAGCGCGGCGCCGCGAAGACAAGCGCGTAGAGCGCCGCCAGCGCCACCGGCACGAGCACGAGGCCGAGCGTGACGAGGCGCTGGCGCCGCCGCCCGCGCAACGCCGCTTCGCGCATCTTCGCGCGCTGCGCGATGGGCAATTCCGCGCTAGACACCGAACTGGTCTCCCGCGCCGGCGTCGGCGAACTGGTCTTCGCCGGATTCGCCTGGTACGCCTGACTCGCTGCGGGATCTCCGGGGCGGGAACCGGCGGATGCATTCTCCGAGGTCGTCGTCGATCCGAAGGCCGTATTGCTCATAGACCAAACCTTTGGTGCAGTAATCCATCATTTGCTGATGACGGTAAGTTGATAAAAGCAGCGTGCGTCCCACCAGCCGCTCTTCGAACAGCGCAAGCCACAGGTTCGTGAAGCGGCAGTCCTCGAACGGAATCGCCCCTTCGACGACGTACACGTCGAAATCGGGCGCAAGCGCAAGCGCAAAAGAGAACTCCTGGCGCACGTAGAGCGGCCAATGCTCCATCGGCTGCGGCAGATACTCGGGGCTCGTCAGCAGGTCCGACACGAGCTCGACACAGGGCGTGGCCGCCATGCGGTAGAGCGCGCACACGAACTCGATCATGCGCAGCCCCGTTGCCTTGCCGCGCACGAAACCTTGCCGTCCGAGCGGCCAGGACACGCGCCCGCGGTGATGGACAAAACCTTCGCGCGGCGGCCGCAGGCCCGCGATGACGTCGACGATGGCCCGATGGAACTCGGGCCTGGGCGAAAGCAGCGCATAGCGCCCGCGCGGAATGCACAGGTCGACGCTTTCCAGCAGCGCTTGCCGCGCGCCGAAGATGTGCGGGGCATCCGTGACACCGTTCAGTTCGATCATGGCGCGCTCACATGGGTTGCACATGGGGTCGAGCGAGCCGTTCCATGGCCACGCCGAGCACCCAGAGAAAGACCAGCGCCGTGACGAAATACGTGAAGCTCGCATCGTGCGACGTGTAGCTGGAGAAATACGACGACCTCAGCAACTGCATGCCATGCGCGAACGGCGACCACAGAAAGTACTTCCGGTACTGCTCCGGCAACTGCTCGGTGACGAAGAAAACCGACGAGAACATCTCCAGGCAACGCTCGATAACGGGCGCGAAGCGCAGAAAGAAGCGCCACCTTGTAGCGATGCTGCCGAAGATCAGCCCCATCGCGACGCCCGCGCCGCCCATCATCACGACATAGGCGATCGCCCCCGACCAGCGCACCGGCAGCGTGATGAGGCCCAAGCCGTGGCCCGCGCCGATCAGCACCGCGTACACGCCCAGGTAGATCGCGATGAAGAGGCCCCCCTGCACGACCGCCACCGCGAGCGGCGTGACGGCCTCCAGGTTGATGAGGCCGCGCGCCGCGACATAGCTCGTGCTGGTGCGAAACACCGCTTGCCGGAACATGATCCACGTCGTCGCGCCCAGCAACGAGAACGTGGGCACGTCCATGCCGAGCACGTAGTGCGTGCCCATCAGAAAGTACAGCGACGAAATCAGGCTCAGCAGCACGGCGGGGCCGACCACGGACCACAGCAGCGCAACGCGGCTCTCGTTCTGGAGGATATGCAACTGAAGCCGCAGCAACGGCGCGATGCTGGCGAGCCGCGATTGCAGCGTGCCCGGCTGCGCGCCGGGTTGCCGCGCGTGAATGCCGGCCAGCCGCTCGCGCAGTAGCGCGACTTCGCGCGCCTCCTGCGGCTGCAGCGCGATCTCGAACGCGACATCCTCGCGCGAAGCGAGGCGACGCGCTTCGCGCGCCTCCTGCTGCTGGCGCTGCTGCGCGCGCCGGTCGAGCCCGTCCATCAGACGCGCGTTGTCGGCGCCGAGCGTCGCCGGCGCGTAGCCGGCCACCAGCACGTCGACGCCCGCGCGAATATCGGTTTCCAGCAGACGCGCGATCATGCGTAGCTGACGCCGGCGGAATTCGGCGCGCTCGGGCGGCGCGCCATCGCGCGCGAGTTCCGCGTCGAGCTCGCTCTCGAGCGCATCGTAGACGCGCCGCCGCCCGGCCACGCTCTCGCGCGGCGCGCTGGCGAGCGCATCGAGCACGCCGCCCAGCACGTCGCCGACGTCGTCCGAGGTTCGCCAGCCGGCGCGCGCGCCGTGCCGGCCCACCGACTCCGGCGCAGCGGCGCTGGCAGCCGCAGCCGCGTCGACGGCTGCATCGACGGCCGCGCCGTCGGCATGCCGCGCCGTCCGGCGCTCGCGCCAGTTCTTGATCCGATCCTGGTTGCTCATGTCCCGCCTTCACTGCGACATGCTGGACACGGAACGCGCGGTGCCTAGCGTCGCGCTGAATGCGGAGAGGACCTTCTGGACCTGCGTGAACGGTGCGTCGGAGATATAGATCGCGTCGCCGTCGTGCACCGAGAACTTCCCGGCGAGCACCATCTGCTCGGGCCTCGTGAAATCGAACTGGTAGATGACGGGCGGCGCGTCGGTCGCGCTCGCCGCGGCGTTGGGCCGAATGCGCAGCAAGAAGACCGCCTTCGGGTTGGCTAGTGCATCGCTCAAGCCGCGCGAATCGCCGAGTGCGTCGAGCACCGTGTAATTGCGCTTGCTGAGCCTGACTCTCGACTGTGCGCCTGCGGCGCCCAGCACGATCAGATTCTCCACGACGTCGTGCACGACCACCGAGTCGCCGGCGCGCAACGCAATATCCTCCGCGCTGTCGCGGTAAATATCGGACAGGCGCACCGACGCGCTCTCGCCGTGGCGGCGCACCGTGACCGCGAGCTGCTCGGGGTTCGTCTGGTTCGGCGCGGCCTGGCTCAGGAGCCCGCTCAGGCGCTGCGTGCCGGGGCCAATCGGATAAACGCCGGGCTTGCTGAGATCGCCCTCGATCGTCACGGTCTGCCCGCGCCGGTCCGTGCGCCGCACGCTCGCATCGAGCCCGACCGTCACGCGGCTCAAGCGCCGCTCGATCGCGTCGCGCAACTCGGCCAGCGTCAACCCTTGCGCGCGTATGCGGCCCACCTGCGGAACGTGGATCGCGCCGGATTCGTCGATGACCATCTCGCCCATGTCCGTCATCCCGCTCGCGCCGCTCGTGGCGCCCGGCCCGCCCGCGCCATTGGCGAACACGCCCACGCCGTCTTGCCCCCACAGCGAGATGTCGATGCCGTCGCCCGGCGCCAGTTTTTCATAGTCGAGCGGTCGCGCGTCGCGGAAATCCAGCGGAAAGCTGGCGTGGCCCGTCGCGCGCGAAGCGCGGGCGAGCGCCGGCGTCACGGCGACCAGATCGATGTCGTTACGGTCGTGCGAAGCCCGCACCTCGCTCAGCAGCGGCCCGCTACGCGGGATCACGCACCCTTGCAAAACACCACAGAGACACACAGTCAAAGCCATGACCAGTCGGTCAGGAATACGAACGAGCCCGTACCGCATCAATTCATCACCAGATTTTCGAGTTGTTCCACATGCAGGGGGCGTTCTTCTTCCGCCGGCTCGCTGCGCCGGCACAGGCTCATGAACGTTTCGAGCATGGCTTCCACCGAAAAGAGCTCGGTGGCCCGTTGTTTGGCCCGCTCCCTCACGGTCGCGTCGGCCTGCGCGCTCAGGACGAGATGTTCGATCTTCTCGCAGGCGTCGTGCAGGTCGGGGTTTTCCGCGCACGCCAGCAGATGCCCGGTCACGCCGTCGATGAAGCATTCGCCCGCGCCGCCCGCCGGCGTCGACACCGTGCAGATGCCGAGCAACTGCGCCTCGATCAGCACGTTCGGCAAGCCTTCGTGCCGCGAGAGCAGCACCTTGACATCCATCTTCGAATACCAGAACCCCACATGCGACGACAGCCCCACGAGCAGCAGGCGCCCCGCGATGCCAAGCTCGGTCGCGAGCGCATGCGCCTCTTCGCTGAAACGGCCATCGCCCACGATGACGAAGCGCGCCAGCGGGCGCTTCTTCAAATAGCGATGCGCGAGCTTGATCCACAGGAGCGGGCGCTTGTCCGGCTCGAGACGAAACACGCCGCCGATCGTTTCGGTCGCGTCCGCCGTGCGCTCGACGAACGTCGTCCACTTGTGTTCGTCCTGCTCCGCGGCGAGCGCGTTCATTTCGGGCACGCCGTTGTAGAGGATGCGAAAGCGTTCGAGCGGCAACCCCAGCCACAGCGCGTACTCGCGCGCACCGGTCATGCTGTTGCTGACGAATTCGATCCCGGGCACCTCGGCGAGCGCGCGATAGAACACGGCGTACTCGGGACGATTGCGCTCCTGGCGGATGTTCGGCGGCAGCCCGCGAAACACCAGATGGATCGTCGGGACGCCGGCCAGCAGCGCGGCCAGTGCGCCAAACAGACAGGTGCCGTCCTGCCAGAGGCTCACGACATCGAACCCGCGTTCGCGCAGATACGGGGCGAGACGCGTGACGCCGTAGTGCACCTGCGGCGGCAGGCTGCCGAGCATGCGCAGCAGGTCCGCGTCGCGAATGTCCTGGTGCGCGGCCGAAACCGCGGGCATCGCATTGATTTCGGACACCTTGACATCGGCATCGCGCAGGGTGCCCAGAAAGAAGTCGAGACGCTGCGGCCGGTCCACCCGCGCCGGGTCCGAGTGCTGCTTGACGAGCACCTCCACCGCGCCGACCTCGCGGCTTGCGGGGTGTTCGCATTCCCCGGCGGCCCCGGTCGCGAGACGCTGCAGATGCACGGCGAGCCGCGTCAGTTGCCGCTCCGCGCCGCCGGGCCCGAGGCTACCTGTCACGAGCGCGACCGAGGCGGGTTTGCCGCGCTGCTGCGGCGGCACGGCGCGACGGCGAAAGCGCAGGATGGCCTGGCGCATGGCGACGATCTTGATGTCCTGCCCCACCAGATCGCTGGCGGATTCGAAGCGACGGTAGAACGTGTAGTCGTCGACGATCTTCGCGACGAGCTGCCCACCCTTGCTCTCGGGCGAGATTTCGTGCGCGACGGGCTCGATGACCTCAATCGCATCGGCGACCATGCCGCGCTTGGCGAGGCGTTTGGCGAACGCCACGCGCAGCGGGCGGCGGTCGTGCTCCGCGATGACGCGCCGGAACAGCGCGTCCGAGGCCTCGTGCGCCTTGATGTCGGCAAAAAATTCCGCGCGCGCCAGCACCTTGCGCGGGTCGTCCGGCTGATCGGGAAAATGGCGGTCCGCAATGGCCATGGCATCGTCGACGCGCCGCTCCTTGATGAGACGCGTCGCGTAGTGCCGCGCCACGACGAGATCGTCGGGGCAGTCGCGCAGCAGGTCGCCCCATTGCGCGAGCAGGCCCGTGCTGAGTCCGGTCCGCTCCTTCATCTGCAGCAGCACGATACGCACGGTCATGTCGTCGGGCGCTTGCGCCGCCAGCCGCTCCGCTTCGCCCAGATGCTTGCGCGCATTCTGCAGCGTCGTGCAGGCGGAAAGCAGGCGCGCCAGCGCTTCGTGGAGCGCCGGCAAGCCGGTCAGCGGCTCGGCGGTGTCCTGCGGCGGCTGCTGAGCGTGCTGCTGTGGCTGGGCCGCCTCGCGCGCCGGCGCGGCCTTCGGCCTGGCCGCCGCTCTCGGCTTCGCCGCCGCGCGCGGCTTCTTTGCCGCCGGCGCGGTCTTCGCGCCGGCCTGCGCCACCGCGTCCGCCTCGCCGCTCGCTCGCGCACGCTTCGCCCGGGCCTGCCCGGCACCCGTGCTCTCGTTCGCCCCTGTTTTTCCTGCTTTAGCCATTACCGAAACCCAGCCGTCATTTCCTGGAAGTACGCCAACCCCGTTTGCGTGTCGTTCGCTGCGGGCCGGGACTCGCGTCCCGGCCCGTGGACCCTCATCGGCCCATCACGCCGCCTTCTTGCGCTTTGCGCGATCGATGAATATCCGGCACTTCTGGATATTTCCGTCGATCAGCTCCGGCGACGCGGAACGGGTACGCAGCGCCTGCCAGTACCTGAGCGCCAGCTCGAAGCGATGCGTACGCATGGCCCCGGTCGCCGCCGCCTTCAACCCGATCGCGTCCTCGGGCGCGAGGCGCAGGATCGTCTCGCCCAGCGAGAGCCGGTCTGCGTCGTTCGCGGCATCGAGCGACTTCACCTTCGCGTGCAGTGCCGCGAGCACGCGCTTCTTCTCCTGCGAGACGTCCTTGTTCTCGGGATCGAGATGCTGCAGACGTTCGAGAAGCGCCCATGCCCGTTCGCAGTCGCCTGCGCGGTGCGCTTCGCGTGCGAGCCGGATGGCCCGGCTGCGCAGACCCAGGATCTGGCGCTTCGCCTCGATGCGCGCGGCAGGATCGCTCGAAGGCGCATTCAGCACTCGCCCATAGGCATCGATCGCCTCGCCGTAGTGGCCGCTACGCACCGCCATGCGGGCGAGCTTGATCCACATGCTTTCCGTGATGTCGTCGAGCGGGGAGGCGTCGCGCAGATAGACCAGCGCGGTGCTGACGTCGTCGAGCGCTTCGGCCACGCGGATGCGGAAGCTCGCCAGCTCGGGGAACGTCGTGTGCGTCTGGCTCGCGATGGCGAGCACGCCCGCCGCGCGTTCGTACTCGCGCGCGATGAGCGCCGCGCGCACGTCCTGGCGCATCTGGCGTTCGAGCTGACGTCTCGCGCGAATCAACGCATTGCCGTTCGCGTTGAGCTGCGCGCGCGCCTGGATCTTGTCCGCCGCCTGCAGCATGTCGCCCGACGCGAGCGCCGCATTGCCCTCATCGAGCCAGGCCGTGGCCTGGCGTGCGATCCATTCGGCCGCCTCCTTGCTGTTGCTGCGCGCGATCCCCTGGGTCACCGCCAGCAGAGCGGCCGGCGTCGCGAAGCCGCGCTCGGCCGTGCGTTGCGCGAGGGCGAGCATCTCCGCCTCGCTCATATCCACGGGCGCGCGCGCCAGTTCCAGCAGCGCCGCGCGATCCGAGCTCGCCAGCGCCCGCTCCCAGAGCGCCAGGAAGCTCGGCGCGTGAGCCGGCAGCGCCTCGCGCACTTCGTGGGCCCACTGCATGGCGCCTTCGGCATCGCCCGACGTTTCGAGCAGATGGATCACCGCCGTCGCGGCAACGGATGCGTCGGCCGTATCGGTCGAGACACGGAACAAACGCTTCCAGGTGGCCAGCGCCGTCGCCGTGTCGCCGAGCTTCCCCGCCGACTCCGCGCAGATGCGCAGGATGGCCGGCGCCTCATGCTCGTCGGCGATCAGCGCGGCGGCAAGCCGGGCCGCCTGCTCGTAACGGCCGGTCTCGAAGTAGCACTGGGTGAGCAGCAAGTTGGTCTTTTCGTCGAACTCCGGCTCCGCGCCGAACGCCTCGAACTGCGCCGCCGCGCCTTCGAAGTCGCCCAGCTCGTGGCGCACGCGGCCCAGCAGCAGGCGATGCTGGCGGCTGCCTTCGCCGTGCCGCAGAATGCCGTGCAGCCGCTGCGACACTTCGAGCACGCGCCCCGCGTTCCACGCGGCCTCGAGGCTTTCCGCCGTATCTTCGTGCTGGACCGCATCGGCGCGCTGGGGCGCCGGAACGTCCGACGCATCGACGCGCGGCACCACGAATTCCGTGTACCAGGCCTCGCAGAGCTGGTCCGAGAACAGATCGGTGTAGTGCGTGAGATCGAGCCCGCCGTTTTCCATCGCGTTGGCCTGGCCCAGCTTGCGCATCAGCGGCGTGGGGTCGTAGCACGGCACGTTCATGCGTTTCGCAATCGCGCTGATCGCGTTGATCAGCTCGCGGCGCTGCTCGACCGGCATGTTGTCGGGCGTATCGGCATTCACGTGCGTCACGAAGGCCAGATGGTCCTTGCCGACCATCTCGGCGATCTGTTCCATCTCGGCCGCAATTTCGGCATCCTTGAGATCGCGGCGCTGGATGCGCGCGAGCAGCGCGCGGTCCGCCGGCGACAGGCGCTGGAACGCGAAATCCTGCTCGAGCCATTCGCTGCGCTCGGCCATGCGGTTGGGCGTCGCCATCGACCAGAACTGGCGGGTGCGCCGCTTGTCGGCGAAGAAGTCACCGAAGTGGCGCACCATATAGTTCATCTGGATCGGATGACCGTCCACGCTCAACAGCTTGCGCGAGGAGATTTCCACCAGATAGAGATCGGCGCCGGGCCAGGACTTCTTCTCGAAGCTCTCCGACGAACCGGGACGAAACGTCAGCGTGCGTACATCGGCGGGAATGTCCTTCTTGCCGAACATGAACTGCAGTTGCTGGAGCGCTTCGGCGCTCGTATGGACGAAGCCGTAGTTGCGGGCCAGCACCGGGCGGACCGGATAACGTCCGGCGCCCCGGCGCAGCGGCGTGTGAATGCGGCAGGTACCCACCGGCGCAATGGTAAAGAAAGTCATGATGGTCGTTCAGATATCGTCTGCGCTGCCGCTTAGAGCGCCCAGTAGGTCAGCTTGTTTTTCACGATCCGTTCGCCGTCGAGAGACGACTTCAGGTCGCAAACGATGCCGCCGTCGGCAATCATCTCGGGCAGATCGCGCTCGATCGTGTCCATGATTTCGCGGTGCGGCACGGCGAACACGAGTACGTCGAGCGCGTTGAGCTTATCGCGGCTCACGAGCTCGATGCCGTACTCTTCGTGCACCTGCTCCGCGTCGGCCATCGGGTCGTAGACGAGCGGCGACATGCCATAGCGCTTGAGCGCCTCGTAGAGATCGACGACCTTCGAATTGCGAATGTCGGGCACGTTCTCCTTGAACGTGATGCCCAGAATGCCCACGCGGGTGGTTTCCTTGAGGCGGTGGCGGCTCGCGATCACCTGCACGAGGCGGCTCGCGACATAGTCGGCCATGCCGTCGTTGATGCGGCGCCCGGCCAGGATCACTTCGGGGTGGTAGCCGAGCTCCTGCGCCTTCGAGGTCAGATAGTAGGGGTCCACACCGATGCAGTGACCGCCGACGAGGCCCGGCGTGAAGCGCAGGAAATTCCACTTCGTGCCCGCGGCCTCCAGCACCTCGGACGAGCGGATGCCGACCAGGTCGCAAATCTTCGAGACTTCGTTCATGAGCGCGATGTTGATGTCGCGCTGAGTGTTCTCGATGACCTTGGCCGCTTCGGCCACCTTGATCGACGAGGCGCGGAATACCCCCGCTTCGATGATCTTTTCGTAGACGCCCGCGATGGCGTCGAGTGCCTCGTCGTCCTGGCCCGAAACGATCTTGACGATCTTTTCGAGCGGATGCTCGCGGTCGCCCGGGTTGATCCGCTCCGGGCTGTAGCCGAGCTTGAAGTCGATGCCGCAACGCAAGCCCGAGCTCTTTTCCAGCTCCGGCCCGCAGATGTCCTCGGTCGCGCCCGGATGGACGGTCGATTCGAACACCACGATACTGCCCGGCTTCAGAACCGGGCCGATCAAACGGCAGGCGCTCTGCAGCAACGAGAAGTCGGGGCTGCATTTTTCGTCGACAGGCGTGGGCACCGCAACGACAAAGAAGTTCGTTCCGGCCAGATCCTCCACCTTGTCGGTAAAACGCAGCGTCGAATCGCGCAGCACGTGCGGCTCGATCTCGCCCGTCCAGTCTTCGCCGGTGCGCAAGTTTTCGACGCGCTTCGCGTCGACATCGAACCCGGTCACCTCGAAGTGGCGCGCAAGCGCCACCGCCACGGGCAAACCGACATAGCCCAAACCACACACCGCAATCTTCATCGTCACACAATTCCCCTTAATAACAGTCGCATGCCGCCGGTCCGCGAACCGATAAGCGGTTTGCGGGCACGGACGCTTCGACCCAGACAAATGAACCCGAGAACCTGCCGCAAGGCTGGCCCTGGGTGGAGTGATTTCCCGCCAGAAATAAATCTGATGTCAGTTAGGACTATTGATATTCAGATCCGCAGGGGCGTCGCCGCGGAAATACCGCCCCTGGACGTGCGTCGCGCCTGCGCGCGCCGCCACATCGACGTCTGCCTCGTCTTCGACGCCGGTAATCACGACGTCGGCGCCCGTGCCGCGCGCCAGCGTGACGAGGTTATGCAAGAAGTCATTGGCCCGGCCGCTCTCTCGCGCCTCGCGCAGACGGCCTGCGTCGATCTTCACGATATCGACGCCCAGCGACGCCAACGCTTCGACACTGCTACCGCCGCCACCCACGTCGTCGAGCGCGACCTGACAGCCCAGCGCCTGAAACTTGCGCACGAACGCCCCCACCCGCTCCAGATCGATCGTGGGCGTGACCTGGGCGAGCTCGATCACGAGCCGCTCCGCGATGGCGCGCTGCTCGCCCAGCATGGCGATAATGAGCGTCCACCAGGCGTCGAGCGAAGCGCTCTGCGCCGTCACATTGCAGCCGAGCGAAACGCCGGGATTCGACTGCAACGCGCAAATGGCCGTTTCGACCGACCAGCGATCCAGTCTGCGGATCAGGCCGAGCCGTTCGAGCGGCGCGACCATCTCGGCCACCTGCCTGCGTGCGCCCTGCCACGTCATGAGCGGCAGCGCTTCGTAATACCGTACGACCTGCGAGTCACGCAGATTGCGAATCGCCTGCGCGTCGAAGACCAGACGATCGAGATCATTCGCCGAGAACACATGCTCGGCTGCTTTCATGTCGGCGAAAAAGCGCTCGCGCCAACGCTGCTCTTCCTGGCCGAGCCGATCGGCGTCCGCGGCGGCGCTCGCGGCCGCGATATCGAATGCGCTTTCCATCTGCTCGACTACCGACACGGACAGCGCGACGAATACGACGTCGCCCGCAATGTCGATCGGCTGGTCGGCAAGATCGCAAAGCATGCGATCGAGCAACACCCCCACCTGGGCCGAGCCCGACACAGCGGATGGCAGGCCGATGAGCGGCAGGTCGAAGACGAACAGGATCAGGTCGCCGCTCAGCACCGCAATGCCCGGCACCGAACGGCATAGCTCGCGCGCACGTTCGAGAACGACGTGTCGTACGGCAAGCGCGGATTGCGAACCCCACGCGCGATCGATGCTGCGCAAATTCGTGATCGACGCAACGATGCAGAGGGTTTGCGCCGCACTGGAACGGAGGGGCGAATCAGCCGCCGGCCGCACCGATTGCGCAAACAGAGGCTCGTGGGACGTCATGCCGCTGCGCCTTTATTAAACGCAACGCCATAACAGAGCAAAACGGACAAAAGGGGTCCTTTCTGTCACGATCAAGAATAGTCGATAACCGATTAAAAACTAGTGGGATAAACATGGACTTGCTGTCAGGACTTATGGGAAAAATGCCCGGGACGAAAGGGACCCGTTATGTCCAGACTTTTGTCGGCTTGCAGCGAGAAAAATGCATGATGGGTGATGAGTTATTCAGGAGAGAAAGCCAATCGCAGACACGGAGGTAAATGTCATGAAAATCGGTTATGCGCGCGTATCGACTGACGAACAGAATCTGGACTTGCAAACCCGGGCGTTGACATCAGCCGGTTGTGATGTGCTTTTCGAGGATCAGGGTGTTTCGGGCGCGAGCTTTTCACGCCCCGGACTGGCTTCGATGCTGACGCAACTTCATACAGGGGACATTCTCGTGGTGTGGAGGCTGGACCGGCTAGGCCGCTCGCTGCGACGACTCATCGAGCTCATCGAAGGCCTCAGCGCGAGGGGCATCCAGTTTCAATCGCTAACGGAAGCGATAGACACGACTTCGTGCAGCGGCATGCTGATCTTTCACATGCTGGCCGCGCTCGCGCAATTCGAGCGCTCGCTGATAGGCGAGCGCACGCGCGCGGGCATGCAGGCGGCGCGTGACCGCGGATGCAGGCTGGGCAGGCGCCCTGTGTTGACACTGGAACAAAAAGCCAAGGTGCTCGAGTTGCTCGCGAGCAGCACCGTCACCGACGTCGCAACGAAATTCAACGTTCATCCACGCACGATTCGTCGCGTATGGCAGCAATCGGAGCATGCCGATGGTCCAGTGAGGCGCAAACGAGCGCGCTGATCCTGCGGGGTCACAGGGCATCGGCTCACCGGCAAACGGCATCTTCATTGCGAAGCTGCCGCGGGGTTGACCGGCTCACACGACGTGCTTCTCGACGCTGAGGCCGTGCCGGCGCAGACTGCGCAGCAGCGTTTTGGGATGGATATCGAACTGTTGGGCGACGCTCATGGCGGAGTTCGCCAAAAGCAGTTGCTGCGCGCGGAGACACTCCGCTTTCGTCATGGCATGACGCCGGCCCACGTGCTTGCCGCGCGCCTTCGCTGCGAGCATGCCGGCACGCGTGCGCTCGCCGATGAGCGAGCGCTCGAACTGGGCCAGCGCCGCCATGATATGAAAGAGCAACGTGCCGCCCGCGGAGGTGGTGTCGATACACTCGGTGATCGACACAAACTGAATCTCTCTCTTCCCCAGTGTCTCGACAAGCTCGATCAGCTTCTGGATCGAGCGACCGAGGCGGTCCAGCCTCCAGACAACGAGTATGTCTCCCGCCGCGAGCGTCTGGAGAACCTCGTCGAGCCCTGGCCGGGAAAAGGTGCTGCCTGAGACCCCATGATCGGTGAAGATCTGGACGCAACCCGCGACTCTCAGCGCCTCAAGCTGGAGATCGAGGTTCTGGTCATCAGTGGAAACTCTTGCGTAGCCGATTTTCATTCTTTCTCTACTCGCCCGGCACATCGGAATCCGTTATCGGGCACCTGTTAGCAGTATTAACTATCGCTACAAAATCTCTCGAACCCGTCTGTGCGACGCATCAAGATGGCGGGCACCCCATTGGGCGAAATCAGGCGAAATCGGACGAATCGTCGGCGCGACGGCACCCCGCCCGGAAACCGGCGAGGAAGACCCATGCTCTCATGTGGAAGCGCGATACGCGGCTACGCTGCAAGCTTGCCGCCAACAGGAAGAATTGCCGGGCGCCCTTTTCGTCGCGAGCGCCGACTAAAGCGCTTACCGACTAGACCGCTTAAATCGCAAAGGCGTCGTCCGAGAATGCGATTTACAGTATCTGCCCCCAGAAATAAAAAATCGACATATTTGTGATTCAATTCGAATATACGAACGCCGATATGCACGGTCAAAATTACTGACCGCATCTTCGCAAAAGTCACGCAATTGGATTATTTACCGATGGCCATGCCACTTGAATCAAGTCCGGATCAGTCTCCTTGAAAAGTTAAGTCATTTTTTAACATATCACTTTTCAATGCTTTCAAAACTTTCCAGTGAAACGAGTAATGTTACAGAATGTTTTTATTTGTAGAAATTTGCTTGCCCCCATGAACTCCGGCATCCGGCCATTCTACAGACAAAAGCGGAATCCATCCGGCCCGGCAAAGTAGATACGAAAGATACATCCAGATACAATTGTATAATTGAAGTCATTAACCTCGCATTTTCGGGCGTCAATTTTCTCGTTGCGATGCAAGCCAGGCTCGGCAATATGCCGGCCGCCCCTCATTCCTTCCCGCTCTCGCCGGGTTCGCCCACCTTGCGCGTGCGGATGCTGCGTCGCACAACGCGAGACCTGCCACGGTTGCTGGTCACGCTTCCCGTCAGCCCATGCTATGCTGGCACCCCGCGACTCGCCAAAATCCACACCACTCCAGCGTATCGGCGACATCGAGCAGTCGCCGCGCGGTCGGAATGAAGATGCGCCTGGCATCGCCGTCGATACGCGGGAAACGCCATAACAAGCGCCATGCACCCGCCGTTCTCCCTTCTTTTCGTCGATGACGACGAGATGTCACGCATCTACTTCGCACGCGCCGTCCAGGGGCTCTACCCTGTTCATCTCGCGCGCGACGCAAACGAAGCCATCGAGATACTCGAGGAGCACGGGACGGATATCGCGGTGCTGGTCACCGACTTTCGCATGCCGTCAGGAAACGGCGATCGACTGATGCGCGAAGCGGCGCAAAGATACCCGCGAATCATACGGATTCTGGTGACCGCCTATGCCGACAAGGACATGCTGCTGCATACGGTGAATGCGGGCGGCGTATTTCGCATCCTCGAAAAGCCGCTGAGAATAGAAACGGTACGCGAGACGCTGCGCGAGGCGATCGCGCACTGGACCGAGCGCGAAACGCGTCAGCATCAATTGCTGGCGATGGATGAGACGCTCGCGTTCCTCGCCCACGAGTTGAACACGCCGCTCGCGACGATAACGCTCTTCGCACAAAGCATCGAAAACGACAGCGCCGGCGAGTACGATCCGCTGCGCCAAAAAAAGATCGCCGATGCCGCAACCTCGATGCTCGCCAATGCGCAGTACTGCATGACATTGATTTCCTCTTTCTGGGCGAGCCTGCACAAAAGCGGCGGCACGCAATCCCTATCGCGCGCCGGCGCCCGGGAAGTGAGAGCGACGCGCCTGATTGCGACACTGCTCGATACCTACCCGTTCGCAGTCGCTCAGCGCGAATGGATAACGGTCGACGTGCAAGACGATTTCGTCGTGCGCGCGATGCCCAATTGCGTGGCGCTCGTACTTTCTTCGTTGCTGTCCAATGCCCTGCGCGCGCTCGGCGGCACGCCTCGCCCCGCGTTGCGCATCGAAGTGCTCGACCATCGGGAACCGGAGATTCGCGTGCGCGACAACGGCCCGGGCATTGCACCCGAAATCAAGGCGCGGCTGATGCGCGACCCCATCACGACCCATGCCGAAGACGGCGGTCATGGCATGGGCATGATCTTCTGCAACCGGATCATGCAATCCTTTGGCGGCAGCCTGCGCATCGACTCCACATTGGGCGTGGGCACGACCGTCACCATGCGCTTTGGCGCCAGCAAGGAGCGCGCGAACGCCCCGGATATGGCGACGCCGCTCGAACCTCAATCGTCGCTCGATACGCCCGGCTGATCGACCGGGCTTAAAGCGGTCACGAAATAGTGATGCAATGCGTCGGCCGAACGGTTTCCCAGCGTGGAGATCCGTTCGAACCAGTCGGACTCCACAGGCCATTGGTCATCGAGAATCCACGGGTAAATCTGCTTCGCATAGAGATGCAACGCTTTCGCGCCGATATTCCCGCTGATGCCGAGAAGCAGGTGCAGCGTCACGTGCGTTGCCCGGATATCGCGCGCCTCCACGCTGCCGGCAAGCTGCTCCAATAGCGACCGGATCTGCGCGATGCCCTTGAGAAACGTTTGATCCAGCATATCGAGCGACGCGAGTTCTTCGAGGTGCGCCTCGTCCAGCAGAGCGTCCTCTGCGACTGCCGCGGCGACGCCCGCCCGCATGGCCGGCATAGCGTGCGAATCTCGATCGCGATCCCGGTCCCGATCCCGATTCGCCGGAGCAGTCGCGACGAGCGAGTGCGCAAACTGCCGTGCAAGACAAGCATAGAGCGCGCCGACCCGCACGGGTTTGGTCATCACTTCGTTCATGCCCGCGGCCAGACAGGCCCGCACCGCTTCCATATCGGACTGGCCGGTCAAGGCGACAATGGGCATTTCGCCATACGTATCCACGCGGGCGCGAATCCAGGTGGCCGTCTCCACGCCGCCCATACCGGGCATGTTCATGTCCATCACGATCGCATCGATGGTGTCGCCGGCCTCGAGGCGAGCCAGCACCCCCGTTCCGCTTTCCGCTTCCACCACGCGAGCGCCACATCGCTCCAGATAACTCTTCGCAACGATCCTGCTGTAGGTGTCGTCGTCGGCGACCAGAATCGTCTTGCCCGCGAATCCGTCGAAGCGCTGATGGCGAAGATGCCGATCGCCGCTTTCCATGAGCGTCTGAAGCGCGCTGATGAGCTCCACCATGCCGCTCGATTTGCTGATCGTCTCGTCCATGCCCGCGCCCTGCGCCAGGACGCGGGCCAGATTGCGGGCCTCGGCGGTATAGCCGACGATCAACGTATTGCGCCCGGGCAGATCGTGATCGGCGCGGATGCGCTCGGTGGTCGTGTAGCCGTCCAGCCCCGGCATATTAATGTCCATCAGGACGAGGTCGTACGCGGAACCCTCGCGCAGCAAGGTCAGCGCCATTTCGCCGTTTTCCGCTTCGGCGACCGTCGCGCCCACGCCGGAAAGCGCATGACTGACTCGCTCTCGCATGGTCGCGTCGTCGTCGACGACAAGGATCGCCTTCCCGCCAAAGAACTGTGCGGCGCGCGCCAGAATCTGCTGCCTGTGAGCCGCGATTTCGCTCTCCGGGACAGCAGGAAACTCCAGCGTGAACTGAGTGAACTTGCCGAGTTCCGACCGGCACGCGATGGCGCCGCCGAACGAGCGCATGGCACGCTGGCAATACGCGAGCCCCAATCCGGTACCCGCCGTATTGCCTTGCGTGCGAAACGGTTCATACAGATGCGACATCATCTCGGGCGCAATACCCGGCCCCGTGTCGTACACGATCACCTTGTGCCGGTCGACCGTGAGCGTGAGCGTCGCCAACGGATACGCGGCCATGTGATGCAGCGCATTCTTGATCAGATTGAACAGCGTAAACAGATAGACGGTCTCGTCGCCCTTGAAAGTAAAGTCTTCAAGGACCATCAGCCGGACCCTGCTGCGCTCTTTTCGGTCCTTGAAACCATATTCGTCGAGCGCCTTGCGCGTTGCCGCCGCCGCGCTAACGAAGTTGACATTGTCGGATTGCACCGGCTTGGCGCTGACTTCGTCGAGCGTCATCGCGATGATTCTCAGACCGCGATCGATCGCCAACTGCCCATGCGCAACATGCTGCGAAAGCAATGCCACGCCGTCCGCAGACAGCGCCGACGAAGGCCTCGCCTCGGCCATCGCGGGCAGCGCCTCCTCGACGCGATCGAGTACGTATCTGAGCTGGCTGAGCGGATTCCTCATTTCATGGGCAATCGTTCCGGCCAGTGCCCGAAGCGCGCCGTTCTTCGCCTGCGCCGTGATCCCCCGCATATTGCTATAGCTGAACGTGAGGCCCGCGCTAATGCCGAACGCAAAAACCGGCAAGTAGGTATAGAGCAGCAAGTGTCCGTCGACCCGAAGCGATTGCGGGTCGCTCATCCACGCGCAGAGGATCGCAAAGCCCATCCCGATCGCCAGATTCAGCGCCAGCACGACGAACGATGGAAATATCGCGATCAGGAAAAACATCATCCCGACTTCCGCCATCGACCAGATCATCGAATAGTGGCCGGTCATCAGGTAGTAAGTGAAAAAGAACGGTAGCGTATAAGCTACCGTCAAGAAGTAATACCACGGCAGGAAACGCGCTACCGCTGCGGGCCAGAAACGGCGCAGCAGCAACAGCAGACAGGCGAACGCGCCAATGACCCGCATCAGCAAGCTTTCGTTGGGCTGAGGGTCGATATACGTCCACCACACCCAGTACAGCGGATGTCCGATTGCCCCGATGACACCAACCGCCAGCACGCTAAGATCCGACAAGCCATAGGCGTCGCGAACCCGTTGCTTCAGATAGCGGATGCCTCCTGCAATGCTTTTCATATTGCTCTCAGTAACTTGATGCCGGGCCTCAGAACCGGAAGCTGCTCACGTTGAATGACATGCCGGCGCTACCCACCCAACACATCACCCGGTCTCCCCGCTTCAGTTTTCCCGTTTCCTTCGCCAGGGAAATCGCCGCCGGAATCGAGGCGGAAACGAGATTTCCGGTATCAGGATAGATGTGATACATCTTGTCGTCGATACCTGCCTTTACCCCGTAGCCGTGCCACGCGGCCTTCGAGGAAGCGTGGGTGAACACAATGTCGATGTCTCTTTTGGGAACCGCCAGCCTCGAAAACACTTCGGACAGCTCATTCGAGTTCTTGTGCAGTTCGTGACCGAAGGACGTGAAGCGCATTTCGCCATTCTTGCCGATCCGGTCGGTGGGGTGGCAATACCCCTCGTAGCCCGGAATCGGAATGGTACACAGGTCCGACACCTCCGGCTTGCCGCGAAACGCAAAGCTGAAGTTATCCGGCTCCTTCGCCACCACCAGGGTAGCGGTCGCGGCTTCGCCTATCGTGAACGACGGCAAAGTGTATTCGATCTGGTCGTGATGCTTGAGCGCGAAATTCGCCGGATAAAGCGGACCGCCGGCGAGCATGTTGAATTCGGCATTCACAATCATGGCGTTCTTGTACTGGCCGGATTTGAACAGACTATCGACAATCGACATGGCCCGCGTCCAGCTCATGCAGGCATCGACGACATCGAAACATTCGGCGTTACCGAATCCGAGCGTGCTCGCCATCATGTGGCTGTTGCCCGGCTCGAGGAACCCCCGTCCAATGCCGACGAAGATGAACAGCTCGATATGCTCCGGCCTCAAATACGTTTCCGATAACACCTTGCGCGTCGCCATGGCAACGTGATCGATGGGCGACTCGTGGCTATCGCACCAGCGTCGGTGAACGAGACCGCTGCGGTCGAGCAGTGTCTTGATGGTCCGCGCGGCCCGGTCGATGTCGCCATCGAAAGCCGTGGAGTGGGACCGGATCATATCGACAACTTCTTCATTCGTAACGACCCTCGAAGGGAGACTGACTGCGACATTCTTGATAAGCATAGAGAATCCGTGAATCACGAAAAAGTGGATGGATAAAGGTCTCGCGCGCAGGGCGCACGGATACCCGGACAGCGGATATCCGGCCCGACGGCACCCGTACATTAGCGCCTCCACCGTGTATCGCGAACTCCACCCCTTCCCTATGGATCGGCATTCAGCGGCCGAGCCTCTGTGGCTGCCAATCGACACATGCTTTCAATGTGCCTTCTCTCCGTCAATGCCGCGCTCATGCTCAACGCATATTTGCGGAATGATCTCCAACGGATTATCGACAAAAATTCATGGAACTTGAGCGTTATCTCCGACGGCCATGACCAGGCCTCGCCCGGGCCATGGCCGCCTGGCATTGAATCCATCGCATCAAAGAGGATTACGAAGCATTTATCGCCGGGCCCGTTGCGCTCGCGCACGAGCCCGGTCTGTTCACCGTTCTCGATCCCGACTCACGGAGTCCATAACTCGGACGAGACGTTCGCCCCCGCAGGCGCCCCGCCTGTATTCATGCAGCGGGCGCGACGGAGGCCCCTTCGATGCCATGACGCGCAAGTGACGCCGCCACCCAACCCGACGCCTTCATCGCCTCGACGAATTCGCCGAGCACGGCGGCGGCGCGCGGACCCCGGCGCTTCGCCACGCCCATCGCCTGACGGATCACCATGAAGCGCTCGTCGAGCAGGCGCAGGCCGGGCGACTTGCGCGCATCCGCCTCGAGTTGCTGCTTCACGCCCGCCGCCACTTCCAGCCCCGCGTCAAGGAACGTCTGCACGACCATGGGTGACGAGGGCGCGCGCACGATTTGCGCGGCCTTCAGCTCGCGCGTGAGAAAGAGGTCGTACGCGCTGCCCTTGCCGACCGCAACGCGATTGTGCGGCTGGTCCACGTCTGCGTTCGTGAGCACGGGCGAAGCGTCGCGCACCAGATAAAAGCCTTCGATCAGCACGTAAGGCGCGGTGAATGCGATCGTCTCGCCGCGCTTGGGATCGACGGCGAAGAAGCCGAAATCGGCGCGCCCGTCGCTCACGGCGTCCACCGATTGACCGGCCGTGTCGAGCACGACGAGTTCGAGCGGCACGCCAAGCTGCTGCGCGAAAGCCCGTGCGAGATCGACGGAGACGCCGAACGCTGCGCCCGAGGCCGGATCGCGATTCGCGAGGATGGGATTGCCGAGATTGATGGACGCACGCAGCGTGCCGGTGGGCGCGAAGGTTTCGACGATGGCGGAATCGAGAGTCATGAGCGGCAAAGTGTGCGCCGCGCGCGATTCGCGCGGCTCAGTGCGGAAATTGCGAAGAGGTCGCCGGAACCCCGGCGCAGCGCATTATCGCACTGCGGCGCCCCTCGCCTCACGGCTCGCCGCCCATGCGCTCATGCGCTCATGTCGCGCGCATGCGGTTCAGGCCACTCATGGCGCCCATGCCGCGCATGCGCCGTGCGAAGTGGGTGCGCTCGGCGTCGTCCATCAGCATCAGAAACTGATCGGCGTCCATGTGCACCAGTTCTTCGTGGTCGCCGGCTTCGAAGTAGACGTCGGGCTGTCCCGCAAGGCTCGCTTCGAGGTAGGTTTTCATGCCATAGGCCATGCAGATCGGCGGCAATGCGCCCGCATCGCAGTCCTTGAACAGCTCGCGCAACTCGACTTCCGTGGCCAGCGCGAGCCGGCGTCCCGTTTTGCTGCATAGCTCGGAGAGTTGCACGGCGTAAGTCGAAGGCAGCACGGCGGCCACATAACCGTGTTCGTCTTCGAGCAGCACGGTTTTCGCGAGACGGTCACCGGGAACATGCGCCGCAGCCGCCGTTTCCATGCTGGAATGGCTGTACGGGTGACGCACGACTTCGTAGCGGGAACCTTTGTTGCGCAGGCAGGCCTGCAAGGTTGGCGACATCGACATGGCACACCTCCTGTCGAAAATCCGGAAGGGAATGAACCGCTGGTGTCTCTCCAGAATAGGTCACTCGCAGCCGATACGCACGCCGGAACTGAAAAAACCCTGCCGCGCGGCCCGCCAGCCGCTCAGCCCTTCACGCGCAACGCGCGCGGATCGTACGGTGCGCTCAGATGCGCATTCGCCTGAATCTGCTCGCCGGCCACGTCGATCGTATAGCGTCCGCCGGCGATCCACGCTGCGTCGACCGCACCATCCGCGCGCGACAGAAAACCCATCGCAACGGGGCAGCCAAGCGTATGACCAAACGCCGCCGACGTGACCGAACCCACCGGCTCGCCGTCGCGCAAAATGGCCTCGCCGCCCCACAGCATGCGCTCGCTCGCGCCATCGGCCGTGAGCACGACGAGCCGGCGCCGCAACGGCTGATTGCGCAAGCGCAGCAGCGCTTCGCGGCCGCGGAAAGGCATCGCCTTGTCGAGCTTGCAAGCGAACGAAAGGCCCGCTTCGAAGGGATTGCAGTCGGGCGAAAGCTCGCGGCCCCACGCGCGGTAGCCTTTTTCGAGCCGCAGCGACTCGATCGCGTAGTAACCGGCATTGACGAGCCCGAACGTCTTGCCCGCCGCGTGCAGCGTCTCGTAGACGCCCACCGCGAACTCCACCGGCACGTACAGTTCCCAGCCCAGTTCGCCCACATAGGTGAGGCGCGTCGCGCGCACGCTCGCGTAGCCGATGTCGACTTCGCGACTCTGGCCGAACGCAAAAGCCTCGGGGCTCCAGTCCGTCTTCGACACGCTTTGCAGCAACGCGCGCGAATGCGGCCCCATCACGGCCAGCACCGCGTACTGGCTCGTCACGTCCACGAGCACGCAATGCCGGTCGGCGGGAATCGCCTTCTCCAGATAGTCGAGATCGCGCGTCGCCTGGGCGGAGCCGGTCACCACGAGGTATTGATCGTCGGCGAGGCGCGTGAGCGTGACGTCCGATTCGTAGGTGCCGCGCTCGTTTAGCAACCCTGAGTAAATCGTGGAGCCGACCGGCACGGCCACATCGTTCGCGACGATGCCCTGCAGCACCGCTTCGGCATCGCGCCCCTTGACGAGCAGCTTCGCGAACGAGGTCATGTCGAAGAGCGCAACGCCCTCGCGGCAGGCGCGATGCTCCGCGCCGCTCCACGGCAGCCAGTTCTGCTGGCCGAACGCATAGTCGATGCGCGCCGCGTCCGGGCTCGGCGCGAAGAAGTTCGCGCGCTCCCAGCCCATCTTGCTGCCGAAGCACGCGCCATCCGCGGCGAGTTGCGCATAGAGCGGCGAGCGGCGAAACGGGCGCGCCGTGTCCAGCTCGCGGTTCGGCCACGGCATCGCATAGTGCAGCCCGAGCGTTTCCTTCACGCGGTCGTGCAGCCACGTGTCGTTGCCGTTAAAGCGCGCGAAGCGGCGGATGTCCACGGGCCACAGATCCATGGTCGGTTCGCCGGCGACGATCCATTCGGCGAGCGCCATGCCCGCCCCGCCAGCCGAAGCGATGCCCATCGAGTTGAAGCCCGCGCCCACGAAGAAGCGCCGCAATTCGGGCGCCTCGCCCAAGATGAAGTTGTTGTCCGGCGTGAACGATTCCGGCCCGTTGTAGAACTGGCGAATCTGCGCGGTTTCCAGCGCGGGCACACGCTGCAACGCGTTTTCCATCAGGATTTCGAACTGATCCCAGTCGTCGGGCAGCAACTGGAACTCGAAATTCTCGGGAATCCCGTCCATGCCCCACGGTTTCGCGTTGGGCTCGAAGCCGCCCATCACGAGCCCGCCCACTTCCTCCTTGAAGTAGATGAACCCGTCCGGGTCGCGCATGACCGGCAGATCGGGATGCACGCCGGCAATGCGCTCGGTCACGATGTAGTAATGCTCGGCCGAATGCAGCGGTACGGTCACGCCGCACATCCGGCCGATGGCCTTCGCCCATTGCCCCGCGCAATTGACGACGATCTCCGCGTGCAGCGTGCCCTCCTTGCCATCCTTGTTGCGCCACGACACGCCCGTGGCGGCGCGGCCGGCGGGCGTCGCGGCGGTATGGACCGCGGTGATGCGCGTGTTCTCGACGATGCGCGCGCCGCGCTGCCGAGCCCCGCGCGCGAGCGACTGCGTGAGGTCGGTGGGATTCGCCTTGCCGTCGCCGGGCAGCCAGACCGCCCCTAGCAGATCGTCCGTACGCATCACGGGCCACAGCTCGCCGGCCTCGCGCGGGCCGATCACGTCGCAGACCACGCCGTACGCGCGCGCGGAGGCCGCCGTGCGCTTGAGTTGCGTCATGCGCTGCTGGGTGCGCGCCACCGAAAGCGAGCCGCACGGCTTCCAGCCCGTGGCAAGGCCCGTCTCGGCTTCCAGTTCCGCGTAGAGCGCCGTCGAGTAGCGAATCAGCTTCGTCATGCTCTGCTGGGAGCGCAACTGGCCGACGAGGCCCGCCGCGTGCCATGTGGTGCCGCACGAGAGCGAGCCCTGCTCGAGCAGGACGACGTCGCGCCAGCCGAACTTCGCGAGGTGATATGCAACCGAACAGCCGACGATACCGCCGCCGATGACGACGACTCTGGCATGCGTGGGGACAGGCGTGGACATGGGCGTGGGCCTCCATACAAAAGGAGATGACGTGGCGAGCAGCGTGCCAAGCCGAAGAATGCAACACAAAACAACAAAAAACAACATCAAAACCACATTTCAGGATGATGCGGCGATCGCCCCCGAGCGCGCCCGCCGCCCAAGCCCATAGCCCGCCTCAAGCCTCTCCTGCGGGGATTTTGCTGCGCTCCGCCCGTGCCCTTCCCACCCCCGCCGCCATGCCCAATCGAAGCCCGAGGCATTTGTGGTATTTTGTGACTTAACCTGCCCGAGAACCCATACCATGGCCGATCACCCCTTCCCCCCGCCCGTCGCGCCGGCCGCGCTGCTGAACCGGCGTCTTGCCGTCGGTCGCATCGACTACATCCTGCAAAGCCTCGACGCGACGGGCTCCGTGAGCGTCGCGGACATGTCGGCCACACTCGGGGTCTCGCGCGAAACCATCCGCCGCGATCTGAAGACGCTGGCCGAACAGGGGCGTCTCGCCCTCGTGCACGGCGGCGCCGCGAAGCGGCCGCAAAACGAGCCGTCGCTCGCCACGCGCGAAGCGGCCAATGCGGTGGGCAAGGCGGCGATTGGCGCGGCGGCGGCGCGGCTCGTGAGCGATGGCATGGTCGTGCTGATCGACTCGGGCTCGACCACGCTGGGCCTCGCGGCCTCGCTCGCGAACCATAGCGACCTCACGGTCATCACCAACAGCCTGCCGATCGCGCTGCTGCTGTGCCGCTCGCCCGGCGTGAAGGTCATCATGCTCGGCGGCGACATCGAGCCCAACGACGAAGCGGCGTTCGGCGTGGAGACCATGGCGGCGCTCGCGCATTTCCGCTGCGATCTCGTGTTTCTCGGCGTGGGCGGCATCTCGCCCGAAGGCGAATTCACCGACTATTCGCGGCTCGCCGCCGAACAACGCCATCTCATGATGAAGTCCGGCAAGGAGGTGTACGTGCTGGCGGACCACAGCAAGTTCGAGCACGGCACGCCGGTGCGGATCGCGCCCGTGCCCCACATCGCCGGGTTGATCGTCGACGCGCCGCCGCCCGCCCACCTCGCCCGCGTCTTCGCGCAGAACCAGTGGAGCGTGATCGTCGCCAGCGGCCAGAGCTGACGCGCGCGCCCACTCCCGCCCCCCCGCCACGCCTCGCGGCGGCGCGCGCCGCCCGCCGCTCAAGCTCCCCGCGCCGATTTCCGCCCCGCCCGGCCCGCCCGCCGCGCGGTCGCGCGGGCGCCCACCTCAGGTTCGAAGCACAGGCCCTCGACGTATCCGTATATCTCCTGGGTATGTGGCAATTTATGGCGTATTGACTGTTTTTGTTGCAAGGCATACAGTTGATTTAACAATGCAGTGACGTAGTGTCAGAACCGCCCCTCACGGAGACACCTCATGACGGCCTCTTCCACGTCTTGTCCGCCCGCCGCTTCCGAAACCGGCGATCCGCTTCTGCTCACCCCCGGCCCGCTCACCACCTCGCGCACCGTCAAGGCGGCGATGGTTCACGACTGGGGCTCGCGCGACGCCAACTTCATCGAAATCAACCGCTCGGTGCTCGCGCGCCTCGCCAGCATCGCCAACGGCGCCGGCGACTGGGTGACGGTGCCGATGCAAGGCTCGGGCACGTTCGCCGTGGAAGCGATGCTCACCACCTTCGTGCCCGCCAACGGCGAGGTGCTGGTGCTGATCAACGGCGCCTACGGCAAGCGCGCCAGGCGCATTCTCGAGATTGCCGGGCGCAAGACCGTGGTGCACGAAACGCCCGAAGACACGCCGCCCGACCTCGCGCAAGTCGAAGCGCTGCTCGCAAGCAAGCCGTCGATCACGCACGTCTTCACGATTCATTGCGAGACCACCTCGGGCATCCTCAACCCCATCGCCCAGATCGGTGCGCTCGCACACAAGTACGGCAAGAGCTATCTCGTCGATTCGATGAGCGCGTTCGGCGCGCTGCCGCTCGACGTGCAGACGATGCATATCGACGCAGTGGCCGCGTCGTCGAACAAGTGCATCGAAGGCGTGCCGGGCCTCGGCTTCGCGATCTGCCGGCGCGAGGCGCTCGCGCGCACCCAGGGCAACGCCACCACGCTCGTGCTCGACTTGCACGAGCAGTGGACCAACATGGAGAAAACAAGCCAGTACCGCTTCACGCCGCCTACCCATGTGATCGTGGCGTTTCACCAGGCGCTCAACGAATTCGACGCCGAAGGCGGGGTGGCCGGACGCGGCGCGCGCTATCGCCACAACTGCAAGATCCTGCTCGAAGGCATGCGCGCACTCGGCTTCAAGCCGCTGCTGCCCGACGCGCTGCAGGCGCCAATCATCGTCACGTTCCACATGCCCGAGAACCCGCGCTTCGTTTTCGCGCAGTTCTACGAAAGCCTCAAGGCGCGCGGCTACGTGATCTATCCGGGCAAGCTCACGGTGGCCGACTCGTTCCGCATCGGCTGCATCGGCCGCATCGGCGAGAACGAGATGCGCGGCGCGCTCGCGGCCATCGGCGAGGTGCTCGACGAAATGGGCGTGACCGGTCCGGTCGCCAAAACAGCTTGAAGGAAGACGCAATGAGCACACTGAGCGACAACGCATTGGCCGTGAACGGCCGCGAATACCGCTTCCCGACGGCGCCCGTCGTGGTGATCTGCCTCGACGGCTCGGAGCCCGCCTATATCGAAGAGGCCGTCAAGGCCGGGCGCGCCCCGAACCTCGCGAAGCTGCTGCGCACCGGCACGAGCCGCATCGCCCAATGCGTGATTCCGAGCTTCACGAACCCGAACAATCTCTCGATTCTCACGGGCCGTCCGCCCAGGGTGCACGGCATCGCGGGCAATTACTTCTACGACCGCGCGAGCGGCGAAGAGGTGATGATGAACGACGCCCGCTTCCTGCGCGCGCCCACGCTGTTCGCGGCCTTCTACGAGGCCGGCGCGAAAGTGGCCGTGGTGACCGCGAAGGACAAGCTGCGCACGCTGCTCGGCAAGGGGCTCGACTTCGCGAGCGGCCGCGCGATTGCGTTCTCGGCAGAAAAGGCCGACCAGGCGACGCGCGCAGGCAATGGCATCGGCGACGTGCTGGCCTTCGTCGGCAAGCCGCTGCCCGATGTGTACTCGGCCGAGCTCTCCGAGTTCGTGTTCGCGGCGGGCGTGAAGCTGCTCGACACCTTCCGCCCCGACCTGATGTATCTCTCGACCACCGACTACGTGCAGCACAAGGCCGCGCCGGGATCGCCGAAGGCCAATGCGTTCTACGCGATGTTCGACCGCTACGTGGGCCAGCTCGACGCGGCCGGCTGCGTGCTCGCGATCACCGCCGATCACGGCATGAACGACAAGCACCGCGCGAACGGCGAGCCCGACGTGCTCTATCTGCAAGACCTGTTCGACGAATGGACCGGCCAGGGCCGCGCGCGCGTGATCCTGCCGATCACGGACCCGTACGTGGCGCACCATGGCGCGCTCGGCTCGTTCGCCACCGTCTACCTGCCCGAAGGCGCGGATGTCCCGGCGCTGCTCGAACGCCTGCGCAAGACCGCGGGCGTGGAGCTCGCGCTCGACAACGCGGCGGCGTGCGAACGCTTCGAGCTGCCGCCCGACCGGGTGGGCGACATCGTCGTGATCGGCACGCGCCACAAGGTGTTCGGCACGAGCGCCGCGCGCCACGACTTCTCGGGCCTCACCGAGCCGCTGCGCTCGCACGGCGGGCTCTCCGAGCAGGACGTGCCGCTCCTCGTCAATCGCAAGATCGACTGGCCGCAAGACCGCGCGCTGCGCAATTTCGACATCTTCGACGTCGCGCTGAACTGCGTGGCGCAGACCGCCATCGCTTGAGCGCACGGCCTCAACTCAAGCACCGAATTCAGACACCGAACACACCCTGCACGGCGCCGCCCGCCTTCGCGGATGGCGCGCGCAGGCCAACAGGCAAGTCACCGGAACATCCACCGGATCCCGCAACGAGGTATGCGATGAACGTCATGACCCAATCCGCATTCAAGCAGGAATCCATGCGTATCGCCGGCCGGCAGGTCGCGACCGACGAAGTGATCGAAGTCTTGAACCCGTACACCAACGAGGTGGTGGGCACCGTGCCCGCGGGCCGCCCCGAGCACGTGCAGGAGGCCTTTGCCCAAGCCCATGCCTACAAGCCGCGGCTCACGCGCTTCGAGCGCCAGCGCATCCTGCAGACCACGGCCGAGGCGCTGCGCGATCGCAAGGAGGATTTCGCGCGCCTCATTACCGCGGAGTCGGGCCTGTGCTGGAAGGACTCGCTTTACGAAGCGAGCCGCGCCTACGACGTCTGGTCGTTCGCCGCCCAACTCACGATCAAGGACGACGGCGAAGTCTATTCGTGCGATATCAGCCCGAACGGCAAGAACCGCAAGATCTTCACGACGCGCCTGCCGCTGCTCGGCGTGATTTCGGCGATCACGCCGTTCAATCACCCGCTGAACATGGTGAGCCACAAGCTCGCGCCGGCGATTGCCACCAATAACCGCGTCGTGCTCAAGCCCACCGAGCTCACGCCGCTCACCGCGCTCGCGCTCGCCGACGTGCTCTACGAAGCGGGCCTGCCGCCCGAAATGCTGAGCGTCGTGACCGGCAATCCGCGCACCATGGGCGACTCCATGATCGCGGACCCGCATTGCGACCTCATCACCTTCACGGGCTCGGTGCGCGTAGGCAAGCACATCGCGCAGAACGCGGGCTACCGCCGCACGGTGCTGGAGCTTGGCGGCAACGACCCGCTCATCGTGATGGAAGACGCCGACCTCGAACGCGCCGCCCAGCTCGCGGTCACGGGCGCGACCAAGAACTCGGGCCAGCGCTGCACGGCCGTCAAGCGCATCCTGGTGGTGGAGAGCGTGGCGGACGAATTCGTCGAACGGGTGCTTGCGCACGCAAGGAAGCTCAAGTGCGGCGACCCGATGGACCCGAGCGTGGACGTGGGCACGGTCATCAACGAGGCCGCCGCGCAGCTCTTCGAGCGCCGCGTGGCCGACGCCGAGTCGCGCGGCGCGCGCGTGCTGTACGGCGCGCCGCGCCGTGGCGCCCTGTTCGCGCCCACCGTGGTCGATCACGTGCCCTACGACTGCGAACTCGTGCACGAGGAGACCTTCGGCCCGGTGATCCCGATCATCCGCGTGCCGGACAACCTGGACGAGGTGATCCGCATCTCCAATTCGACGGCCTACGGCCTGTCTTCGGGCATCTGCACGAACCGGCTCGATTACACCACGCGCTTCGTCAAGGATCTGGAAGTGGGCACCGTGAACGTCTGGGAAGTGCCGGGCTATCGCACGGAGATGTCGCCGTTCGGCGGCATCAAGGATTCGGGCAACGGCTACAAGGAGGGCATGGTCGAGGCCATGAAGAGCTACACGAACGTGAGGACGTGGTCGATGCCCTGGGAGTGATGGGCCGGCGCGGCACGCCCCGGCGGGGTTCCGGGCACGGCCGCGCAGTAACCCTGGCTGGCCTCAAATAAATTGAACAGGCAGCATTGTCACGCTGTTGTCACACGGCAGAACTGCAGATAAGCGACACAAGCCGCCCTCGCGCGGCCACCTGAGATTTTTACAGCATCCGAACCCAACACAAGGAAGGATGGATATGAAGACTCAACTGATCGCCGCGGTGACCTGTGCATTCGCGTTCGCAGCGGCCCCCGTCTACGCGCAATCCAACGTCGTGACCGTCTATAGCGCGGACGGCCTGCACGACGGTTCGCCCAGCTGGTTCGGCAACGAATTCGAAGCCTTCACGAAGGCCACGGGCATCAAGGTCCAATACATCGAGGCCGGATCGAGCGGCGTGGTGGACCGCCTCGGCAAGGAGAAGTCGAACATTCAGGCCGACGTGCTCGTGACGCTGCCGCCGTTCATGCAGAAGGCCGCCGCCGACGGTCTGCTGCAGCCGTACACGCCGGCCGGCGCCGACAAGATCGACGCGCGCGACAAGGATCCGAAGGGCATGTACGTCGCGATGGTCGACAACTACCCCACCTTCATCTACAACTCGGCGGTGCTCAAGACCCCGCCCAAGGCCTACGCGGATCTGCTCGCGCCGCAATACAAGCAGAAAGTGCAGTACTCCACGCCGGGCCAGGCCGGCGACGGCACCGCGCTCATGCTGCAAACGTTCCATGCGTTCGGCGGCAAACAAGGCGGCTTCGATTATCTGCGCAAGCTCCAGGTGAACAACCTCGGGCCGTCCGCGTCCACGGGCAAGCTCACCGCGCTCGTGAACAAGGGCGAGCTCTACGTGGCCAACGGCGACCTGCAGATGAACCTCTCGCAGATGCGCGACAACCCGAACATTCAGGTGTTCTTCCCGGCGGGCCCCGACGGCAAGCGCACCACCTTCTCGCTGCCCTACTACATCGGTCTCGTCGCGGGCGCGCCGCACGCCGCGAACGGCAAGAAGCTGATCGACTTCCTGCTGAGCGCCGAGGCCCAGCAAGCGGTCAGCAAGACCGCCTACGGCATGCCGGTACGCACCGACGTGCATCCCACCGACAACAACTTCAAGACGCTCAACGCAGCGCTGCAAGGCGTCGACATCTGGGTGCCCGACTGGAATCAGGTCATGCGCGACCTGAAGTCCGACGTGGCGACGTACAACCACGCGATTTCGAGCAACTGATTCGAGCGACTCATGACAAACTCCCTCACCATGGAACGGGGGTCGCAGCAGCAGGCCTCCCCCGTGCCGGCCGCGGTCGCGCAGGGCGCAAGCGGTATCGGCTTCGAGAACGTGTCGGTGGCCTACAGCGGACAGACGATCCTCGACTCGCTCACGCTCACCGTGAAGCCCGGCGAGATCGTCGCGCTGATCGGCCCATCGGGCTCGGGCAAGACCACCGCGCTGCGGGCGGTCGCGGGCTTCGTGCAGCCGAGCGCGGGCCGCATCGTGATCGGCAACAAGGACGTGACGCGGCTGCCGCCCTATGCGCGCAACATCGGCATGGTCGTGCAGAACTATGCGCTGTTCCCGCACATGCGCGTGGAGGACAACGTCGCGTTCGGGCTGCGTGCGCGCGGCGCCGACGCCGAGGTGATCCGCGCACGCGTGCCGGAGTGTCTCGGGCTGGTGGGCATGTCGAAGTATGCGAAGCGCTACCCGCGCGAGCTGTCGGGCGGCCAGCAGCAGCGCGTCGCGATTGCGCGCGCGCTCGCGATCCGGCCGCAGGTGCTGCTGCTCGACGAACCGCTCTCGGCGCTCGATGCGCAGATCCGCCGCTCGATGCTCGACGAACTCGCCAAACTGCACCGCAGCCTGCCCTCGCTGACCGTGCTCTACGTGACGCACGACCAGACCGAAGCGCTCACGCTCGCGAACCATATCGGCATCATGCGCGACGGCAAGCTCGTGGCCTATGGCGACACCCAGGGGCTCTACCGCCATCCGCCGAACCGCTTCGCCGCCGAATTCCTCGGCCGCGCGAACGTGCTGCCGGCGCGCCAGCTCGAACCGCTCGCCGACGGTTTCGCGCGGGTGCGTTGCGGCGACTTTACGATCGAGGGGCGCAACCATCATGGTCTCGCCGCCAGCAGCGAATGCTACGTGTGCGTACGGCCGCACGATCTGCGCTTCGAACCGGGCCCGCAGAAGTCCAACTGCGTGACGGGCATCGTGCGCAGCGTGCAGTGGTTAGGAGAGCTGCACAGCGTGGTGCTCGAAGTGGGCGACGAGACCCTGCGCCTCACGCGCCCGCCGCTCTCGGCCCCGCCCGAGCCCGGCGCCGTGCTGCCCGTGCATTTCGATGCGACGGACGTCACGCTCGTACCGGAGGTCGAAGGCCATGGCTGATATCGCCAACCCGGTGATGGCGCCGCCGCCGGCGCGCGCGGGGAGCGCCGGCGCGCTCGCGCGCAACCTGTGGATCGCGCCGCCGCTCGTCGTGCTCGCGGCGATCTTCTTCTACCCGTTCGGCCTCATCGTGGCGCAGGCGCTGGGCGGCGACACGCACACGCTCACGCTCGCGAACTTCGCCACGGTGCTGCATTCGCGGCAGTTCCTGAGCGGCCTGTATCACACGATCGCGATTGCCGTGTGCGCGTCGGCGGGCTGTCTCGCGCTCGGCTTCGCGTTCTCGCTCGTGATCGCGTTCGTGCCGTTTCCGGGGGCGCGCTTCGTGAGCCGGCTTATCGACACATTCATCGCACTGCCAACCTTTCTCGTGGCGCTCGCGTTCACGTTCGTCTATGGATCGGCCGGACTCCTGAATCAATCGCTGATGGCGCTCTTCCACCTCACTCTACCGCCCGTCGACTTCCTGTACACGCAATGGGGCGTCGTGCTCTCGGAGATCACGGTGTATACGCCGTTCATCATGCGGCCGCTGCTCGCCTGCTTCTCGCAGATCGACAACGCGCAGATCGAAGTGGCGAGCAGCCTGGGCGCGAAGCCGCTGCGCATCATCCGGCAAATCATTCTGCCGGCCGCGCTGCCCGCCCTGCTCGCGGGCGGCAGCCTCTGCCTGCTGCTCACCGTGAACGAATTCGGCATCGTGCTGTTCATCGGCGCGAAGGACGTGATTACGCTGCCGCTGCTCATCTACGGCAAGGCCATTCAGGAGTTCGACTACACCACCGCTTGCGTGATTGCCGTCATCAACATCGCACTGTCGCTCGGGCTCTATGCCTGCTATCGCACAGTCGTGTCATTTTTCGGAGGTCGCCGTGCTGCTCTGGGCTAGATGGGCAAGAGTCTCGACATGGAGCGCCGTCGCGCTGCTGTTCTGCGCGATCTACGGCCTGCCGGTCGCGATGATCGCGCTCGCGAGCGTGAGCGGCCAATGGAACGGCATCCTGCCGAGCCACTTCACGCTCGCGCACTACGCGCGGGCGCTGCACGGCGATTCCGCCGACCTGCTGCGCGTGAGCGTGCTCACCGGCGCGCTCGCGAGCGGCGCGGCGCTCGTGAGCGGCACGTGGGCGGCGCTCGCGCTGAAGCGGATGAAGGGCCTGCCCAAGCGCGTGCTCGACGTGATCTTCTTCGTGCCGAGCGCGGTGCCGTCGGTTTCGATCGGCCTCGGGCTGCTGGTGGCGTTCAGCCAGCCGCCGGTCCTGCTCAACGGCACGGCCACGATCGTGTTCCTCGCGCACTTCCTGCTGATCTCGGCGTTCACGTACGGCAACGTCTCGGCGGGGCTCTCGCGAGTCGCGCCCGAATATGGCGAGGTGGCGGAGAGCCTGGGCGCGCGGCCGTTCTACCAGCTCACGCGCGTGACGCTGCCGCTCGTCGCGCCGTATCTGCTCGCCTCGTTCAGCCTGAGCTTCGCGCTCTCGATGGGCGAACTGGGCGCCACGCTGATGATCTATCCGCCGGGATGGGTGACGCTGCCCGTGGGCATCTTCGCGCTCTCCGACCGTGGTGCGATCTTCGATGCGTCGACGCTCACGATGGTCCTTGGCGCGGGCACGCTGCTCGTGCTGCTCGGACTCTCGCGCATCTCCACCAAGGCGGCGGTGCGGTGAGGGGCTGAGAAAACGCGCAAAGGTCATCTCGTCGCGAAGAAGCAACGGCACGGGGCAGTTGCGGCAGGAACGCCGGCCGAGCAGGCAAAAAACAACGCAATGGAGGAGCCGTGATCCTTATCGTGCTTCATCTCGCGGGGGGCGTCGCGTTGCTCACGTGGGGCCTGCACATGGTCGAGTCGGGGCTGATGCGCGCGTTCGGCGCATCGCTCAAGCGCTTCATGGCAAAGAGCCTCGGCAACCGGTTCAACGCGTTCTGCGCGGGGCTCGCCATCACCGGCGCGCTGCAAAGCAGCACGGCGACGGGCATGATCGCATCGTCGTTTGCGGCGCGCGGGCTGATGCGGCCCGTCACGGGGCTCGCCGTCATGCTCGGCGCGAACGTGGGCTCGACCCTCATCGTGCAGGCCTTCTCGCTCGACCTGAGCTGGATCTCGCCCGCCTGCCTGTTGATCGGCATGGCCATGTTCGAGAAGGGTAAGGGCTCGCGCAACCGCGACATCGGCCGCGCCTCGATCGGCCTCGGCCTGATGCTGCTCGCGCTCACGCTGCTCGTCTCCACGGTGCAGCCCGCCGAAACCGCGCCCGCGCTGCGCACGGTGCTCGGCGCGCTGGCCGGCGAGCCCGTGCTCAATGCCGCGCTCGCCTGTTTGCTCACGTGGGCCGCGCATTCGAGCATTCCTGTCGTGCTGTTCGTGATGTCGCTCGCGAACCTGCATTCGATTCCGATGGACAGCGCCATCGCCATGGTGCTGGGCGCCAACGTGGGCAGCGCGCTCAACCCGTATTTCGAAGCCGCCAAAGGCGAAGACCGCAGCCGCCGCAGACTGCCCGCCGGCAACCTGCTGCTGCGCGGCGGCGTATGCGTGCTGATGCTCGGCGCCTGCGCGCCGCTCGGACGGCTGCTCGACGGCCTGCCCGGCGATGCGAGCCACGCGATCGCCAACTTCCATACCGGCCTGAACGTGGCCATCGCGATCCTGTTCATCGGCGTGCTCGATCCGGTGGCGCGCCTGCTCGAACGGCTGCTGCCCGCGCCCGGCATCGCCGACGATTCCAGCGCGCCCCGCTACCTCGACGAAGGCGCGCTGGAAACGCCGGCGCAGGCGCTCGCTTGCGCCGCGCGCGAAGTCATCAGGATGAGCGAGGTGGTGGAGGCGATGCTGCGCGCGAGCGTGCCGGCGCTGCTCGCGAACGACCGCCGCGCCGTGACCGACCTCGCGAGTTGCGACGACACCGTGGACATGCTGCACGACGCCATCAAGCGCTACGTCACGGAGATCACGCGCGAGCCGTTGAGCGAAGAGGACCGGCGCTGGGCTTCGGCGATCATGACGGCGGTGATCAACCTCGAGCACATTGGCGACATCATCGACAAGAACCTGCTGGAAATCGCGCAGAAGAAGATCAAGACGCAGTTGAGCTTTTCGCCCGAGGGCACCGAGGAACTGCGCATGATGCACCGCTCGGTGACCGGCAGCTTCCACCGCGCCCAGGCGCTGCTCGTCTCGGGCAGAACCCAGACCGCCGCGCAACTCATCGAGGACAAGCAGGCGCTACGACGCCTCGAACGCGCGGCGCGCGACCGGCACCTCGAACGGCTGCGCGAGGGCTTGCCGGACAGCATTGCGTCGAGTTCGCTGCACCTGGACGTGTTGCGCGACCTCGTGCGTATTCAGTCGCATATCTGTGCGCTGGCGTATCCGCTGCTCGAGCGGGAGCGCGAGGCAGCCCAGGCGCGGGAAGCGACGCAGGCGCCTCTCCCGGAGACGGATTACCGGAGGTTGTAGATGCCCCGCGATGCGACTGATTGCTGAGATGGACTACGTGTGCCCGGTTGATCACTTTGAGGCTGTTCCAGCGCAGTTGCGTGAGCGTCTGAAACAGCAACTCGGGCGTCGCGAAGCGGATGAACGGCCCTTGTGCCGGCCCACGCATCGCAGCCAGAAATCGTTGGCTCATTTCGTCGCGCACAGCGACGCCCAGCGTTACCGTATTCATTTCGAAGCCCTCCAGGTCTCGACGTCGGACCAGCAATCAGCCAGCAATTGCTCCGGCATCGTAACGACATATGCCATCACCACCATGAATGCCCGCCCATTCAAAAAATAAACTTCATCAATACCGCCACCGCCTCTAAGCTAGCCTCACTCCTTCAATGGCTAGCGAAGCGATGGCGGAACTCTTTCTGGTAAGGCACGGCCAGGCCTCACTCGGCGCGGACAACTACGACTGTCTTTCCAGCGCAGGCGAGCAGCAAAGCCGCTGGCTCGGCGAGCATTTCGCACGCGACGGCGTGCGGTTCGACCGCATCGTGACCGGCACGCTGCGGCGCCACGCGCAGACGCTCGACGCAATCCGCCGCGCGATGCCCGACCTGCCGGCCGAGTGCGATATCCACGCCGGCCTGGACGAATACGATTTCCACGCACTCTTTGCTGCGCTGCCCGACAAACATCGCGGCCTGGCCGACGCCGTGAAGCGCGATTCGCGCGAATTCTTCAAGGCCTTGCGGCAGGTGCTGCACTTGTGGACCGAAGGCGCGCTCGACGCGCGCGCACCCGAAACGTGGCACGCATTCCAGCAGCGCGTGGCCGATGCCCGCGCAGCCATCCAGCAAAGCGACGCGCGATGCGTGCTCGCGGTGACATCGGGCGGCGTGATCGGCGCATTCGTCCAGCAGATGCTGCACGCGCCCGCCGCAACGGCCATCGCGCTCAACATGCAGATCCGCAACAGCAGCGTGACGCATGGCTACTTCAACCGCGAGGCGCTGCAACTGTCGAGCTTCAACGGCATCGCCCATCTCGACGATCCGCAACGCCATGCGTTTCGGACCTACGGCTAAGCGCGCCCCTCGAGTTCCCGCCAGCACACGCCAAGACACGCCAGGCAGCAAACGATATGACAACCCGCGAACCCTCCATCCCGTCGCTCGACCTCGACCGGCTCACGCCCTATCTGGAACAGCGCCTCGCAGGCTTTCGCGGCCCGGCGAGCGCAACGAAGTTTCCGGGCGGCCAGTCCAATCCCACCTGGCTAGTCGACGCGCAAAGCGGCCGTTACGTCCTGCGCCGCCAGCCGCCAGGACAACTGCTCAAGTCCGCGCACGCCGTCGACCGCGAGTTTCGCGTGCTGAGCGCACTCGCCGAAACGCCGGTTCCCGTGGCGCGCGTCTGGCATCTCTGCGAAGACCGCGACATCATCGGCAGCCTGTTCTATCTGATGAGCTACGAGGAAGGGCGCATCTTCTGGAACCCCGGCCTGCCCGAAATCGACCGCGATGCGCGGCGCGACTATTACGCCTCGATCGTCAAGACGCTCGCGGCGCTGCACGAGGTCGATCCCGAGCGCGTGGGCCTTGGCGATTACGGCCGTCCCGGCAATTATTTCCAGCGCCAGATCGAGTTGTGGACCAAACAATATCGCGCCGCCGAAACCGGGCGCATCGCGCCGATGGAAGCGCTGATCGAATGGCTGCCCGCACACTGCCCCGCCGACACGCAACGCCCCGCGCTCGTGCACGGCGACTTCCGCATCGACAATCTCATCTTCGCCCCCGACGCCCCGCGCGTGCGCGCGATCCTGGATTGGGAGCTTTCGACGCTCGGCAATCCGCTCGCGGATCTCGCGTACTTCTGCATGTGCCTGCGCCTGCCGTCGATGGGGCATATCGCGGGATTGCGCGGCCAGGACCGTACCGCGCTGGGCATTCCCGAGGAAGACGAGATGATTGCCCAGTACTGCGAACTGCGTGAGCTGCCCGGCATCGCAAACTGGAATTTCTATCTCGCGTTCAGCTTCTTCCGCCTCGCGTCGATTGCCCAGGGCGTGAAAGCGCGCGCGCTGCAAGGCAATGCTTCGAACGCGAACGCGCACCAGGTGGGCAGCATGGTCGAGCCGCTCGCCGGTCTCGCCGCCGAACTCATCGACTGATCCGCCACGCGCCCATAGCACATTACCCAGAATCCAGGAGACGACATTGACGACGAACCTGTTCGACCTTTCGGGCCGCATTGCCCTCGTAACCGGTGCGAGCCGCGGCATCGGCGAAGCCATCGCCAGGCTGCTCGCGGAGCAAGGCGCGCATGCGATCGTGTCGAGCCGCAAGCTCGAAGATTGCGAAGCCGTCGCTGCGGACATCCGCGCCAACGGCGGCAGCGCCGAAGCCTTTGCCTGCCACGTCGGCCGCATGGAAGACATCTCGGCCACGTTCGCCCATATTCGCGAGCGGCACGGCCGCCTCGATATTCTCGTCAACAACGCCGCGGCCAATCCCTATTTCGGCCATATTCTCGATACCGATCTCGCCGCCTACAACAAGACTGTCGAAGTGAACGTGCGCGGCTATTTCTTCATGTCGGTCGAAGCCGGCAAGATGATGAAGGCGCAGGGCCGCGGCGCCATCGTGAATACGGCTTCGGTCAACGCACTGCAACCCGGCGACCGCCAGGGTATTTATTCGATCACGAAAGCGGCCGTCGTCAACATGACCCGCGCATTCGCAAAGGAGTGCGGCCCGTTCGGCATTCGCGTGAATGCGCTGCTGCCCGGCCTCACGAAGACGAAGTTCGCCGGCGCGCTGTTCGATAACAAGGACATCTACGAGCGCTGGATGAGCGAGATCCCGCTGCGCCGCCATGGCGAGCCGCAGGAAATGGCGGGCACCGTGCTCTATCTCGTGTCCGACGCAGCGAGCTATACGAACGGCGAGTGCATCGTCGTCGATGGCGGACTGACGATCTAGCCAACCGAACCCAGGAAAGACATCATGAATTTCGCTTATAGCCCCAAAGTCGACGACCTGATCCGCCGCGTGCGCAACTTCATGGACGAGCACATCGTGCCGCGCCAACGGCAATGGCACGAGGAAGTGCACGCGGGACACTATCCCGTCTCGTTCATGGAAGACCTCAAGGCCCTCGCCAAAGCCGAAGGCCTGTGGAATCTGTTCCTGCCGCATCTGAAAGACGACGAGCCCGGCACGCGCCTCACCAATCTCGAGTACGCGCCGCTCGCGGAAATCATGGGGCGCGTCTCGTGGGCGTCCGAGGTCTTCAACTGCAACGCGCCCGATACCGGCAATATGGAACTGCTGCACCTGTTCGCCACGCCGGCGCAGCGCAAACAGTGGCTCGAGCCGCTGCTGGCAGGCAAGATTCGTTCGGCGTTCGCCATGACCGAGCCGGACGTGCCCTCCTCCGACGCGACCAACATCACGACGTCGATCCGCCGCGACGGCGACGACTACGTGATCAACGGCCGCAAATGGTTCATCACGAACGCGGCGCATCCGAACTGCCAGATCTATATCGTGATGGGCAAAACCGATCCCGAGGCGGAAAGCCATCGCCAGCAAAGCATGATTCTCGTGCCGGCGAATACGCCCGGCGTCAAGCTCGTGCGCAATATCCCGGTCATGAACCACATCGCGCCCGAGGGGCATTGCGAGATCACCTTCACTAACGTGCGCGTGCCCGCATCGAACCTGCTCGGCGAGGAAGGCAGCGGCTTCGCACTCGCGCAGGCGCGCCTCGGGCCGGGTCGCATTCACCACTGCATGCGCTCGATCGGCGCGGCGGAACTCGCGCTCGAATTGATGATCGAGCGCGCGCAAGAGCGCAAGACCTTCGGCAAATACCTGTATCAGCACGGCACGATTGGCGAATGGATCGCGAAGTCGCGCATCGAAATCGATCAGGCCAGGCTGCTCGTGCTGAAGGCCGCATGGCTCATCGACGAAGTGGGCGCGAAATCGGCGCGTAAGGAAATCTCGATGATCAAGGCGCTGGTGCCGCAGGTTCATACGGCGGTTTGCGATCGTGCGATGCAGGTATTCGGCGCAATGGGCGCGAGCCCCGACACGCCGCTGGCCGATCACTGGACCTGGGGCCGCGCGCTGCGCTACGCAGACGGCCCGGACGAAGTCCACCTCCAGGCCATTGCGAAGATGGAGCTCGCGAGCGGGAAAGAGAGGTTTGGCGCAATGGCTACGTATCTGAACGCGCCGCTGCGGGATTGACCCGCCCCGCATCGCATCGAATGGATTGACTCGAATCGAACGCATCGTCACGGCGCTGCTCGTTTATGATGGCGGCAAACGGAGACTGTGCGATGCGTTCACCCAGGCTGGACCTGAATCTATTCGTCGTATTCGAATCGATCTACGAAAAGCGCAATCTGACTCGCGCAGCCGAAGCGCTCTTCATCACGCAGCCCGCAGTCAGCAATGCGCTCGCGCGCATGCGCAAAGCGTTCGACGATCCGCTGTTCGTGAGCACGTCCACGGGCATGGTGCCCACGCCGCTGACCGAGAACATCATTGGCCGGGTGCGCGAAGCGCTGCAATTGCTCGAGGCGAGCGCGACCGAAGGCGATGTTTTCGTGCCTGCCACGTCGGAGCGCACGTTTCGCCTGAGCATGCCGGATTTGACGGAAGCGATTCTGCTGCCCGCATTGGGCGAAGTGCTGCAACAACAGGCGCCCGGCATGAGCGTCGAATGCTATTTCACGCCGCGCAGCGACATGTCCACGGCGCTGGCGACCGGCAAGATCGACTTTGCGATCGACGTGCCGCTGGTCGACGACCCGCAACTGCGTCAGGCGCCGCTCGGCAGCGATCACTATGCGTGCATGCTGCGTCACGATCACCCGTTTGCGGGCGACACGCTGGCCATGGCCGATTACCTCGCGCTCGGCCATATTCAGGTGTCGAGCCGCCGCCAGGGGAGCGGCTTCGTCGACGCGGAGCTCAAGAAGCTCGGCAAGCAACGACGCATACAGATGCGCGTGCAGCATTACATGGTGGCGCCGCTCGTGGCGCTGCGCACCGACCTCGCGCTCACCGCGCCGGTCCAGTTACTGCAACGCCATGACGCGCGCATTTTCGAGTTGCCGTTTCGGCTGCCGAAGCTGGAATGGCATCTGTACTGGCACCGCAGCAGCGAGCAGGATCAGGCGAGCCTGTGGCTGCGCGGCAAGATCATCGAGCTCATGAGCGGCACGCGCGCCGCGTCCAAGCCTTCCAGACCGACGCGCCGCCGCGCGGCGGCAGCTTCATAGCCTCTACCGCTACGGCGACTACGCGAGGCGCCGGCCGTGGCATCGAGCGTGTCGCCCTGCGGCGCCGACTGAAATCCTTGCAGCGCCCCCCGCGCCTCACGCATCGTCTTCGGGCGCGAGGCCGCCGCTTTTCTCGATCTCGCGCTGCGTCAGCGCCTGCGCGCGTTGTTCCAGCCGCGTGAGGAGCGCGTCGAGCACGCCGGCCTCTTCGTCGCTCAGGCAGGCCACGAATTCGACGTTGTACTTCTGTCCGCCCGCCCGCGCGCGCTCGTAGGCGAGCTTGCCCGCCTCGGTGAGCGCGAGGACCGTGATGCGCTTGTTGGACGGCAGCCGCGAGTTGGCGATCAACCCGCGTTTGACCAGTTGGGCGACGCAGCGGCTCGCCACCACCGTGTCGAGCGACGCGAGCTCGGCGAGCCGCGTGAGGTTCAGATCCGGATAGCGTCCGACGAAGGCCAGAATGCGCCAGTCGCGCCGGCTGATGCCGATTTCGCGGCGGAACATCAAGCCCACGCCTTGCGTAGCGAGCCGTGCGAGGTTGTGAATCCGGTACAGCAGGAATTCCTCGATATGCGCGGGATGCTTCAGCGCAGGCGAGTCGGACGCGGATGGTGCAGGGGCAGCGGGTTTCGGGCGCGGCACGGTCGGGTCGGGCGTAAGCGGATGAATACGAATGAAAGCGGATAAATACGGAGCGATTCGCCATTATGCCGCCGCCACGCAGTGCGGCAAGCCCAGGGCGGGCATGCCATTGTGCATCCGCACATACATTTGACTAGGTCAATCGTCGGTCCCTTCCCTACTATCCGGCCATGGCGGCGCTTGCAGCAATTGCTGCGGCTGCAGCAAATCTGGCCGCCCCCCTACCAATGGCACTAAAAACGCATCAGGAACGGCATCCAGCATGGCATCGACACGAAACGTCCTCTTCATCATGTGCGACCAGTTGCGGCGCGATCATCTCGGCTGCTATGGGCATCCGTACCTGCGCACCCGCAACGTCGACGCACTGGCCGCGCGCGGCGTGCGCTTCGACAACGCCTTCGTGACCTCGGGCGTATGCGGCCCGTCGCGCATGTCGTATTACACGGGGCGCACGATGACGAGCCACGGCGCGAACTGGAATCGCGTGCCGATGTCGCTGGGCGAGCTCACGCTCGGCGAATACCTGATGCGCCATGGCCGCACGCTCGCGCTCACGGGCAAGACGCACGTGCAAGTGGACGCACAAGGCATGGAGCGTCTCGAGATCGCCCGCGCGAGCGCGCTGGGCCAGCGGCTCTCGACCGGCTCCTTCGTCGAGCTGGACCGCTACGACGGCCATCACGAGCCCGGCAGCGAAAGCGGTTATCCGGCGTACCTGCGCCGCCATGGCTACGTGAGCGACAAGCCCTGGAGCGATTTCGTGATTGGCGTGGAAGACGACCGCGGCGCCGTGCATTCGGGCTGGAAGATGCGCAACGTGCGCTGGCCGTCGCGCGTGGCCGAGCCGCATTCGGAAACCGCCTATATGACCGACCAGGCGATCCGCTACATCGAACAGCAAGGCGACGCGCCGTGGGCGCTGCACCTCTCGTACGTGAAGCCCCACTGGCCCTACGTGGCGCCGCGCCCCTACCACGACATGTATTCGCTCGACCAGTGCCTGCCGCTCAAGCGCCAGCGCAGCGAACTCGACAATGCGCATCCCGTGCTGGCCGCCTACCGCGAGCACGAGGAAAGCCGCAATTTCTCGCGCGAAGCAGTGTCGAACACCGTGCGGCCGGTCTATCAAGGGCTGATCCAGCAAATCGACGATCACCTCGGCAGGCTTTGGGAAACGCTGGAGCGCCTCGGCCGCTGGCAGGACACGCTGATCGTCTTCACCGCCGACCACGGCGATTTTCTGGGCGATCACTGGCTCGGCGAAAAGGAAATGTTCTACGACACCGTGCAGCGCGTGCCGATGATCGTATACGACCCGTCGCCGCTGGCCGACGCCACGCGAGGCAGCGCGCAGACGCGCTTCATGTCGGGCATCGACGTCGTGCCGACCATCCTCGATGCGCTCGATCTGCCCGCTTACGATGAGCGCGTGGAAGGCGCCTCGGTGCTGCCGCTCACGCGCGGCGATGCGCAGAAGTCCGAGGGCTGGCGCGACTATGTCGTTTCCGAACTCGATTACAGCTTCCGTGGCGCGCGCCTCGCGCTGGGCCGCAGCCCCGACGCCTGCCGCGGCTGGATGGTGCGCGACGCGCGCTGGAAATACGTGTACTGGCAAGGCTTCAGGCCACAGCTCTTCGACCTGGCCGCGGACCCCGACGAATACGTCGACCTTGGCGCCGATGCGAGCCACGAGCCCATCCGCGCGCGCTTGCACGCACGCCTTGCCGAGTGGCACGGCACGCTCAAGCAGCGCGTGACGGTCGATCACGCGACGGTGGCAAGCAAGACCGATACGCATAAACAGTGGGGCGTGTTCTTCGGCGAGTGGTAAGCGCCGCGCGTTCATGACGGCCCGCTGCAATCAATAAAGCCGCGCAAAACAAACCGCGCGGCAAGAAACCGGAGACAGGAGACACACGATGCGCAACCCATCGGCCACGCAGCACGACGATGCCACTTTCCGGAAGATCGCACGCCGTATCGTGCCCTTCCTGTTCGTCTGCTACGTCGTCAACTTCATCGACCGCGTCAACATCGGCTTTGCGAAGCTGCAGTTCCTCCAGGACCTGAAGCTCGACGACGCGATCTTCGGCATCGCGGCGGGCATGTTCTTCATCGGCTACGTGGTGTTCGAAGTGCCGAGCAATCTGCTGCTCGCGCGCATCGGCGTGCGCAAGACGCTGTTGCGCATCATGGTGCTGTGGGGCAGCCTGACCGTCGTGCTGATGTTCGTGCAGAACGCCACCTCGCTCTATGTGCTGCGCTTTTTGCTGGGCGCGGCCGAAGCGGGCTTCTTTCCCGGCATCGTGCTCTATCTGACCTACTGGTTTCCCGACAGCCGGCGCGGTCGCATCCTGAGTCTCTTCATCATGGCGGTGCCGCTCGCCGGCGTGATAGGCGGCCCGCTGTCCGGCGCGATCATGAGTCATCTGCACGACGCCATGGGCTTGCGCGGCTGGCAATGGCTCTTTCTGATCGAAGGCGTGCCCGCGATTGCGCTCGGCGTGATGGCCCTGCTCTACCTCGACAACCGGCCCGCCGACGCGCGCTGGCTCTCGAGCGAAGAGAAGCAGCAGGTGCAAGCCGCGCTCGAAGCCGACCGCCAGCGCCACCTCGCACAGGCCGCGTCGCCCGCGCGCTTGCGCGACGTGCTGCGCAATCCGCGCATCCATGTGCTTTCCGCTATTTATTTCTGCATTTTCATGGGGCTGAACGCCATCGGCTTCTGGATTCCCACGCTGCTGCGCCAGGTCGGCGTGCACGAGGTGCGCGACGTCGGCTGGCTGAGCGGCGCGATCTCGGTGTGCACGGCCATTGGCATCGCCCTCGTCGGCCGCAGCTCCGATCGCCGCATGGAGCGCCGCTGGCACGTGGCGACGTGCGGCTTCGTCGTGGCCGCGAGCTTCCTCTTGCTGCCGTTCGCCGCGCACAGCGTGACGTTCACAGTCGTGCTGCTCATGGCCGCTTCGGTCTGCATCTACGCGACGCTCAGCATTTTCTGGACGATTCCAACGGCCTGGCTCGACAGCGGCGCGGCCGCGGGCGGCATCGCCGTCATTACGGCCATTGGCGCGCTGGGCGGCGCGGTGAGTCCGTCGCTCGTTGGCTTGCTCAAGGCGTATACGGGCAGCCTCTATGCAGGGCTTGTCGTGATCGCGCTGCTGCTCGCGGCCGGCATGGTCATGCTGTTGTGTGCCGTACCTGCGCCACGCAGCGAAGCCAGGCATGCCGCGCCGCAAGCGGCTGTTAAATAAAGCGGTCATGGACGAGAATAAACCCGGTGGCAGCCGGGTTTATTCTCGCAGCACAGTTCAATCGTGCGTAATAACGGGCACCGCGTTCGACTTCCACTCACCCACGCGGCCCCGCCCATATCTCACAAGCTCACCCGGAAGAACCCCTCACCCCACCGCCCCCGGCCACGGCAACGCGCTCGCACGCGTCCCCGCCTTGCGCCCGACGATTTCATAAATAGACACGGCATCCTGCTCGAACGCCGTCGCCCACTCGCGCAAATAGCTACACCAGGTCTGAAAACCGCGCTCATCCACGAGCTGCCGCAGCGCCGCCTCCTTCGTCCACAGGTTCGCCTCCCACAAACGCAGCGTACGCACGCAATGGCGACGCAGATTCTGGATGCACGACACCTCCAGCCCACCCTCGCGCATCGCGCTTAGCGCATAGCCCAGGTCCGGCAACTCGTCGTCGGGGAACACGTACCGGCTCGGGAATGCGCCGCCCTCGCGCGTGTAGCGCTCGTCCACGCCACCCGGCCCGTTCGATACGATCCCGTGGCTTACCAGCACGCCGTCCGCCTTAAGGTGCTCCTGCAGCGCCTCCAGGTACTCCTGAAGATTGCTGCGGCCATCGCTACCGAACATGCCGAGGCTGGTAATGCGGTCGAAGCGCCCCTCGACGTCGGGCCATGCCTCGAGGCGAATTTCGACGCGATCCTCCAGCCCCGCCGCCTTCACGCACTCGTTGGCCCAGTCGAACTGGTTCTGCGAAGGCGTAATGCCCACGCAATGCGCGCCGAACTTCTCGGCGGCGCGAATCGCGAGCGCCCCCCAGCCGCAGTCCACGTCGAGCAGGCGGTGCCCCGGCTGAAGTCCGATCTGCGCGAGAACGTGGTCGATCTTGTTCAATTGCGCCGTGGCGAGATCTTCGTCGCCATGCTCGAACCACGCGCACGAATAGACCATGCGCGGGTCCAGCCACATCGCGTAGTACTCGTTGGGCGCGTCGCACAGGTAGCGGTCGCGCTCGGAGAGCACGTTCGACGCCATCGACTTCAGGAACGACGCGATCTTTCGGCGGCCGGTCTTCTCTCCACCGTCGGGCGGTGCCTCTCGCGCCTGGCCGGGCGCGGCCTTGCTCATCCTGGCACGCGCATCGCTGAACCAATGGTGCTTGACTTTTCCGTCATGAGGCATCCGTGTCTCCGTTGGTGGTGTTCATCGGCCCGCATCGGCGTGCTCGTCGGGGACGTCCTGGCGCTTGCGGGTGGGTGCGAAAAGCGTGCTGCGCGGAATCCAGACCTGGCGGAACTGCTCGAGCTCGCGCTCCTCCGCGAAGACCTGCATCGAAGGCTTGACCAGGTCGTGGCGCGACACCACGCCGAGCAGGCGCAGGGTCTTTTCGTCTTCCACGACAGGCACCCGGTCGAGGCCCGTGATGGCAAGACGCGCCGCCACGTTCCGGCAAGTTTCGCCAGGCAAGGCCACTTCGACGCGTGTCTTCGCGAAGGCCGAGCCAATGGGCATATTCGCTTTGGCCGCAGGAATCTTGTCGAGCAGCGCGCGGTCCACCATGCCCAGCAGCACGCCGCTTCTCACCACCGGATAGGCGCGAAACTTCTGGCCTTTGCCGAAGTAGTCGTCGAGCACGCTCGAGATCGTTGTGCCCGCATCGATCGTCACGACCGTGCGCGTCATCACCTCGTCGACATAATGCCGTTCGAGCGGATCGATGCTGTATTCGCGGTAGATGTGATAGCCGCGCCGGGCGATTTTCTCGGTCAGGATCGAGCGGCGCATGAACATCACCGTGAAGCCGTACGCCACCGCGGCGGCCGCGAGCAGCGGCAGCAAGGCGTTGGCGTCGCCGGTCAGCTCGAAGGCGAACACCGCGGCCATGACGGGCGCGCGCATCATGCCGCCGAGCGCGGCCGCCATGAAGATGAGCGGCCATACCGCGGGGTCGCCGCCGGGCATGTAGGGAGCGACCAGCGCGCCCACGCCCGCGCCCATCATCAGCAATGGCGCGAGCACGCCGCCCGAGGTGCCCGAGGCCAGCGCGATCACCCAGATGATGGCTTTGACGACGACGATGCCCACCACGACATGCATGGCCAGGTGATTCTGCAGCAAGTCGCCGATCACGTCGTAGCCCACGCCGAGCGTGCGCGGCTGAAAATAGCCGCCGATACCCACGGCAATGGCGCCCAATGCGGGCCACCACATCCAGTGAATGGGCAGCTTGCCGAACAGGTCTTCCACTTTATAGAGCGTCGTGGACAGGCCCCACGACAGCGCGCCGGCAATCAGCCCGGCAATGGCCGCCGCCACGATGCCGATCGGGCCGATGGGCGCCGTGTGCAGCGCGAACAGCGGGCCGCTGCCCAGAAACAGGGGCCGCGTGAAGCCCGCCACGGCGCAGGCGATGGCGACCGGCAGCAGGCTGCGCGGCCGCAGCTCGAACAGCAGCAATTCGATGGCGAGCAGCACGGCGGCCACGGGCGTGCCGAACACGGCGGTCATGCCGGCCACGGCGCCCGCCACCAGCAGCGCCTTTCGTTCGGCGCTCGAGAGATGGAAGAACTGCGCGATGAGCGAGCCAATCGCGCCACCCGTCATGATGATCGGGCCTTCGGCCCCGAACGGTCCGCCGCTGCCGATGGCGATGGCCGAGGCGAGCGGTTTGAGGACAGCCACTTTCGGCGACATCTTGCTCTTGCCGAACAAAATGGCTTCGATGGCTTCGGGAATGCCGTGGCCGCGAATCTGCTCCGAGCCGTAACGGGCGATCAATCCCACCAGCAGCCCGCCGATCACGGGCGCGGCCACCACGAACCACCCCAGCGTGTTCTCGGCCGGCGAGTGATTCGCCGTCGAGAACGTCTGGAAGAAAAACAGGTTCGTGAAGAAGCGGATGAGGTGCAGCAGAAAATCGGCGGCGACAGTGCTCAGCGCCCCGCCTACCGCCGCTATGGCGCTGATGGGTAGAAGCCGGACATCGGTGGCGAAATCGCCTTTGTGCTCGCTGTGCTCACTCATGATTCCCCTTGGCGGGCACCGGAAGGTCGGTGGCACCCACGGGGATATTTATATCACAACGTGATGCATCAAACCGGATTCGTCCGCTGAATTCATCGGGCGAATTCAGCCGCGCCAGGCTTCGAGAAATCTGAGCCAGGCGGTTGCGCCCGGGTCCGGGTGGCCGATGCTGCGCTCCTGCACCCACGCCGCGCGCCCCTTCTTCGACTGCAGCGCGGCCGTGGCGCTCACCTGTTGCGCGGCGGTAGCGATCATGGCGTCGATGAGCGCACGCTCGTCGGCGCCAGCGTCTTGCGTTTCGAGCGTGTCGAGGCTCGGCACGAGCGCGTCGAGCACGGTCTTGTCGCCGGGTTGCGACTTGCCGCGCTCAGCGATGCGCGCGGCCACGGCGCGTCCCACGGCGAGCGCCTCGGCCCGGCCCGCTTCGCGCCGCCCCGTCACGCTCTTCGCGCCCGCGAGCAGGCCGCCGCCCACGAGCGCGCCGAAGGTCGAGGGGTTGGCCGTCGAAAAGGCCTTGCCCGCGGCTATCAGCACGTCGGAGAGCGCGGCGTCCACGGGCAGTTTCTCGATGGCGTCCGCCGCCGCGAGCGAGCCCGCCTTCACGGTGAGGCCGAGATCGCCGTCGCCGAGCGCGGCGTCGAGTTCGCGCAACTCCTCCGCGCTGGCTGGCATCGTTTTCAGCGCAGCGATGAGCCGCGTGCGCAGTTGGTCGACTGAAAGGCTCATCGCGCCCCTCCCTCGTCCACGCGCCAGCCTTCGCGCCAGAACGGCGAACGCACCGGCGCGTCGAGCAGCGTGTCGAGTTCCTCGTCCAGTTGCATCAACGTAATCGACGCGCCAGCCATTTCCAGGCTCGTCACGTACTCGCCCACGTAGGCGCGCGCCACGCGCAATCCCGCCGCGCGCACCGCTTGCGCCGCGCGCCGGTACAACAGATAGAGCTCCTCCAGCGGCGTCGCGCCCAGCCCGTTCACGAGCAGCGCCACGCTCGCGCCCGCGCTCGCCCGCAGGTCGCGCAGCGTGGCGTCCGCCAGCCGCTCGGCAATCGCGTCCGCGCTTTCGAGCTTGCCGCGGTGCGTGCCCGGCTCGCCGTGAATGCCGATGCCGATCTCCATTTCGCCCTCGGGCAATGTGAAGGTGGGCTTGCCGGCCGCCGGCAGGATCGTGGGCGAGAGGCCCACGCCCATCGTGCGCGTGGCGCCGTTCGCCTTGGCGGCGATGCGCGCGACTTCGTCGAGCGAATCGCCGCGTTCGGCCGCCGCGCCCGCGCACTTGAAGCCGAACACCATGCCCGCCACGCCGCGCCGGTCGGAGGCGCGCTCGGGCGGCGCGGAGGCCACGTCGTCGGCCACCAGCACGGTGCGCGTCTCGATGCCGTCGGCATCGGCAAGATCGGCGGCAAGATCGAAGTTCAGCACGTCGCCGCCATAGTTGCCGTACAGGTAGAGCACGCCCGCGCCGCCGTGCACCGCCCTGGTGGCCTCGTAGATCTGCTCGGACGACGGCGACGAAAATACGTTGCCCACCGCCACGCCGCTCGCGAGCCCCTTGCCGACGTAGCCGAGAAAGCCCGGCAAGTGGCCCGAGCCACCACCCGTCACGATGCCCACCTTGCCGTCGCGCGGCGCGTCGGCACGCACGAGCGCGCGGCGGTCGGCGGTGACCGGCTTGAGCCAGCCCGGATGGGCGAGCAGCAAGGCGTCGATCATTTCGTCGACGAAATGGTCAGGATGGTTGATGATCTTTTTCACGTGTCGCGTCTCCAGAGTCGGTGGCGGCCGTGCCGCCGCTATCGTTTGCGCTTGCGTCTAGCGTGCGCAATCCAGTGTCCTGGCGTCGATCGTTCAATGCTTGCGCCGCTGGCTGAGCGCGTCGAGCAGCACCGCCGCGAGAATCACGCCGCCCTGAATGAACTGCGTCCAGAACGGATTCACGCCGAGGAGCGAGAGCCCCACGTTGATGACGCCGATCAGCACGACGCCGATGAACGTGCCGACGATCGAACCACGCCCACCCGCAAGCGACGTGCCGCCAATCACGATCCCGGCGATCACTTGCAGTTCCAGCCCGTTGGCCGCCGAAGGCAACGCCGAATTGAGGCGCCCCGCAAGCACGATGCCCGCAATCGCGGCCGTTGCGCCCGCAAGCATATAGGTCAGGAAGATCACGCGATTGACCGGGATCCCGGCGAGCCGCGCCGCTTCCTTGTTGCCGCCCACCGCGAACACCTGATGCCCGAACTCGGTCTTGCGCAGCAACACGTGGCCGATCACGAACACGGCGAGCATCACGAGCATCGGCGCGGGCAAACCCGCTAGCGTCTTCGCGCCGAACGCCGTAAACACATTGGGAAAATCGAATTTCGTGCGTCCGTCCGAGATCGCGAGCGTGAGGCCGCGCCCCATCGCCATCATCGCGAGCGTGACGATGAACGGCACGAGCCGCAGCCACGCAATCGCGAAGCCGTTGAGCGCGCCCACCGCCGCGCCCGTCGCGAGTGCGATGACGAGGCCCGCCACGCCTAACCCGACCGCGCCCGGGCTCGCGCCGGCCATGACGGTCGCGGCCACCATGCCGCTCAACGCGACCAGCGAGCCGACCGAAAGATCGATGCCCGAGGTAATGATGACGAAGGTGCCGCCCACCGCCGCAATGCCCACCACCGACACCTGCACCATGATATTGGTGAGCGTGCTGGTGGTGAGGAATTCGGGCGAGGCGAGCGAGAGCGCAATGCAGATCAGCGCGAGCGCCGCAATGAGCGGCCCGAGGCCGCTGCGCATCTGGCGCAGCACGCGCTGCTGCAGGGTTTGGGTTTCCTGAGGAGGTCGAACCGTCGTGGATGTCATGCTGCAACTCCGGTGGTGGCCCATTGAATGATCGTCTCCGAGTCCGCGCGTTCGCGCGCCACCTCGCCGACGAGACTGCCGCGATACATCACGAGCACGCGGTCCGACATGCCCAGCAGCTCGGGCAACTCCGAGCTCACGAGCACCACGGCCGCGCCCGCGCGCGCCATCTGCACGATGTGTGCGTAGATTTCGGTTTTCGCGCCCACGTCGATGCCGCGCGTGGGTTCGTCGAGCAGGATCACGGCCGGTGCGGTGGCGCTCGCGCGCCCGAGTATCACCTTCTGCTGATTGCCGCCCGAGAGATTGCCGGTGAGCTCCGTGACCGAAGGCGCGCGCACCGCGAAGCGCTCGCTCGCCTCGCGCGCGAGCTTGCGCTTGCGGGCCGCGCTCACGAAGCCACCGCGCACGAGCGCGCGCAAGTTCGAGAGCGCGACGTTTTCTTCGATGCTCGCCTCGAGCACGAGGCCTTCGAGCTTGCGATCCTCGGCGGTGTAGACGATGCCCGCACGCATGCCCTGCGCCGGCGAGCGCAACGTGAGCCGCTGCCCGCGCATGCGCAGCTCGCCGCCGGTGAGCGGCAGCGCCCCGCAAAGCGTCTTGAGCAGTTCGGTGCGTCCCGCGCCGGCAATGCCGCCGATGCCCACGATCTCGCCCGCGCGAATACTGAAGCTCGCGTCGCGCAGCACGGGCGCGCTCGCCACGTGGCGCGCCTCCAGCACCACCTCGCCATAGGGCCGCGCCTCCCATGGATAGAACGAGTCGAGATTGCGCGCCACCATCGCCTGCACGAGCGCGGGCTCGCTCCACTCGGGCATGGGCCGCGCGCCCACCGTCGCGCCGTCGCGCATCACCACGGCGGAGTCGGCAAGCTCGAACACCTCTTCCAGATGGTGCGAAATGAAGATGATGCCCATGCCCGCCTCGCGTAGCCGGCGCACGACCGCATAGAGATGCTCGATGTCGTGGTGCTGCAACGCGGCCGTGGGCTCGTCCATCACCAGAATGCGCGCGTCGCGCGCGAGCGCCTTCGCCACTTCCACGAGCTGGCGTTTGTTGAGCGGCAGATCGCCCACGCGCATCGCGGGCGACACGCCCTCGAGCCCGACCTGGGCAAGCGCCTCGCGCGCCATCGCCTGCGCGCGGCGATGATCGACGAGCCCATAGCGCCTGGGCATGCGGCCGAGAAAGAGATTCTCGGCCACGCTCATGTCGTTGACGAGCGAAAGCTCCTGATAGATCACGGCCACGCCCGCGTCGATCGCGGCCTGGGTGCCGCGCGCGAGACGCTGCCCGTCGATCTCGATGGTGCCTTCGTCCGGCTCGTAAGCGCCCGAAAGCGTCTTGATCAGCGAAGATTTCCCGGCGCCGTTCTCGCCCACGATCGCCATGACGTGCCCCGCGTGCAGCACGAGGCTCACGCCGCGCAGCGCTTTCACGCCGGGAAAGCTCTTCACGATGCCGCTCATGCGCAACAGCGGCGGCGGCGCAGTATCCACGCGCGCGCCCGCACTCGCATGAATGTCCTCGCTGGCACGCTGCGGCGCATGCATTGCAGAACCTGATTCGCGTTTCATCCGTTCATCCCGGACGCCGGGCACGCCTTACGCGCCCCCGGCGCATTGACCGCTGCGCGTTACTGCGAGACTTCGAGCGCCCACAGACCGTATTGCTTCACGCCATCCGAATCGATGTTCGACTTGTCGATCAGATAGGTCGGCCACGCATAATTCGCGGGCACGCTCTTCTTGGCCTCGTAGTCGCTGATGAACGTCATCGCCTTGGCGGACATCCCAATCGGGTTCTGCGAGATCGTTGCGTCCTGCTTGCCCGCGCGAATCGCCGAAAGCGCCTGCGCCGTGCCGTCCGCGCCGATCACGAGAATATGGCCCGGGTCGCCGAGCGGCTTGTAGCGGCCCGCATTGTCGATGGCTTTTTCCGCGCCTACGGTGTTGTCGTCGTTCGCGCCGAACACGGCGTCGATCTTCGGATACTTCTGGAGAATGTTCGTCATCGCGTTGAGCGACTTCTCCTGATCGAAGCCGCCTTCCTGGCGCGCGACCACCTTGATGTCCGGATACTTCGCGATTTCCTCGGAGAAGCCCTTCTCGCGGTCGGTAGCCGCCGTGGTGCCGATCAGGCCGATCAGATCGACCACGTCGCCCTTGGGCGAGCCATAGCGTTTGGTCAACTGATCGGCGATCCACTTCGCGCCCGTGGCGCCTAGCGCCACGTTATCCGAAGCGACGAACGACGTGACCTTGCCGCCGTCCGAGCCACGGTCGAGCATGAAGACCGGCACGTTCATCGAATTGGCTTTTTCGACGGCGGGAATGATCGCCTTCGAATCGATCGGATTGAGCACGAGCGCGTTCACGCCCTGGCTCAGCAGGTTCATCGCGTCGTTGACTTGCTGTTGCGCGTCGCCATTCGCGTTGGTTTGCACAAGGTCGAACCCTTGCGCTTTCGCGCCCTGCTCCACGCCGCTCTTCAGGCCGACGAAGAATGCGTTGTTGAGCGTGGCGATCGAGAAGCCCACCTTGATCTTGCCGCCCGCGGGGGTAGCCGCCGCCTGCGCCGGTGCGCTCGCGGCGGCGGCGTCCGAGGCCGCCGCGCTCGTCGACGGCGACTCGCTCTTCGAACAACCCGCCAGCATCGCGGCAGCGGCGAACACCGCCACGCCAGTCGTTGCCCCCATGCGCGCGCCGCGCGCCACCCATCCTTCGAAACTCGCTGAACTCCACGCCATCACTGCCTCCTGTCTTTGATCTGCTGGTTTTGATCGACCTGCGAACCGCCAACCGACTGCCTTACCGCGTGTGCTGCATTGCCACGACTGCCCGGGCGCACGGCCTCGCGCATCTTTCTCGCGTCTTACTTGCGCGGACCGTACCCCTTGAATTTTTCGATCACTTCCTCCATCTGCGCGTCCGACAACAGCGGCGGCTCGCCAAGCTGGCACGCGAGCAGATATTGCTTCGCCAGCATCTCGACTTCGTTGGCGAGCCACAGCGCGCGCGCAAGATCGCGGCCCAGCGCGATGACACCGTGATGCGCGAGCAGGCAGGCAAACCGCTCGTGCAACGCGTCGAGCGCGTGATTCGAGAGCGCCTGGCTGCCGAAGGTCGCATACGGCGCGCAGCGAATGGAATTGCCGCCCGCCGCGGCCACCATGTAGTGGTGCGCCGGAATGCCCCGGCCATGGATCGCAAGCGCCGTCGCCGCATTGGAATGCGTATGGACGACGGCGTTCACGTCGGGCCGCGCTTGCAGGATGTCGCGATGAAAGCGCCACTCCGACGACGGGCGCTGCGCTTCGAAAAGCGGGTCGTCCTCGCTCACGTCGAGCGGCATCCAGACGATGCGCTCGCGCGTAAGGGCGGCGCATGGCACGCCGCTCGGGGTAATCAGGAGTCCGTCATGCCAGCGTGCGCTCACGTTGCCCGAGGTGCCCTGATTGATGCCGAGGCGCTCCATCTCGCGCGCAATATCGACGATCTGCTGCCGCAATTCGGCCTCGGCCCGCGCATCGCGGGCACGCGCCGCAGTCTCGCCCGCGCGGCGTTGGCCGCTTTCTTCCCTTGCGCCGCTCATGCGGCCGCTCCCTTCGCGAACAGCGCCGCCAGATTCGCTTCGAACGGCGCGCGCACGATGCCCAATTCCGTCACGATACCGGTGACGAGCGCGTGCGGCGTCACGTCGAAGGCGGGATTGCGCACCTTCATGCCCGCGGGCGCCGTGCGGCGGCCCGCTAACTGCGCGACCTCTTCGGCGCCGCGCTCCTCGATCACGATGTCCGCGCCAGATGCCGTGCGCAGATCGAGCGTGGACGAAGGACACGCCACATAGAACGGAATACCGAAATGCTTCGCCGCAATCGCCACGCCGAGCGTGCCGATCTTGTTCGCGACATCGCCGTTGGCGGCCACGCGGTCGGTGCCCACGATCACGAGGTCGATCAACCCCTGCGCCATGAGCGCGGGCGCCATGCTGTCGGTGATCAGCGTGACGTCGAGCCCGCCCTGTTGCAGTTCGTACGCGGTGAGCCGCGCCCCCTGCAGAAGCGGGCGCGTTTCGTCGGCGTACACACGAAACGGCACGCCGGCGCCATGCGCGCAATAGAGCGGCGCGGTCGCGGTGCCGATGCCCGTCGTCGCCAGGGCGCCGGCATTGCAGTGCGTGAGCACGCCGCTACCGGCCTCGATCAGCGCACGCCCCTGCTCGCCGATCTTCGCGCATAGTTCGACATCCTCACGATGGATGCGCTCGGCCTCGGCCACGAGCGCCTCATAAGCTTGCGCACCCGTGCGGGTTGCGTCGCCGCGCGCATGCGCGAGCATGCGCTCGAGCGCCCAGCGCAAATTCACCGCCGTTGGCCGCGCGCTGTCCAGATACGCGGCGTGCTGCTCGAGCCGCGCGAGGAACGCATCGCGCGGCGCCTGCCGCTCGGGTCTCATCGCCACGCACAGGCCGTAGGCCGCGGCAACGCCAATCGCCGGCGCGCCACGCACGCGCAACTCGTGGATCGCGCGCCAGACCGCCTCGACGCTATCGGTCGCCTCAACCACGGTTTCGAGCGGCAGGCGCGTCTGGTCGAGCAGATAAAGGGTGTCGTCGCGCCACTCGATGGTGGGCGGCAGATTCGATGTGGGCGGCTGCAACGCCATACGTTCTCCGTGAATGCCGGTACGCCGGACTATGCTGCTTGCGCGGCACGCTGTTTCATGATCGTTTCGTGATCGTTTCCCGATCGCTCGCTTATGCGGGTGCGCTCATGCGTCCACCGGCTGCGCGAGCACCTCGGCCGCCAGCGCCGCAACGGCCTCGATCGAGGCGATTTCGCGCCGCTGCACGAGCAGCGCCTCGGCAAGCCGCAGGCAGCGCACTTCCACCCGCGCCCGCACGGCTTCGTCCTGGATGCGGGTGATCTCCGCGACCTTCGCCATGCCGACAATGCGCCGGATCATCTTGCAGCCCGCGAAACCCAGCGTGTCCGCCAGCAGCCGGCGCATGAAAGCTTCGCGAAACGCCTCGGCGGCGCGCGTATCGGCGGGTCCGCCGATGTAGGCGCGCCCGGTCTCGCGCTCGTGCGCGCGCCACAGGCCCGCGAACTTTTCCGCGAAGCCGGTCCAGACCATCACGACCCGCTCGAGCAGCCAGCGCTGATACGCGGCGGGATCCCGCCCCGCCACGCGATCGTGCCAATCGCGCGCATAGTAAGCCAGCAGCAGGTTCGCGACGAACGCGCCCGTATCGAATCCCATCGGCCCGTAGAACGCGAACTCGGGGTCGATCACATAGGTCTCGCGCTCGTTCGCCATGATCGAGCCCGTATGCAGATCGCCGTGCACGAGCGTTTCCGCATGGTTCATGAACGCCCACTTCATCTCGCCGGCCGCGCGCCGCAGCGGCTCGTGCGTGCGCAGCCGCTCGACGGCCGCCGCCGGCAGCGCAGGACTGTACACGTTCGAGGGCGCGTCTTCGAACGGAAACGTGAAAACGAGATCTTCTGTAATCCTGCACAACTCGGTATTGATGGCGCCGCCCACGGCGGCCTTCTTCGCGTCGGGTGCGAGATACAGATCGGAGCCGTGAAACAGCGTGCGCGCGAGGAACGTGGAGACGTGATCGGCCAGATGCGGATACACGATGCCGTCGATGAGCCCCTGGCGCAGCACGAGATGCGAGTCCAGCCGCTGCATCACCATGAGGAACTTCTCGCTGTCGGCATGGTAGATGCGCGGCACGTGCTGCGGGCACAGCGCGCCGAAGCGGCGCAACGCGGCCACTTCGCGCTCCATGCGCTCGCGCGGCAAGGGCCAGCCCTCGCCCACGAGCCGCAGGAACGGCGGCGCCTGCTTGACCACCACGCTGCGCCGCGGATCGCGCACGCTGTTCACGAAGTAGACATAGTTCAGATTGCCGTCGCCCACTTCGACGACCTGCAGTTCGCTGTCGTCGCCGAGCCGTTCGTTGACCGCAGGAATACCCCTCAGGTATGCCGCCAGTTCGGAAGAGCTGAAAGCCTCGAAGTGCATGGGTTTTCCTGTGCGGAAAGTGGGCCCGCGGCCCGTCTAGCGTCGTTTGCGTACGAGATCGAACTTGAAGATGCTGGCGTTGTAATAGTCGTTGCTGTAGCAGACCGCACGTCCGGTGTCGTCGAAATCCACTTCGTCGATCAGCAGAAAGAGGCCGAGGCTCTCCTGCAATTCCGGCAGATCGCGCGGCGTGAGCACCGTCGGCTGGATCGAGCTGTGCGTGTGCGAAAGGCGGATCCCGGCGCGCTCGAACGTGCCGAACAGCGACTCGCCCAGCGCCTGCCCGTCGAGCACCGCCTTCGGCACGATGTCGATGCAGTACGCCGCAATGGCATCGTCGGCGCGGCGCACGCGCTCCAGTTGCACGCAGGGCTCGCCCTCGGCGAGGCCGAGCTTCTGCGCAAGCGTTCCCGACGCGGCAATCGTCTTCACCTGCATGCGGCTCGTGGAAGGCACCGCGCCCACACTGCGGATCATGTCCGTCACGGACATCAGATCTTCGAGCCCGCCTTGCAGCTTCAGCGCGATCTGTCTGACGAAGGTGCCCTTGCCGTGCACACGCGCGAGCAAGCCGTGGGAGATCATCTGCGCAACCGCTTCGCGCAGGCTCGAACGGCCCACGCCCAGCAATTCGCACAGCTCCGGTTCGGTGGGAATCTGATCGCCCGGCTTGAGCGCGCGCTCGCGAATCATTTCCAGCAGCGAATCCTGGATTCGCTCGCTCATCGACTGATCGACGCTCAGACGCATGGGTGCCTTGGGGAGCCACGTTGTGCGCTAATTTACATCAGACGTCTGATGTCATCGACCCATGGTTTTCCCTTGCATGCGGTGCAGCATGGGCGAGCGGCAAACCCTGCCCGCTCACCGAGCGAAATGACCGGGACGCGCTGCCGGGCGCATCCGATACCCGACGCCCCGGACCGTCACGATCTTCTCCGCCCCCAGCCGGTGTCGCAGCCGGTGTATCAGCACATCGATCGCGTTCCCCGCGACTCCCCGGCGGCGTCCGTAGATTTGCGTGGCCAGTTCGGTCCGTGTGAATACGCGCGTGGGCTCATTCATGAGCGCGGCCAGCAGCCGGTATTCGCTGGACTTCAAAGCGACCGGCAGTCCGGCGAGCGAGACCGAACCATCGAGCGGGTTCAAAGCCAGATTGCCGATCGTGACCGGCTCCTTGTCGCGGGGCGAGCGGCGAAACAGCAAGCGAACCCTCGTGCCAAGGTCTTCGGGATCCAGCGGTTTCAGGAGGTAGTCGTCGGCGCCGGCGTCCAGCGCGACCGCCGGGCTATCGAAGAGACCTTGGGGAAGCATGGCGATAACCGCCGCACGGCCGCCCATTCTTCGATAGCCTCGCAGCAGGCGGAGGGGATCCAGACCCGGGCTCCCGAAATCGAGCAGCACGAGTTCATGGGCTTGATACTGGAGGCCAAGCTCTGCCTCGTATGCGCTGCTCGCCCAGTCGAGCCCATACCCCGAGCGATGCGCCCATTCCATGACCGGGAGCGCACCTCCATCGTCATCCACCACCAGTAACAGCCTCACGCGATCCTCCAGTCACCTTGACCGGATTGTCGCTGCAGGGCGCTTAAGTCCAGCTTAACTGGCGCAGCGCGTCTTCAAGCGGATGCTCAGGCGAGGTCGAGCACCAGCGTGCCGCTTTGCGCCCCGGACACGCAAATCATCATCGCGTCGTTCGCGGCGCGTTCCGACTGCGTGAGCACGCTGTCGCGATGGTCCACGCAACCGCTGAGCACGCGTGTCTGACACGCGCCGCAAAGCCCCTCGCGGCAGCTATATTCGACCTCGACGCCGGCGTCGAGCAAGACGTCGAGCAAGGCCTTGCCGGCCGGCACGAAAAGCGTCCGGCCGCTGCGCGCGAGTTCCACCGTGTAACCGGAGCGCTGCGCACGCTCGACTGGCGCTGCCGCCGCGAAGCGCTCGATGTGCACGTTGGCGATGCCCGCCTGGCCGCACGCCATCTGAAACGCGTCGAGCATGGCGCCGGGGCCGCAACAATATGCGTGCACGTCCTTGGGCTGACGCGCGAGGCAGGCGGCCAGATCGAACGGCCGGCCGTCGTGTTCGTCGTCGAAATGCAGCAGCGCGTCGCCGCCCAGCGCGGCCAGTTCGTCGAGAAACGCGGCCTGCTCGCGGCTGCGCGCACAATAGACGAACTGCGCCGCACGCTCGCGCTCGCGCAGCCTCCGGTACATGCACAGCATGGGCGTCACGCCGATGCCGCCTGCGACCAGCAGCGTCGATGCGGCCGCTTCGTCGAGCGCGAAGTGGTTGCGCGGTACGCCGATCGACAGCGTCGCGCCGCAGCGCAATTGCTCGTGCAGCCAGCGCGAACCGCCGCGGCTCTTTTCGTCGTGCAGCACGCCGATCACGTAGCGGCCGCGGTCCTCGGGCGCGTTGACGAGCGAGTAGCTGCGCGTGAGGCCATTGGGCAGATGCAGATCGAGATGCGCGCCGGGCGTGAAAGGCGGAAAGACTTCGCCTTGCACGGGCACCAGTTCGATGCTCGCAATGCGCTGTGCCTCGTGGCGCAGCGTGCGTACGCGCGCCTGCAAGCGCGCTTTCGCAGCGGCGCCGGCGTGGGCGTTCGCATCGGCATCGGCGTGCGCCGCGCCGGCGCCGTGGGTAGGGTCGTTCATCATGTGGCGATGCTTCCGGAAATCACACAGGGCGTCGCGTCAAGCCGCTTCGTTGTTCGCGGCGTCTGCCGACGCGCGCACGCCATGCACGGAAAAGAAACGCGCGCGCTCGACCTTCTGCCCGATCGCGGCTTCGTACGCCTCGCGCACGGCCTCGGGCTGGCCATACTGGCCAATGAAGTCACGCAGGTAAGCGCCCAGCAGCGGATGGGCGGCCAGCGCCTCGCGCGTCAAGCCGTCGATCATCTCGTCGCGGCACGCCGACGGCAAAAACACATTGTGGTTGGCTTGCGGATCCGTGATGAGCCCCTTGGGCGTCTTGCCCGCGGCCACGGCTTCGAGTTCCTCGAAAAAGCGCCGGCGCAGCATCACGATGCCCCGATCGCTCGCGCCGAGCGTTTCCCTGGTGCGGTCGGTGATGGTTCCCTGCCCGACCCACGCGGCGAAGTCCTGATTCGCGACGTGCGAGGTGATCCACTCGCCCTGCTCGTCGCGCAGCGGCCCGTACCACGCGGGAATGTGCTCCTGCACGTAAGGCTCGCGCTCCTTCGGCACCTTGTTGAGCACCCAGAGAATGCTGAGCGTGTTCTCGTCGTCGATGGGCACGCGCCATTCGAAGTGATGCCCGAGATAGAAACCGTTCGGCCAGAGCGTCACGCGGCCCGTGGTCCACATCGGGTTCGCTTCGTTTTCGTGGGCGCGCAGACGCTTGTAGACGAAGCCATGCTCGAACTCCTCGTACTGCGTGCGCAGATGCGTGGGCACGTATTCGGCGCGACTATCCTGCTGCCGCGAGGTCCAGTTGTTGTGGGTCCACTCGAAATGGATCGGGTCGATGGAGTTTTCCTGGCACTGGAACCAGTTGCACGGAATCTCCGCCATCACCACCTGGGCGAAACCGTTCGTGTAGTTGAACGGCTCCCAGTCGGGCAACTCGGGCGCGGGCGCGGCGCCCATGTACGCCCAGATCATGCCTGCCTTCGCGCGCACTTCGTAGGCCGTGATCTTCGTTTTCTGGCGCAGGCGCGCATCCACGTCGACGATTTCCTCGAACGGCTGATGCGTGCACTGCCCGCTCGCATCGAACTCCCAGCCGTGATAGGCGCAGCGCAGCCCGCACTGTTCGACGAAACCGAATGCGAGATCGGCATTGCGATGCGGGCAGCGCCGCTGCACCAGCCCGAAGGTGCCGCTCAGATCTTTGAACAGCACGAGATCTTCGCCAAAGAGACGGATGGGACGAACCGCCTTGTCATCGAATTCCGCCACGCCGGCAACGGGATGCCAATAGCGGCGCAGGTACTCGCCCATCGGCGTGCCCGGTCCCACCTCGGTCAGCAATCGGTTTTTTTCAGGGCTCAACATGTCTTGTGTCCTCACTTGCGGGTAACGCGGCGTCATGCGAACGCTGTGCACGGCCGTCGATGCCCACATTCTTCGCGACGCCGGCCACGCTTACAACGTCCTCGAAATCCAAAAAAGTCGCCGATCGTCTCAAACGTCGCCGCGCGGTCAGGGTCGCGCCGCGCCCTGCCGACGGATGCAGTTTTCGCTTGATCTCAAGCGTCTCCCGCCTCAGAATGTCGGTTCATTTATGTTCTATATGTTCATTTTTGAACATATAGAACCGATCAATCAGACCGACGGACGAGACAGACATGCTGAAAATTGGAGTGGTGGGTGGTGGAATTGGCGGACTGGCGGCGGCCATCGCCCTGCACCGCGCGGGACATCGCGTGACGGTGTTCGAGCAGGCGGAGCGCTTTGGGCGCGTGGGCGCGGACATCAATCTCACGCCGAATGCGGTCCGCGCGCTCGACGGGCTCGGCGTGGGCGAGCAGCTGCGCGAGACGGCCGCGCGGCCCAACGCCCGCATTAGCCGCATGTGGGACACCGGCGAGGAAACCTCGCGCCTCGCCATGTCGGACGAAGCGGAGCGCCAATACGGCGCGCCGCAATTGACGATGCATCGCGCCGACGTGATGAGCGCGCTCGAAGCGGCGCTCGCGCCCGGCGTGCTGCAGTCCGGCCAGCGCACGGTCTCGTTCGCCCAGGACGCCGGCGCGGCGACCCTCACGCTCGCGAACGGCGCGTCGCACGCCTTCGACCTCGTGATCGGCGCGGATGGCATTCACTCGGGCGTGCGGCGCCATCTGTTCGGCGCGGAGCATCCGCAGTTCACGGGCCTCGTGTCGTACCGCGCGGTCGTGCCCGCCGAACGCCTGCGCGGCATCGAGACGGGGGCGTTCGTGAAATGGTGGGGGCCGAGCGACGACCTGCAGATCGTCACGTTCCCGCTCAACCGGGGCCGCGACGTCTTCGTGTTCGCGACCACGGCGCAAAGCGACTGGACCCACGAGTCGTGGACGCTGCCCGGCGACCCCGACGCGCTGCGCCGCGCGTATGCCGCGTTTCACCCCGAAGCGCGCGCGCTGCTCGATGCCTGCGACACGGTGCTTGCCTCGGCGTTGTATATTCGCGATCCGCTGCCGCAGTGGAGCGGGGCGCGCATGACGCTGCTCGGCGACGCCTGCCACCCGATGATGCCGTTCATGGCGCAGGGCGCGGGCATGGCGATCGAAGACGCCGTGGTGCTCGCACGCGCGCTGACGGACGTGGCGCCCGGCGAACTCGACGACGCGCTCGCGCGCTATGCGCGTGCGCGGCAGGAACGCACGGCGCGCGTCCAGATTGGCTCGCGCGGCAACAACTGGCTCAAGACCGGCGGCAACGCCGACTGGGTCTATGGTTACAACGCCTGGACGGCGCCGCTGCATTGAGCCAGCGGCGCTGAGGCGCCCCCCTGCGTCGTCACGCCTTTCGACAGGATCAGATGAGAACGGATACGTCTTCGCCCCAGTCCGCCGATGCGGCCAGCTCCCCCGTGGAGCGCGCGTTTCGCCTGCTGCGCTACATCGCGGAAGGCGGCTCGACGGCCAACCTCAGCGACGTCGCGCGGCAGATCGGCGTCAACCGGGTGACCGTGATGCGGCTCATCGAGTCGCTCAAGGCCGCGGAGCTGATCCAGGAGCATCCGGCGGGCGGCTCGCATCGGCTCGGCCTGCCGTTCCTGACGCTCGCCGCGAGCGCCCTCGGCGCATCGGATCTCACGGCGCGTGCGCGCCAGATCCTGCCGGGGCTCGTGGAGCAGACCGGCCTCTCGGCGTTTCTCGCCGTGCTCGAAGGCACCGAGATTGTCTATTTGCTCTGCGAAACGCCCGATACCCCGCTCGTGACCCGCATTCGCGTGGGCAGCCGCATTCCCGCGCATCGCGCGACGCCGGGGCTGGCAATGCTCGCGCCGTTGCGCGGCGAAGCGCTGCGCGCGCTCTACGCCGGCCAGCCGGGCAACGCGGCGCCGCCCGACTGGAACGCGCTCGAACGCACGCTGGAAGCCGTGCGCGAGAACGGCTGCGCATGGAGCTTTTCCGGACTCGAGGCGGGTATCGACTCCTGCGCGGTCGCCGTGCGCGACACGCGCGGCGCGGTGCTCGCGGCGCTGAGCGTCGCCGGGCCCAACACCGCATTCTCGTCCGACTCGACCTTGCGCGCGCGCGTCGAGGCCAGCGTCAAGGCCGCCGCACACGCGCTCTCGGGGTCGATGTTCTGAGCGCGTCCGGGCCGTCGACGCATATCGATTCGCGGTACTCGCGGAGCCATTGCTCGCGCTTGCTGGCTGCGGCACGCAGGTTGTTCTCCTTGACGTGTCCGAAGCCGCGAATATCGTCGGGAATGCCCGCCAGCTTGAGCGCCACGCAGAGGCGTTCGGCATCGAGCGTCGCGCAGAATTCGTCGACGAGCGCGATATAGTCGGCAATCAACTGGCGCTCGCCGCGCCGCTCGGCGGTATGGCCGAACACGTCCAGCGCCGTGCCGCGCAGCCCCTTCATGCGTGCGAGGGCACGCAGTGCCGGAAGCACCCACGGGCCGAATCGCTGCTTCTTCAAGCGGCCCTGTTCGTCGCGTTTCGCGAGCAACGGCGGCGCGAGGTAGAAGTTCAGCTTGTAATCGCGGCCCGGCTCGCCTTCGAACTGCTCGCGCAGCTTCGCGAGATACGCAGGATCGGCGTACAGACGCGCGACTTCGTATTCGTCCTTGTAGGCCATGAGCTTCGCGAGATTCACTGCCACCGCGCGCGTGAGCGGCAGCTTCGCATTCCCGGCGACTTGCGTTTCCCTGGCGCGAATACGGTCGATCACGCCGCGATAACGCTGCGCATAGGCCGCGTTCTGGTACGCCGTCAACAAGGCTTCGCGCGAGGCGATCACCGTGTCGAGCGACTCGGGCAGGCGCATCACGATCGCCTGCGGCGTGGGCTTCGTGTGCGCCTGAACCGCGGCAACGCCGTGGTGCGCCACATGACGCCCCCAGTCGAATGCAAGGCGGTTCTTCTCGAGCGCCACGCCGTTGAGCTCGATCGCGCGCCGCAGGCTCGCAAGCTGCAGCGGCAGCCAGCCCTTTTGCCATGCGAAGCCCAGCAGCAGCGGGTTGCTATAAATGGTGTCGCCGAGCAGCGCCAGCGCCAGTGCGTTGGCGTCGATGAACTCGCAGCCTTCGCCAATGCTCTCGCGCAGGCCCGCCTCCGTTTGCGCGCCCGGGAACGACCACTTCGGATTCCGTACCAAATCGGCGGTTGGCGTCGCGCCGCTATTGACTGCCGCCACCGTCACGCCATGCTGCGTGCGCGAGAGCACGTCGTTCGAGGCGCTCACCAGCGCATCGCAGCCGATCACGAGGCGCGCTTCCCCGGTGGCGATGCGCGTCGCATGCAGCGCATGGGGCGTTGCCGCGATCTGCACGTGACTGAGCACGGCGCCGCCCTTCTGCGCGAGGCCGGCCATATCGAGCACCGTGACGCCCTTGCGCTCGATATGCGCGGCCATGCCGATCAGCCCGCCGATCGTCACCACGCCGGTGCCGCCCACGCCCGTGACGAGAATGCCGTAGGGCCGCGCGAGCGTGGGCAGCGTGGGCGCCGGCAGCGCGTCGAAATCGGGCGCGGCGGCGCTACGCGCGGCCTGCGGCTTGCGCAGTTGTGCGCCTTCGGCCGTCACGAAGCTCGGGCAAAAGCCCTTCACGCACGAAAAGTCCTTGTTGCACGACGACTGATTGATCTTGCGCTTGGTGCCGAGCGGCGTTTCGAGCGGCTCCACGGACAGACAGTTCGATTGCGCCGAGCAATCGCCGCAGCCTTCGCACACCGCATCGTTGATGAAGGCGCGGCGCGCCGGATCGGGGTACGTGCCGCGCTTGCGGCGACGGCGCTTTTCGGTGGCGCAAGTCTGGTCGTAGATCAGCACGGTCGTGCCGGGCACCTCGCGCAACATGCGCTGCACGGCGTCCAGTTCGTCGCGATGGTGGATCTCCACGCCCGCGGGCAGCACGATGCGCGAATCGTATTTCTGCGGCTCGTCCGTGACGATGACGATGCGCTTCGCACCTTCGGCGTGCACCTGATGCACGATCTGCGGCACCGTCAGAACCCCGTCGATGGGCTGTCCGCCCGTCATGGCGACGGCATCGTTATAGAGAATCTTGTACGTGATGTTGGCATTCGCCGCGATGGCCGCGCGAATGGCAAGCAGTCCGGAATGAAAATACGTGCCGTCGCCGAGATTCGCAAAAACGTGCTTGTCGCCGGCGAAATGCATCTGCCCGATCCACGTCACGCCCTCGCCGCCCATCTGGCTGAAGGTCTCGGTCTTGCGGTCCATCCAGATCGACATGTAATGACAGCCGATGCCCGCGAGCGCACGCGAACCTTCGGGCACGTTAGTCGAGGTGTTGTGCGGGCAGCCCGAGCAGAACCACGGCTTGCGCTCGACGGTGACCTGAGGCTTCGCCGCCTCGCGCTCCTTGGCTTCGATGATCGCCACGCGCGCGAGCATGCGTGCGCGCACGTCCTCGGGCAGATCGGCGCGAGAGAGACGCCGCGCGATGGCCTTGGCGATGAGCGCGGGCGACAGCTCGTAATGCGCGGGCAACAGCCAGTTGCCGCGCGGCACTGACCATTCGCCGCCTTCGTTGTCGCGTTCGTCGAACTTGCCGTAGATCTTCGGGCGCACGTCCTCGCGCCAGTTGTACAGCTCTTCCTTCAAGGCATATTCGAGAATCTGGCGCTTTTCCTCGACCACGAGAATCTCTTCCAGACCGGTGGCGAACGCGCGCGCGTCCTGCGCGTCGAGCGGCCACACGCAGCCCACCTTCATCACGCGCAAGCCGATCTGCGCGCAGGTCCGATCGTCGAGGCCGAGATCGCTGAGCGCCTGGCGCACGTCGAGATAGGCCTTGCCCGCGGTCATGATGCCAAAGCGCGGCGCGGGCGAATCGATCACCACGCGATTGAGCTTGTTCGCGCGCACATAGGCAAGCGCCGCATACCACTTCTCGTCCAGCAAACGCGCTTCCTGCACGAGCGGCGTATCGGGCCAGCGAATATTGAGGCCGCCCGCGGGCATGGCGTAGTCGGTCGGTGCGACGATCTCCACGCGCTCGGGATCGAGGTCGATCGACGCCGTGGATTCGATCACGTCGGTCACGCACTTCATGGCCACCCACAGGCCCGAGTAGCGGCTCATGGCCCAGCCATGCAGGCCGTAGTCGATGTATTCCTGCACGTTGGAGGGATAGAGCACGGGAATGCCCGCCGCGATGAACGCGTGCTCGGACTGATGCGCGACCGTGGACGACTTGGCCGCGTGATCGTCGCCCGCGAGCACGAGCACGCCGCCGTGCGCGGCGCTGCCCGCCGAGTTCGCATGCTTGAACACGTCGCCCGTGCGGTCGACGCCGGGCCCCTTGCCGTACCACATGCCGAACACGCCGTCGCGTGTGCCGCCGGGCCACAGGTTGACCTGCTGCGACCCCCAAACGGCGGTCGCGGCGAGATCCTCGTTTACGCCAGGCTGAAAAACGATGTCGTGGTCCTGCAGATGCTTTTTGGCTTTCCACAGCGACTGATCGAGCGCGCCCAGCGGAGAGCCGCGATAGCCCGAAATGAAGCCGGCCGTGTTCAGACCCGCCTTGCGGTCGCGCGCCTGCTGCAGCATCGGCAAACGCACCAGCGCCTGGGTACCGCTGATGTAAACCCGCCCGCGTTCGAGCGTGTACTTGTCGTCGAGCGAAACCGGGGTGGCCGGCGAGTCGATCGTTACGTCCTGTGCAACAGGGTCGCGCGCATTCATGGGGATTTGTCTCCGCTGGATGATCGTTTTCCGGCGAGTATAGAAAGCCCTATTCCTATCGTAAAATCACAAATAGACAAACCTGATATGCGAAAAACAGATGGCGTTCGATCTCACCCTGAGGCAGTTGCGCTACTTCGTGGCGGCGGCGCAAACGGGCCAGTTCTCGATGGCGGCGGCCAACGAGCACGTCTCGCAATCGGCGATCACCAACGCCGTGCTTGCGCTCGAAAGCGGGCTCGACACGCGCCTGTTCGAGCGTCTGCCCCATGGCGTGGCGCTCACGCCGGACGGTCAGGATTTTTATAATCACGCGCGCCGCGTGCTCGACGCCGCGCGTGACGCAGTGCACAAACCGCCGTTTCGGGCGCACGACATGCGCGGAACCGTACGCATCGCCGCCACGTACACGCTGCTCGGTTATTTCCTGCCCGAATTGCTCGCGCGCTTTCGCGCGACTTATCCGTTCGTGGATTTCGACCTGCAGGACCTCGAGCGCCCCGAGATCGAAACAGCGGTCCTGAACGGCGAGGTGGAAATCGGCGTGGCGCTGCTCTCGAACATCGAGCGCCTGAGCCGCTTCGGCAGCCAGGTGCTCAATCGCTCGCGGCGGCAACTCTGGGTGGCGCCCTCGCATCCGCTCGCGCAAATCGACGCGCCCTCGCTCAAGGACATCGCCGCGCATCCCTATATTCTGATTACCGTGGACGAAGCCGAGCAGTCGACGCTGCGCTACTGGAAGAAGAAAAGCGTGAAGCCGAATATCGCGTTTCGCACGTCGTCGATGGAAGCCTTACGCGGGCTCGTCGCGCACGGCTTTGGCGTGACGGTGCTTTCGGACATGGTGTTTCGCCCGTGGTCGCTCGAAGGCAAGCGCATCGAGGCGCGGCCCGTGCTCGATGCGATTCCGCATATGGAAGCCGGCATGATCTGGCAGAAGAACGCGCAGATGAGCGGTCCGGCCACGGCGTTGCAGCAGTTTCTGATTCATGCGTGCGGGGCGTGAACGTGCACGCGATTCCGGCCTTCAGCCGCATTACGGCCGGGAGACCGCAGCTCCATCATTAAAATTCGCGCATATCCATATTTATCACCTCGCTGGATGTTGGCCAGGGCCCAATCAGTGCACGCGCATCGTTCTATGCGCCACGCTTCCTCAAACCATGCGAGGTTCAACCATGTGCCCTCCGGTCAGCGGTACGAGTGACGCAACTTCCAGCGCCCCATCGAGTCAGCCCGATCAGACGAACGAGACCAATCAGTCGAACAATTCCAGCGAATCGAATCAAACCGATCCGTCGACGCAATCGAATCCGCCCACACCACCGAACCAGCCACCCCAGCCGGACGGATCCAGTTCGCCGGGCGCAGCGGGCGAGATGGAGAAGGAAAGCCCACCGCCGCCCCCTTCGATATCGACGCAGTCGCAGTTGCAGGCCCTGGAGGATAAGGTGCCGGCGAACCCGTCTGGCCCAGGGGCGGCGAATTCCGGCTTGGCGAGTCTGGATCATTCCGCAACGCCGCCACTGGCTGCCCCACAGACACGCTCCGTCGCCGCGACCTCACGCCATCCCCTCATTGCACACCACCACACGAACACCAACGCGGCCATTCACCCCAACGCCCCCGCCGTCGCGGTCGCACCCCATCCCCCCGCGACACACCACAACACAAACACCAACGCGGCCGACCCACCCATTCTCCCCAACGCCACCACCGAGGAGTTCGAAGACCTGAACAACTGGTACGACCATGGCGACGCCTCCGCCCGCCGCGATCAGGCCAATGCGTTCAAGGCCACCGAGTACGGCGACCTCGCCTCGCGCGGCTACCCGGGCTACGCACGCGCCTACGAGCACGACATGCCCAGGCTCCAGGCCAGCCTCGCCGTCTTGCCAGAAAACGAGCGCAACCAGTACATCGGTGTACTTAACGTCATGAACACCGCCTACAACAACGCGTCCAATCCCGAAGACCGCAAGACCATCTACGGGCAGTTCGCAAAGGTACGCAACGCGATCTACGCCGAGAATGCGCGCGTGCTCAGCGACCCGTTGCTGCACACCGAATCGCTCTTCAACCGCCCCTATGGCTACGGCTTCCTGAGCGCCGAAGAGCAGAAAGAGGTCGATCGTCTCGAGGACTACCGCCTCGACTTCGAAAACGCCCGAACCGCCGAGGAGCGCGAAGAAATCCTTGCCGACATCACCAACCTGCGCGCGCAGTGGCAGGACAAAATCGGCCAGAACATCGACGCGGCACGCGATGACAGCGAGAAAAAGTGGAACCGGGCGGTCGCCGATGTCTACCAGGCACAGAAGGACAGCGACGGCATGACGGTATACAGTGCGGCCGAACTCCAGGGAAGCCAGCGAGCCCTCTACTTCGCCCAGAAGGTATTCAACGACCCCTTGCGTGCCCGTGCCTTTACCGACGAATACATGCGCCACCCCGAGAATTTCGCCAAGCTGAAGTCCTGGGAGGACGATTTCGCCAGCCGGGACAAGCTTGCCACCTGGTCCGAGACGACGCGCGTGCAGCCCGGACAACTCCCGCCGCCGCCCGAGCTCTTCGCCGGTATCCTCGGCAACCTGCTCCCGCCCAACTTGACTTACAACGGGAACCCTGGCGCCAACTCCCAGTACGCCCAGAAGCTTGCCGCCGGGTCCGGTACGACGCCCATGCCCCCCGGACCGGTCCTGCCTCCGTTCGTACGCTTCACCGACATTCCCGGCAACCTGCCTCTACCCAACGCGCATTACGACGAGAACCTCGGCGCCAACTACGAGTACGCCCAGAAGCGCATGGTCGCCGGAGAGCGTCGCCTGAGCGCCGGAACCAACGGCCCGTTGCGCAACGAATATGTGAACGCGTACTCGGCGCCCAAACCGGTCTGGCAACAGGAACTCGACGAGGGCTTGTGCCGCTTCTTCACGGGCATGGCGCCGGGGGTGAACCTGATCAACGGCTATATCTGCCCGCGCAGCCCGCTGGACGACACGAGCCGCACCTTCATCGATATTGGCGGCAACGTGGCCGGCGGCATGCTGATGACGGCCTTCGGCGACAAGGGAGGCGGTTTCTTCTCGCACATGGATCCAATCGGCCTGGCCAAGGGCGGCGCGGGTGCGCTCTTGCAGAATCTGTATTCGCGCATTCCCGGCAAGAGCAGTGCGATGGGCCCTGCCATCCACGTCGAGCCACCGAAACCGCTGCCCGCGTCGCTGGGGCCCGAGCTTGGCGAAGCCCATCAACGCATCGAGGGCGCTTCGCCACTAATGCAGGACTACGCGCGGGCCCACCCGCTCCCCGACCAGGGCGACAGCGGCACGCCAGGCGTGGGCAAGGATGCCAACGGGCAGCAGTTCGTCACCATGAACGGCCAGCAGTTTGCGGTGATGAAAGACGGCGATGCGTGGCGCGCATACGATCCGAACAACCTGGCCAGGCCCTCGTTCCGGGTGCAACAGGACGCCAGCGGCAACTGGCAGGTGCACGACAACGAACTGAATCCGAAGGGAGGCGGGTTGCCGGGCGGTGCGCCCAGATTGACACAGGAGAAACGTCAGGAAATCGAACAATTTATCAGAGACAATCCGAACGTAACCTATAAGGATATAGCTGACCATTTTGAAGTTAGCGACGAGACGGTGAGCAAAATATCCAGGGCCGCCGGACTACGGCTATCGAGGCCTCGCGCCACAATCACGCCAGCACAGCGTGCAGCCGTTGAAAACAATCTCCGTGCCGGCATGAGCCGGAAAGAAGCCGGGCGCGCGGCGGGGGTCTCGACAACCGAAGCGACCCGTATAGCACAGAATGCCAACATCGAGTCACCCAATTCAGGCAGACACACCGATGAAGCGACGAAACGCGCAGTACTCGCTGATCTCGACGCCGATCCCGCACAGTTGAGGCAGGAGATTGCAGATCGTCATGGTGTCTCTACTAACGCCGTTCTGCAATGGTCAAAAGAGGCGGGTTTAAACAAGTGGAATCCCCACTCGTACACCAGGGTTTCGGCAGAAGAGCGCCTGGAGATCCAGCAGTATGCCCAGGCCCATCCCGAGGCAAGCCCGCAGGCTCTAGGGGACCATTTCGGCAGGTCCAGGAATGCGATCCGCAGGGCACTCGAAGCCTCCGGACAGCGCGTTGCCCCCTCGGCTGCCTACGGCTCCGCGGAACAGCGACTCATGGCCAAAGCGCTCGACGCCCACCCGGACGCAAGCGATGCTGAGATCGCCCAGCAGACCGGCACCACGCCCGAGGCCGTTCGTGACTACGCCGAACTCCATCACCTCACGCGCGGCGGACTCGATCCTGCCAACGACGTGCCGCCCGATCCGCCGGACCTGCCCATGCCGTCAGCCGAAGAGGTCGATAACATGATCGATTACTACGCGGGACTGAACCCGTCGCAACAAGCCATCGTCAATGAGAAGGGCAACCAGTATTCGGCCGAACTCATTGGCTACAGCCTCGGCAAATCGCCCGAGGTGATCCGGCAATATGAACGGTCGGACGACTATCACCCTGCCCCATTCACGCCCACCAGCGCTCCTGGCAGCCCGACCTCGGCCACCAGCACGCCACCGTGGTCCGGTTGGGCGGCCATGACGAGCCCGGAGGGCGGCTACATGTCGCCGCCAGACTGGCAATTCTCCCCGCCTCCCAGCGAGCCCAGCCCCCCGCCCTCGCCAGGCGCAGCATCGTCGTCTGGCGGCGCAGCCACGTCAGGTGCCGTACCAGAGGGCGATCCACTGAACGTCGGACAGGCTGAATTTATCAACCAAAACTGGAATGCAGGTCCGGCCCTGCTCGCGGATTACTTGCATATACCCGTAAGTCGGGTCGAGGCCTTCATGCAATCATCGGCATTCAAACCGGTTGCGTGACCGTGATGACACGCGTGCGGCCAGACAGCCAACGCCCGTCTGGCCGCGCAATATCGGCGCACACTCAGCGGATCATCATGAAGCGGCCGCACATCGACGCACGCCTTTGAGCCGCTCGAGGCGCTCGAGCAGGTCTTTGGCCTGTTTGAGCGCACGTGCGCTCAACGTGGGTATGGCCATGATCGCCCGAACCCTGGCCTGCCAGTAGTCCAGGCTGGCCATCGGACCGGATTCGAACGTGCGTGGGCCCGCAGCCGACTGCTCCAGATGGCTGAGAACATGGCCAATGTGCGCCAGATCCTTTTCTGCGAAATCGTAGCTCACGATAGATCCCCGTCGTCTGTCTCGGGATGAGACGTGTTATTGGCGTCACCGGGTTCGAAACATGGCTGCCGTTCGAAAAAACCCGCCGGCGTTTGTCATCTCGACGATTCGTTATCCTTAACGCGTAGCGGGATTCACGCGCGACACCGCACGCAGCAGCGCGTCGCCGCGCGGCGTCACGCGAGGCAGCGGAACACCGGACTCCGGCTGCTGAATGTCGATCAACTGAAGCTCGCGAAGCGCCCCGAGCTCCATCCGGTCCGGCTCGATCCAGTCGGGCGCGCTCTTCACCAGCATCAAGGTAGCCAGCTCGTGTGGACTCAGCATGTCACTCCCTCCCACCGGGGAAGCCAGCAATAGAACGAGTAAACGCATGCAGCGGCGGCTGCATGTCGGCACTGTCGATGGAGCGCCGCGAGGCGCGACGACCGTCGGCTAGCGGGGCGAAATGCCGTGCCCTCGAGAAGGGCTTCGTCGTGTCTGGAGGGTCAAGACCGCTGCGAACGCAGCGGGGCCGGTCAGGGCGAGCACGGCAGCCGCGCTGGAGTCCGGCATGGTGGCAAAGGACGTTCTTTCAGGAACATTCACGCTTCGTCTCCCGTTTCGCACCAACACGCTGGCCGTTGCCACAGCGGCCAATAACCGGCGTCACGACAGCCCGGAAGCGCTGCCGCCTGCACGCCGGCGTGCAGGCAATCAATCTAGAGGCTTCATTCTAACTTTGTTAAATCTGTCCCGTGCAGGCATCCGGTTCAGGAGTTTCCCCAATTCATACCGGCCGCTCAGTCGTGCTCGAAGCCGGCGGGCGATCCCGGCCGATAGCGGCCGATAGCGCCCGCCAGGTCGATTCGCGAACCAGGCTGACCATAGGCGAACTGGCGTATCAATGCGCGCGGCGCATGACCGGGCGCCATTATTATGTCGTCATACTAAATAATATGAGCCGTGCGTGCATGCGGGTTTAACACTATTCATGCGCGGCCTGTCGTGCCGTTAGGAAAGATGCGCAATGAGCATTCGCAAGACCGAACCAACGGCACAACCCACCAGGACTATCCCCGATGTACACGCCAAGCTTCCGCCAAAAACTCTGGCTGCCGCTCGTAGTCGGATTGAGCGCACTGCTCGTGGTCTCGATCGTCTCCGCATGGCTCTCCTATCAGACCCGCATGGAAGAGCGCCGCAATGATCTGAAGAATATCGCTCATGTCGGACTCAGCATCGTCGAGGAATATGCCGCGCTTGCGCAAGGCGGCGCGCTCACGACGGCACAGGCGCGCAAGCAGGCATTGGAACGGTTGCGCGGCCTGCGCTACGGCAGCGACGGCTATCTGCTCGTGATCGACTCGACGCCGCGCATGATCATGCATCCCATCAAGCCCGGCACCGAGGGCAAAGACCTCTCTCAAGTGGTGGACGCCGACGGCCGCCACCATTACCTGACATTCGCATCGGTCGCGCAGTCTCCGGGGGGTGGCTTCGTCGACTATGTCTTTCCGCATCCGGGCGCGGCCTCCACCCAGGCCGTCGACAAGCTCGGCTATGTCATTCGCTACGCGCCGTGGGACTGGATCATCTCGACAGGGGCCTACATCGACGACATCGAAGCCGCGTTCATCCGGTCGCTCTACATATCGGGCGGCGTGTTTGGCGTGGTGGCCGCGCTGCTCGCGCTGATTGTCGTATACACGAATCGCAGCATCGAGCACACGATCGGCGGCGATCCTCGCATGGCGGCGCAGATGGCGGGCGCGATTGCGGCCGGCGACCTGGCGACGCCTTTCGCGATTCGCGAGCAGGACCACAGCAGCCTGATGTTCGCGATCCGGCAGATGCGCGACGCACTCGCGACAACCGTCGCGCAAATACGCGCGAGCGCCTGCAACGTGGCGTCATCCGCGGGCGAAATTGCGAACGGCAACATGGACTTGTCCGCGCGCACCGAGAGCCAGGCCGCTGCGCTGCAAGAGACGGCGTCGAGCATGCATCAATTGACCGGCATGGTCCGCAACACGTCGGAAAACGCCCAGGCGGCGAGCGAGCTGGCCGGCAACGCTGCGCAAATCACCAACCGCGGGAGCGACATGGTCACGCGCGCCGTCGCCACCATGCAGGCGATTCGCGACGAATCGCGCAAGATGGTCGACATCATCGGCGTAATCGAGGGCATTGCGTTTCAAACCAATATCCTCGCGCTGAACGCCGCCGTGGAAGCCGCGCGCGCCGGCGAGCAAGGCCGGGGCTTCGCGGTCGTGGCGGCCGAAGTACGCACGCTGGCCCAGCGCAGCGCGAGCGCGGCGAAGGAAATCCGCGCCTTGATCGGGCAGGCTGTCGAGCGCGTGGACAATGGCGCGGAACTCGTCGAGGCCACCGGCGCGACGATCGGCGAAGCACAAAGCGCGATCGGACGCGTGACCCGCATCGTTCACGAGATCGCGACAGCGGCAGCGGACCAGAGCGACGGGCTGGAGCAGATCAACACCGCGGTCGCGCAGATGGACGACAAGACCCAGCAGAACGCGGCGCTCGTCGAGCAAGCCGCCGCGGCGACGCAATCGCTCGAGGAGCAGTCGCGTCGTCTTCAGGAAGCGGTCGCGGTATTCAGAACGCAAGCCGACGCGCACAGCTGACGCCGGGCCGACGAATCGCGTTCGGCCGGATGCGTGCGATGCCGCGAGCCGAATGGCGCTTCGCATGAACCGCGCCACGCGACTATGCCGATTTCTGCATCGCCATGGTTTATTTTCGACAAGACCCGATCACGCCCGGATTCGTATATTGCTCGCAGCCGACCGAACAACCGGGACGCGAGGAGACACGTGCCTGCAAGCCCCTCGGCGGTGCGGGCACCGGTACGATCCATCATCGAGGAATCGAGGAGTACGAAAAACAATGGCATTGAATCGGACAGTCCTATCCGCCGCATGCGCCCTGGGTGTTACCCTGGCCGTCGCGCCCTGCGCCTTTGCGGCGTCGCCGGTCGAGGTGAAGATCGGCTTCGCCGCGCCGCTCACGGGCGGCCAGGCCCACTATGGTGCGGATTTCCGCAGCGGCGTGGAGCTCGCGATCGAGGACATGAACGCCACTCACCCGGTCATCGGCGGCAAGCCCGTGCACTTCGTCCTCGATGGCCAGGACGACCAGGCCGACCCGCGCACCGGCACGACGGTCGCGCAAAAGCTCGTGGACGACAATGTCGCCGCCGTCATCGGCCACTACAACTCGGGCACCAGCATCCCCGCCGCGCCGATCTACGCCAAGGCCGGCATTCCCGAAATCGCCATGGCGACCGCGCCCACCTATACGCGCCTCGGCCTGCCCACCACGTTCCGCCTGCTGACTTCGGACACCCAGTTGGGCAGCGTGCTGGGCGACTACGCCGTGAAGGGCCTCAAGTTCAAGCGCCTCGCGATTGTCGACGACCGCACCGCCTACGGACAGGGCGTGGCCGAAGAGTTCACCAAGGCCGCGAAGGCGGCGGGCGCCACTGTGGTCGATCAGGAATATACGACCGACAAGGCCGTGGACTTCCGCTCGATTCTCACGAAGATCAAGGCGGCGAATGTCGATGCCGTGTTCTACGGCGGCGCCGATACCCAGGCCGCCCCCATGCTCAAGCAGATGCGCTCGCTCGCGATCAAGTCGCCGCTGATCGGGCCGGACATGGTCCAGTCCGATAATCTGATCAAGATTGCGGGTGAAGCGTCCGAGGGCACGCTGGCCGCGTCGGAGGGCAGCCCGCTCGACAAAATGCCCGGCGGCAAGGCCTTTTCCGAGCATTACACGAAGCGTTTCAATCACCCGGTGGAACTGTACGCGCCTTACGCCTACGACGGCACGATGGCCGTGTTCAACGCCATGAAGACGGCCAACTCGACCGACCCCCACGTCTTCCTCACTGCGCTGAAGGCCACGAACATGAAGGGCGTGACCACCACCGAACTCTCGTACGATCAGTATGGAGACCTGAAGTATGGCGGCGTGACGGTGTACAAGGTCGTGGGCGGCAAGTGGGTGCCGCTGCAGACCGTGGGCACGAAGATGTAAGGCACGGGCAGCGCGCGCACTAGCCGCGCCTGGCGACCGGCGACCGGCGCTTGTGCGCGCGCCGGAGCAAGCGCCGGAATCGGCGCTCTTCAAGCATCGCTTATCGCTTGAGCGTGTCCGCCTCCTCGAGTTCGCCCGCGACCGGCACATTGCCCGACGGGCTCATCATGCGCGGCTGCAACATCAACGCGACGAGCGCGGTCCAGCCGGTCTGGTGCGATGCGCCCACGCCGCGCCCGCTGTCTCCATGGAAATATTCGTGGAACAACACGAGGTCGCGGCAGCGCGGATCGGCCTGCAGCAGCGGATAGGCGCCCATCACCGGGCGCTCGTTGTGGCTGTCGAGAAGAAACAGCGTCGTGACGCGGCGCGCAAGTTCGTCGGCGATCTGCGCGAGCGAAAGCTTCTTGCCCGAGCCGGTCGGATACTCGACGAGAAAGTCGTCGCCGTAATAGCGATGGAATTCGTACAGCGACTCGATCAGCAAGTAATTGACGGGCATCCACACCGGGCCGCGCCAGTTCGAATTGCCGCCGAACACGCGCGAGTCCGATTCCGCCGGCAGATATTTGACGCTGAAATTGCAGCCGTTGTAGCCGTAGACGAAAGGCTCGTCGAGATGCGTGCGCGATAGCGCGCGCACGCCATGGTCCGAGAGGAACTCGCTTTCGTCGAGCACGCGGCGCAGCAGCGCCTTCATGCGGTGCCCGCGCAGCAGCGAAAGCAGCAGCGCGTTGCCCTTGCCCGGTTCGTTCCAGCGCGACACGAGGCGGGCAAGATCGGGCCGGTGGCCGAGGAACCACACGAGCCGGTCGCGCAGCCCCGGCAGGCCGCCGTGCACGCGCTCCTCGAGCACGCGCACCGCGAACAACGGAATCAGTCCGACGATCGAGCGCATGCGCAGCGGCACGGTGACGCCGTCGGGCAGCCGCAGCTTGTCGTAGAAGAACTCGTCCACGCTGTCCCACAGCCCCGTATCGCTGCCGTCGTCGCAACTCACGGCGCTCGCGATGTACAGGAAGTGCTCGAAGAACTTCACGCCGATATCGACGAACACGTGGTTCGCGAACGCGAGTTCGAGCGCAATACGCATCAGGTCGAGCGCATACGCGGCCATCCATGCGGTGCCGTCCGCCTGATCGAGACGGCCGCCCGTCGGCAGCGGCGACGAACGGTCGAAGATGCCGACGTTATCGAGTCCGAGAAAGCCGCCCTGAAAGATGTTGTGGCCGTCCGCATCCTTGCGGTTCACCCACCACGAAAAATTCAGCAGCAGCTTATGGAAGATCAGTTCGAGAAATTCGCGGTCGGCCTTGCCGGTAATCGAGCGATCGATCTCATAGACGCGCCACGCCGCCCACGCATGAACCGGCGGGTTCGCGTCGCCGAATGCCCATTCGTACGCGGGTAGCTGGCCGTTCGGATGCTGATAGCGGTCCTTCACGAGCAGCAGCATTTGCTTCTTCGCGAATGCCGGATCGACCAGCGCGAACGCGACCGCCTGGAACGCGAGATCCCACGAGGCGTACCACGGATACTCCCATTTGTCCGGCATCGAGAGAATGTCCGCATTGCTCAGATGCCGCCAGTCCGCATTGCGGCCGTGCCGCCGCGCCGCGGGCGGCGGCGGTTGCAGCGGATCGCCTTCGATCCAGCGGTTTACGTCGTACTGGTAGTACTGCTTCGACCACAGCATGCCCGCGAGCGCCTGGCGCTGCACGAGCCGTGCGTCGGCGCTCTCGATGTCACACTGCAGCGCGGCGTAGAAAGCATTGGCTTCGGCAATGCGGTTTGCGAACAGCGTGTCGATGTCGAGCGGCACCGCTTCTTTCGGCACGGAAAGCGGCCGCCAGCGGAACGTGAGCACGGCCCGGCCGTGCGCCGCGAGTTCGAGATGCACGCGCGCGGCCGCCTTCGTGCCGGCATCGCGCCGGATCGCGTCCGCGTGGCCCTGCACGACATAGTCGTTGATGCCGTCCTTGAACGGGCCCGCACGCTCCATGCCGAAAAGCCGCTTCACGTTGGTGTCGTTCTCGCAGAACAGCCACTCCACGGCTTCGCCCTCATTCGACGCGGCCGTCACGACAAGCGGCTCGTGGGTATCGCAATGAGCGAGCACGTGCTCGCCTTCGGACGACGAGACCAGCGTGAGCGCCGGCTTGCCGGTCGCGGCCTTCCACGACCACGTGTTGCGCGCCCAGATCTGCGGCAGCACGTCGAGCGCGGCATGCTGCCCCGCGCGGTTCTCGACCGTGATACGCATGACGATGTCTTCCGGCGTGTGCTTCGCGTATTCGATCTGCACATCGAAGTATTGCTCGTCGTCGAATGCGCCGGTGTCGAGGACTTCGTATTCGGGCAAGTCCACGCCGCGCCGCGCATTCTCGTCGATCAGGTCCTGGTATGGAAACGCGACCTGCGGGTACTTGTAGAGCATGCTCATATACGAATGCGTGGGCGTGCTGTCGAGGTAGAAGTACAGTTCCTTCACGTCCTCGCCATGATTGCCCTCCTGGTTCGTGAGGCCGAACAGGCGCTCCTTGAGGATCGGGTCATGGCCGTTCCACAGCGCGACCGAGCAGCACCAGTCGAGCCGCTCGTCGGCGAAGCCGGCGAGCCCGTCCTCGCCCCAGCGATAGGCGCGCATGCGCGCGTGATCGTGCGGGAAGTAGTCCCACGCGGTGCCGTGCTCGCTGTAGTCTTCTCGCACCGTGCCCCATTGGCGTTCGCTCAGGTACGGCCCCCAACGCAGCCAGCGGGCATAGTCGCTCGAATGGAGGCGTTGGCCTTCAACGGTCTCGATGAGGCCGGCAGCACGCTGAAGCATGAGCATCTCCTTTCGTGGGGGCCGCCGAGGTGAGGCCGCCGGCGTACCCTGTTAGACGGCGCGCGATCCGCCTAGAGCCATTCCGCCAGATTCTACACTTAGCCGCTAATCCCAATGCTGGCAGGGCTTCCGTCAAAATCACCCACCGCCGTTTACCACACCAGTCCGCGCGAATCCGCTATGTTTTTGTGGGTCAAAACGTGGGTTGAACATCATGGCAAAGGCAGTCAACCGGCTTACCCAGGCGTTCGTCAACCGCACCGCCGAGGCGGGCGACTACTGCGACGGCAACGGCCTGTATCACAAGGCTGAGGCGGCATAGGCGCGCGGCGATCTGTTCGTCAAGCGGGCGCAGCTCATGGAGACGTGGGCGCGGTTTGCGAATGCAGGACCGGCAAAACAGAACGTCGTGGACCTGGCCGCCAGCAGGTCCAAGGCCGGTTGACGGCACCTGACGAAAATGACAGCGGCACGCATGTCGGCGGCCTGGCGTCCTTCGCACCTGGCCTGCCCGGTTGCGCTGATGTCATGCCAACAGGTGCATTCCGGCGACATGGCCCGCCTCACCCTTCGTAGTCGTAGCGTCGCCGAAGGTGCGGCTTCTTCGTGATCCTCAACCGGAAGCAGTTCGGGCACCACGCCCCCCGGTGAATCACGTTGTCCGGCGTCGCCGACCACACATGCCCCAGGTGGCATTCCCATACCAGCCGGGTCTTGCTGCTGACGTAGGTCTCGCTCAGGCAACGCCCGCCGCGCTCGCGCGCAACCTCCTGCATCCGTTCGATGGTCCCGCGCTTCGCCTGGTTCGAGCACTGCATGCACCACGTTCCGCGCAGCACCAGATTCCCCAGTGCGGACCATTCGTGTCCTTTCGCGCAACGGAACCGGTAACGGGCGTTGCGCCCCCGATACGTGTCGTCCAGGCACTCGCCGCCGTGTGAGCGCGCCGTGGCGTGAAGGTCGGACAGGCGCTCTGGCTTGCTCACCGCCTCCACGCGACGGGACACCGCGCACAGATCGCACCAGTGCCCTTCAAGCACCCTGGCACCCTTGACCCACCAGCAATGGCCCTGCGCGCACTCACAGAGGTACTTTTTCCTGAGTCCTCCATAGGCATCGGCCAGCAGCCGCCCACCATGCGCGGCGGCGGCACGTTGCAGGCGCTCCAGACCGTCGCTGGGCATGAGCTGCTGCGCCCGTCGCGCGGTCGCACAGACCAGGCAGCCGTGCCCCTCCAGAATCTTGCGCGCCTCGGTCTCCCATTCGTGACCACAATGGCAACGAAAGTGCTGGCGGGCGGTTTGGCCGAGATAGCCACCCTCCCGGCAAACGATGCCGCGCTCGCCCAGCAGGTCCTGGAACCGGCGCTTCGTGTCCTCCTGAATGCATTCGAGGCACGTCACCGTACCCTCGCCGCGCAGCGCCACGAGGCCGATACGCGTGAACGTATGGCCGCGCGCGCAGCGGAACAGGTACGGGTATCGCGTGCCGAACCACTGCTGCGTCAGCAGTGTGAGACCCTGGCGGGCGGCAATGGCAACAAGCCGCTCAAACGATTCGTCGGGCGTGCGATGCTTTCGCGCGGACGGGGTGGTCGGGTTCACGGGGTCGCCTCGTTATGCCGGTTGCTCCCGGACTCCATGCAAGCCATCTGCGAAACTCCGTGCAGCATCGCCGTCCAGACGGTCGCGAAGCAGTGATACGGCTCGCGGGCCAGCAGCCGGTCACAGATGGCCAGTGCGCGCGCGATGGTCGCGTGCTCGGCCGGCATGACTGACCACGCCTCGTCGGCTTCGGCCCGCGTGGCAATGGCGTCGAGTACGGCTTCGGCCAGCGACAGCGCGCCAGCTTCCTCGCTCCCGGCGCCCGCGAGACGGCGCGCATGGCAGAGCGCCTGCGCAAGCCTCGCGACCTGATCGAGACCGCCGCGCCCCAACGCCAGCACCGACAGCGCGAGGTGGTATTCAAGCGCGAGCGCGTTTACCTGCCGCACGGGCAGCGGCAGCAGCATTTCCCGCGAGAACGGTCGACGCGTCATCTTCTTCATCAGAACGCCGCCGTGAGCTGGAACCCGACCGTCCATCGTGCGGTTGGGAATCCTTCAGGCTTGTAAATCGGCGTACCCGCGAACAGGTCGTAGGAGACGCCGACATATTTCGCCGGCACACCGCCGCGAATGCCGATGACTGCGCCCGCGAGCTGCGTGCCCACCAGTGCCGCCGTGTTCGGCCCGAACACGCGCCCGTAGTCGATCCCCGCATAGAGCATCTGCCCCGTCTGGAACACCGGCCATTGCAGTTCGTTGCGCCAGTAGAAGCCGCGTTCGGCTGCAAGCATGGTCTCGCCGTCGAAGCCGCGCACGGTGTAGCGGCTGCCGATGGTCAGGTCATCGATATAGAACAGCGTGTCGTTAGTGAACTGGCCGTGAACAGTGCCGACATAGCGGAAAGTCTGGCTCGCAATCGCAAATGGAACCGAGAGGTTGGCGTCGAGCACGGCCATGTGATAGCGGTACGTCGGGCCATCCGGGTAAGGGTCCGCCGTCGCGCCGAATCCGCCGATACCCTGGCGATACGCGAGTGTGCCGTCGAACTGCGCCCCACCGAAATAATGCCGGTCTGTCGCGCCGAGTTCGAGGAACGTGTTGTTGCGCCGCTGTGTCGGTATGCTCGTGTCATCGATAAAGCTGTCGCCGAAGCGTTTCGATAACTGCACGTAGCCGCCGAGCACGTCATTCTGGCTGCGCGAGACCACGCGCGCAATCCGTAGCGCTGCGTTCTGCGAGTTGCCACTCGACACGAGCGTCTGGTTCACGCCCGCGATGTTCTGGTAGTAGGTGTTCGTGTTGCCCGAGAGCGTTGCGGTCCAGTAGCCCCAGGGAATCGAATACGAGCCGTTGAAGCCGTGCGAGCCGAGCCCCTTGTTCCCGAACGACAAATCCTGATTCGCACCGACCGTGAAGATGTCGTTCAGCCCGAGCGGGTTGTCGATGCCCAGGCTCACGTTGCCCTGCCATTTGCCCGTCGCGTCAGTACCCGAGTTGTCGACCGACGCGACGAATGTCCAGGGCTTCGCGCGCTTCACCGTCACGACGACATCGCTTTCGCCGGGGCTGTCGGTCGGCTCGATCTTCATGTCCACATCCTGCGACGCAACGCGCTTCATCTGCTCCAGGCCCTGCTCAAGATCGCGGAGATTCAGCAAATCGCCACTACCGGCCGGAAACGCGTTCTTTGGCGTGCCCCACATGGACGGATCGGCAAAGCGGACATTGCGGATGACACCCGGCACGAGCGCAAACGCAAGGGTTCCGGTCGTCAGGTCTTGCTGCGCCGGCACCAGCACGCGCGTTGTCACGTAGCCGCGGCTCAGTATTGCCTGCTGCAATCCCTTCGTGAGCGTGTCGATTCCCGCCTTGCCAACACATTGCCCGTTATAGTGGTCGAGCCATTCGCGTGCGAAGGCGAAGGGATCGAGTGGCAACGCCGATGCGCCTTTCGCGTGCGCGGCGTTCGAGAGCGTGTCAGGCACGTCGAGCGCGAACCGGTCGATGCGAAAGCACGGCGACTCGTGAGGAAGTTCGGGATACGCTGCGGTCTTTGGCAAGGTCGACCGCACAGCAGGCGCCGATACCGTTGCCTCACGCTGCTGCGCTTCGAGCCGCTGCTGCTGGTTCTGTTCGGTCTGTGCGCCGCCAAGGCTTTGCGCCGGTACGTTTGGCGCGAGCGTGACGAGGGCTGTAAGCGGCAACGCCGCCAGCCTCTTTCTGATTTTCATTGCGAGAAATTTCCGTTGATATTGCCGCTACAGCTTGCGTAGCTGACCGTCGCGGTCTATGACGTGCAGCACGTTGCAACGCTCATTGGTCTGAATCGAAACGCCATCGAGCAAAGACAGGTCAGCGTCGGGATAGTCGAGAGCGATCAGCAATTCATCGAGTTGCATCGGATCTCAAACCGCATTGCTAGATTTCGAACGTGTAGCCGTGCTTGTCGACAAGACTTTGCCCGATTACTCTGAAATCCTGAATGACTGCTACGCCATCCAGTATGGCGTCGTCGCTTTCCGTGCCCGCGCAGAATTCGTGCGCGTGCGCGGGGTGCAGAACGAGCGCGACAGGCTTGCGGCCGTGCTCACGTTCGCACCTCCTGAAGCCGTCTTCGATGAGCGGCCAGATGCCGCAAGCTATTTGTTCAGCCTTCGCGAATACCCCTTCCGAAGTCAAGTCTCGTCGCGTCCTCTCAAGGTTTCGGACAAACAATATGTCTCAACTGCATACGGCCCTCGTGCACGCGTGTGAACCATCCAAACTTCTCAACAGTAATTGGCTGCCCCCAGATAAAGCACTGCTTAGGCCATCCATGAGCCCGCCAGTTTGCGATGTCCTGAAAGTCCGCACCATGCGCGAGAGCCGTCCACTCTAGCGTCGACATACCCGATGCTTCATGCACCGGAATCGTAGAGGTTGTGTTTGCAAGTTCATGGCTGCAAATGTCGTCTGCTTGCTCATTCGTGATCTTCCCATCAATCAGTTCTTTCAATACGTCGCATTTTTTCATTGCAATCACGTAACGCCCGATCTCTTAAGGGTGTCGCGTACAACGGATTGAAATTCACCCCGCTTCAGAACAACCTCTCGAATACTGGCTAAATCCGGATTCATTCCATAGATGATCTTTGCATCCGCTTCACACTCGATGAGGAATACGTTGTATTCATCATCAGAAAGGCTTTCTACCGATACGAAATGAGTGAAATCGTTGCTTTCGGCACCAGATTCCATAGACGGAAAAGCACGCTTGCAGAGTTCTTGGTACGCGCCGCTAAACGGTTGGTTATACAAATAAACGTTCTCAACCGCATTGTTCATGCAGTGCAGTTTTGAGAGTCGATGTAGGTCAACCCCCAGCGTCGACCGACTCGACCAAATCAACTTGCCTCCGATGAAGTATCCAAGGCACCCATTTTTGAATCCAGCGGTCGACCACGCGTCGACAGAATCCCACCAGATAGCGAACGTGTCGGGGTTTCCAGATAGCATTTCATTTTCCTTTAAATCCAAGGGACCGCTTTATGTCGATAGGTATCTTTGAGACATTCAGATGAACTGAGGCATCGCCAGTCAGCACTGCAAACAATAAACCCAGCGCAAGGCTGGTTTTATTTTTACACTGTCATGCCTCACCAGTAGAAGGCAGCTTTTTCAATGGAGAGAAGTCAACCTTCCAGATATCAAGTTCATATAACGCTCCCTGGTCGTCCAGGTTGATCGTGACGATGACGGGTACACCATCGATATCGGCAAACTCCCGTTCAACCAATTGCCTCCCGAAACGACGGTCTTCACCACCTGACTCGCAGAAGCGCAAACTTCCCATCCCGCCATCGGCCATCTCTTCAACGAGCGCGTCATCAAGAGAACCAAGGAACTGATGTGCCTGGGGCTCACCAGCAATCAATCCGGCTAATAAAGCTCGCTCGTCGCCTCTTAATTTTCTCACTGTACTCATGGTCATTTCGGTGGCGTAATGCGGCCGACATTAATCGTTCCGTTAGGAAGCTTGTAGGCGCTGTAGTCGAAGGTCGTTCCATTCACGACAACGGTGCCGTTATATAACCCATCAGGCAACGATGGCCCCAATATTGCTGAGATTGCCCGTTACTGCACTTTGCACTGCTGTCACATCATAGCCGCCACTCGCTACATGACGGAATGTGTGGTAACTCTGGTTATCGTTGGCGCCGAATTGAATAGTGGGACGTCCGTCCGTAGCCGTATTTCCAGCCTTCACTCCATTGCCAGCCGCTGCTGCCCCCGCAGCCAGCGCCGTCGAAGGCACGGTAGCGGCCTGGGCACACGAGGGCACCTTCGCACCGCTCTGGCCCAGCATCGTGCGTTCCTTGTCGAGCGCCTGCTTCAGATCCTGCGCCTCCTTCTTCGCCTCGGTGTCGTTCTTGTCGTTCGCCGCGTTGTACAGATTCACGTTCGACGCTATTGCGGCTCCCGCCGTGCCACCAACCGCCGCGCCCGCAAGACCCGAAGCGATATTCCCGGCCAGGTTGCCGATCAGCGACGAACCCGTTGCGCCCGATACCGAGTCGCTGAACGCCTTCATCGGGTCAGCCAGCTTCGAGGATAGTGCTGCACCCGCCGCACCCCCAATGGTCGATAACGCGCTACCGCCACCCAGACCACCAATGAGCGCTCCGCCCGCAATGTGAAGGGCGGTTCTGTTGCTGCCACCCTCATCCCAACAAACCCGGCCAGCGCCGGGCTTGTTGTCACTGACCTCTACTGCCACTGGAAACTGAACGGCTACGCTCCTTCTGTCTCAGCGTGCGGAATTCCTTGATCAGTTGGTATGTCACTCCGCCGAATAGAATCACGTAAAGTGGCATTCCAGCCAGTGCCGGTCTCCAGCCGGAACCATGAGAAACGGATATAACCAATGCAATGGCAACCACTCCAATGGCTCCTGCATAGGCTACTAGCGCACGAATAATCAATTTCTTGAACTGTTGCTCATATTCGGTTGAGACAGATTTCATTTGTTTGACCCACCTTGCGTTACAGCATTCTGTATTGGTCCCGCAGCACCTTGAATCATATTATTCAGGAAATCACCAACAGATCCAGGGAACATAACTTTTACCAAACTCCCGGTTGCGGCAGCTCCAGTGGCAAAGCCGGCAGAGATATCTGAACTGCTTCCTGTCATCCCCGCCGTACCAAACGCCCCCACGCCAGCCACAGCCGCGTTATATCCGTTGGCTGCAATCTTTCCAGCCGTTCCCATTCCAGAGATTGCAGCATCACCAATCGCAAGAGGATAGGTCAGACCACCAACAATACCCGCAATATATGAATTCGTAACGCTCGGGGCGTCCTTGGTAAGACCTGTCGCATAGCTGTAAGCACTTCCCGCGTAGTCAAGGCCACCTGCAAGCGCCGCGGCCGTCACCGCTTCGGGTCCAAGGGCGATCACGGCAGCAGCCGGAGCCCCGTAAATGGCCGCCGTCTTCATATTTTCCGAAGCCGCTGCCGCGTTGTCCCCCTGCGCCTGAATCGCCGCATTCAGAACCGCCTCGTTGCACTGCCCGGTCGCCGGACACGCCTGCGCAACCAGATCATTCTTCTTCCGGTGCATGGCCTGGTTATATAGCTCGACGTTCGATGCCGTGGCTGCGCCCGCTCCGCCACCGACCAGCGCACCACCGACACCCGCCACAACATTCGCAGCCAGATTGCCGAGCAGCTCCGAATCCGTCGCCGATCCCACGCCCTTATAAATATCGTCCAGTTGCTTCGCCATCGCTGCCGACACGCCCGCGCCAGCTGCACCCCCAATGGTCGATAACGCGCTACCGCCACCCAGACCACCAATGAGCGCTCCGCCCGCAATGTGAAGGGCGGTTCTGTTGCTGCCACCCTCATCCCACGAGCTGGCGTCAGCCAGATACGACTGCGCCACAGCCAGATCCGCTTGCGTCGCGTTGGGATTTTCAATGATCGCCTTCGCGTTAGCCAGCGCATCATCGCGCTTCATATCAGCATACGCCCCAATCCCCTGCGCCACCACCTGGCCCGCCGCCTGCGCCGCCTGCATCGTGTCAGCCTGCTGGTTCAGGATCTCGTTCACGTCCGGCGCTTTTGATACCGTCCCGTTCGTGTTCGTCGTATCCCGGCTGAGTGGGGCGATGTCCTGCGTCTGGTGATCCCTGTCGTTGATGGTGATCGTACCCGCACCGATCGCGCTGCGCGTCGTCGCGCTCTGGTCCCCGCTCTCGGTCTGCCCGATCATCGGCACCAGACCACCCGCACCCGGCACCGATGCGGGGCCGACCGCCTTGTCCGAAGTCGGACCAGGCGACAGACCATAGGAACCGCCGATGCTGTTCGCACTGTAGTGCGAGTGGTTCTCCACATCGGAGAACGTCAGCGTGCCCGTCGTCAGACTGTTCTGCGAAGCGTCGGCCGTGCTGCTGATGACACCGCCCTTCAGGTCCGTGTTGCCCTTGACGTTGATGTTGAAACCGCCATCGCCCGCATTAATCCCCGCCTGCTCGTTGACCTGCGCGTAGTCGCCGTCTGCGTGGCCGTATTGACCCGTGATGCTCGCGCCGCCGCCCGTCTGCGTGATGCTGAAGCCGCCGCCTGCGCTGCTCTGGTGTGCCGCGCTCGTGGTCGTGTCCTGCACGCTCTCGACGTTCAGGTTCCTGCCCACGTCGGCGGCGATCTGTTTGCCGTTGATCTGCGAACCGATGATGTTGGTATCGCCGCCCGAGACCACCGTCACGCTGTTCGTGCCGTTAATGTGCGAGGCATTCTGGACCTGTGCGTCGCTGTTGGCGTCGCCGTGCGCGTTCGACATCGCCGCGGAGATACCGAAGCCGCCCTGTGTTGTCCACTGCACGCCCGCGCTCGCACTGCTCGAACTGTTCGAACTGCGTGCCGAGTCCGTGTCCGTCGTATTGATGACGTTGACCTGATTCTTTGCCGCGAGCACGACGTCATTCGCGCTGACGTTCGATCCGGCAATCGTCAGGTTCCCATCGGTTGCAACAAGCGTCGTCGTGCCGCCCGCCTGCACGGTCGAGCCGCGCTGTATCGTCTGGTCTTCCGACGACTGGCTCTGGCTCTTGCTCGAACCGACGCTGACCTGTATACCGATGTCCGGCATCCCCTTGCCCGTCACGGCACTTTTCGCACCGAGCCCCGCCATCGCCGTATCGCCGCCCGCCGCAATCGCGTGCAGGGCCGCCGCGCGATCATTGCCGGTATCGACCGAATGGCTGACCGCGTGCCCTTCGGAGTACGCGTTATTGATCGAGTCGCCCATGCTGCCGGCGAGCCCCACCGACAAGCCGCTGCTGCTGGTCTTCTGCGTCTGTGCCTGGTGCGAGGTATCGGTCGCGGAATCGATGGTGATGTTCTTCGCAACGCCCGTGATGCCCTGCGCCGCGACGAGGTCGCTGCCGGTAACGTGCAGGGTGTTGCCCGCCTGGATCGACAGGTCGCCGTTCAGCGAGCCTATCGTGCTCGCGTTGTTCGTGACGCTGGATTGTTCGTCCGTCGTCGCGAGCTTGTTGCTGCCGACCGTCACCGTCAGCCCGCTCGTGCCGAGACCCGTGCGCTTTTCCTGGTAGCTGCTGGACGACTGCATGATGTCCTGCGTCGTCGTGATATTCACGTCGTGCACGGCATTCAGCGCAACATCGTTCGTGCCGACAATCGTGCTGCCTTTCACGTTGATGTCGTTGCCGCTGGCGATGGTCACTGCGTCCGCGGAAACCATGCTGCCCTGCGAGAGCGTGGCGGTGGTGTTGCCCGAACTCGCCACTTTCTTGCCGCTCACGACATTGCTGTGCTGGTGCTGCTCCTGTTCGTTGTCGACGTGCGTTTCCGTCGCTGCGCCAATGTTGACATCGCCGGTTGCCGCCAGGGTCGCCGTGCCATTCTCAAGACTGATCGCGCTGCCGGTAACATTAATGTCTTTACCCGATGCCACGGTCAACGAGTTACCAGCGCTGAGCGTCGTCGCCGTGAGCGTGTCGTCGGACCGGTGCGACGACTCGGAGTAGCTGCCGTGGCTGTCGCTGCCCGAACTGTTGCTGTCGATGGTCGAGGTGGCCTTCGCCGCCTGCAATGTCACGTTGCCATTCGCCGCAACGACGCCGCCTCCGCCCAGGTTGATGTTCGCGCCCGTGGCGGTCAGATCGCCGCCGACGCCGATCTGCGACACGCCGCCGACGTTCACGGTGCTGCCCATCACCTGGTTGACGTTCGTGTTCGATATGCCGTTCGCACGCTCGACCACCTTGTGCTCGCCGGTCTGCACCGTGCCGATGTCGTAGTTTCCGCCCACGGCCATGCCAAGGTTGCCGCCCACGTTCAGGTTGCCCGCGTGCTGCTCGACGTTGCCGCCCGTCACGATGACCGCATCGCCCGCCACGTTCACGCTCGCAATCGGCCCAGGCGTTGACGTGGTGCGCGTGGCGCCCGTTGCACTCACCTGGCTGACGGTCCTGATCGCCGTGTTCAGCAGCACGTCGCCGCCCGCGTTCAGCGCGAGGCTGCCCGCGTTCACCTTTGCGGAGGTCAGATCGACGTTACCCTTGGTCGTCAGCGACATCAGCCCGCCGCTTTGCAGCGC
>Ga0164242_10000083_pt1 | contig 111501 bp, 176 predicted proteins | sample OricomgcompostMG_FD_108783 | JGI IMG/M metagenome (GOLD analysis project Ga0164242, IMG submission 108783) | Miracle-Growth compost microbial communities from Emeryville, California, USA - Original compost - Miracle growth compost (MG) ...
GTCACACTAGTTGGTACAACGAACGGTAACAGTATCAGCCTAACGGGAACACCCGCTGTGGGTGGCTTCTACTACAAGTTTGACTATTCACTGGATAACGGGTCTACTTGGGTGAACATTGCGGGTTCTTCAGGTAGTCCACTGTCTACCCCGTCTACGACTTGGGTGACGGATGCTAGTCTGTTGCCAAATGCTACGACAACGGTGGTCAGTGGTAGCAGTCAGGCTAGAATTCGTCTGATCACATACAACAGCAGTGCATATACGACACAGATCGGAAGTACATCGACACAGCCAGTCACACTGACTGTGGATTCCTCATTGGCACCCAGCACACCTACTGTGTCTTGGGCGGATAGTAAATCCAGCATCATTGGCTCTGGTGTGTCTCTTCAGAACCAATCGATTCTGACTCCGAGTGTTTCATCAACGGCTCCGTTCGGAACTACGATGTCCACAAGAACCGTCACGTTGAAGGGAACCTCCGCATCCACGCCGTCCGGATCAGCGTTCTCCACCACGTTCAATCGAACCGGTTCCGTTACGTTTACATTAACGGCTACGGATGCCCGAGGACGTACGACTACGGCTGATGTGACGCGAACTTTCCTTGCGTACACAGCCCCGGCATTGACGTGGCAGATTTATCGAACCAATAGCTCGGGCACAGCAGACCCAAGCGGCACATATATCATGATTGCGCCGTCTTCGGGAAGCTCGAATGCCGCAACCGTGGCTTCAATAAACAATAGTGGTGAGAAGAATGGTATCCAGACCGCCTATGTGGTAGCCACATCTAATCCACCTACCGGTACTCCATCGTACTCCCCGGGCACCATAGTTGTCGGAACCCGAACATGGGCAGGAACATCCACACCAATCAATGTGACCGACACAACGACTGTGAGATATGTTCGTCTCTATGCACGAGATTCTATCGGCACGGTCACGGATCAAGTGATCAAACTAGACACCGCAGCAGTCTTCCTCGACTTCGATGAGGATAACGGAATTGGCGTCGGTCACTACCGAACTCAGGGAATGCTGGATGTTGCTGGAGATATCTACCAAGGTGGAAATAAAGTCATAGACACTGATAGTGTGAAGGACGCTATCCTCTCCTATACGTACCCTGTCGGAGCCGTGTATTACAGTTATGTCAACACGAGTCCCGCCAGCTTCCTGGGTGGCACCTGGAGCACATTACCAGCAGATCGATCTCCGATGATCATTGGTACTACAGTCGCTTCAGCCGGAGCTACAGCCGGAGAGGCAACACACACCACCACCGTTGCCGAAATGCCCAGCCACGCCCACAACGTATATGACCCTGGACACTCTCACTATTCTCCCACTGGTTATAACTTCGTCACTCGTGGCGGCTCCAACTCCATTGGATTCGCCACCAACGGTTCAGCCCATGAGGAATCTACTACACGAGGAGCCGGTACTGGAATTTCCATCTATGCAAACGGTGGAGGCGCGGCTCATAACAACATTCATCCGGTATTCGGTGTGTACGGTTGGCGAAGAACAGCTTGAGTAATCATCGTAGTTCTGTTATAATCTTGATATGGCAACAGTAAATCAGCCCACAGGGACTCTGATCGAGTCCGATAATGGTAAGGCCGTATTCACGGTCTCGAACGGCAAAGCCGCCTTGACCCTCTTCATTGCCAGCGTGGACGGTCATGATCCTGTGAGAACCTCCATCTCTGGCTATGGTGATGGTCCTGTTATGGCGGTAACCACTATTGAGTTCGACCCAGCCTCACTCGCTGGACTACTGGATGTAGTGTCGGCGGCACAAGAAGACACATCTGTACAAGCCGCAACCGTTGTCCCCGAAGCTGTGCCAGCCGCGACTACGACCTCTGTTGAGGAACATCCCGAACCATATCCTCATGTTCCTGCTACAGCAGAAGTGCCCACACCCGAAGAACCCATAGAATCAGCATAAATCTACATGATATACTAAAGGAGACCGGCCGATTAGGCACAAAATGACAGGAATCCTTTATGTACGAAATAGACGACGGAGCCAGAATTCTCCGATTCAACGGCACTAAGCTGGCAGAATCCTCCTCATACCACTCTAACTCGGTTCGATGGATAGAATTCACCCTATACCGAACAACCGGAGGAACCTATGTTCTCCACCGAGTCGGAGCCAGCTTGATCTATCATTCCTCCGTTTGCCCTCTCGTCAATAAATATGGGCTACATGAAGAACCAGGATACGAACTAGAAGACGACGCAGTACCTTGTCCAGAATGTAAGCCAGGACCCAGTGACCCCATTGTATATCCGGAAGAATTCCGACACTGGACCCTTACCACGGCGGACCCCACCGCTGTCATAGAAGCACTCTACAGATATGATGAATTCAACGCTCGATACCTGACACGAGTGGCTGAAGTGCTCATCAGAAAAGCTGCGGAGCATGATTCCGATCTGGATGACGCCTACCGTATCGAATATATCCAGTAGAATACCTATATGGATGACACACCAGTTCCTCTCGGCGTTGAGACAAGTCCGCTGCGCGAACTGACGATTGAAATCCACGAACTCTACCTGGAACTGCAAGAATCCGGATTCGAACCCCGTGAGGCTCTGCACATTCTGGGAGATGTCTTGACGAACATGATCTCAGACCGTATCATGTACAGTGACGACGAAGACGATGACGAGGAAGAAGACGATGACGGAGACTCCGAGCGGACTGGGTAGCGTAGACCTTAACTACGTAGACAATCTCGAAGACGCACTGCGATTCAAGCGATGGATGGGCGAACGACGCCCTCTGAACGCTATCGCATTCGACATCGAGACGGGAGAGTTTCCCGGCAATGACAAGAACGACGCCCTATCTCCCTGGCACGGTCGAATTCGACTTATGCAGGTAGGAGATGCCCACACAGGTTGGGCCATACCGTGGGAAACCTGGTCCGGAGTCTTCTTCGAAGTCATGAAAGACTTCAATGGACCCATGATCGCCCACAACATCGCCTTCGAAGGTGCCTGGATGACCGTCCACGCCGGACATCGATGGAAATTCCCTTGGGAGCGCATGCATGACACCATGCTCATGTCACAGATCATCGACCCAGCCGCACAAACCCATGCGCTGAAGAAGCTCACCTCCCGTCTCATCGATCCTGCTGCACCACTGCTACAGCAGCAACTCGAAGAAGACATGGTTCGGAACGGCTGGACCTGGGGAACCATCCCAGAAGACTGGCCTTCCTATAAAAACTATGGTGCCCTCGACCCGGTAATCACAGCACGACTTTTTCATGATCACTTCTACCCCAAAGTGGCCCCCGGTACCCCGTTCAGTCTCGCCTATGAGCTAGAGATGAACGTCCGGCGAATCGCCACCACTATGGAAGTCAACGGAGCCCGAGTCGATCTCGAATACTCCAAAGAGAAGTACAATCAACTGATGGAGTACTCCAACCAGATGCGTATCTGGTCGGAATCAACATATGGATACTCCATCACCAGCCCGATTCAGATGGCTCGACTCTTCGAAAAGCTCGGAGCCCCGATCACCAAGCGAACTGCCAGTGGTGCACCGTCCGTTGACAAAGAACAACTGGAGATTTTCAAGCGTGACGGAGATGCAGAAGTAAAAAATCTCGCTGAAGCGATCCTTAACCAACGAAAAGCCGCGAAAATCGCCTCCTCCTACTTCGAAAACTTCATCAACCGCAACGTGAATGGCCTGCTGCACCCGAACATTATGACCTCCGAGGCCCGGACCGGGCGTATGTGCCTGCCTACCAGTCACGGCTTGCTGACAGATCGTGGAGTGGTCCCGGTGGACAACATTCACGTCGGAGACAAGACCCTGGATAAGGATGGTAACTGGGTCACTGTCCGCGCAGTGCATCGATACGAAAGCCAAGAAATAGTATCATGGTCCCCTTCACTTGCTAGCACACGAGAACACCGCTGGGTTTGGAAATATGATGATAGGAATCGGGTTCACATTGAACCTACACACGCCGGAAAGCACCACTTGCTGCAACTTGCGCCACTCACTGCGCCAGGATTTGATTTCACTGCAAAAGTAGTACATGCTACGACTGAGGGTGAACAGTTTGCGGCACTAATCGGAATGCTCATCACGGATGGCACCTGTAGGGACTATGGTCACGGTATTGGTCTTCGTGCCACGGTGTATCAAACCGAGAATAAGTTTTATCAAGAACTTCTACGAATTATTCCTACGGATGCACTCATGTATGATCGAAGTAGACCAGTTTCAGATAGCAATAATGTGCTGCATGAATTGCGAATCAAGGCTCGTTGGCTTAGACCTCGGCTGTCCTCTGCTGGTATCTCAATGGGTGGAGGGCATCTCAAAGACTCTCTTTCTCTGGTTTCCTGGATTTCTCACTTACCACTTAATGAAGTGTCTGCGTTCTTTGGAGCAGCATTCCTCTGTGACGGGTCTACGGCTGTAGATCGGCATAAGATCATCGCCAGTCAGTCAGAAGTGGCTCGCCTCGTCTTCCAAATCGCTGGATATAGGCTAGGATATAGTTCTTCTGTGTTTGAAATGCCCCCCAGTGAATGGTCGAACGGCAATAGGTTCAGTGTAAGGTTCAAGAATCCTGTATTTGGTCTTCGTAACGCTCATGAAACAGTTTCAACTTCTGATGTCTGGTGTGTATCTACAGATACTGGGACGTTTACCGCATGGTCAACAGGGCCGTATCTTACCGGGAATTCCATACGAGAACCTGCACTACAGACGCTCCCATCTGGTGACCCGCTCGTACGTGATGCATTCATCCCGCGCCATGATGGAGAAGTGTTTGTCACAGCCGACTTGGATCAGGTTGAGTTCCGCCTTATGGCAAACTTCTCCGAAGACCCAAAGCTGATGCAGCTATTCCTAGACGCCGATGCCTCCGGGGGTGATGTGTTCACCAGCATCATGCGCCAGGTATACAAGAACGATGGGCTTCAGAAGAGTGACCCACGACGCAAGCTCATCAAAGGCTACGTGTACGGGTCACTGTATGGGGCTGGCATTGCCAAACAGGCTCTTACCGCTGGTGTTCCGGAGGAAGTCATGCGAGAAGTCGCCCACTCTTTCGAATCCAACTATCCAGGTGTCAAGTTATTCCAGCGCCGCATTGAACAGGAAGGGCAGGCTCGACTCCTGTCTGAGGGGGTGGGGTATGTGCTTACCAAGGAAGGACGCCGACTTCCTGCGGATGATGATCGCATGTATGCACTCGTCAATTACATGATTCAGGGTAGCGCTGCTGAAATCTTCAAGAAGAATTTGATCAAGATCGATCAGGCTGACCTCACTGAGTACATGGTGGTTCCAGTACATGACGAAATAGTGCTGAGTGTACCCAAGGACATTGCTTTGGATGTGAAGACCACGGTGCGAGAGTGTATGACCACACGAGATGGTTGGACCGTCCCGCTCACATCTGACGCAGAAGGACCCTTTGCTAGTAGCTGGGGAGAGAAATATCATGGACACTGAATCATTGCGAGTCATTGCTGTCGATCCTGGTCTTGCCACAGGAGAGTGCGTGCTATCTTGGGATCGTGAATCCGAGCCCAAGTTGGAGTGGGCAGACATTCTGGATATGAAGTCCTACATTTATCCGATTCGAAAAGAGCTTGCTGAACATCCAGATATTACTGTAGTCTGTGAACGGTTCCAAATCACAATAGCTACTGCCAAGAAAGCCAGTCATGGGGAGAGTCTTCGTCGCATCGGAGACCTGGAGCGTGCCATGTGGGATGCAGGCAGAGAGATCGAAGAGATCGTGCTACAATCTCCCAACGATGCCAAGAACCTCTTCCCAGACGCGGCTCTGCACACTTTGGGATTCTGGGTCCCAGGCAGTAAGGACCATGCCCGAGATGCAGTACGCCATGGCCTCCTCTACCTCGTTCGTCACGGATGGAAACCCACGAAACTCTTGTCATCCTAACCCGTTCTTGGTAGAATTGACACAAAGAAAGACATTGAATGACAGTACAAGTAGAACTCGATAGCTCTGGTGAACGTATTCTGATATCCTCAGAATGGCGGTACAAAGACCTGATCAAGACCATTCCAGGGGCCAACTGGCGATCCAAGGAAGAAGTCTGGAGCATGCCGATCTCGTGGGCGGGATGCCTAGCCCTCCGAGGCACCTTCGGCAACGATTTGGAGATTGGCCCCAAGCTAACTGAATGGGCCAATGAGGAACTGACCAAGCGCGTGTCCCCTTCTAACGCTTTACGTGAACAGCTTGAAGCTGTGGGTGATCTCGATCTATTCCCGCACCAACGAGCCGGAGTGCAATTCCTCGCCACCGCCAAGCAGGCCCTACTAGCTGATGAAGCCGGTACCGGCAAGACCGCAACCACAATCCGGGCACTAGCTGAGATCGTACGCCGAGGTGACAACCCGTTCCCGGTTCTCGTTGTGGCTCCAAATACTGTGAAGACGAACTGGAAACGAGAATTCGAGAAGTGGTGGCCAGAGGTCCCGGTTCAAGTGATTCATGGAAGTGCTGTTCAGCGTCGTAAGCAATTTGAAACATACCTACACCCAGTGGATGGGGCACAGAAACCAGCCGTTTTTATCATCAATTGGGAGTCCCTGCGGGCTCATTCCCGGCTAGCTCCTTATGGTGGAGTTGCCCTCACCAAGTGCGTCGAACACGGTGGTGAAGACGAGAAAATCAGTGCAAATCGTTGTGAAGTCCATCTCCGTGAATTGAACGAGATCAAATTTGGTGCGGTCATCGCTGATGAGGTGCACCGAGCTAAGGAAGCCAAAAGCAAGCAGACTCGGGCTCTCTGGGCTGCCACTGGCGATGCGGAATATCGATTCGCACTCTCCGGCACTCCTATTGCACAAAACGTGGCTGACATGTGGACCATTCTGCATTGGCTCAGCCCGGATGAATGGCCTTCACGCTCTCGATTCATCGACCGGATGGTGGATACGGTGATCAATGCCTTCGGAGGCATTCACATTCTCGGACTGAAACCTCAGACCCGAGACGAGTTTTTCGCGGGTGTGAATCCCCGTCTCCGGCGTACGCTGAAGAAGATCGTACTACCCTTCTTGCCCCCGATCCTTCATGAGGAGCGAGAGGTTGAGATGGGTACGGTGCAGAAGAAGGCCTATGAGCAGATGCGTGACAAGATGATCGCAGAACTCGAAAGTGGCGAAATTGTTACAGCCACCTCGCCGCTTGTACAGATGACTCGCCTATTGCAGTTCTCCGTGGCTCATGCAGAATCCTTCATAGATGAGTCTACCGGGGAGGAGCACATCGTGCTCTCCGATCCGTCTGCCACCATAGATGCGTTCTTGGATGATATCAAGTCCGGAGACTTTGATGGGGAATCGGTGGCAGTATCTGCCGGAGGCCCGGGGGCGAAGCAACTTCTTAACCTGCTTAGTGCTCGACTGACGAAAGAAGGCATCCGACATGGCATGATCACCGGAGATGTATCTCCGGATGTGCGTCAGAAGTCCATTGATGAATTTCAGGACGGGCAGATCAAGTTTATTCTCTACACGACTCAAGCTGGCGGAGTGGGAATCACCTTGACAGCAGCCTCTCGACTTATCCGACTTCTTCTTCCGTGGAGTTTTGTTGAGTTCAGTCAGTCCAATGATCGCGTGTACCGAATCGGTTCTGAACAACACAGCAGCATCATGATCACCGACTATGTAGTACGCGGCACGGTGCAGCAGCGTGTCAAGGATGTGCTGGAGGATAAGGAGAACAACTCCGATGAGATCATGAATGACCGAGCCACTATCTTGCGCATTCTGCACGAGGATGCTCCGGTCAAGAAGCCTACCCGAGTCAAGAAAGCAAAGAAGGAAGAGGTGGAAGATGACGGAACCCTATCGGGTCTCGAACTCTGAGATAAAAGCATTCAAGGGAGACCGTCTCCAGTGGTACCTGAGGTACTACCGTCGTCTTCAACGAAAAGAACGACGAGTATCCGGTCCATTGGCACTCGGCTCCCGCGTCCACGGGGCTCTAGAAGCCTACTATAACGGAACTGATCTGCTCACCGCATATGGTGAATTACTGGATGTGGACCGACTGATTGCATCCGAAGAGTTTCTTGACCTAGAAGGGCTAGAATCTGAAGGTGAGATGGGACGCATCATGCTCGAAGGATTCCTTGAATGGTCATCGGAGGAAGGTCTAGATGCGGGGTATGACATCATCTCTAATGAGGAGACTCTGGAGATGCCCTTGCCCATCGACTACAATGGCGAACAAGTTGTGCTCCGAGGCAAGATGGACATGCGGGTACGTCGAAAGATCGACGGGACCAGACTCATCCGTGACTTCAAGACCGTAGGTCAGAGCTTCGAGGTATACTCGGCGGGATTGGCCTGGGATGAGCAGGCTCTCACCTATCTGATGCTCGAAGCCTACCATAATCGAGACGGGGATCGTTCGGACGGTATGGAGTTCATTCTGTTGAAGAAGAACAAGCGCACCGCCCGAGCCAATCCACCGTTCTATGATCGAGTAGAGATTCTGCACAATCAATTCGAATTGAACTCCTTCTGGATAAGGACACTCGGAACCGTAACCGATCTCATCAATGTCAAGAAGGCTTTGGATGCGGGTGCTGATCACAGACTCGTAGCTTACCCTAATCCCTCCCAAGATTGGCGATGGAAGATGTCCGAATATCTGCCACTGGTACAAGCATTGTATGATGGTGGGCCGGTTGACGAAATCATCGAAGACCTGTATGAAATCAGTGATCCTAATGCCCGATATGCTGAAAAAGAGGCTAGCGAATAGCCTTGCATTCATACAGATTTCGTAGTAGACTGAATACCTCAACGACGCAAAGAAGGATACATGACTAACACACAAGTTGTCCGTTCATTGAGTCTCCTCATTCACGGAGCCTCAAAGGCGGGAAAGAGCAGTACTGCAATAACGGCTCCCTATCCTCGCCTCATGCTGGATGTCGAGGGCGGGCACAAGTTTCTACCGATCAACGTTCGATACTGGGACCCACTCCGGGAAGCACCCCCCGTTCCTGATGGTACTTGGGATACGGCTGTAGTCGTAGTACATGACTACAACACGGTACTCAAGGCTTACGAATGGCTCCGAAGTGGTCAGCATTACTTCAAGAGTGTCATCATCGACTCGATCTCCGAGCTTCAGGTCAAGCTCTTTGACCAGATCGCCGGTAATGAGCAGTTGAAGATGCAGCAGTGGGGAGAAGTCCTGCGCAAGCTAGGTGCCCTGCTCCGTCAGTTCCGTGACCTCAACACCCACCCAACCAACCCACTGGAAGCGGTGGTACTGACTGCGATGTCCATTCAGGGGCAAGATGGTATCTACCGACCGTACCTGCAAGGACAGCTTCGTGTAGTGGCACCCTACCTATACGACATCCTCGGTGCGATCTCTGTGGAGACCTACCCGAATCCTGACCCCACCCAGCCACCGTACAAGGTACGTCGCATGTATGTGGAACGTACTCCCCAGTATGAGGCCGGAGAACGAGTACAGGGCCGTCTCGGCTCTGTAGTCGAACAACAGAACTTGAACATCGAAACGATGCTCAACCTAGTGTATGGTCCGAAGCCAGCACTACCCACCGCCGAGGCACCGTCCGAGGCACCACAACAGTAAGAACAACACAAGGAGATAATGACAATGAGCAGCACAAACTGGCTCGAACTTCTCAAGGATGCAGAGTCCAGTGGTACTGGCAACTTTGCCCCGATTCCGGATGGTGTCTATGAACTGAAGGTTCTGGACGCGACCGCTAAGGCCACGAGCAACGGCAAGCCGATGTTCGAACTCAAGGCCGAGGTACAGGTCGGACCGTACGCCAAGCGTCTCGTCTGGGATCGACTCGTCGTGTCCAAGGAGAGCAGCGGAGCTATGGGCTTCTTCTTCCGCAAGATGGGAGCCCTCGGCCTCAACACTGCCTTCTTCCAGAGTGAGCCGGATGATGCTACCGTCGCGGCAGCGCTCGTCGGTCGGCAGTTCCGGGGGGAACTAAAGACTCGTGAGTACCAGGGCAAGCAGTCCAACGAGATCACCAAGTACTTCCCGGCTGTCCAGGGAGCACCTACAGGCGGTGCTCCGGCAGGATACCCAGCAGTACCCGCACCTGCGGCTGCGCCCGTACCGCAGGCTCCGGTAGCCGCACCGGCCCCGGCCCCGATCCCGCAGGTACCGGTAGCACCACAGCCCCAGGGTGACGTGTGGGCGAATTACCAGCAGCAGGCTACGGCCGGTGGTATGGATTACTTCGCGCAGCAACCCCAGGTGGCTCCAGCCCCCGTGGCACCGGCCCTGCCTCAGGCCCCGGCAGTACCGCAGCCGGGTACCTTCGCGGCCCCGCCGATGCCGCCTTTCTGAGCAGCAACCACCTCATGAGGGAGGGGAATTCGTTCCCCTCCCTCCAGACATTTAGGAGAGACAGATGCCTCACGTAAATTTTGATTGGGTTCGAACCCAACTTACCCGAGCCAAGGTGCGCCAGGTCACAGGAGACGCCGTATTGACTCTTCTACACACCTGGGAGACCATCTCGTTCACGAATGACAGCCAGCGCCAAGACTCTCTTGACATGTTCACGACCCTTGCCCAGGGGCACTTGATCACACCAGAATCCTCCGAGTGGGTTCCCGTACAAAGTCGAGGAGTGATGCTCCGCGTGGGAGACGAGGTACGAGTCAAGAGTGATGCATTCACAGGAGATTTGGGTACGATCCACAATGGACGAATCGGGCGAGTCGTAGCAAAACGCTACGGTGATATCATCGTTAAGCACACAGATGGACTGACACCGAGTCGTGACGATGCTCGCTATTCACCATCAGTATTGGAGATACGTCCCCGCTAATAGACACATTAGAGGAGGGTGATTCGAATGAATCACCCTCCTTTTTCGTTATACCCAGCGAAAAGACTAATCTCCTGTTATGATGAAATAGTCATTATAGAGGAGACACATGATTACCTGGGAAGAATGGGATGGCGATGGCTATACCGCTGAGCGAGAAATAGTCTATTTCTCATTAGGCCAAATTAATCCGTCAAAACCTGCTATTGCACGCGATCTAGTGAGATTACTGCAACAAGACGGCATCATAGACTCTCTCGGAGAGGGGTTTCAGATGTTGCACTCTGCCAAGATCGTTTATGGAATGGTCACGACCGTGGGTGAGGACCGGTATCTGTCTAAGTATGACAAAGAGGGTATTCATGAGGATCACAGCAAGCCAGCGCCAGCTACATGGGTGGAGATGAATCATGTCGAATGATCGAGAATGGGCGGACAATGGAGCGTGTGTCAATCCTAAGAACGCGGAGTACCGCCCGTTGTTCTTCTCCGATGACCCTGCTGACCGGTACAAGGCTAAGAATCTATGCTACACCTGTGATGTACGAAAAGATTGCATTCTCTATGCCCTGACATCCGGAGAGATTTGGGGCATCTGGGGAGGCCGGGACGAGGATGAAATACGACGGACTCTATCCGTAGACCTGAATGGTAATGAGGTTCGCCGTGGCCGATATCCGCAATGTCCGTATTGTGGAGCCCGAACAAGCCGCCTTGAGGTGAAGATCATCGATCTCCCTGAGGGGGGACGATGGAGCACAGCTAAAGCCGTACATTGCACTGTTTGCGATTTCGAATGGAGAAGTCGATCCAGTGCTAATGCCGTGACAGCGTACTTCAATGAGCGTGAGGCTAAGAAGCAGAAGCGTCTACGGGAAAAGGCTAACGCAAAACCTGCTCGTCCTGGTACCGGTGCTCGGGGGTCATCACGAACGTGAGCATACCAGGAGCCGAGTACTCTCCCGTGGTCTGCTCGAACCATGCTGATCCACCGTCCATAGCCGGGGTCTGACGCCACAGGCATGCCCCCCAGTCCGCCATCTTGTCGTGGTGGAAGTGGTGCGTGATCAGTACATCAGCGGCACCGACTGGGTTACGAGCCATCGCCATGTTCTTGAACCACGCCTGTGCCTTCTTGTCCTGTGTCGGTCCGCTGACGCCCTTGCCGTAGATGTCACCATGCGTGGTAGCCAGACGCCACCCAGCTACATCCACCCATACCGCAGGCTCGCTATCTGCGATGATGAAGCTCACATGCGCGAGGTTATCATCTCGATCAACCGCCTGTTGTGCGATCTCGAAGATGAGCAGATCATCGTTGTCCGAGGATGTGGTGCGAGACCCATCCTTACGATTCTCCCCGTGATTGCCTCTAGTTGCTAGTACGATGACCTCATCGAATAGAGGTGCAAGCGTGTCGATGACATGCAGTACGAGTGTGACAGACACATTGATCTGATCACGTCGGCTGGCCAGGTCTACGTTATATGACTGGTTCGGGTAGATGCAGGTGCCCTCTACGATATCACCACCGCCGATGACGACCAATGTCCCGATCTCTCGACCCAGTGCACGCAGGTCCGCAATTCGATCCTTGGCCTGCTCCACATACCTGTAGACTCGTTCAATCGTCGCAGGGGTGCCACCGCCTTCATCCTTGCCTATCTGGGTGTCATTGAGTGACAGGACAAATGCTCCGTCTCCGTCCCTAGGGCCATAGACGCCAGTCGTATCAGTATAGGTTGCTTCGGTCACCCGGAGGGCTGCAAGAAGCCGTACTGGATCGATGTCCAGCGTGTCTCCCGTTGAGGCATCCACAGTACGCTTGGGCTTGGGCCAGGCAGACATCTTGTTGGAGTACCGCTGCTCACTGGGCTTGCCGTAGACAATGGATCGGGCAGAGTAGTGGTAGTCATCGGGATCGTCTCCGGATGATTTGATCCAGTTTCGGGCATCTTCCAATGTGACGGGCCGATTCTCGACTGCTTCGAAGGACCGAGCACCTGTGCTGGACTGCTCCGATACAGTTCGAGATTCCTTCACATCACCAGGCTCATCGGTGGCAAAGGTATTGTCCTTCGTCTCAGGAAGCCGTGGGATAGGTCCGTGCTTATAATGGCGTCGGATGGTCGCTTCTGATACATCAAGAAGCTCGGCATAGAATACGTTGGTGTGCTCTTCAGGATCAAGTGTGATTCCTTCTTTGTGCGCTGCGACGCAGGCGGAGCATACAGAGTCAGCCATGGATTTTCTCTCCTAGTCTTTCAGACATCTCTACCATGGTACCGCATCTTTGCGGATAGGTCCAGGTTTATGGGAGAGTTAACTCGACAATCTGGTCCTGTTGACGCTTGAGTTCATCCTCTTGGCGGGCTACCAGAGCCTGAGCCTCTTCAAGATTCTTCTGCAATTTATCTCGATCCTCCGTCAGCTTTGCGATGGTCTCTTCGGAGATGATGGCGTTCTTCTGGAGTAAATCAATCGTATGGTTGAGGTGTGTGATCGTGTTCGTGAGAGATTCGACTTGATCCATGTACAGACGTACAGATCGTTCGGCATCGGAGATGGCCGACTCCTTGCGATGACGCTCCTCCGCGGCATACTCCTTGTACCGCTGAATGAGTTCATTCTCTTCGACCGCCATGTCTCGGCGTTCAGTGACTCGGCTGTTACGTCGATTGTTGATGTATTGGAAGATACCGGTGACGATAGCGGCAGCAACCACCCCGGAGATACCCGCAGTGGTGGCTAGACTGAGCAAATCGGGAGCCGCAGTAGACGTAGAACCCGTATCTGAGATGAGTGCCGCAAGAAGTAGTCCGTTCACTTATCCGCAATCCTTTCTGAACGTAGCGGGGTCTTCTTAGCCTCAAGTACGGCATGCCGAAGCTGACGACGGCGCTTGTTCAGGAAGGCTACGACCCAGAGGCCGAGGAACATCACGTTGAGTCTGTTGTACCAGGTTCCAGTTGCCTGGTGCGGGTTGAGCAGGTCATAGATCAACAGTGCCAGTTCCAGTGCAATGAAGATGATCGGGTTGGCCATGATCAGGGAGACGCCGAGACGTTCAAGTAGTAGATTGTTCTGCTTGATCAATCCTATGATGGCAATGATGGAGCCGACTGCGGCGATACCAGACCAGAGGAACTGCACGAACGGGGAGACAGTATCCTTGCTGTTTATAGGCAGAATGAACGTCGAGATGGACCACAGTAAGCTTGCTGTATACACAAATAAGTAGTCCCACTGGTAGGTGCTCTTTCGCATGAGTCGCTCCTCGATAGCGGTGGGGTGTCAGAGATCGGCGTGATTCTATTGTAGAACACATACCTATCGTTCTAGTGGGTAGCTCAGTACGACGACTTTCGTTTGGGGCTGGTTTTCAAGTCCAAGACGTGGTATTATGGAGGTCCGGTTCGGCAGTCTCCGCACACTCTTGCGGCTAGCCGCTCTGAGACTTATACTGGCTGGATGTTCACAGCACAGTTCACCATTCTCACGATGAAAGTCATACTCCATTGACAACAACCGATCAACTCCTTAAGGGAGCCTTATATTACGCATCACTAGGCTGGAAGATTCTTCCAGTACATGGCATCCTCAACGGTCGCTGCACCTGTCGCGGGACGCATACCGATCCCAAAGACATCGGTAAGCACCCAGCTAGCCGTAACGGCCAGGATGATGCTACGTCCGACGTGAACACCCTGATGACCTGGTGGACGGCAACACCTGATTTGAATGTTGCTGCTCATTGCAAGCCATCAGGATTCTTCGTCCTGGACATCGACCCTCGTTCCGGTGGTTACGAGTCATTCGCCCGATTTGAAGAGCTTGTTGCGGGAGAGATTCCCGACACGGTTGCCGCGAAGACTGGGCAGTACGGTCCGCAGCGAGGCCGACACTTATTCTTCAGGATTCCTGATGGTGAAGTGCTTCTGGGTAAGCTCTCTGGACTGCCTGGTATTGACATCAAGCACAATGGATACGTGCTCCTCGCACCCTCCCGGCATGTTTCTGGTGTGTCCTACGAATGGGAGCCGGGACATGCCCCTTGGGAGATGGATATGGCGGAGCCCAGTCCTGAGATGCTGGCTCTATTGCGTAAGCATAAGCCACGTTCAGCCTCAGGGACTTCTGGTACTGGAGGAACGTGGGACTTCGTAGATGACCTGGAATGGGGTGGAGACAAACTTGATCTGGAAAAGTTCTATGAAGAGGGCATTGTCGAAGGGGCTCGGGCTGTTGAAATCTATCGGATGGCCTGCGCACTAGCAAACCAAATGCCGAATCTGAATCGACTCAATCGTGAGATGATTGAGAGCACCATGCAGAAGTTCAACTTCGAGATGGTAAAGCCTCCGCTTGAATTCGATGAATTGATGCGACACGTCCACCGAGCCATCGAATTCGTAGCAGCAAACCCGAAGTCGGACCTCAACAAGAAGTACGCCGGTATGGGCGAAACCCTCCTCAAGAACGTCACAGGGGGTAAGCCGGAACCGGTGGCGGATCGTATGCGAGATGCGGCCACCCCGATGGTCTCCGAACGTCAGGCCACCGCAGAATTCGATCCAGACCTGATGGACTGGGAGTCCGGTGGACTGCTGTCCAGTGTGGCGATTTCGAAGGACTCGGACGCGCTGTTTGAGTCTGATGGAGCCGACCGAGACTCACGTACGCTTACTGATACAGGTAATGGCCGTCGCTTCGTGGATGCCTTCGGTAACTCGATCCGATACACGCCAGGACTCGGTTGGTTCCGATGGACCGGCGAGTATTGGAAGCCGGACGTGGAAGAGCTAGAGGTTCGCGAGATGGCCAAGCGCGTTGCGGCCATCATCGGAGCCGAAGCGGCATCTCAGGAAGATGGGGACCTTCAGAAGAAGTACTATGACTGGTCGAAGCAGGCCAAGTCCAATGCACGCCAGTCCGCTACGCTGGAATCGGCTCAGTCCGACCCCCGCATCGGTGTGCCGGTCGAGTTCTGGGATGGCAATCCATATCTTCTGGGAGTCGCCAACGGGGTCATCGACCTTCGAACGGGAGACCTCTTGAAAGGCCGACCTGACCTGCATCTCACCCGGCGATCACCGGTTGCCTACAGCCCAGGCTTCAGCAGCCCCCGATTCCAGGAGTTCCTCGACTTCGCTACCGGTGGAGACCGAGAGTTCCAGGACTGGCTGCAACGTGCATTCGGGTACACGTTGACCGGTCTACGCCGCTACGACATCCTGTTCCTCGTGTACGGACCGGCAGGTTCGGGAAAGAATGTGATCGTGGAATCTCTGGTGAAGATGCTCGGCACCAAGCAGTACGCCTTCCCTATGGACTCCTCCGTCCTAGCACAGGGCGATGGTAAGGGCAACGCCTCGGATCAGTACTACTGGGCGGAGCTTCGAGGCAAGCGCATGGCGTGGGTGGATGAGCTTCCTGAATCGGAGCGACTCAAAGAGAACTCGGTGAAGAAACTCACCGGTTCTGCGGAGATCAGCGCCCGTTCCCCGGGTGAGAAGCCGTTCACCTTCGACAGCCAGGTCAAACTGTGGATCACCACCAACCACCGTCCAGCCATCAATGATGACGCTATGTGGCGTCGTCTGCGACCGATTCCGTGGGTGAACGTCCCCGGCACACCTGACCCAACCCTGAAGGAATTCCTGCATGACCCAGAAGGCGGTCTCCCCGCCATTCTATCCTGGGCAGTAGAAGGCGCGATCAAACTGAACGCTTCGAAGGAGATTGATGCCCTCGGCTGGTGCAAGGCGGTCTACGATGCCGCCGAAATCTACCGCAAGAACGAGGATCGTATGGGACTCTTCCTGGAGGAGGAGACGATCCTTGATCCATCTGGCAGCGTTCCGATCAAGAACCTGTACTCGGTGTACAAGAGTTGGACTGAGATGCGAGGAGAGCGTCCACTCAGCCAGATCAGATTCAGCAACAAGATCAGTGAACGTGGTCTGGATATCCGGGGAATGGGTGCGAGTGCGGTGCTCTACGGATTCCAGATGAATGGAGCGTCAGGAACTGTGACATCTGGTTACAGCCTGTCTCCGAGTTACGGAAGCATGACCGGTTCACAGAACTGGGGATCACTTCTTGAGATGTCCGATCAGATGTGATAGACTGATCGGTGCCCGATTATCGGCTCACGCTTATAACGTGTTGAAACCGTAGCGGTCCAGCAGAGTTCAATTCTCTGATCGGGTACAAGTAAAGTATCAGGTACGGCAACTTCATGTTATACTTTATGTATGCCAGTTCAGTGGAATCGTCGTTCCTACACTAAGGAACAGTTTATACACGCATGGACAACTAGCATCAGTATGCGAGACGTTGCCGAGAAACTAGGCATTTCCGGCTCTGGAAGCGCCTACGGCATCATACGAGATGCAGCCCAATCGCTAGGGCTATCAGACACCCACCTCAAACTGTACGCCCACAAGCCTCGGCCTGGTCACCGTCCCAAGCGTGATCTTTCAGAGATTCTTGTAGAAAACTCAGACTTCGTTAACATCGACTATCTGCGTAGACGACTGATTGCCGAAGGTTTACTGCCAGGAGAGTGTTCTGCCCCCTTCTGCCCGTTCCGAGGTCAAGAAATTTTTGATCCATTCACTGGACAACCACGATCTCTTCGACTATGCTTGGACCACATCGATGGAAACAATCGGAATCACACTCTTGTGAACCTTCGAATTTTGTGCTACCATTGTCACACGATGACTTTGAACTTCGGTTCCAAGAATCAGAAGAAGTGAATATAGGGCGATCAGTTAACGGTAAGCTCATGCTCTCCAAAAGCATCAATCTCGGTTCGAATCCGGGTCACCCTGCCAAACAACTTAACAACCCATTGTGGGGTAGAGCAGCTAGGTAGCTCGCTGGTTTCATATGCCAGAGGTCGCATTATATAAGAGGTTCGAATCCCGCCCCCGCAACGATGGCTCGGTAGACCGGAGATGGTTCCGGCCCTCCCTCATAAGGAGTGCAGGCGGGATCGTGCCCCGCCCGAGCTACCACTAGACAACCGTCTAGGACTGTGATAGACTAGGAAACATGATGAGCAAGTTCGAACTCCCCCTGCATGAGGATTACCTCAGCTAGAGGTCGAACGCGCCCAAACGCCAAGGCCTCCAGATCACAGGATCAGGAGGCCTTACTAATTGAATAGACACCTCGGGGTGTAGCGCAGCTTGGTAGCGTGCTTGATTCGGATTCAAGAGGTCGCGGGTTCAAATCCCGCCATCCCGACGCAGAAGCACTGTAAATTGATAACTCCATAACCAATCGGGGCCTGGGCTAGCGGTAGGTCGCGCGCTTTGGAAGCGTGAGGTGGCGGGTTCAACTCCCGCGGTCCCGACGATTGATGTGACACGGCTCGAAAGAGTCACACATGATTAGCTTCCGCCCGGAGGCTTGCCTCGGATCGATACGAGTTCATGGGGAAGATAAAGGTAGCTGGCTTCCACTCATTCAACAACAGGTTGTAGCGCAGTTTGGTAGCGCGTCTTTCTGGGGAAATGAAGGTCGCGGGTTCAAATCCCGCCAGCCTGACTGGTGGTTGTGGGTGACTTCCTTGTAGGAACCCTCACATGGTGGTATTGGTGAAGTTTGGTTAACACGACAGACTGTGAATCTGTTACGCGCCGGTTCAAATCCGGTATACCACCCGGATAAACTCTTGACAAGGGCACAAACCTATGATAGAGTCTAGACAATCGAGACACCCCGGCAAGGGTGAGGAATTTACCAGACTGGAAATAGCTCGTACCAAGGCCAGTCAACCGGGGAGCCGCAACATGAGTTGCCGCTCAGTAAGTCTTCCCGGTCTTTGCATTTGAAGACAAAAGGTAGAGTCGCTTTCCTGTCAAGAAAGAAGTAGTGGGTTCGAGTCCCATCATTTGCGCGGAAGTGACCAGGATACTGGGAGGCGGGGGTTCGATTCCCTCCACCTGCTGAAGGCGGGTGTGGCGTAGTGGTAGCGTGCGAAGGGATTTCTGGAAACGACTAGGAGTGTACTGGTTTCAGGATTGATCACCTGGAATTGGCGAACTGAAGGCCTCAGGTAAGCTCCTCATTTGGCCCGTTAGCTCAGCGGTTAGAGTGCCTCCCTGTCACGGAGGATGTCGTCGGTTCAAATCCGATACGGGTCGCTAGGGAATCATCCCTTCAAGCCTTGACGTAGTGCATGCGGCAAGGTAAGATGAAAATGATTGAGAACAAGAAATAACCGAGTAACCGCCCGCTAAAGCGGTGAAGCCTATAGGACAAGCCAGTGGGCGCGTACCTGGACTGAGGATGCACTTATGGACTGTTCAATATGGCGTGTTGGAGCAGTGGTTAACTCGTCTCCCTCTCAAGGAGAAGATCACGGGTTCAAATCCCGTACACGCTACGTCCCTCCTTCGGGAGGGTTCCGGAGAGCAGGCAGTTACGTGCCTAGAGCTACGAGCCAGGTCTGGTAGGTGTCGTAGCATAACAGAATAAGGCCCCGTAGTTTAGCGGTTAGAACGCGAGACTTTCAATCTTGTAGCCGGAGTTCGACTCTCCGTGGGGTCACAAGTGTCTTGGTAGAGTGTACACACCCGAAACCTCTACACTCGTCATAGGCGAGGAGACTGAAAGGGGAGAGGCTGGCCGGACTCCCCAGAATGGAAACGCCGAAAGGCTAACTAGCGGGAGAGGCCATATCCCGGTGATGATCTTGGAAGATCGATCTGACTGTAAATCAGACGCCGATGGCTAAGGGAGTCCGATTCTCTCCACCGGGACGCACAGACTGGAATTGAAGAAAAACCAGAACAGAAACACGTCTACGATGCTCTGCTGTGTGAGTAGAGGTAGAACGGCCCCGGCCCCGTTATTGCCGGATATGGCTAGATAGCTCAGTTGGTAGAGCGCTTGACTGAAAATCATGAGGTCACCGGTTCAATCCCGGTTCTAGCCACGCACAGGTGGTGGAATGGCATACACGCTACCTTGAGGTGGTAGTGCCCCTAGGGCATGGGAGTTCGACTCTCCTTCTGTGCACCAAGCCCTCGTAGCGCAATGGCAGGAGGCAAACGGCTTAGAACCGTTACAGTGTGGGTTCGAATCCCTCCGAGGGCACTTGCAGAACTGAACACAAACTGATAGACTGGACTCATGTTCATACTACAAGACTTCATTGGCAACACCATCACCCAGAAGGACGGTTCGGCCTTCACCTACAGTGCTCGATGGCTTGCCAAGATCGGTAAGAAGGTACTGGAGAACGAGCGAAAGATTCGACTCCGTATTGTAGAGAACTAGACTATGGCCCCCTGGCTGGAATGGTAGACGCGCCTCACTCAAAATGAGGTATCCGGAAGGGTGTGAGGGTTCGACTCCCTCGGGGGCTACGGACCACTACCAGAATTGGCATATGGAAGCGGCTTAAACCCGCTGGTTTCTCGGTTCGAGCCCGAGGTGGTCTACGCGGATATGCTGGAATGGCAGACAGGCATCGATCAGAACGATGTGTTCGTAAGGACGTGTGGGTTCAAGTCCCATTATCCGCACCAAATATCACCCGGAGGCTCTTGAGTTTTCGGGTATTTTTGTGTATCCTGGACAGATGACACTGCTGAACAACGATCTGATTGATGAGGTCACCCAGATCAACGGGGACCACGGCTTCAATGACTATCAAGAAGTACTCAACAATTACGGGCCTGAGGGTGCCGGAATGTACATCGACCGCAAGCTGCTACTCGCCGTAGGAGAACTCATCGAGGCTCAAGAGGAACTTCGCAGTGGGCACGCCACTGACGAGGTATACTTCAACGACGAGAAGCCCGAAGGCTTCCTGGTGGAAGCAGCGGATGCTGTCTACCGTATCTTCGGACTTGTGGGTGAACTGAACCTGGTAGATGAGTTCGTACAGGCCTTCGAGGTCAAGAAGCAGTACAATGCCTCCCGACCCTACAAGCACGGGAGGGCCTTCTGATGGACGAAACCAACTCCTACCGACTGTTCCTAGACCTTGATCGTCTGAGCGAGGTCGAAGCTGTCTTCACCTTTCGAGATCAAAACGATGAGGGTGAACTGATCAATCGTCATGTCGCGGCTATCTCTCGTAACATCTGGGAGAGGCAAGGCAAGCCCATGCGAATCCTGATCGTTGTTCCGGAAAATAAGGAAGTATTTTGACCACGATTGTAGCCGTCGAGAAGGACGGGAAAGTCAAATTCGCAGCCGACACCAGAATCACCACTGGATGGTCTAAGAGTGACGGCTGGGTGTCTAAGATCGTACACAACGGTGAGGTGACTTTCGCGGCTGCCGGATACCTACGAGCGATTCAAGTACTCGCCTATGCCAAGCTGTCTCCTCTCCCAGAGAAAGCCACCGAAGACCTCATCGACCGATACGTGACCCTAGAACTCGTACCAGCCATCCGAGAAGCATTCGATGCCACCGGAGCCGACAAGAATGCACTGGCTGGATCGCGAGTGCTCGTGTCCCTTCTCGGCCGCGTCTACAGCGTACACGGCGGAGACGGTTCCTGGATTCGCAACAAGGAAGGCATTTATGCCGTGGGTTCAGGAGCAGACTGGGCTATAGGAGCCCTATCCGCAGGAGCTTCCCCTGAGGAAGCCATTAAGATCGCATCCAAGTTCGACCTCTATACCAATGACGATGTACGAACAGCTAGATGACACAGACCTGCACACATACCAGTGTGAGGTGTGTGACAAACAGGAGGAACTGACTGAGCAACAGGCCTTTGATCAGGGGTGGGATTACCCACCGTTCATCGGAGCCTGGACTGTGGTGGGGCCTCGTACCTGTGGAAGTTGCCCCATCGACAAAACCGTATGGTGGGAACTTGCCATAAACCATGCCATGCCGGAAGACCTGAACAATCAGCAAATATCAACTATTGAACGAATTATTCATGAGAAAGACTACAATGACGCAAATTGAACTATCCTCTGAGATCACCGTGAAGCTCATCGACTCGATGGCCTCCGATCTCGCCGTCACCCGTGCAGCCCAGGTTTCCGTCAAGGGTGAGAACAACCCGGACACCGACTCGGCCAGGTTGATCAACTACCTGCTGTCCTCGCGACACGGCTCACCATTCGAGCATGCCACCTTCACGTTCTTCGTGGAGGCTCCGATCTTTGTCTTCCGCGAATGGCATCGGCACCGCATCGCCTCGATCAACGAGATGAGCGGCCGGTACTCGATCCTCCCGGCGAAGTTCTACATCCCGGCCGAAGATCGCAACCTCGTGAACGTTGGAACCTCTGCACGACCCGAGTTCGCACCCGGCACAGCAGGACAGGTGGCCGATGTGCGAGTTCGACTCGCTGACATCTATCAGCAGGCCTGGGACACGTACGAGTTCCTGATCGACAGCGGTGTGGCCAATGAGGTATCTCGGCTGGCTCTTCCCGTAGCCGTGTATTCGCAGATGTACTGGACCGTCAACGCTCGTGCCCTGATGAACTTCCTGTCACTACGGACCGATGCACGCACCCACGGTATCCCCGACGCAGAAGAGCGCGGTCTGGCGTTCTCCCGGCCGCAGCGGGAGATAGAGATTGGTGCCGAGAAGCTGGAAGCAATTTTCGCCCAGGAGATGCCGCACACCTACGAGGCCTTCGTGAAGAATGGTAGAATTGCACCATGACATACGATATCGAGACCCCTATTCCTGATCTGTTGCAGCCTGCCCTAGAAGAACTGGCCAAGCTCGGCCGGAGCCAGGGAGACTTCCTAGAGGGAGTAAACTGGGCCATTAACAACCTTACGCGCCGTATTGAGGTGGAAGCCACCGTTTCTCTCATTCAGCATCTGCATGAAATCGAGATTCTGAACGATGAGCAGCACCAAGAGGCTCTAGGGTGGGTGGATCATATTCTTCAGAATCCGTACTGGCCATGGATTCCCGAGGAATCCGAGAATGAGGTTGCAGAGCCAGAAACTGTGTGATACACTGTTCCCATGAGTTCATCCCAGTCCAAGCAAGTCCGTGCCAATGGCACCGGGCTCTTCGGGCTGCTCTGACTCAAGCCTTTCTCAGAGAAGCCCGGACCTTGACAGGACCGGGCTTTCTTGTTAGACTAGGCGAAAGACCTGCTAGTAACAGGCGGAACTTCAGAATTCCACAGTGGATAAGCTTAAACCCATGGCGAACCTTAAACTCGTTCGATGGGCGCGTCCGGCATTCGTTAGGCGGACACTATGGAGCGGTGCCCGAGAGGACTATGGGGCATCCCTGGAAAGGATGTGTACTGTTACAGGTACCGTGGGTTCGAATCCCACTCGCTCCGCACGGGCTCGTAAAGCGTTCTGACAGACGCAGAGGGTAGGTTTGGGTGTCAGTCCCGTGGACCTATGTGGGGTCCCTTCGCCCACAGGAAGAAGGGCATCTGGGCTTGCTAGGGTCCAGATGGGTCATGAAAGTACCAGCGGAGGTGATGTATCTTCGGACTGCCTGAACCTGGGAAATCTACTAGCAATGGAGTCTGAACCTGGAAGGTCTCAGGGACCGCCTCGAAAGCGGATCGTACCGAGAGGTATGGGATTCGAGTTCTCCGGGCTCCGCGCAATACATGGGTAGTAAACCGGACAGGCGTGCCGGAGTCGCCTTGAAAGCGAATGGTTCCGAAAGGGATGGGTTTCGAATACTCTGCTACCCGCGCCAGTTGCCCATACTTATGGTAAAATGAAGTATGGCTAGAGACACTCAGAGGAAAGGAGACATTGCTGTTGCGCATGCAGTCGCTTCTATGACCGAACTTGGTTATGATGTTCTTCTTCCTATAACTGAATCTGCTGAGTACGATATCGTGGTCGATGATGGTGACGGACTTCATCGAGTTCAGTGCAAGTACATTAGTGGAAATATTGTTGATCTTCGTAAGATTCATTCCAATTCCCAAGGATACGTAGTTAAACTGTATTCTTCTAATGCATTTGATTGGCTATATGTGTACAGTAAAGAGTCGGGCGAATATCTATACAAGTATTTTGTAGGACAAAAATATCTAACCATGAAATCAGAGAATAAACTAATTGCTTCATAATATGGATAGTTACCCAAGTGGTCAAGGGGACGGTTTGCTAAACCGTTAGCAGAGAAATCTGGCGAGAGTTCGAACCTCTCACTATCCGCTCTTGACAACCGAATGAGAGTTCGGTAGTCTTTAGATGTGGGGTTAACACCACAAGGTTCCGGAGCCTAGTCCGGTGACTTGGCAAATTCAATACGAATGAGATAGGTACAGGCAAGCCGAAGAAATGACCTCCCGGAGTCATCCGGGTGAGTGAGATGTACACTCACAAATGACATAAGCCTCGCTAGCTCATGTTGGCAGAGCATTCGACTCTTAATCGAAGGGTGCTGGGATCGTCGCCCAGGCGGGGCACAATGAGTGGAAACCGGATCGGTGTACAACGGGAAAGTGAAAGCTCAGAATAGAGACAGCGTAGCAGTGTAGAGTCATGAACTACATCGAGAGGCTCATAGCCTCGTCTGGCGTACACTCGCCCCTACCGTGAGGAAACACGGAGTTTTGCGGATGTAACTCAGTTGGTAGAGTACGTGCCTTCCAAGCATGCTGTCGCGAGTTCGAGTCTCGTCATCCGCTCCATGTGGTAGTAATGTTTAACGGTCAGCATATCAGTCTTCCAAACTGAGAGAGCGGGTTCGAATCCCGTCTACCGCACCAACAACTGAACATGGGCCTCTAGCTCATCTGGTTAGAGCAGCGGACTTTTAATCCGCGGGTGCAGGGTTCGAGTCCCTGGGGGCCTACGGGGTTGCAGGACCGCTATAAAACCTGACGTGGCAGGGGATGCGCATCCGTCTGCCAAGCCCCTGATCGGCTCAGTATCAGCAGTGTCCGGAGGCACTGAGACTCCTCCGGAGCTAGTGGTAGTGATGAAGAGGTATCATGCAACCTTGCCAAGGTTGTCTCGCCAGTTCGATTCTGGTCTACCGCACCAAGCCTTGCTAGCTCATCAGGTAGAGCGCGTACCTTGTAAGTACGATGTGATCGGTTCGAGTCCGGTGCAAGGCACGGGGATGACAGGTTTCGACTGTTGTCTTTGCTTCCAGGAGAAGCGCGCCGGGCTCGGTGACGAGTAGCCCGTAAATCACTCATCGCAAACACAAATGGCAACTACGCCAAGTCCGATCTCGCTCTCGTAGCGTGATCCGAGTACACCTCCGGTACCCACCAGCCGAGAGGTGACTCGTCAAAGAAAGGGTGGACGCAAGACCTCATCACGAGTTCTGAGGTAAAACACCTCGTGTCGTATCGGCTTACGAGACAAGCGGCAAGACTCGGCCACGGAGACAGTGGATACGCGCGTAGAAGGACTGAAAACAGACACCAGGACGGGGTTTCGATTGCCCCCATCTCCACGATATACGGGATCATGAACTGACTGAGTGCAGGCCCGGATCAACAGATGCGGACAGAGCCTAGCACTCAGACTGTCATTGCCAGCGTGGCTCAATGGTAGAGCAACCGTTTCGTAAGCGGTGGATTGAGAGTTCGATTCTCTCCTCTGGCACCACGCCTCAGTGGCTCAGTGGTAGAGCACACCCTTGGTAAGGGTGAGGTCGCGGGTCCGATTCCCGCTTGAGGCACGTAGTTACAAATGATCCTGTAGTCTCAGTTGGTAGAGCGCCATCCTGACACGATGGAGGCCATCGGTTCAAGTCCGATCAGGATCACAAGTTGGGAACCTCTCGCGGGCTTGAGGGGCGACTTCAAATCCATATGGAAATCCTATAAAAGCAGTGAGCGCCCGCCCGGAATGATCTCCACCGGAACCTGAGATCACCTCTTGACCAGACGAGACAGGCCTGGTAGACTAAGAACATGTCAAGCAGTCCAAGAGTGCTGCACTTCGAGTAAGGGGTTAAATCCTGCGAGGAGTTGGACGAGTAATGGCCAGAATTCTCAAGCGCTGGCTAGGGTGGTAACCTCCGGAGGCGTCGCCGGTCAAGAACCATATGCACCTGTAACTCAATGGTAGAGTTCCTCGTTTACACCGAGGCGGTTGGGGGTTCGAGTCCCTTCGGGTGCACAAAATGAGGTCCCCTGTATAGCGCCGTAACATGTGATCCGGCTGGGGAAGTTGCAACCCTCATTCAGTCCTAGGTGCACCGACTAGTCCTATGTGTGCGTAACAGAAGGAATATGCTGTCCTAGGCGATGCTCCAATAGTCTCAGGGGAAGAGCGCTTCCTTCACACGGAAGAGGTCGTAGGTTCAAATCCTACTTGGAGCACGGCAATCACGAAACACCGTGATGTTTCCATCGGCAAGCCCACCGAGCCAGAACGGGCATATTGACTACTAGCTCAATGGCAGAGTAGGCGGCTGTTAACCGCTTGGTTGAAGGTTCGAGTCCTTCGTAGTCAGCGACAAAAGTTCTGCAAGTCTACGTGGCGTGAATGGAAGACTTGACGGATGTGCTCCTGTATGATATCTTGGAGGTACATCACCACATTGCCCCTTAGCTCACGTTGGCAGAGCAGGTCCCTGTTAAGGACAAGGTAGTAGGATCGTCACCTACAGGGGCAGCGAACCGAGAAGAGGTGATCTCTCGGTGGCTGGGAACATGAGGGTTCGGAGCCCCCAGTACCAGATAGAATGAGACGCGGACTCCGGCCTACGTCATTCAAAGATCACCAAATGCGTCCGTAGCTCAATGGACAGAGCACTAGGCTACGAACCTAGGTTTGTTGGAGGTTCGAATCCTCTCGGGCGCACGATGGCCAACTAGATGGCCAGTAGAGGTAGTAGAGAGATGCTCGATCACTACCAGATCAAGCGGTGCCCGTGTGAGCATCCGGCAACATGCATCTAGATAGACTACAGAATGTAGAAACCATCCAACAGCCAGGAACGATGTAAAAAGAGCGCAACTGGCCCCATGCCTTCATAGCTCAGCGGAAGAGCACTTGGCTTCGAACCAAGGTGTCGGGGGTTCAAATCCCTCTGGGGGCACGCAATCAATCGGGACGACGCGGCGCAAGCTGAGGAACTTCCGGACACCAGAACAACAGCCGTGTGGGAGCGCAAGCGTTTGTACCACTAAGCCCAGCTTAAGAAGTAGGGTGCAGGTTGGTGCAACACAAACAGTCCTAGGGCGTTGTTCCCCGGCGATGGACGGGTTGTGGCATAGGTAGATGTCGTCCTTCAATGACAGAATCCGGGGTACAGGTTGATCGCAGATGCCTCTCTAGCTCAGCGGAAGAGTAGCTCGCTCCTATCGAGAAGGTCTCCGGTTCAAATCCGGAGAGAGGCACAATGGGTCCATAGCTGAGTGGTTTAGCTCGTGGCTCTTACCCATGAGACGGGAGTTCGATTCTCCCTGGACCCACTATAATCGAATAACTTTGGCTACTAGGGTAACGGCATCCCGCCTCCCTCTGAAGGAGAAAATTCCTGGTTCGAATCCAGGGTAGCCAGCCAGGTACGGTTTGAAGTTCAGGTTCCTTGTACGTTGAACTCCTATTCTTCGGTGATGTAGTGGCAGCATGACAGGTTCTGACCCTGTTCGTCTTGGTTCGAGTCCAGGCTGAAGAGCTTCAAAGACCTAAGGGGAGAAGGACTCCTCGGAGGAGAAAGAAGAAACAAATGGCAACCCTAGAAGAAGCAGATGAGGCTGCTATCGATTTCCTGAAGTCGATGGTAGAGTCATCAAATTACAGCGATGGATACCGGCTGGAAGCAGCCCGGGAAATCCTGAAGTACTCCCGACGATAACTATCACAGGATAGCAACCCACTGCTGAGGTTACGGCTCCTCATCAAAGCCGATATTCCGGGTTCGTTTAATGGCAGGACAAAGGACTTTGAACCCTTGAATGCTGGTTCGACCCCAGCACCCGGAGCCCCTCTTGACCGACCGCACTACATATGCTAGGATTTAAACATGTTAGACATGATCACGAACAAGATTTGGATGGACCGAGATGACTTTCATAGTTAGGTAACTCGTTAAGAACGCAGGAAACGCCTGCGGACGGGTTCCGACTATGGGAGGAACAATGTCCAGAACTGACAAGGACGTGCCCTACTGGGTGCGTTGCAACCGAGAAGGTATTGTTCGGCACGATCACCGCCGACTCGGGCGAAAGATTTACCGTAAGAAGCGTGTCCTCGATGAGGACGGCAATCCGGTCATGGAGACCCATCGATACTCGATGACTGCGGAACGCATGCTCGCGGAGGTCCGCAATGACACATTCTATGGCTGGTTCTCCTTCGGAGACGAAGCTAAGCGTGCGGCACTTGAAGCCGAGCAGCAAGGCGACCTGAAGCGCCTGATCGAATACGGCACTCCATGGCAGAGCTACAAGACCGAAGATGTCTATATCGGTGAGACCTACTGTGGTGGTGACGACTACAAGTTCACTGAAGGTCGTGATTGGCATTTTGACTTGAGTGATTGCTATCCGGTCATTCCTGCTGAGGCACCCTGGTGGTCCTACGGACCCTCTGCTGCACGAGCCGCCGAGCACGAGCGATTCTACGGTCATGACCGGGGACAGCAGCGGGCCAAGCTCACGGAACTGAAGAAGCGTGTCAACGCCGGAGACGAGGTTGACAACGACTGGGATGAAGGATATGATTGGACACATCATGGAAACACCTTCATCTACTGGTGAGATCGTCCTCTACAAGGGGGACATGTTCACCTCTCAAGCCCGAGCCATCTCACAGGGTGTCAACGTCTATGGGTCCATGGGTGCTGGTATCGCGAAGACATTCTCTGACAGATTCCCCAGCATGTATCTCCAGTACCGGCTGAAGTGCCACTCGGGTCTTCTCACTCCCGGTGAAGTAGATGTCTACCAACTTCCTGACCCATACCCGGGGTACTTCATTTACAATATCGCCTCGCAAGATGCTCCTGGACCGAATGCTCGTCTGGAGTGGATTGAATCGGGCACTAGAGAGGCACTTCGTCATGCAGCCGATCATGGCCTAGATCGTATTGCGATGCCTTGGATTGGCTGTGGTATTGGTGGATTGCATCGATCTGATGTGTTTGGGGTGTTGTCAAGAGTCGTTCGTGAAGGTGCCGTTGGTATTGAGATTTGGAGTCTGATTTGAATAAGTCTCACCACATGATGGGTGTTTTGCTACTCACTGTCCCCATGATCCTCAGCCCACTCTACTCCATCACCTCCTCACTGCACTGGGGTGGATCGATAGATACGCAAAGCATTTCAGCACCTGCTGCACCGGTTCTAGCTGTTCGCACAGGGATATTTGATTCTGAGGCTAGTATTGCCCGTCAAGTGCATCTTATCGGGGAGGCACGGACAAATTATGCATGGGCCGAGATTGTGCTGATCTATGGGGGATATCCTGTCACAGATACCAGCATTCAGGTGATTGTGCAGTGGATGTCTCGTGAGAACAGCCCGCAATCCTGGTGGCTGCGGAACAACCCCCTCAACAACGGATGGAGAACCTCTGGCGGGTATATGGGGCGAAACCCTACACTATACGAAGCGGCAGAGAAGGTGGCAGATGCACTGCATACTGTTCCGGCGTATCGGCAGATTTCTGCGGAACTGTCTACAGGTGCTGTCTCTCCTACGGCGATTATGGGCTCTGGTTGGGCCGCAGGGCACTACGGGTATCATTGGAACTATGGCACTGTTCCCGTTGTCATAGCTCCAGATTCTGCGTGGTAGTCTTGCCTTGTTTCAATCTCTGTGCTAGACTAAACTAGGTGGTGTGACCGAGTGGTTAGGTAGCAGTCTGCAAAACTGTTCATGCGGGTTCGATTCCCGTCTCCACCTCCATCCCTCTATAGCTCAGCGGAAGAGCAGGAAGTTTCTACCTTCAAGGTCGGGAGTTCGAATCTCTCTAGGGGGGCGATGTATCTCTACAAAAATCACCTGATTTATTTAGTGATACACTGGACACATGACTACTGAGTATGATAGAGTTAAGGCATGGCGAGAAGCCAACCAGAAGCAGTGTCCAGGTGGATGTGGTAGACAGGTTGCTTGGGACACAGTACTCTGTAGATCATGTCATGGAAAACTGAAAAGAGAACGAGCACTTGATCGAACAGTAGCAGAGATCAAGGCGGAGAACAAAGCAAGATGGACACATCATGTTCGGTTCTTTGCCTCCAAGATGTACAAGTTTGATGCCTGTGACGTGTGTGGGTATACTAAGCATGTCGAAGTCGCCCATATTCGACCAGTGTCATCATTCGAGGACACAGCTACCGTTAGAGAGATCAACTCACCGGAGAATGTTCGAGGATTGTGCCCGAATCACCATTGGGAGTTTGACAATGGTGTGCTAGAATAGCAGAACATTGGGATGTAGTCTCAGTTGGTTAGAGCGCTTCGCTGATAACGAAGAGGTCGTGAGTTCAAACCTCACCATCCCAACCACACAACAGAATAGATATGGGCTCTTGGCGCAGTTGGTAGCGCGTGACTCTGGCAGAGTCGAGGTCACGGGTTCGAATCCCGTAGGGTCCACGAACGAGCCGACCGAATTCGGTTATCTCAATCATTCGAGGCGTAGCTCTTGGGAGCGTCTGGGAAACCAGAAGGTGCGGGTTCGAATCCCCACGTTACAAACGGTCGAGTTCTCCACATGTTCGTTCAAACAAATTCCATACGGGGGCTTAGCTCAATTGGTAGAGCGATTGCTTTGCAAGCAATAGGTCAGGGGTTCGATTCCCCTAGCTTCCACAAGATGTGCCGATAGAATACCTTTATCACAATTAGTTCGATTCTAATCTTTCCCGCCACTTGGGAAAGCGCCTATGGCAGGCAACAGGTGCTCACCACATGCACATCCCACAATTCAATACTTGACGAGCCGCAGATATTCGGTTATCTTACAGGATCAGCGGGTTGTGGGTTCGAATCCCACCGGACCAGATTCTGGCCCGTAGCTCAACGGAAGAGCAGCCGACCCAACCCCCGAAGTCGCCTCCATGTTCGTCATATGGGCTTGTAACTCAACGGTAGAGTGCCACCTCCGCAAGGTGGAAGTTGGGAGTTCGAATCTCCTCTGGTCCACTCAAAAAAAGTTCCGAAAGGGACTTGCGCTTATCCACTGGACCTGCTAGACTGGTTCTCGTTGGTTGACAACTCAATAGACTTCTAGATGAGCCGGAAGTGTTTGGTTATCTTTCTGCTAAAAAGAGAGGCTGGGTTCGAGTCCCAGCAAGCCCACTCGTGGGCTTGTAGTGTAGTGGTAGCACCTAAAACATCGAGCGCAATACATGTTCATCTAATAAACTTGGTACGAGCCGAAGAAATTCGGTTAACTCGAAAATAGGTGGTCGAAAGACCGTTATCTATTGATCAGGTATTAAGCCCTGACGCCGCGCTAGCCGGGCAATGCTAGACTGTATCGCTACAGAAACTGGCCTTCGGGCCTTAGCGATGACATCCGAGAAAAGACTTGGATGACCGAGGGAAAGACCCAACTCCGAGCTTCACAGCATGCTCGTACCGACAACTTAAGATCGAGCCGAAGTGCTCACGGTTATCACACAAATCCCACATTGAATGAGAAAAATGCCGAAAGGCTGACATCCCCGAAAGAGGGGAATCTCCGTGGCCGATACATGTTCGATCTACAAACTTGCTGACAACGTAGTCAGTGCCTAAATGTTCACCGGAAGGTCCGGCGAGCCGAAGAAAGGAAACCAAAATGACAGATTCACTGAAGACTGTTCGCAGCCGAACGAAGTCAGACAATCGTCCGCAGGATGTGAGCACCAAGACACGCGAGGACCAGATCGTCAACCATGACGGCGGTGGTCTCGTGTTCAAGATCGATGGCTTCGAGCAGGCCAAGCGATTCCTCGTTCTCGGATCAGAGAGCAATTTCTACCGTTCCGGTCAGGAGATGTCCGCCACGAACGCGAAGAACATCATCGAGCTTGCCTCGAACCCGGAGACCGCGAAGGCTCTCGTTGACCTGATTGTCGAGATCAGCACCGCTGGTCGCGCGCCGAAGGCCAACCCGGCACTGTTCGCGCTTGCCATCTCGGCATCCCACGGTGACGATGAGTCCCGTGCCTACGCACTGAGCAAGCTTCAGGCGGTCGCCCGCACCGGTACGCACCTCTTCCTGTTCGCAGGATACGTGGAGCAGTTCCGAGGCTGGGGACGTGCACTGCGTCGTGCCATCGCGGAGTGGTACACGGACAAGGGGGCTGACAAGGCTGCCTTTCAAACGGTCAAGTACCAGAATCGAGAGGGGTACAGCCACCGTGATCTCTTCCGTCTGTCACACCCGGTCACGGATGATGCAGCGTTCAAGGGGCTTGGTGAGTGGATTCTCCGCGGCAACTCCGATGAGGCTCCGGCCATCATCAAGGGCTTCGTGGCTGCCAAGCAGCCTGGCGCGGACGTTCCGGCCCTCATTCGTGAGTACGGGCTGTCCTGGGAGATGATCCCGACCGAGAGCCTGAACGATGTGAAGGCCTGGGAGGCACTCTACGAGTCCAACCTGCCGCTTGGTGCGCTGATCCGTCAGCTTCCTCGTCTGACTCGCATCGGGTTCCTGCCCGAGCTTGGTGGACGTACGGCTGAGGTCGTGAAGCGACTGACGAACGTGGAGGAACTGCGTCGTGCACGCATTCACCCGATCAACCTTCTGATCGCCCATAAGACCTACGGGTCTGGCCGGTCTGAGCGTGGTGACAGCACTTGGAAGCCGGTGCAGAAGATCGTTGATGCCCTCAACGATGCCTTCTACCTGGCATTCCAGACGGTCGAGCCTTCGGGCAAGAACACCATGATCGGTGTGGACGTGTCTGGCTCCATGGCCAGCAGCGGCATGTACAACTACCGTACTGGACGCTACGAGAACGCGAACGGACTCTCTCCGGCCGAGATCGCAGCAGCCCTGTCCCTGGTGACCCTGAATGTCGAGGAGAACTCGGTGGTCTATGGATTCGCCACGAACCTGGTGGAGCTTCCGATCAGCCCGAAGATGCGTCTGAACGATGTGCTTCGTGAGACCTCGAAGCGTGCCTTCGGTTCTACGAACCCGGGCGCACTCATCCAGGAGGCGATCAAGAAGAACATCCCGGTGGAGACGTTCATCGTCATCACAGATAACGAGGTGAACACTGGTCGCCATGTCTACCAGCTTCTGGAGCAGTACCGCCAGAAGTCCGGCATTCCGGCCCGCATGATCGTTCTGGCTGTCACGGCCACGGACTACTCCATTGCGGACCCTAAGGACAACCTGAGCCTTGACCTGGCAGGATTCGACTCGGCAACCCCGAGCCTGATCGCTGACTTCAGTCGAGGATTCTGAAAGTCCACTGCGAAGAGCCCTGCGAAAGCGGGGCTCTTCTGCTATACTGTCTGTAGACTCCCCGGCGCGAGGCTGGGTAGCAGGCGTGATGCCTGAGAGTAGAAAGGGCAGACAATGCCAAAAGAACGAGTACACTGGGGAACCCAGTACATCCAGAATGCCGTCCCTGAGACGGACAAGCACGGCGGGTACTATGAGGAACTCCCATTCCAGGGGTTGTCCATTGACCCCAATACCGGCGAAACCGAGAAGCTTCCGACTGGCAACCGCCTGTCGCGAAGCCCGAGTGTGGATATCTACTGGTCGAAGCCGGGAGAGTATGCTCCGGCCGCTTACGATGAGGAGCAGCTTGGTTCGGTTCAGATCGGATTCGATGTGAACGCGGCTGAGCTTGATCTCTTCATGGAGGAGTGGAAACAAGATCGTGATCTGGTCTCGTCACGATCCTTCTTCACCAGGGGTCTGACTCGCAAGCAGATCAATGACATGATCAAGACGCTGAAGCGAGCCCGGGATGCCGCCTTCGGAGTCGATGAGTAATCAGAAACAGCGAAGCCCCGTCTATGACGGGGCTTTGTTGTTTCTATTCAAAATAATTTTTAGGATCACCACCTAAGTGGTATACTTATATTATGACTACATACAGTACTGGTAAATACTCTGTTGCTGAGGAAGAGAAACCTTGCGTCGGTTGTGGCAGGAACTACCACGGAACAGTGCGATCTAAATACTGTTCTTCGCAGTGTCAATCGGCCGTCAAACACGCCAAGAGGATGGCTGACCCCAGTAGGAAATTAGTGGCAGAAGATCGAATGAGAAGAGCAAGAGCTACATACAATAGTAAGCATCCCCATCAATATATACCTGTTACTGAGATTAGTGAGAAAGCAAAAACCTCTAGACGACAACGATCTAGAAAGTATTTGGCGAATAAAGCTAATGTACTAAGTCTTTCCTATACTCATGAGCAACTTCAATCAAAGGTTGCTTATTGGGGCAACCGATGTTGGATTTGTTTAGGTGGTTGGGACGCGATGGACCATGTTAAACCTTTAGCCAAAGGAGGCCCTAATATCCTATCTAATATGAGACCTATCTGTACCCCATGTAACTCAAGAAAGAGAGATAAATGGCCCTATAACCCAGCAAGACCCTGACTATACGTCAGGGTCTTGCCAGAGATTTGGACCACCACCTAGGCCGGGAGCGTTTCGCTCATGAACGTGTCATACTGCCAGACCAGCACCTTGGTGCTGATCGAGATGGACTGGGGGGATTTCATATATTCTCCAATCTGGGCAGTAGCCCGTATCATGTTGTAGGTCTATTCTATATCACGTCAGGCATGTGCCATTTCACGGAAGAACCTGAGCACATGGTGATCGACTCGAATATCCGTCATCTGAATAGGTCGTGTCAGGTAGAGACCGTCTGGGCCGGTGACTCGGCTGAGCGCTACGTAGGTATGCCCTGCTTCGAATGCTCCTCGGTCGAGATCGATGACGATCTGCTTCTTGGATAATCCTTGAGCCTTGTGCACAGTGAGTGCCCAACTTGGTCTGACGGGAAACTGAACGAACTTGGGGGCGTTCTTGAAGTCGTCAGGGTGTGTTCCGGCTGGAACCCACTGGAATCGGCTGACTGCATGTGTGATGCCGTCTTCAGTTTCAACCCAGAGAGAGTCATTGGTGATGTTCTTGATCAGTGCTTCTGTTCCGTTGACCCATCGATCCTGAGTGTCGTTGTTCAGCATGATCACCTTCGCTCCGGCCTTTAGGCCGAGTTTCCGGTCTGCTGGGTCATCATCACCCCAGTTGCGGTGTACACGGGCCTCAAACACCTTCAGGGGACTCCTGAGCTTACGCATCTGCTCATCGTTGAAGGTCTTGACCACCCGTCGATACGGGGAAAGGTGGAGGGCGTCCCGTGGTGGCTTTCTGGCTCCGAGGTCATTCAATTCTTGTAAGTCCTCTGAGGAGATGAGTCCCTCCCGGACAGCATTCAACAATTCCTTGAATCGGGCATCGGATTGACGATGAACCTGAACGAGCCCAAAGGTTTTGAAGTCGGCTTCCTCCCAGACGTGGGCATCGAAGAACCAGGCGGACCGATACCCGTTATAGTTGAGCCACTGGTCAAAGTCTTGAGTTTTGACCGGGGGTAGCTGGTATAGGTCTCCAAACATGATCAGACGCACCCCACCGAAAGGAACTTCTGGTTGGTTGCGTACAGCGCGTAGAACTCGGTCTATGGAGTCCATCAGTTCGGAGGATACCATGGAGACTTCATCGATGACGAGGGTCTCCAGGTCTTTCAGGTAGTGCTTTTTACGTTTGACCTCATTGATGTCTACATTCTCGTCAGCCGGTACTCCTGTACCCATTCCGAGTAGATTGTGGAGAGTCACCGCTTCTACGTTCTGTGCCGCCACACCGGTCGGGGCAGCAACCATCAGGTCTTGGGTGGACTGTTCACGAAATGCTCGAAGGACGACGCTCTTTCCTGTGCCTGCGCGACCGGTGATGAATACATGTTCTTTTCTATAATAGTTGAGATAGTCGAGAACACGTTGCTGCTCATCCGAGAGGGTTGGGAGGGTCATTGGTCAAGTCTAGTTCTTGTAGGGGGTCAGAATCAAGATCATCTTGATATCGGTCAATAGTTTCGGTGAAGAATGTTCTGAAGTCTTCATCTGACAGGTCACGTCCTCCTCGTTGTATGATCCTGAGGGCTCCGAGGATGATGTCAGCAGATATGGACACTAGAAATCCCACGCACTGTCATCTAGTTCTTCCGTCTTCAAAACCTTGTAGCTGGCCCCGGCCATGCTGAAGAAGTCATGGTTGGCGTTGGTGGGATTGAGGGCTGAGATGATCTCGGCTCCGACCTGAGTCTGGTCAGCCGAGAAGAGGGAATCGTAGCCCAGGTTCTGGAGGGCACGGTTCGCATTGTACTTCAGGAAGCTCTTCACCTGGGAGGTGACATTACCACCAAGATCATCATAGAGTGCTTCAGTGTATCGCTCCTCATTGCGATGGAGTTCAAGGAACAAGTCTACTGTGAAGTCAAACAAGTCTCCTCGTTCTCCTTCAGAGAGATTTCGGATAGATCGCTGATACTTGGAACCGATGTATGAGCCGTGTACAGCCTCGTCCTGCACGATCAGAGACAGGACGTTCGCAGTAGCGGTCAGCTTGCCTCGGGAGGCCTGGTAGAACGGCCAGAAGAACCCGGAGTAGAAGAGGAAGCTCTCCAGCAGCGTGGAGGCGATCTTCTTCTTGTACGGGTCGGAGCCACGATAGAAGCTTTCCACGATCTCGGCCTTCTTGTTCAGGTGCGGATCATCTTCCGCCCACTCGAAGAGCCGGTCGATGTCATGCGTCTGGAACAGGGAACTGAAGATGTAGGAGTAGCTACGAGCATGATTGGACTCCTGCTGAGCAATCACCGTGTAGACCGCAGCCTCATGGTCTGTTTCCGCGTCCGCCAATAGGGACACTGCTCCCACTGTGGCTTGCAGGGTGTCCAGGGCTGTGAGACCTGTGAATACCCGTCCGGTGATTTCCTTCTCGGTGTCTGTCATGCGACGCCAGGATGCTTCGTCGGAACTGAGCGGAATACGTTCCGGGACCCAGAAGTTGGCAATCAGTTGATCATAAACTTGCAGGTCTACAGGGTCTTCCACTCGATTCCAGTTGATGGCGCGTGAAAGCTTTGTCATGGTTCTATGCTACCGCCTTAGCTCAAATTGCGCAAGAGACACACATAGCCTGATCAAACTCAGACAGATCAACACTGTCTCGCTGGAATCGGCTGTAGTAGATGCTCTTGATGCCGGATCGGAACGCATACTGCTGAGCTTTGAGTACATCTCGGTTAGTAGCATTCTTGTCGAAGAACAACGTAAGCGATTGACTTTGATCGATATGCTTCTGAGCCGTGGCGTACAGGTCGATGAGAGGCTTCCAGCCGATTTGGTATGCATCCTTGTAGATGCCCTTGTTCGCATCAGTAAGTCCAGCCGCTGGGTAGTAAACCGTGCCTAATCTACCTTCCTGGCGGGCTTCTATGAGGCTTGTGATCGGGTGGATGGCAGAGGTCACATCTCGAACATAGGAGATCGAGCCGTTCGGTGCGTTAGCAATACGGTAGCTGTGGAATAGCCCGCCTGACATCACATCAGACCGGAGTTCCGCCCATTCCACGGGGGTAGGGATATGCATGCCGTATCGTTCGAATAGCCGTCGAACTTTTTCCGTCTTAGGCTGGAAGTTCTCAACGAGGTACTGAGTGAAGAATTCACCTGTTGCATATGTGCTCTTCTCGAACTCGAAGAATGTCTCGCGTCGTTCTTCCGCGATCCGGTTCGAGGCTCTGAGGGTATGGAAGTTCACCGCAGAGAAGTAGGCATCTACGAAGTCGAGTGCCTCTTCAGAATCGTATTCAATGCCCTCTTCTGCGAAGAATCCATGCAATCCCATACTGCCTACACCGATGGAGTGATAGGCGTTGTTGGCAGCTTCTACGGAGGGTACGGAAGCAAACTCAGCACGGAGTGTGACGGTGGTCAGTGCCCGTACAGCAGCATCGACAACACCGCCGAAGTCTCCGGAGCGGACTGCGCCGCCGACCAGCAGTGAGCCGAGGTTGCAGGAGATGTCCTTGCCGATCTCCTCATAAGAGCCATCCTCGTTGAAGGTAGATGGGGCATTAACCTGGACGATCTCTACACAGAGATTTGACATGTTGATACGACCATGAATGGGGTTAAGTCGATTCACTGTGTCTTCATGGATGATGTACGGGTACCCTGACTCGGCTTGCACCTCCGTCACCTTCTGGAAGAACTCGCGAGCATCGATCTTGGACTTGCGGATGCGAGGGTTATCCACCATGTCACGGTATAGTTCGGTCACAGATATATCACTGAAGGGCTTGCCATATTCCTTCTCCACGTCATGTGGGGAGAAGAGGTACATGGGCTCGCCAGATCGGGCTAGCTCATACGTGATGTCCGGAACCATGAGGCCTACAGAGAGAATCTTGAGACGACGCAGGTCATCAGCATTCTCGCGCTTGGAGTCGAGGAGGGCCATCACATCGAGGTGGTGAGCATTCAGATAGACCACTCCGGCTCCCTGGCGGGTTCCAAGCTGGTTGATCCAGGCCAGGGTATCATCGAGCACCTTGGCGAACGGAACGACACCGGAGGCGGCATTCTGTATGCCCTTGATCGGGTCTCCTGCGGCCCGGACATTCGTGCCGAGGATGCCGACACCTCCGCCTCGCTTGGCGAGTTGCCCGGTGGAGGCGACGGTTCGCATGATGGATTCGAGGTTGTCCTCGGTTCGGATGAGGAAGCAGGATGTGTATCCGCCTCGTGCCTTCTTGCCCGCGTTGGTGAATGTGGGGGTGGCGGGCTGGAATCCGGTCATGATGGCTTCTCCGATATGCCAGGCGTCTGATTCATCACCGTTACCGAGAAGGAGTGCGTTGGCGAGTACACGATCTTCGAAGCGTTCGAGGTAGCGCTTGCCATCTCGGGTCTTCAGGGCATAGGAGTTGAAGAACTTGACGGCCCCCATGTAGGACTTGAATCGGTACTTGTAGGCGTAGAGATTGTCGTTCAGTCGTTGAATGAAATCGAAGTCGTACTGGTCGAAGACTTCTCGCTCGTAGTAGCCTGCTTCGAAGAGGTAGTCGAGGCGTTCTTGGAGGTTGTGGAAGAAGACGGTGTTGGGGTTGACGTGCTGGAGGAAGTACTGTTTGGCGGCTTCCTTGTCCTTGCCTAGCTGTAGGCGTCCGTCTGCCCCGTATAGGTTGACTTCTGCGTTGAGCGAGTGGTAATCCGGAGCATTGTCTTCAAATGCTACGTCGGCGGTACTATCGAGTAGTGTCAATTTCTTCGATCTTCTTTCGTACTTCTATGATGTCTTCTGGTGTGCCCAGAATTTCGAACTTGTGTAGGAGTGGTACTTGGCATTTGTTGGCTATCACATCTCCGGCGATGCCGAACTTGGCTCCGAAGTTCCGATTGCCTCCGGCTATGACGCCTCGGAGGTGCCGACGAGTCGCTTCGTGATTGAGGAATCGGATGACCTGCTTCGGGACAGCGCTACCTCGCCCGGCCCCATAAGTCGGGGTGAGCAGGATGAAGTCCTCTTCCATTCTGGGAGTCTCTTCCAGAGTGGAGTGCGTCGGTATTCTGGTGCCAGGTACCTGTAATCTTGTCCAGAAACGAGCAGTATTCTCGCTGATGGACGAAAAGTAAACGACATGCACGTCACGCGGCGAGGGCCGTGATCCTCTCAGGGATGAATCCGGACCAGGCGTCTTCGGTGCCGTCGATCATGACGACTGGCGCGGCCTGGAATCCGAGTTCCTTGACGAAGGCATAGGCGGCAGCATCGGTCTCGATGTTGACCTCAGTGTAGTCAATACCGGTCTTGTCGAGCAGTCGCTTGGTGGCGGTGCACTGGACACAGTTGTTCTTGGAATAGACGGTAACGGTCATCTCTCTAGTCTACCTTTCAGGGTACGAAAACACAAGACCGGCCTCGGAGATGAAGAAAGCAGACCGGTGCATATCTAGATGACATGCTCGATCTGCCTGGGTCGGGCGTGTTGCTTAGTAAATTTTGGTTGTACCAGTCTACCAAAGACGACGCCGGTAAGCTAGAGTGAACCTGATCTATTTCTGAAATCTTGGTCCTGGATGCGGAGGTTGATCAGCGATTTACACACAAATAAGCCTCGCCAGATTTTGTTCCAGCGAGGCTTATCTGCTTCTAGTGATTCAGGTGGTGGTTGGGTCAGACGGGTTCTGGGCTGGCTGTGTTTCTGGAAGTGTACCCAGAACACCAGCGAGCAGAGAACCGAGGACTGCGGTGGCGACAATCGGTAGTACCTGTGTCCAGTCCACTTCGGAGAAGAGGGTGGCGGTACCGAATGCCGTGAGCAGTGCCTGGGCAGCGGTCTTGATGACTCGCTCCAGCAGGGCCTGCCACCACGGGATGACCTTGCCTGCGGCTTCGGCAATACCGAAGAGTGAGGTGGCGATGGATGTGACTGCACCGAATCCGGCTGCGGAGAGCAGCAGGAACCAGGCGTTGTCTGCGATAACGGTTGGGACGTATGGGATTGCGATGATCAATGCCGTACGTAGTGCACGGATTGCCGCCGCCTTCCACCAGTCCGTTGAGCTTAGTACGAACATTGTTTCCTCTCAGAGAGTTGTGATTGCATGCATAGCCATTATATCATTTAATGTATGTCAATGCTGGCCGAATAGCCAAGTAAAGAATCCGAGAATGAGGACAAGGAATGATCCGCCTACAACTCCGCCGAGAACTTTGTTTCCTGTCGGCTTTGTCGGAGTTGTAGGTTCCTCTGGATCAGGCGTCGGTTCCGGTTCTGGCTCTTCAGGCGTGGGAACGGGGGTGGGTTCAGTTGGTTCCTCTACAGGAGCAACTGGGGTGGCATTTGCGAATTGCTCAGTGGTTCCGTAGAACACGTTGAGGTCTATCCCTGTGCTGCTTGCGCCATATGCTGCTCCTGTGGCCGCAGAGGTGTACTGCTTGGCCAGGACCGGCTGCCCATTAGCGGTCACGGTTGTACCGTCATCTTCACCGTTATTGGCTCCGTAGGAGGCGACCCAGAATTGTATACCTGCTACTACCATCTTAGCTGTGTCCTGTCCACTGAATCGGTTGGAGTTGGAGTAGACGATGATGTTCTTATTCGTGGCGAGCTTGACAGCCTTGGCGAATGCGATATCGTAGTCCACGTTGATCGTGGGCTCATTCTCGTCATCCAGTACGATGGACTCATTGTCTTGAAGCGTGCCGATGGTGCTGAGCATGAATGCCGCCTGAGATTGCGCATCCTCGATGGTGGTACCACGCTTGTAGTGATAGAACCAGATCGGTAGACCCTTGGCACGAGCCGCTGCGAGGTTGGTATCGAACTGCACATCCTTCTTGAGGGTGAGATCATCCAGTCGGGTGGAGGATCGGAGTGCCACGGCTGGTAGTGTGTACTTAGACCAATCCATGACTCCCTGATTCTCGCTGATGTCTGCAAACCAGAATGTGCCCTCAGCGGGTTCTGCTGGAGCAGGGGCCGGTTCGACTGGCTTAGGGAACAACTGCGCAGACAGGTCCGGCAGGTCGGTTACGGACGTGTTGGTGAATGCAGACGGGTGCGAGAAGGTGCCGTCCGGGTTGACGAACCACTGTGCGATATCCGCTACGGTGTCGATTCGGGAACCGTCTGGGAGGGGTGACTGCACGTAGCCCTTGAATGTCACGGTGGCATTCGGGGCGATGAGCGGGGAGACCTCCGTGGATGCATCCACATAAGGCTTGGATCGGCGCTTGGCTCCGTCTTTGACGGCTGTGCGCTGGCCAGGAGCCGGGTCGCTCCACGCGGGGATGTTGTTGGTGCTGCTGTCAGTGTAGCCTCCAGCCCAGGTGAACTGTGTAGCCTTGCCGGTGGTGGCATCCTTGGCGAGTACATACCAAGTGCTGATGTTGCTGACGGAACCTCCGGTCACGTAGCCCAATGGTGTGATGACCTGGTTGGGCTGTACGTCTCCGATGTCATCGGCGGTGGCCTGTGGGGCGTTGCGTATGTTGGCAAGTGCGGTGGACTTGACTTGACGCTGATTGGCGGCGATAGGTGTGGCCCAAGTGGGGGACTTGAATCGATAGTGGTTATTCTCACCGGCTGGCGATTCGCGCACGAAGCCATATTCGCCACAGTGCGTCTGGAACCAGGTGTTGTTCTGGTAAATGTCTACGCAATCTCCATACCCGTGTGTAGAGTGTCCCGGCGCTGCGATCTTGCTGGAGGGTAGGGATGATCCCCAAGATGCTGGATTGTTCTTGAGATTGGCCTGGTCGGTCAGAGATCGGTATCCGCCCAGCGGCGGGGCGATGGACAGGCCTCCGGCTGCCTTGGCGCGATTGTAGGCGGCTGCGGTGGCGCTTTCCAGATAGATGGTGTAGGCGTGCCCGGCATAGGTGCCGGATTGTACTTGTACGAGTGCGTTGGTGGGTGCTTGGCCGTTAGCGGGCTTTCCCATGATGTGGGCCTCCTGAGTAGATTAGTCGTACTCCAGTCTACTTCAGGTAGTATAGTAAGAGATCAGATCGCCCAGCGTTCATCGATGATTCGGATGGCCTGATCTTCCAGTCTTGCCCAGCCTTCTGTGGCATGATGACCACAGAGAAGCAGGGTTCCTGTTTCGAAAAGCGCTTCCACATAGGCTCGTGCCCCGCACCCGTCACACCGATCTGCCTCTGTCAGGGTCGGAACTTGTTCATCACTTACTACTACTACTACAGTGCTTTCCATGCGAAAAGTCTACCTCATTCTGGTAGACTAGGTGGATGACTTTGGCTTCCATTACAGATTTCGGTGCAGTGAACCAGATCGTGGTGCGGACGCTCTCCGATCCGACTACCAATCAGATTTGGACCATGTTCAATCCGTCTGTGGCTCTGGCTGAAGATGGATCAGCCCTGATGACGATACGTGGTGCGCATGCCTTTCTGAAGAGGTTTCCCTGGGGTATGGGGGAGGATTATGAGAACCGCCTCTACGTTTGTGATGTGAATCTAGCTACGTTGGAGGTTGGTCCAGTACGGCGCGTTCAGGTGATTCCGATGGCCGAGGGGCCGCTGTTGTCGCGTGGGCCAGAAGACGCACGTCTCATTCGTCGAAACGGTGCCTGGGAATTCGTTGCGGTAGTGTATGAACCAGAGCACGGAATGCTGCATACCCGGCTGGGCATGTTCGACCTGGACGCGGACAGCAACGTTGCCGAGTTACGTGAAATTCTAGACGCGCCGTATTCAGACCGGTCGGAGAAGAATTGGATACCCGCTGACAAGTTCACTGATCGCTTTGACTTCGTGTACTCTCCTACGGAAATCTACCAGAACGGCTCCCTGCGGGGTCAAGATCAGGATATGCGAACTAATGCATCCCGAGGGACATACACCTCTCAGTTCCGAGGTGGGTCTCAGCTAGTTCTTCAGGAGGATGGTACGTACTTGGCCGTTGTTCATGATATCGTGGTGTCCTCGGGACGAGGCGGATATGACAATAAGACGGGTAAGACTATTCCACAGCAGGTGCGTAGCTATCGCCACTATTTCGCCAGGTACTCCGCATCGGGATTCTTGACAGATGTATCGGAGCCTTGGGTGTTCCGAAAGAAGTCTCCGCAGCGGCCTAGTCGTTTGATCGAGTATGCTACTGGCCTTGTGCAGTACGAAGATGATTTGATCATTTCATTCGGGATAGATGATCGATGGTGTGGTTTGAGTCGGATTGCCACGTCACAGGTGGTGTCGATGCTTTCGCCAGTTTCTTCTTGAACTTGCGGCGCTGTGTCTCAGTCATGCCCCCCCAGGTGCCGATCTCTTCGTGATCTAGTGCCCAGAGTAGACATGTTGTCTTGACGGGGCAACCACCGTTACGATTGCAAATAGCAATGGCTTGTTGGTTGATCTGATTGACACCCTTTTCTCGTGGGTCGGGGAAGAATAATTCGGGGTCAACATCTGGCTCTGCACAGTTGGGCTTGAGCCCTTTTTGCAGTGCTAATTGGTAGAAGTCTGGTATCGTCATCATACTAAGTCTAAATGATTTTGTAGATTTCGTCAACAATATGATGGAAAAGATGTACTTGACATCCATCTAGTATAGATGTATGATCTCTTCATGATCAATCCAGAACTGACGGAGCGGTACGCCCAGATGATTCTTCCCCACCTGGAACTGGCGAAGAAGGCTTATGGCTCCCGGGCCACGAACTCACCCGCCCATGATGCGAGCCGTGAGTACACACGCCTGCTCAAGGAGTACCATGTACAGCATCAGGGTTCTCTGCTGGATATGGCATCCCGCCTCAATGTGGCCTATGCGGGCCTACGCCGCCGCGTAACAACCGCCGACCTGCCACCCCTGCACAAGGTGACTCGTACAAAGTTCTCCGAAGACACATACCAGCAGGCTGTCCGGGCTATCCTGGCAGCCCGTGAGATCAACACCGAGGTATACCACCAGAAGTTGTACGAAGTCTACATGCAGAATCTCTCTATGGCCAAGATCGCCAAGCTGATGGGGTTGTCCGGTGCAAATCCTCTGCATTATGCCGTGAACAAGGTCCGCATGCAGCAGACAGATACCGAAGACTGATTGCACTTACGGTATTATGCAGGTAGTATGGATATATGACTACAACTGAGATCATGCTCAAAACGGCTGTCCGCGACTATGTAGCCACCTCGGCTATCCAGAAAGTGGGGCCGGGCTTCGTATCTGATATCTGGGTATCACGATATTTGGACTCATCTGAAGCATTGGTGGTTGTGGGACATGTCAACATCCCCATCTATGGCAACACGCTCTCCCTAGCCTCATCCTCCGCAGGACGTATGGCTGAAGCCGTCATAGATTTCCTAGAGCACAACAGCAATGGAGACGGCCCGCCCGGAGGCAAGCCTGATGATCCTCAACACTACTATGAGCACCTTGAGGCTTATCGAGATCGAGTTGAGTCCTCAGGTCTCACCGTAGCTGAGCAGACAGTAGTTTACTACCAGTTCTTGTCTGAGTTCCATGCACCGAATCCTGCTGTTGTCATTGCACAGCATCAAGGTATCGGTTCTGTGCGGACAGTCCACGATAGGGTTGCCCGTGCTCGGGCTACGGGATATCTTGAGTCCTATGGACGCGGACGATCACACTCGTAGTTATACGGGTTGAATGTGCCAGTGTCCGGGAGTTCGCTCTTCCAGGCAGTATGCACAGCGTCTGAGACCACTGCTGAAGGATGATTCTAGATACAGTTCCATACGATTCTCACACCAAAACAGGGCTGGAATCTCGGGATGACAGGTCGCTTGTACAGCCCAGACAGCTTGGATGGAGCAGTCATGATCTTTCCTGCTAGTGCAGAGTAGCTCATCCTCCAGGAGTCGCTCTAACTCGACTACTGGCTGTTGTGTGATGGAGGTATCCATACCCTCATTCTACCAACTTCTATAGTTGACGGGTTGTTCGCAGTGTAGTACGCTATGTTTGAAGGAGGTGTCATGATTGAGTTCACTCACAAGAATATCGCCTACCGGATCACACGAGGAGTGGGTACTAATCAGTGGCTCCTCCTTGGGGAACTTCCCGGTCAATCCGGCTCTTGGCGACTCATTGACAATATCCCTGCATCCGTGTACGATGTAGATGTGAAAGACTATGCCATCAATCTCCTCAAAATGAGGACTGAGCCTTGGTGGCACCTAGAGAAATGACGAATCATGACAACCATCAACCCATTCGAGGAAAATCGATTAGCTCGTAGCAAAAGTGCCATCCGATTCTTCGGGGGTCCCGCTGATGGAGAGCAGATGGATATCCCTAATGGGGTACAACATCTGTCCGTAGATGGTCCCTTTGGTAAGATTTGGTACATTCGCGATGAGAACAAGTTATCCCAATTCATTCTCTGGGATGGAGAACCCCAGAATTTGAAGGACGCGACTCGGTGACGTTCAAGGTCTTAGTCACTGGATCGCGGCATCTTACAGACTACCAAGCAGTATATGATGCTCTCGATCTGGTATACCGCGAGCATATTCCGCTACTGGTTATCCATGGTGCAGCGAGGGGTGCGGACTCATTCGCGGACGTGTGGGCAGTGAGCCGAGACTACGTGACCCCCATTCGGGTGCCAGCTACAAATTGGGCGGTAGAAGGCCCTGAAGCGGGTATTAGTCGCAACCTGCAAATGCTTGAATTGCACCCTGATCTTGTGCTGGCTTTCTTCAAAAATGATGCCCCGAATAAAGGCACAGCAGCCATGGTAAAAGCCGCACATGCGGCTGGAGTACCTGTCATCGCATATCAAGAGTTGCTGTAAACTTACTGTATGAGTTTTGGACCCCCGCTGAGTTGAGGATGACGAGGCATGGATAGCAACGAGTTAGCACTGCTCGCTTCGGTGACAGGTACAGCCATGCTTCCAGCGTTTTTACTACGATATCGAGCTTCTATAATGAAACCAGGAACAGCCGACGAGTACCGCCGAGCCGGTGAACACTGGTTCTACGCCTCCTGCAAGACCACTGATAAGCATCGGAATCGGGAATTGAAGTCGAAGGCCATAGAGTGCTTCCAAAAGGCGGACATCATCGAGAATGGGCCATACAGGCTGGAGACCGGAGCCATCCCGGTGGTCAAATCATGAGCTTTCGAATACTCACAATAGGGAGTTTCACGCTTCTCCACCCCGGGCATCTGGAACTGTTCAATCAGTGCCGATACCTTGCAGGTGAAGATGGCGAAGTCATCGTCGGCGTCAACTCAGATGACTTCATCCTGCATTATAAGGGATTCACGCCGTTCTTTGATCAGCAGACTCGTGTCGAAATGGTCGAGGCCATCCGAGTCGTGGATCGTGTGATCATCAACAACAATTATGCTGATCAGAGTGAACTTATCGAGAATGAGCACCCGGATATTCTCTTCATCGGACAGGACTGGGCGCTGAAGGATTACTACCAACAACTCGGAATCACCCCCAAATGGCTAGCAGATCGTGATATCCTACTTCTCTATGGACCCAGAACTCGTGGATTCTCCAGTTCTGCCCTCATAGAGAATGTGAAGCTAGGACGTGCCTAAACGATATGCCATCATCCCGACTCGTGCGGATGACCAATACAAACTACTCGACCTGACAAAGAGTCTACGCGAGATCGGTGTGACGCCAGTCACAATCCAACCACCGAAGGCACCCCGCATCTCCTTCTACGGATGCATGCATCTGGTTGAACGTGAGCGGAACTTCTCCGTCTGGCTCAATCAGGGTATGAACGAGGTGCAGCGACTCGGTGGTGACTCCGCTATCGCGGCCGTCGTGAATGATGATCTCGACCTGGACTCCGATGGTTTCGAAGCCTTCTTCCAGAGTATCGATGGATCAGACCTCGCGTTCATGAGTGGGCGCGGGGACACTCTGGTGCCCTCACCGCTGACCCCGCACCTCTTTGCTCTCCGTCCCGGTGCGGGGCTGCGGATGGACGAGAACATGGTCTGGTGGTGGAACACCGACGACTTCTACCACCGGGCTGTTGAAGCAGGTTATGACATCGCTGTCGTACCTGAGCTACCATATGACCACACGAGCCAAAACAATCCCAACGGCTGGTGGCAGTACCCTCGCGCGTTCCGACCCTGGATCAGAAGCGATCACGATTACTTCTATGAACGCTGGGGGCATCTGACCCCTGACCACGGCGGCTGCTACTATACCTGGTGGCCGGAGGCCGGGAAGCTGGATGACTGGGTTCATGATCCGAAAGACTATGCCGTCAAGGCTTGACTTGCTGCGTGCATTGCGGTAGCCTACCTACATGTCAGTAAAGTTTCAGGCACGGCATCTGTCCGGTTGGTGGGTGAACGGACCTTCTGCGTTCCACTTCCCTGCCGGAGAACAGCATCTCAAAGTCCGCGATGGGTTCGATCCACTGGACTACTCCGTCCACCTAGCCGACCTCCGAGGCTACTCCGCGGAAGACCTGTTCAGCGTTGCCATGTGGGCGGACTATCTGGGTGACGCATTCGAAGGCGTGCCGAGCTTCGGCCGACCCAAGGTCGTGCTAGCCCTGCCATACATCCCCGCTGCTCGGGCTGATCGTGGTGCTCCGTTCGGTGCAGCCGTGTACGGCGAATTCATCGCGGCTATCGGCTTCGATCAGATCATCGTCCTGGACCCGCATTCCCCCATCAGTGTGGAATGGCTCAACGGTGGGTATGATGCTGTGACTCCCCTTCGCCTGCCTGGACTTGTGGCCAAGGCTGTTCAGGGGTCGTATGTCGGAGTCATCGCCCCGGACAAGGGCGCAGTCGCACGAGCATCCAGCATCGCGGGAGAACTTGACGTGCCGCTCTTCCGAGCCGAGAAGACCAGAGACTTCGAGACAGGCAAGCTGTCCGGCTATGAACTTCTGGACGAGCTTCCGAAGACAGGTCGTCTCCTGGTCGTAGACGACATCTTCGACGGCGGCGGTACCTTCGGACTGCTGGCCGATGCGGCAGGTCTTCCTCCGGAGCGACTCGACCTCTGGGTCAGCCATGGCATCTTCTCGAAGGGTTTCGAGATCACCAAGCGATTCGGCAACGTGTACACGACCAACTCCTATTTCAATCCTTGGGATGATATGTGGCATCTTGCCCCGGTTGGAGGAAAGCGCGTTCCGGACAACATTCATGTGCTGGACATCACTCCAGCTATCTACGAGGCGGCGGTACTATGATTCGAAATGCGACAGAAATAGGACTACCTACTGCACCTGAGGGGCTGCACTGGACCATCAAAGAGGCAAATTTCGGAGACTACGGGGAACGTCCTGGGTTCCGTATCCAGCTATACCTTGACTCCGTGCTGACAAAGCGTTGGTATGAGCCCAGATCATCCTTCCTGGTAGCTGAAGAAGCCATCCACGCGGAATACATTGGAAATAAAGAGGCGATTCGAACTGTAGGTAATCGGATTCTTGACGCTTATAAAGTTGAAATGCAGAATAATGCTGTGATTCGTCAAATTCACGGGAATCAGTGGAAGTGAGTGAATTTTGGTAGACGACGATACGAATTACGGTCCCAAGCTGTTTATTGGGCCAGGTGAAGACAATTGGATTCGTTGTATGCGGGGTGGTACGATGTCTCCGAGTGTCCATGACTGCCCTATCGATCCAGATGGTTGTGAACTGTTTAATTGCACCTGTGGAGAGCGTCATCACCTGGAGCTACCAGAATGACTGACTATCCTGTGATCGAAGACCTGGGCGACCGGGTAGTCATCCGCGGTGATCTCGGCGGAGACGTGGTGTGGGGACTCCTCTGGGACGGCACTGAGAATATTCAGCAGTTCCATGCGTTATTCACAATTGATGACACCGACTATCTCGGTGACCCGAAAGAGTCCTTCTACCAGGGCATGCTATTCACGAGAGTCATTACGAGAAAGTCTGACGGCCAGAAGTTCGGATACTCATTCTGGTATTCCCCTGGAAATGATGTCATGGAAGGTAATGATGAGCAGGACTGGGAGGAGTTGGGCTTGGAAATTGAATATGATGATGACTACAATATCGTAGGCGAGCGACCATATGTCTTCCTACCGGTTCGAGAGTTTCACACCACCGGATATGAGGTACTTGCCACCCAGCGTAGAATATGATACACTGTCCTCATGACAGATGAAACAGACGAGTACCCGTTCAACAAGATTGATGTGGACCTGGGAATGTCTCTCGGACACTATGACGCCTTTCAGGCAGTCAAGTCTGCAATAGCCGCAGGACGCCTCGATGAGTGGATCAGGGACAATGAATCCCAATCTATAGAAGAGTGGGAAGAAATCGAGCGGGCGCGCGGTGATTACGGAACCCGGCTTGCTGACGAGGCTCAGGCACAGGGACTCATCCGGGAAGGGGAAACCTACGCCTTCCGACTCGGTGTACTTGCAGGACTCCGTGGAGGTGTGTTCGATGGGACTGACCACCGACCCGAATGATCCGAGACTCACTCACGGGATAGACGAGACCCCTACCGAGCAGGCTGAGGTATATCTGGTTCTGTCAGAAGAAGAACGAAATCGGGGCTTTGTCCGGCCGGTACGGCGTAGCTACATGCATGCAGGGTCACCTTCCCGGGGAGGATGCGGCACCGTAACCATCATGGGCAGCGCTCTGGCGGAGACCTATGCGCGTGACCCGAAGTTTTACGGAGCTACCTATTGCACCGGATGCCGTCAGCACTTGGCGGTGGACGAATTCGTCTGGGCTGGCACCAATGAACGAGTCGGTTCATGACCAAGCACTACCCGTTCCAGCAGATGATTGCGCTGCTTCGACTGGAGCATCGCCATGGTATTGGTATGCTCGATGTCCGACTCTCTAAGATGTGCCCGTACCGCCGTACGGATGACTGGATCGTTTGGTTCTCTGATGACTCCGCGCTGCATCTCAGTTATGATGGGCGATACTTGACTCTCCCAGTTTGGAGAGATGGTACAACCGAAGGCGGTCTAGCGGCCCAAGTGTTTGGAGAAAACCGAGAATTTCGGTAGACGACTGGAAAACTCCTGATCAACCTGCTAACCTGAGAATATGACAAACAAGTTTTCTGCAATCCAAGCATTGATTGACACAGATGCTTACAAACTCGACCACAGGCGTCAGTACCCGGAGGGAACCGAGTATGTACTCTCCAACATGACTGCTCGCGGGTCCCGGGTAGAGGGTGTCTCACACACGATCAACTTCGGTCTCCAGTATTTCCTGAAGTCATGGATTGAGAAGGCCTGGGCTCCGTTCTTCGAGGCTGATGAGGACGAGGTTGCAGCCCTGTATGAGGAGTTCACAACCTCCGTACTCGGTCCCAACGATATCGGTTCGGACCATATTCGATCCCTGCACAGGCTTGGTCACCTCCCGCTGCGATTCCGCGCCCTCCCGGAGGGAGGCCGTGTTCCGCTTCGTGTGCCGTATTTCACGGTGGAGAACACCCATCCTGAGTTCTACTGGCTGACGAACTATATTGAGACAGCTATGTCCAGTGTGATCTGGCAGCCGTCTACTTCGGCTACGACCGCGGATCGTCTTCGTGGATTGCTGGATACTTGGGCAGTGAAGACGACGGGTGCAACGGCTGGCGTGCAGTGGCAGGGGCATGATTTCTCCTTCCGAGGCATGGCGGGAATCGATGCTGCGGCTGCATCTGGCGCGGGTCATCTGCTCAGCTTCACCGGTTCGGATAACCTGAATGTCATTGCATTCGTGGATGAGTATTATGCTGGTGACAATGGCCTCGTCTTGGGGTCTGTGGCCGCAACCGAGCACTCAGTGATGTGTGCCGGGGCAGCGGATGCACCGCGAGACAGCCAAGGCCGAATCGATGAGGTCGGAACGTATGAGCACATTCTCAACCTGTATCCGACTGGTCTCGTGTCGGCGGTATCAGACACCTATGATCTGTGGGCTGTCATCACGGGTGTGCTTCCGCGACTGAAGGAGCAGATCATGACTCGGGATGGTAAGCTGGTGATTCGTCCTGATTCGGGGAACCCGGTGGATATCCTGACGGGTAATATGCGTCCGGAGGATTTCGAGGCGGCGAAGATTGATCTGTCTTTCCTGCCGACCCCTGCTAACTACGGTGTGGTTGAGCTTCTGTGGAACATCTTCGGTGGCACGGTGAACGCACAGGGCTACAAGGTGCTTGATCCGCACATCGGAGCGATCTATGGTGACTCGATCACCTATGATCGGGCTGAGCAGGTTGTGCAGCGACTGGCTGCGAAGGGCTTTGCGAGCACGAATGTGGTGTTCGGTGTGGGTTCGTACTCGTATCAGGGTGTGACTCGGGACACGTACATGACGGCGATCAAGGCCACCTGGGTGCAGATCAACGGTGAGGGGAAGGCTATCTTCAAGGACCCGGTGACGGATAATGGCACCAAGAAGTCCGCCAAGGGCCGTCTCGCGGTCGCCTGGGGTCTCAATGCTGTGACTGGCGAGAACGACTATATCCTTGTGGATGGTGACGCCGGAGCCAAGCTGGAGGGCACCGATGCGGACATGCTCAAGACCGTCTGGGAGGATGGCCAGTTCGTCAAGGAATACACCTTCGATGAGGTACGCAAGAACTTGCATCCGGAGGGATTGTGATGACACGGGATATGCGACCGATTGATTGGCCCGTTGGCTCCCGGTTGGAGCGGCAGGCGATCTTCATTTACGAGGGTGCCCGGCTCCAGGCAGCAGCCGTGAACGCTCCGGTAATTCCGGAACCTTGGTCCTTACGTGAGGAGCCGTTCAAGCAGCAGTTCTTACCAGTAATTGCCATGATGATGTCCGATGACCGAAAGGGGTCCCCTGAGGAGCTTCATGATGATTGGGTGAAAGCCTATGAGGTGATGGGCTGGGTGTATGGTCCCGTCCGGGATATCGAGAAGAAGACCCACCCGGATATGGTCCCATACTGGGATTTGGGTGTGGAAGAGCGTGATAAAGATGCTGTATTCGTGGCACTCTGTGAACTCGCTCGCCAGTGGATCAGGGAATGATTCGTGGCTAGTCAGGGAACTCCTAAAAGCGATTGGTCCTCGGTATGTAAACTACAACTATATGGAGGATATCGCGGAATGAGGCCTAAATGTTCAAAATGTGGTGGTAACGAGTACCGTCAGGCTGACAACGGCCTCTACTGCATCTGGTGCCGGACGTTCACACACGGGCGTGATCTGGACTGGGAGCATATCGAGGAGCGAACCTTGAGTGGGACGGTAGTGATCGCATACTGGTATCCTGAATGATTCACATTAACCACCTGACTCGACCACTCCGATGGTCACCGGAACGAGGCTGGTATAAGTCATGGTCACACAGCAAGGCATATCAGTACGAATACTGTGTTGACATGATTCACAAACGAGGTAGTAACCTCAGTAGTGGGTGGGCATATACTTGGATGGATGCCTGGTTCCAAGCCTCAATTACAGTCATCGCTATACTTGTTCGTAATACAATCATCACGCACCGTGTCAGCTTCGGTCATATACGAGTGACTTGTAAAAAGATTCTTGGACCGCAGTGGTACTCCGACTATGAAACGTGGTATCATCGACATACCGGCTGACCCGGAGCCCAACCAACAGGCCTAGAGCCGATATACCTCTCCGCGAGGTTCATGCCGGGGAAGGGCCGTATCATGCGATACGGCCCTTCTGATATCTATTGACTTCTTAGTTATGTCCTGATACCCTGAGAGCATGAGTGAGCGTCACAAGGTCCGAATCATCTATAAGTCCGGACAGGCTGTCCTCATCCGGTGCACCAGTTTCGAGGTCAACCGAAACGGCCTGGGACAGATCGTGAGCGCCACCTGGGAGGACGCCAAGCCTCGGCCGCTGCATCTCAACCTGGATGCTGTCGAATCCATATGGGACGTGACCTGATGTTTATAGATCAGGATCGTCTGGACACCACCAGAGCCCTGCTGGAGATGGAGTGGCACCGACACCAGTGCGGATGTGATCTCACGGACATCTGCCTCAGCTTCGGAGAAGACTGGCATGCTACCGCTCCCGCGACCTGGCCCATCGAAGACGTGATTCGAGTCTACACCTCCGTTGTCACCGAGCACGGACGACCGGAGAAGCTCCGCATCTACCTGAACCGATACTTGAAGGGACAGGCCAGCACCAACAAGCTCGCGGCCCATGCCGTGCATGCCGCATTGGAGGCGTTCGGGGTGCATCCCGGTGTAAGGGTTGTCGTCCTGGATGCTGGACCAACTAAGATGGAGGCGATGACTACCGTCATCCATGATGCTGGATACACAGAGCTTACCCCTGGGACCTTGACAGCCAGTACTGACTGGCCCTATGATAGTGAACCATGACGGACAATCCACTCTATGTGACTCGCTCTGCCGATGACTTCTGGCAGATGAACCAACTCAAGCGATATCTGAAGGGGCACCGTGGGTTCATCGCCGGAGGAGCTTTCAAGAACGTGCTCCAGAACGAGCCGTTCAAGGATATCGATGTCTTCTTCGAGTCTGCTGAGGACTGGGGGCATGCGGTCAAGAAGTATACCAAGAAGGGGTACACCGTCGCCTATGAGAATCCTCGTGTGAAAGCCTTCATCGACCCCGTGACCCACGTTCGCATCGAACTGGTCGGCTGCCCGCAGGAGGAGATCGACAAGTCCGCTGCTTTCGACAGTGAGCCCCCGGTGAACTTCGCCAATATCGAGGACACCATCGACTACTTCGATTTCACGATCACCAAGTTTGCACTGTTCCGAACCCGGGAAGAGCTAGCACCCGCACCTCTGAATCTGTTTGACAGTGCGTCTGCTACACCTGAGCCGGAGTACGGACCGTGGGAGTATCACATCATGCATCACAAGAACTTCTTCGAGCATCTTCAGCAGAAGCGCCTCGTCATCGATCCGGATGAACTGGTCAAGCCATTCTCCACGTTCGAGCGAGCCCTCCGCTACACCCGATACGGGTATAACCTCTGCCGAGAGTCCAAGGTCACCCTGATCAGTCAGATTCAGGATCGTGACTTCGCGGGTGAAGCCCAGCTTTCTTCCAGCCTCTACAACGGAGTTGATTAATGCCAAACCTACCCATGCCAGAAGGTGTTGAATACACTGACCTGAAAGCCATCATGCTGGATACCGAACCGCTCTCCGTCATGAACCTGCTTCCCGACTCCTACCAAGATGATCTGTTCTATGGTGACACGCCTCGACTCCGCTACGCGCAAGGTGCTGTTGCCGAAAACAAGGCACATGTGACGCTCCAGTTCGGCATCCATCCCATGGGAGGTGGATACCATCGATACGTGGATGCTGCTTTAGGGAACTGGACCCCCGCTGATATTCAGATCGATCACGTCGGATTCTTCCCTGCATCCGCGGAAGGATACGACTATTCCGTGATCGTGGCCCACATCGTACCGTCTGACAGCCTGCTGGAGGCCCGACGACGATTATCGGTACTCCCGTTCACGGATCAATTCGCAGATGAATACAAACCTCACCTGACACTATGTTACATAAAGGGAAATGCTGATAGGGACGCTTGGATCGGAACCTTGGACCAGAAATTCCGAGGAAAATCTCTGGAACCGCTAGACCTCAATTATGGGGATCACACGATCAAGCCGTTTGCTTGACAGGAACCAGGAGCCAGAAGTAGTATAGAACTATGACAGACATTCACCTCTTCATTGATGATGAGCGGGATCAGCCGCCGCAGTTCTCACATCTCGTCCGGACTCCTGCTGAGGCGATCCAGTTCCTGGAAGTGCATCGGGCGGATGTCGTGACGATTTCGTTCGACCATGATCTCGGATTCGATCTTGACAACATGCAAGAGTTGACGAGCATGCCCATCATGCACTGGATGGCTGGGCAGAACTGGTGGCCCGAGCAGTTGTTCGTGCACTCAGCTAACCCGTTCGGGGCTAGGAGACTTCTGAACTTCGCCCAGGATCATGCTCCGGAGGAGTTCTCGTCCGGGTATCAGATTGTGAATGCTAGCGTCTATTGGCAGTGATACCCTGCTAGAATCATAGGGATGGCTAAATCGGATGAGCGTACCCGGACGATGCGGCAACGCCGCAGATTCCCGAACCGATCAACTCAGGATTTTCTGAGACACAATGGTGATCCAGCGTGGCGTGGCTACGAGGAAGAGCAACCCCACACCGTGCAATGTCACTGGTGCGAGCGCTGGTATCCGTCCAAAGATGCCAAGGGTGTTCCGAAGCGTAGCCGCATCACCGCCGACCATGTGATCCCGCGAGCATGGATGCCAGATAGTGTCGTCGTAGTTCCAGCATGTCGCGCCTGCAATCAGCGTAAAGGAGCGAATGTCTGGGAGTGCTCCTGCGAAACCTGCACAATGGCGATGTTCCTATATAAGGCTTGGGCAGCCGGACACCTCGAAGACTGGGTTGACAACGAAGCCGTAGCCTGATAACATGCCGGGTATGTCTTCCGGCACCAAGGTCCCCCTACCCGAACTACCCACTGCTGCCATCTGTCACTACTGCGGTGACCCCGCAACCACCTGGGACCATATCATCCCCCGTGCGCTCTATGGCCCGGGTGAGCCTTGGAATCTGGTGCCTGCTTGTGAAGAATGCAACACGGTCAAACGGAATCACTGGCCGAATCATCCAGGATGTGCAACCTGTAGGTCAGCAGTCCACCAGTACGCATCAAATCAGGTATTCTTCGAACAGATGATCGAAATCCTTGAACATCGGATTCGCCTTGACCACAGCAAACCCTTAGATCGAGAAAGTCTGAATCGCATGAAGTTGACACAGAACCATCTGTTTGGTACAGTTAAACCATGAACAAGACTTTGATGGTCCCCAGAGGTGTTCCGGCCTCCGGCAAAAGCACCTGGGCAAAAGATTGGGTCGCAGACGACCCGGACACCCGTGTGCGTGTCAACCGTGATGACATCCGATTCATGCTGTTCGGCAAGTACTGGGGTGTGGATGAGAAGTACGTCACGCGAGTTCAGAACGACTTGCTGCGTTCCGCACTGGCTTCAGACAAGAGTGTCGTGCTGGACAACACCAACCTGGACAACAAGTTCCTGGTTGATGTGCTCAAGATCGCATCGGAATATGACGAGGTTGTACCGATGTTCATGGACTTCCCGATCTCATTCGAGGAGGCGGTGCAGCGTGACACGGCTCGTGATCGACATGTCGGGGAGGCGGTCATCCGCAAGTTCTTCGACAAGCATCTGGGTGGCATCAAGAACCCGACGTTCCCGCCGATCCCGCAGCTTCCCGAGGAATGGACGTTCCTGAAGTATGTCGAGATCGAGGGATTGCCGCGTGCGATCCTGGTGGACATCGACGGCACGCTGGCACATCACGAGGGCATCCGCAACCCGTATGACACGTCCCGGTACGCCGAGGACTTGTTCGATGAGGTCGTGGCCGATGCGGTCTTTGCGGCTGCACGCTACGAGGCACGTCATGGTGCTCCCGCGAAGATCATTGTGATGTCCGGACGAGACGCCGCCTATCGTGCTGTCCTGGAGTCCTGGCTGACGGAGCACGGATTCGTATGGGATGACATCTTCATGCGTCCTGTGGGGGACACGCGCAACGATGCGGTCGTGAAGAACGAACTGTTCGAGCGGCACATCGCCGGTAACTACAACGTGGACATCGTGTTCGATGACCGCGACCGTGTGGTGCAGATGTGGCGTCAGAAGGGCCTGCGCTGCTTCCAGGTCGCGCCGGGAGCGTTCTGATGTTGACGCAAGCAGAACGTAGTTACGACTATCAGGTCACCGAGGGCAGGCTCGGCCGTGAGAACGAGGTGTACAACCACGGGTTCACGGTCGGACTCCTCGGTGACTACCTGAAGCACCCCGCAGACGAATACGAACTGGAGTACTTCGAGCCGTATGTCTATGATTCCGTGCTGCCGTCCTTCTATCTGGAGGCCGTCGAGGCTGGCGCGTCAGAGCGTGGAGACTACACGGCGGAGGACTTGTTCATCCAGGCGCACGAGTTTGATGCCGAGATGGCATGGCGACGTGGCGGGTTCATGGGAACGGCGCACAAGGGCATCTTGAAGATGTAATAATCGATGAAAGATGATGGTACAATAATCTTAACCTTTAACAGTAGAGAGGAAGAAAATGTACCGAGACCCACTATCGCTACTAGATCAAGTAGATGATTCAGGAACTGTTGTTACTAGAGTATGCAGAAAATGTTCACAGTCTAAGCCAATTGAAGAGTTTCATTGGCTCAGCGGCCATCGAGGTCATCGAAGAATCTGTAAGTCGTGTGACTATGAGGCAGCAAAACTTCGTAAGCAGGCTGCCCCCGCGCAGCGAAACTACTCTCACATTAGACGAATGTATGGGATAGACGAGGCAGGATTCTCTGAGTTACTCAATCAGTCCAATGGCAAATGCGCAATTTGTGATAAAGAGTTGGATGTGACAATACGCAGCAACCGACCCAACAAGATGCAAATTGATCATGACCATATCACTGGTAAAGTGCGAGGTCTACTTTGTTTCACATGTAATACTGCCATTGGAAAGATGCAGGACTCTCCTGCGCTACTGAGAAAGGCTGCTAGCTATCTGGAGAATCCCCCGAATATTCCTACTAGAGATCGATACTTGAGCGCTAAAGAACATGGAGATGCTAAACGTAATAGTGGTAAAAGCCGATATGACGGAAGCTTGTTTGGACCGGTCCCCAGGATGTCTTCTAAACGACTCACTGAGGATGAAGCTACCTCCTTGGTTGCTGAGTACGCAACAGGTGCTGTTTCTCAAGGCTATCTTGCGGCCAAGTACGGAGTTACACAGGCTACTATCTCCTACCAGATCAAGAAGAGACTGTACGAAAAATCTTGACTTTCATCTTCTAAATGGTGTATGGTTGAGAGATGAAGATTGACCAGCTATTTGACCTCTCTCTCTACCAGCAGATGGTAGATGAGGGGTACGTTGTAGTTCGTACCCACCCGGAGTTCGCCAACCTGAAGATTGCTGGATACAGTGAGAAGGCCGCATATGAGCGCAAGTGGAACGAGGTCACTCGTATTTGCCGCGGATTGGTCTACGATGCTGACACTTACGAGGTTATATCCCGCAGTTTTGCGAAGTTCTGGAACTGGGACGAGCCGGAGTCTCCTCGAATCACGGAGGATGTGCCTGTCTATGCCTGGTCCAACAAGGAGGACGGTTCACTAGCTATCTCCTACCGGCGTCCGGACGGCCGATGGGCCATCACAACCCGTGGGTCCTTCGAATCTGACCAGGCGATAGACGCTACTCGTTGGCTGGCTGATCATGATGAGGTTCTATCCGAAATTCAGGAGGCCCATGATATGGGTTATACCGCTCTGTATGAATGGGTTGGTCCACAGAATCGTATCGTACTCTTCTATCCGGAAGAGGCCCTTCTTCCACTCGGATGGGTGCATATCGAGACGGGAGCCTATGTGCCGCACCACTCTTTCCCGAAGGAGACACGCACGATGCACGACCTTCTTATGGACTTGGACCGAAATAAGGAAGGCTGGGTTGTGTGGCTTGACCCATACAAGGCAGTTAAGGGGAAGGAACCGGGATACATCGCCCTGCACCGCATCGTGACCGGCCTCAACCGCAAGTCGGTGTGGCGTGCCCTCAAGGACGGCACGTTCCGTGATCTGCTTGAGCAGCTTCCGGATGAGTTGTACAAGTGGGCTGAGACGGTTGCGGCTGAACTCCTTATTGAGAAGAGCCAGATCACCGGAACCGTGGAGGCGCTGCGTCGTGAGTACACAGCCAACCCGAACATCACGGATCGAAAGTCCCTGGCAGCCTGGGTGAACTCTCCGGCTGTCCCGGCGATCTACCGACCGCTGATCTTCACCGCCTTCGATGGCAAGTCCATCGATGCGAAGGTGTGGGACATGATCGAGCCGAAGGGAGACGGGAAGTGAGTGGCGTACGTATGCTGGCAGTTGAAGCGGCGATCCGGAAATTCCCGGCTCTGGATTCGCCGTTGCAGGACTTCATCTCCAAGAGTGAGCGAGAAGCGTTCTTGGATGGTGTGCAGTACACACGAGACATCATCCGAGACAAGTATCCAGACGGACCGGAGAAAGAGATGATCCTGGAATGGCTGTTTTGATGGACACCTGGCCCAATGACCGGCAAGAGCTAGAGCTTCTTCTGGAGCTTGACAGCGCTCCTGCCGGTCAGGTAGACTCACATCATGACTGACGACAACGTGATCCTTCGAGCCGCAGTAGGCTCCCATGCCTATGGCACGGCGACACCATTCTCCGACAAGGACTACATGGAGGTCGTGATCGAGCCGCGTGCATACATCACCGGACTCAGTGACCCGGACAACCTGGCCAACCATAGTCATAGCAATGGCGAGGCCCGCTCCGACGTGAACACGGTGGACACCACCCGATATGGTCTGAAGAAGTTCGCCAAGCTGGCCTCAGCCGGTAACCCGAACGTACTCGAATTCCTGTTCCTGCCGGACTACGACGTGATCAGTCCGGCTGGTGGACTCCTGCTGGAGTACCGAGACATGTTTGTATCTCGGAGCGCCGGACGCAAGTTCCTGGGATTTGCCACTGGGCAGATCGAAGCCGTCAAAGGCATGAATAACAAGCGAACCAACCGCCCGGAACTGGAGCACACCCACGGATTTGACTCCAAGTGGCTGTCCCACACCTTCCGGATTGCCCTCGAAGGTATCGAACTCATGCAGACCGGACATATCACCCTGCCCCTGCGGCCGGATGATCTAGAACTAGTCATGCGAATCAAGAACCCGCAGGATGGTGACTACAAGTTCAACAAGGCTCAGGCCATCTCTGATGGTGAACGAATCCTTGAGACGTTGGACACCGCCTACGCAGACAGCCGTCTTGCGGAACATGCCAACCTCACGCACATCAATGATCTAATGCACACGCTCTATACCGAATCCTGGACCTGACCATGAGCGACGGATATCTTATCGAAATCAATCAGGCCGGTGAGGGCCAAGTACTGACCTTCACAGAACCGAGCGGATACGAATACCGAATCGAGCTATCCGCATACCCAGTAATCTGGGTACGTGAACATGCCCTCCTGAACTGGGAACGACTCGGAGACATCTTTGTATCCGAGCGCGAAGCATTCGCACTGGATGAACAGGAAATCGAAGACCTCCGGGCGCTAGACCAAGCCATCTATGATTGGGAGGTCAACAGCGGGGTCAGTATCACCCGGACCGCCATCCTGAACATCATCTGGAATGAACTCAAATGGCGTCCGGAGGGAGCCTGGGTCTACGACCGAGACGAAGAGCTAGCCCAACTGATCGAGGAGAACGCGGCCCTCAAGCAGGAATTGAAAAAGAAGAACAAGTCCCCTTCGGGAGGGATCGGTATCAGTCCTGTCATCGGATCAAGCAGCACACCTGCATCAGGAGCCTCTATGACGGCCTGGAACACCAGTCCGGCTAAGATTATCACTCCAGAGGTAATCAATGCTGTGAAATGGATGACCTCATGAGCCGAACCCCATTGTTCTCTCTCATTCCAGGACGAGACCTTATTATAGAAACATTTCGTGCCGGGGGTAAAGGCGGGCAAAACGTGAACAAAGTCGAGACAGCCGTTCGCATCAAGCACCCGGCTTCGGGAGCCGTGGCACAGTCGCAGGATGAACGCGAGCAATATCGTAACAAACGTATTGCATTGAAGCGTCTTGTCCAGGACCCGAAGTTCAAGTTCTGGGTCCAAGAAGAATCCCGGCGAACCCGCGGAGAGCAGACGGCGGAACAGCGAGTAGAACTCATGCTGAATGACCCCGAGCAGACCATGGTAGAGTTGATGCGTAACGGAGAATGGGTTCGAGAATCGGACCTGGGGATCAGTGCTGATCCTGGTGAGAGAGGATGACTCAACAATGATGTGGACACCTGAGCAGGCGTTCAGTGGCTTCCTGAGTGACATCGATGCACGCCGTGCTCAAGCCCAGAACGAGGCTCTACATATCCAGAACGATGTCGAAGCCGCCTCACGGGCTGAAGCTCGTGCTCAGGCCTTCATCGAAGCCATCGAGTTGGCAGAACGACATATTGACTTGATGAGCATTCTCCGCTAGTATTACTGCATGACTGCTACCACCTTCATTGGACTGTTCCAAGGCGACATCAATGATCGCGATGGTGACGCCATCCTCGTAGCAGTCTTCTCTACGCTGGAACGTGCTCAGGAGGTGCGTGACTATCTGTCCAGGCAGCACACGGAACTGAAGCGAGAGGCCAACGACATGAAAGTTCGGTGGATGGCTGGAGAACGAAATATCACGATTCCGGATGTGCCCGACCTCTACTGGGACTGCCGACCTGTGCTCTTCGACCCCCGTATTTCGGACGATCTATGAACATCACACTGTTTGACGGTCGAATCCTCTACAACACACACTCGTCCCTAGCCTGTTTCGGGGAGACATGCGTGTTTCACCGGCCTACCGATCATCCCCTCCTCGGGACACCGTTCGGGATGGACAGCCGGATGGTGATGACACACATCTGCACGCACGGGATCGAGCATCCCGATCCGGACAGCCTGACCTGGTATCTGAACGATACCCGAGGACTCTGGCCGGAGACCTCCTCGAAGGAGATCATGACCTACTGGCAGAACGATCAACCCCTCCCGGAAGACGTGGAGGGCTTACAAAGATATGTGCAGATTATGGATGAACTCATCCATCCCTGCTGCACAGAACGATGCTGTATAGACAAGGACTGAATGACAATGACACAACTAGGACTCCTCGGAGACGTGCACGGTGATTGGAACTGGACACGCTCCGCCATCAACACATTCGATGCCGCTGGCATCAAGGAGATTCACCAACTCGGTGACTTCGGCCTGTACCCGACCAATGCGGGCTACAAGTTCCTGCATCGAGTCAGCCTTCTGCTGGCCAATCTCGACATGAAGATGTACATCACGCTCGGTAACCATGAGCACTGGCCACACGCATTGAAGCTCCTGGAGGGTGCTTCCGGGTGGACGGAGGTCGCCCAGTCGGTGTTCATCGCACCTCGTGGATACCGCTGGGAACAGGACGGCATCCGGTTCATGTCCCTCAGTGGCGCACCCTCTGTGGATCGGGCGTGGCGGGTAGAGGATCAGAAAGACGTTTTCCTTCAGGACTATCACACCTGGTTCCCAGAAGAAGTCATCACCTGGGAAGAGGTAGACACAATTTCAGCAGAAGGCACGGTGGATGTCGTGTTCGCCCATGATCTGCCCGAAGGCGTATCCGGCATCGACCGAATCATTGCCGGTAATCCTCACGGATTCGGTGCGGCTGATCTGCTCTATGCGGCGGATGGGCGACGACGTGTCACAGAAGTGTTCAATGCCGTCAAGCCTCTCGTATGGGCGCATGGACACTACCATCATGGAAACATCGAAGACATTCGAGTCCCCTGGGACTTCCAGTCCGGTGAAGGATTCTGCCGTGTCACCTCATTCGGCTGCAACGGTCAGAACTTCAGCCTCGGCATGATCGACACGGAACATATCGATCAGGTGAGTCTGTGGAATCTGGCCAAACCGGCTGTTGACTCCTCGTTCATTCTGAGGTAGAATAGGTGTCATGGCGACTATCTATATGAACGGACTCGGCGTGATCTTCGGTCTTGCATTCCCTGATGATGCTTGGGGCAAGACGGAGACAGACGTACTTGACGTTCCGGATTCCGAGACTGCCTGGCATCTACGCTGGCAGCCGGATATGATCAGTGCCATCAACGCACTGGATGCCTCTATCGCCTATTACGGCAATGCTGAGGCAGCAAAGACAGTCGGTCTACATGTTGCGTCCACACTCGGAGACGACCTCGGAGACCCAGAAGAAGTCCGCAGGCTGATCTTTGCTACGGCTTCCGATTCGGAGCCAGTGCTCTGGATTGACACCTCAGATGTCATTCGACTACATGATGTCGAACTGTTCCACGAGAAGTTCGGGGGACTGGCTATCCCGGTCGATGATATGGTGGGGTTGACCTCAGATGATGTCACAAAGATGACTCAGTATCTCACTGTCTGATTGACTTATCCATCTTCTTCTAGTAATCTACTTCTATGACAAAGCGACCTGTACTCTTCACCGATGTTGATGGTGTCATCAACATTCTGGTACGTCCACAGTTCGTGGAGAAGTACCAGGTGTGGCCCACCGTCATGGAGGGTACCGCTAATGGGTACATCATTCAGTGGTCACCGGAGATGATCGAGGCATTGAACCAGCTTGTGGCTGACTTCGATTTGGATCATCTCTGGCTCACGACTTGGCGTGCGGACGCGGCCCCGAAGATCGGAGCTATGGTCGGTTTTGGTTCCGAGTCGGACTTCCTACCCTGGTTCCGTGGATTCTCGGACTACTCGTCACTGCGGGGTAAGGTGCTGGCCCTGATCGAGTGGGCTCAGGAGAATCCGGGCACACCGTTTGTCTTCATCGATGATGAGTTCTTCTCTGATGATTTTGGAGGCAGTCGGGCGGAATCGATTCGTCGGGCCGGAGGTCTCCCGGTGGGTTCGGACCCGAGATCAGCGCTGTCTCCGGAGAATATTGCGGAGATTCGTACATATCTGACGGAAAAGACCGTAAATACGGACTAGGTAAGATAGGTGTAACATACCTGCTGGTGTTGGTGTGCGGAACGCAGGGCACTTTCGAGTGCTCTGCGTTTCCGTATGTTTGTAGATTCTTACCAAAACTTGACTTATCCATTCATATAGCCTAGGATGTTCGTGTGATTAGACGATATAAGAAGCTTCCCATCATAGTGGAAGCTGTGCAGTTCGCGCCGGAAGGTCAGCCTGTACGACCATCCTGGGAAGAATGCAAGGCCTTCACCGGAGGACTCGTCAAGTACGACCCGGTGGAAGATGACGATGATATGAGTGTCGAGACCTACTACGTCTTCGACTATCTGCACAACACCTGGGTCAAGTTCAAGCGCGGAGATTTCATTCTCAAGGGTACTAAAGGAGAATTCTACCCGCATGATGGTGATCTGTTCCTGCTGAACTATCAACCGGTTGATGCCTCCGATATCCCTCCGATGACGGATTGCTTCTGATGGCCGCACCGATCACCGACACATACCCGGAAGAGTTCTACGACCTCTTCGGTACGCCATTGACGAAGGGTCAGAAGATCGCGGTCGCCTTCCGAGCAGGTAATCTCGCGAAGATGCGCGTCGGACTCATTGAGGGCTTCACCACCCAGAACGAATGGCGAAGCGACCACAAGCGTGATCCCAAGACCAATACCTGGATCAAGCTCAGTGATCTGGGGATCGATTCGAAAATCACACCCAAGCTGGTTGTCCGCTGGCTCAAAGAAGGCATGATCGGGCACCCGTGGCTGCCAACAGAGGAGATCACCAAGATGAATGCCGACAACTATGAACGAATCGTGGTGATCGACTGATGGCCACAGGTGCTGTAGTCATTGGCAAAACCATTCGAGGAAACCTGACCCTGACCGTCCTGGACGAGAATGGCTATGGTCAATTCGATATCGATCTCGGAGAAATCGAGATTCCCTTCTCCGTCACCGTCCTTCCGGAGCAACGATAATGCGTATAGCTATTGATCTTGATGACACCCTGGCATCCTGGTGCACCGCACTGGACGACCAGGCAGAAGCAGCAGGTCTGCTCCAGCACGGATATCAGCGTAGTGAGAAGCGCTGCGACTTCAATATGTTCAAGGGCTTCAACGTGGACGCCAAACCCCTCCTGTTAGACATCCTCAACCGTCCCGGCTTCTACCGAGAACTGGAGCCCATTCCGGGGGCCGTGGCCGCAGTGAAGGAGATGCAGGAGCACCATGAAGTCAGCATCGTCTCCGCGCCGTGGCTACCGAATCCGGAATGCGCAGGCGAGAAGTTCGAATGGGTCGAACGATACTTCGGCAAAGACATGGTGGACAACACCGTCATCACCCGGAACAAGACCTTAGCCAAAGCAGACATTCTCATCGATGACAAACCTCATCACCTTATTCACGGAGCCGACCAGGCCGAATGGTGGCAGGTATATTTCACCGCACATCACAATAAAGGTATGCCCGGTGCTCGTATAGACAACTGGACAGATGGCCTCTGGCGTCATACACTGGCTTCTGTAGAACATCACATCAATCAACGAAAGAGGCAGGAACGAGCATGATCGTAGGAATAGGTGGACTGTACGGAGCCGGTAAGGATGCCGTGTCTGACTATCTCGTGGACAACTATGACTGGGTGAAGTTTGGCATGAGCGATGCACTCAACGATGCCCTGCTGAAGCTCAATCCACTGGTTCCTGTCAAACAGGATGATCCGGAACCCGATGCCATCTGGGCGGTTCAAAACCGTATCACCGCACACGTCCGATACGACGAACTATATGCATCTGTCGGATACGTGGAAGCCAAGAAGAATCCAGAAGTCCGCCGACTGCTTCAAGTACTCGGTACTGAAGTCGGACGCAACATGATTGATGATGCCGTATGGGTCAATATTGCCAAACGTCGTGTACTGGACGCCAGTCGCAATCGTGACGTGATCCTGACGGGTATTCGATACCCGAACGAACAGGATATGATTCGATCCATCGGAGGTGACCTGTGGTGGGTGGACCGCCCCGGATTCGCCCGAGCAGCAGGTGGTACACAGCACAGCAGTGAGACTACCCTATCCTCTGCTGGATTCGACCAGACCATCCGTAATGACGGGACACTGAACGATCTGTACATCAAAATCGATGACTTGATCAACCGTACCCCGTCCCATCCCAAGTCGGTGATGCTGTTTTGAAGATACTCGCTGTCCAGTATATGCACGCACAGGATGTATCACGAATCATCCAGTTCCTGATCCCGGAGAAGATCGCCATCCAGGACCGTCTGACCGGTGACTCTGCGGCACTCGTGCGCACCCAGCTATCCAATGGTTGGAGGATGATTGAAACCTCCGGCAAGTGGAACACCTCGTTCAGCTACTTCGAGCCTGCCGAGACCGGAGCCGAAGCCGTGGACAATCTCATCAAGTTCCCCATAGATCAGCGTGTCACCTCCGCAATGTCCAAGATGGACACCTCAGACGGGGGTTGGTTCGTAGACCTCATCTTTGCTATGGACCTGACGACACTGGATGCGACAGACCTCGTGATGTCTCGCGTACCCGAGAGTCTTCTGGGTCGAATTCGCGCCGAACATCTGACCTGGGCTTGACACTACTCATCCAACCATCTATGCTATAGGTATGTCTCAACCGCCTATCGCACTCTACACAGAGTTCCACAATGAGCAGAAGTCGGATGGTAAGATCATGCAGATGCTCTTCTACCCCGGCCTGTACCTCGCTGCCCGGAACCAGACTGTACCCGCAGGGGTGATCTCCCGCTCCATCTCGAACGCACATCCGAACCGGAACTGGCGACCGATCCCCCGCAACACGGTTGAGACTGATCAGGCTGCACCGAGCCTGGATATCAGGCTGAATAGCCAAGGCGGCATCGTTCGAGACTATGGGCTGGAGGAGGCGATGACGTTCGCAGCATCCAGCCTACTGTATCTGCACTCCATCCTGAGTGCCATGCAGGCCCAGCGGTATCGTCTGGCTGGTCATCCGATCCCGGTGGAACTGTCTCAGGAAGATATTCAGGCCTTGGTCACGTTGCGTAGCCCGCTGGGCGTGATCCAGCGTATCCCGGATATCCGTCAGGTGTATGCGGAACTGGCCAAGGTGCCCCTTCCCGTGGTGGAGGCGGCATAATGCTTACCGATACGGATATCATCACCCTCATGGGCACGGATGGTGCATTCGCAGACTATCGCGAAATGCTTAGTTCCCTGCTGTCCACGGAGGACTCTGCTATGCTGTTGGCTATGGTCGGTCAGACCTTCAATCAGGATGCGTTCGAGTACATGGTGAATGTTGTGCCGCCCCGAGGACGACTGGCCGAGGATGACACGGTGGATTCAGAGACGGAAGGAGCCTCGTTGGGGGTAGACACTCAGACCGAGTATGTTCGTCCGAATGGAGAGGTGTACTATCCGCGTGACTGGACGGGTGTGCAGGATGTGGCTGTGCTCAAGAAGGCTCGGCAGTCGGGACTGTTCCCCTTGCTGTATGGTCCGCCTGGAACTGGTAAGACGGCGCTTGCGGAAGCCGCATTCGGTGAGGAGATGCTGACCATCGTCATGACTGGCGACACAGAGGTGTCCGATCTGATCGGCAGCTATGTGCCGGGTGCCAAGCCGGGCTCGTTCCACTGGATCGACGGTCCCCTCCTCACGGCGGCGAAGGAAGGCCGTCCGATCCTGCTGGACGAGGTGGGGCTTGGTGACCCGAAGGTGCTCTCGGTCGTCTATGGTCTCATGGATGATCGACGCGAGGTTGTGGTCACGGCGAATCCCGAGATTGGCACGATCAAGGCTCAGGATGGGTTCTTCGTCCTCGGAGCCACCAACCCGCACGCTCCAGGTGTGCGCCTATCCGAGGCCCTCCTGTCTCGATTCCTGCTACATGTCGAGGTTCGCACGGACTGGGCATTGGTCGGTAAACTGGGTGTGCCTCACCGTATGGTGACGTTCGCCCAGAACCTGGCGCGGCGTGTGGATGATGGCACCTTGACATGGGCTCCGCAGTTCCGAGAGTGCATCGCCTACCGGGACATCGCAGAGACGTTCGGCTCGAAGTTCGCACTGGCGAATCTACTGGCACAGGCTCCGGAGATCGATCAGGCTGAAGTCCTGCAACTGGCCGAACGTGCGTTCGGCACGGAGATCAATCCGGCACGCATCTAGTTCTCATGACATACTTGACTTCATATCGAGAGGCAGGTAGACTATCGGAATGAGTGACGTTGATATCTACCAGCCTGTGGAGGCTCGGGTTCAGGAATCGTATGAGCCGGAGAGTCTAGAGGATGCGCTGAAGATCATCCTAGCTGCGGCGCAGCGCATGACCTTGATGGAGGTGGCTATTCGTCACCACCCTGAAGTAGCGTCTGAGCAGGAGAACGACACGGTGAATGCACTGCTGAATGCCTTCGGTGGCGTGGGTGGCTCCGCGTCTGCTCGTGCGCCATACGAGGTTGTGATTCTGGGGATGCTCCATGTATGATCATGATGTCATCGTCTGGGCCGATGTCGAGACGACCGGCCTGCGTCCGGAGGACGGGCACCAGCTTCTGGAGATCGCCTGTCTGGTGACGGACACCAAGTTGAACATCCTGGATGACGATGGGTACGAGGTCCGGATCAGACACAAGCTGGACGATGTGATGCCGCTCGCGGACGACTATGTTCGTGAGATGCACACCACCAGCGGTCTCTGGACGAAGATCGCCCGTGGAGATGGATCAGGCACCTACGAGCAGGTGGATTGGGCGCTGACGAACTATATCAAGCAGTTCGCGCCAGAACCTCGGCAGGCTCGTCTTGCTGGGAACTCCGTACGTCTGGACGCCAACTTCATCGATGCGTTCCTGCCGACGACCAGCGCGCATCTGCATTATCGAATCCTGGACATCTCCTCGATTGCGTATGAGGCTCAAATCTTTTGGGGTATTCCGTATCTGCCGAAGGAGATGCGTCACGAAGCCATGTCGGATATTCGGGAAAGCATTGAAGAACTGCGATATCTTCGTGAACAGACGAAGATCAGAGCATCGGCAGCACGGCGTTCCGACTTGGAGCAACTGTATATCGAATTGGCAGGATGATCATGGTTAAGAAGAACAAGTTCCGCAAGGGTCCGCTCGGACTGGCAGATGAGGCCTACGATTTTCGAGGCACCAAGTCTGGATCATATCTAGAACTTCGCATGGCGCGAGCTATCGAGCACCTTGTTCGAGAGAAGGAAGCCCTCGAAACGATGGTTTCCGAAGATATTCACGATATCCGTCAGCAGAACGAGGAGAACTCTCACATCATTGAGACTGTTCTTCTGCCTAAGCATAAGGAGATGCTACTAAAGCTGACGGCTATTCAGGAGATCATGAAGGATGAGTGGCTCTATGGTCGCGTGCTGCCTCAGTACCTTGGATCGGAAGAGGTTGCACGGATGAAGGCTATTCGCAAGGTGCTGAGCGAATAATGCCTCTTGACATTCGGGCATGACCCTGGCAGTATATTGGTATGAGCGATATTGAATTCGATTCCGTCCAAGAGGGTGACCGTGTAGAGGTTGGACCACTGGGCTGGGGTGTGGTTAGTATCAACATCAGCGACTTCGGAATCATGACCATCGAGATGGATAGTGGCCCCGTAATCACGGTAAGCATTAACGACATTTCCAGACATGAACCTGCACCTCCTGTCGCGGAGTCAATCACCTATGCGCCGGGAATCTATACCGACAACCCGGATGACCTCTGGGGTGTCCTCTACATTACGGATGACGGGGAGACCTGGGAATCCGACTGGACTGGCCGGTGGGACTCCGTTCTTGTCAGTCAGCTTCCAGATCGACTGACCCGGCTTACCCCGGTCTATGAGGAGGAACACTAATGGATATCAACATTAACCCGGTCGATCCCGGACTGTGGTGGTTCTTGGCCATCCCTATCGGTATCGCTGTTGTCCTGATCCTCATCGCCATCGGATTCTTCATCTGGGGACGCCCCGAGGATCGAAGTCGGATGGGTACAAGATGGGTCGGTGGACTCCTCATCTTCATCGCCGTATTTCTGGGAGTCATGTTCACCGCCGTGACCGCCAGTAACGTGTCCGAGGAAATCTCGGATGACACCGACGCTCGCGTGATACAAGCCATCGAACAGGCCGGATTTACAGATGTGACCTGGGCTTCCAATGACCACACCATTCTGATCGCCGGACAGGACGGACGACTGGTACGACTGTACCTGGCCCCAGTGAAGGCTGATCAGGGTTGGTACCAGGTGAAGGAACTGGTGGTCCCTAATGGCTAAGATTCCGCATGACACCATTCTGCACGATGACTTCGACGTAGACCTCTTCGAGTCTGAGGACTACATGTCCTGGACGGTTCGGGATATTATCGAGATGCTATCCGAGTACCCACAGGATGCCCCGGTCTATTATGCCCGAGCCAACGATGACGAGATTCTGGTCGTATCCCCAATTGAGGTTATCGGCGGAGATGGAGAGTCGGTGTTCCTCTCATGACCACAATTCCTGAACCAGATGACTCCCGAATGGGTCGGGCACGAGATCGTCTCGCGTGGTGGATTGCCAATTTCGCCATGAATCACATCGCCACTCCGTGGTATCGAGGCATGATTACCGGATCGATCCGGCTGGGACTCCAGAAGGCGGCAGAAGATGGCTGACGATCCGATCCCGCGCTACGCGCAGTGTGACATCTGGATGGCGATCTACGGCAACGACTCATCCTCGGACTATGAAGCCTACCGAACCGAACACGGCTTCGCAGACACATGGGCATTCCTCTGTGCACAGGTACGAATCATGTCCGAACCCAACTGGGAATACCGAGTCTTCTGCTCCGACCCACTGGACTGGATGTCCGGAGCCTACGGGTACGGCTACTTCGGAGTGTCGTTCCAGTCTGAGGGCTTCGGCTATACTCCGGAACGAGTCCAAGAAATCCTTGACGCACACCCTGGCCGACGCCTAGAGCATAAGCGGCCCGGAGGCTTCTATTGGGAGACCATCACCGTCGAAGAACAGAAGAAGGACAAGCCATGGACGTACAAGACCTAGACATTGAAGAACTCCGCGACATCGTACGACGAATCGACTCCGACCGGATGTGGTCCGTCGTGAACGAAAGCTATGGCAGTGCCTCGGAAACCATCGATGATCTGCTCTACTTCCTGAAGACCGGGGAAGACCCACATGAAGATATGTGGGAGGTGGAAGACCTTGATGAGTGACGCCGATAAGCATGTCCTGGGTATCATTCTGCGGTGGTTCACGGTCATCATAATTATCCTCGGCGTTATCGCCGGAGTCTTCTTCGCACTCGACGCCGACCAGCGCAAGCGTGATGCATACGACCAGCAATGCTATTCCATCGGTGGACTACCAGCACATGGTATCCTCGGAGACCGATGTGACACGCCTTAGAACGGAACACTCATGATATTCCTCTACACGATTCTCATCATGCTCGCTGCACACTATGTTGCGGATTTTGCCATGCAGAATGACTATGTAGCTCAGGCCAAAGCGAAGGTCTGGACAGCACCAGACGGTATCCATGCCCTCGTAGCCCACTCCATGCATCACGGGGTTGCCGTAGCTCTCGGACTGCTCATCCTCGGCGTGGACCCGATCTGGATTGTCTGGGCTGCGGTCATCACAGCAGTCAGCCACGGCATCATCGATTACGGTAAGGCTGTCGAACACTGGTTCGGATACCACGCCGACCAGATCATGCACCTCACCATGGCTGTGATGATCGGCACGGCGATTGGAACCCTCTATGTCTGACTATCAGGCCATCCATATGCCTCAAACGCGAACGGTAGCAGTCAAAGACATGACCCCGGACGACTTCGAACGGTTCCTGAGTTGTGAGCACAACAGCGGATACGGAGTCGCGGTAGCCATTGTGACCTACTGCATCATGTACCCGGAGGCAGCCCGTGACTGGCTTCGAGACTATGACCGGCTGAGCTTCGGAATCCCCATCGATGATGAGACTTGACATTCAATAGCAGGTCTAGTAGGCTGTCCTGCATGAATGACATCATCACCTATTCGGTGGACTGGCCCGGCTGGGCCACGGCATGGATCATCATCTTCGCCGTCGTCGGTCTGGGCCTCACAAGCATGGTCCTCATAGGCTCCTACCTCAGTAATGACTTCAGTTTCGGTCTTCTGGCAGCCCTGCTCATCATCATTGCAAGTGGTGCATTTGGCTTTCTGACATCCAGCTATGCCATCAAAGGAAGTGGTCAGGAGGCCACCCAGCAGGCTGTAGAACAGCAAGGCTATACCCACTTCAACTGGGTTCAGGGTGATCAGTTCACGGTTGCCGATGAGCACGGTCAGCTTCTGGAGGGTGAGTATGCTGTCAAGGATTGGACTGGCACCGCCGTTGTGCGGCCTCCGGTCCTGCACCCGTCTGACGTAAACGGAGGTCAGTGATGTCCGCTACGCCATCCGCACAAGAGATTCAGGCTGGAGCCCAAGTGCTTGCCAACATCTCAGGCATGCCTGCCTGGTGGGGTGGCCAGGAGTTCTTGCAGGCGGCTGAAGCCGTCCTGAAGGCAGCCAAGGAGGCATCTCATGCTTAAGACTTACTGGCACCCGTCTCCTGCGGGTGATCGGGAATATCTGGTGATTCGTGACGATGACAGCACCCCGACTTCGCACACGCCCGCGAAGCTTGTACGTTTCTCGAACATCTACTACGGCAATTACCATATCATCGCATCCGGGAACTTCTATGATCTTCTCGAAATTGCTGACAAACTGAACCACGGAGAGGCAGTTGATCTCAATGTCTGACCTCTACATTCCCACCGAAGGCGCGGTTCGGGCCGTGTATGCTGGGGCACCAATGCCGGATCGCTCTTTGAACGAGGAGGGTGTACAATTCGTGCTACCGACTCAGGAAGAGTTCATGGATCGTATTGAGGCGTTCCATCGCTGGCTGTCACAGCATGATGCGGACTTGATCCAGAAGCATCCCGGAGTGGTGAGTGATGACACACTGGCCATCGCCCAGGATGTCCTCCGTGGATACGGACATGATGCGATTGCTGACGCGCTCACCCAATACACCGTCATGCTGGGTGTCATCTCTGATGCACGCGCCGAACTGGAGAACGAAGAACTGGACGAGCACCCATATGACAAAATCCACAACGCCTGGCTTATCTTGAATGCCGTGGAGGGGGAACCTGTTGTATAAGATCATGAAGGATGATGTCATCATCGCCGTCTATCGTCATGTCACAATTATTGATGGTGGTGTGTTGGAGGCGCGAGAGGATTCTGTACAACCTCCTACGCTGTATATGGCACCGGGGACCTGGACCCATGTAATCTGGGAAGACGAGTGACTTGACATGCTGACGTGGATAAGATAGAGTACAAGTATGCTTAAGGTCTTCACGATTGGACACTCCTACATCAGTGCTGATGAGTTCACCAGTCTGCTTCAGCAGCATGACATTCAGGCCCTGGTGGATGTCCGATCCTTCCCAGGTTCACGACGTTCACCGCAGTTCGGGGCGGAACAGATGCAGAACTGGCTGACCGGTGCTGGGATCAACTATGGCAATCTCAAATCCATCGGAGGCAGACGACGAGTCCTCGCAGATCGAGATGAACGCAACGCCGGATGGGAGAACGAGAGCTTCCGCAACTATGCGGACTACACACGGACACCGGATTGGGTTCTTGGTATGCAGACCTTGCAGCGTATGGCTAGTGAGTATCGAGTTGCCATCATGTGCGGCGAGCCGATGCCGTGGCGCTGCCATCGCTCGATCATCAGTGACAACCTAGTAGCCCTGGGTTGGGATGTCGAGCACATCTACCCGAACGGGTCTCTGCACGGGCACAAGCCTGGAGCTTGGGGTGCCACACCGAAGATTGAAGGTCATCAGGTGACCTATCCGATTACGGCGGTGATCTGATGAGCATTGAAGACTATGCGGCTAGACGAGCCGAGCAATTATTTCCCCTGGTCGGTGAGAACTTGAACAGGCTACGGCGAGACAATATCGCACGAGGCATCGTTGACACGCTCGGTCAATTCGACCGGGAGGCCGTTTGGGAGGCTGGTGCGTTTGCGATGGCTGACGCCGATACAGGTGATGGTGAGCAGACGTGGGATGACATGCTCAGAATTGGTGTCACCGCGATGATCGAGAAGATTATGGAGGAAGAAGAGATGAACAACCCGCCTGTATGGATGCAAGGAGGAACAGCTACTCCTTCGCCGTCAGTCGGACCAACCCATACCAAAGACGTTGTGAATATTCAATCCCTCCGAAACCTAGATGAGCGGAGACTTGATGTATACCGAACTCGTCCCGGTGAAGGTTTGCAGGGTATGGCAGATGTGATGACTTCGGACGACATAGAACTCATACATCGAGCAATCCAGTCCCTAGATGACTTCGGCAAAGCAACCGTGCTCCTGGCACAAGAACTCGAACGAGAATACGCCATGGGACTGCGTTGCGGCGTCTGCGGACTGACCCCGAATCAAGCAAAGGAGATCGGTTATGACTGCGCCAGAGAATGCTGACGTACAGATGCTCATCGAGGAAGCACGCGAGGCTCTCACATATCTCCGTGGTGTAGCAGACGGCTGGGGGTACGGAGCCAGCGTGCGGGCGATTGACACCATTCTTGCCAATGCGCTCGCCGCAGCCCAGACCCCTGGGCAACCTGTCGGGATTCCTGACAGGTTGGACGAGCGGGAAGCACTGAAGTCGGCACTCACCGATGGCTACTGGAAGCGCACCGGGCATCGGACTGCCTGGCAGCACATTGGACCGCTGATGGACTCGATCTTCGCCGCTGGCTTTCACCTCATCCCTGAAGTAGAGGAGATAGCGAAGGTGATCTGTGGCCCGGTTGCGCCCCCGAGCAAGAGTGTGCCCTCTGGTCGTGTGCTGGCATGGGAGGATCAGTTTGACCGTGAGGACGCAATGGCAATCGCCCGTGCGGTGGTCGCCTATCTCACGAAGGGAGCGGAGGCGTGAGCGGCGGAACGCTCGGCCAGTACGGCTTCCATCAGGTCGAACAGGTGGCGTCTGATCTGCGCGAGCAGGCCGATGATGAGGTCTGGGACGACTGGACATCACAATACGAAGCAAACACCTACACAGCGGAGACGCGGGCTGCATTCCTCAAGATCGCGGACCTCCTAGACCTTGCGGCAAAAGCATGGAAAGATGCGGACTGGCTCCTGTCGGGTGACAGCAGTGAAGACAACTGGCTGAGCCTTGAGGTGGCTGCAATTACCTCCATTACAACAGAAACCAATGATAATGAGTGAAATTCCAGCCCGAGACTCCCGAATCATCTGCGATATCTGCGGCGAAGTCGTGTACTATTCGGAACGATCCTGCCTGAACATTGGTATCATCGCCCACAACACGCCCCGAGCCAAATGGACATACCTGTTCCCCTTCTACAAGTCCGGAGGCATGAGCGGCAATAAGCGCACCGACATCCGCTGGGACTTCCACACCGACTGCGTAGTCCAAGCCATCAAACCTCACCTACGATCCGGAGTCCCACAATGAAGACGATCATCACCATCACGGTTCATGACCGGATCGACCCCGCCTGTGTGAAACATACCGGAGAACGAGACTCCTGGGGATTCAACTGGCTACACCGATGCCATACATGCCGACAGCAGAAAAGTAAGGATTGACATGGCAGTAGAATACGAATATGGCATTCCATATTGGAACTATGACCGTGCTTACGGACATCACGGCCTCAACTGGATACGCTTCTCGACACTGGAGGCTGCGGAGGCCTGGCGTCAGGAGCCGGATGAGCCCGAGGTTCCCTTCTGGGAAGATCACGCAGGATTTCCGATCTTCCGTCGTGTCAAGGCGACCAAGTGGCAGAAGTTCCAAGACGGTATTGACACAGAAGAACTAGACGAATAAGGTGAACCCATGACGCCGGAAATCGAAGAGAGACTTCGCGCTATGCTCACTGAGCACGCCGTTGGAGTCTGTGACGCCCTCAGCGAAGGGCTCAACATGTTGCGTAAGCCCACACAACACGGGCGATACGCGGAAAAGAGCTACGCAGACGACTTCAACGACGGACTGGATACTGCTATCGAATTCATCGAGGAACAAGGCAAGAGATTGAGAGCGAAACTCTGATGGGATGCGACTACGACGGACCAAGGATTGACCGATACCCGCACAAGCAGCATGACGGATACTACTATCATTCATATGGGAGCCAGGAAGGCTGGACCTGTGACGAGTGTGGTGCATTCGTCCGTAACACAGATGTCCACAACGACTGGCATACCCGCCTCAACACCACACTAGGCTTGACAAGCCGAATCGGATGATGTAGCCTCACTGCATGAGCATCTACAGCAAGCTTCTGGACCTCGGCTACACCGACGCAGACATCACCTCCGCTGCTGAGCAGTGGCAGAAGGAATCCGGCCCACGGCGGTTCGGACTGGTCATGCTGGACCAGGCGGATGGTGACCCCGTGGTGGGTGTGTCGTACATGAACGACTACAGGGCTGAGGAAGAGTGGGGTGTCACAGACCTCCGCAAGGCCCTGCACGGTGAAGACAAGTGGAACCAGAAGCAGGTGTGCGGAGCCGAGAACCACATCGGCCGATTCTCGGGCGGACATTCACTGATTCTCACCAAGCTGGCCTACCGAGACCTGGATGCCGTTCTACCGACCCAGGTCGAAGCTGGTGATTATGGATTCATGCAGCCTGGTTATGATTCCTGGTATCGGAGTAGCATCGCCTCGGCGCGGGGCCTGCCTTCGGCATGGCTTCCGTGGGCGTGGAAGACGGTGGTCCAGCTTCGTGCCATCGCGGTGGCAGCCGGTGTAGACAAGCCTGCCCGGACGAAGGATGCACTGATCGCACAGATTCAGTTTACGGAGGTTCCGGAGACGCCGGACATCTGGCCGGGCTGGTTCCACTTCGGCAACGTCCTGATCCTCAAGGCCGAGCGTGGCATCATGGCCGATGTGCTCGACCTCCTCTACCGGGCCGGTCGTGCCCCGAAGAAGGGTGGCGGGTCGCTGGCGCTTGGCAGCGGTGGATTCGGACCCTTCAGTTCCGGCATGTCCCTGTTCGACTCGGCTGACCTCGGGGCGGTGTACCTCAAGGAGCGGGCTGCAACGGAGAAATGGACGAAGCAGCAGGAGAAGGCTTTGGAGCCGGTCGCGAAGGAACTCAAAGCGGATGGGTTCGGCTACTACTTCCTCGGCAACCCGACTGAGCAGAAGGGCGCTGTCAAGTACTGGCTCAACAGCCACGGACTGAAGCAGTTGGGTGGCAAGCAGGCCTTCGGCTGGTATACGCTGGAGGAGCTTCGCAACAAGGCATTCCTCAAGCAACCCTCTTGACAGCAAGCTGATAGACAAGGTACAGTATAGGTATGAGACGAATGAACACACGACGATTCGCACTGGTGCTCGGCATCAGTCTGCTGCTCGGAGGCGGAGCCGTCCTCGCAGGCGGAACCGCTGCGGCCACCGCCACCGGGCCTACGGCCGTCTATACGACCACCAAGTACGACACGACATTCGCCTACTTCGGTAGCAACGAGTGGACGGTCACGCCGAACTCGGCACAGTTCGCACTCCACAACATCGGTACGCATCAGGCATGGCTGTGCAACACCAACAATGTCGGACCGGACATCTCCCCTTGTGTGGTGGGACAGGCCTACACCACCAACGGTGACACGTCAGACATCCCGTCTGGCTTTGAATCCTGCGTCTACATTCAGGGTGACAGTCCTGCATGGGACACCGTGCCCGGGGATGTGGCCAAGCGCGTGTGTGCCGAACCGCCAGTCACGCAGACTGGCTGTGTTGTTGATGTGGTGCATCACCCGGCAGTAGGTGAGCCTCGTATCGAGGTGACTAACCCGGATTACGTACCGGCAGTCCCTGGAACTGATGCAATCTGGGCGAACTTCTCCCCGGACGATCAGCAGGCCACATTCATCGGCCCGCCGACCTACCCGACTGATGCTCGCGGGACCTGGCATGACCATGGTCAGCTTTCTCCTGGGCAGGCTGGTCCTGATGGGGTCTATGCCAATGGCAATCCGGATAAGGGTGGGAACTGGTTCTACCGCCAGGCAGCCGTTCCTGGAACGCCTGCGGTGGGTACCCCGACTATCGAGATCGACAATCCTGACTACGTTCCGGCATTCGATGAGGATGTGTATGGGCCATGCCCGACTGAGACGGCAACCAGTGAGCCTACAGTGGAGCCGACTCCTACCCCTACTGTAACAGCAACTCCTACGCCGGAGCCGACTCCATCTGTAACCGAGACCCCCGAGCCGTCTGCGACGCCGACTGACAGCAGCACTCCGGAGCCGGTTCCGACCCACTCGAACAGCAGTACGCCTCCGGCGAGTCTCGCTGAGACCGGGGTCAACAGCAGCACGCCCTGGTGGTTCGTGGTCGCCCTCGGACTCATCGGCAGTGGCCTGACCACCATGACTGTTCGACAGATCAAGAAGGATCGCGCCTGATCGGTGCAAAAACAGCTAAGCCCCGGACTTGACTTCCGGGGCTTAGTTGTGTACAGTGGAGTTATCATGAAACCACAGATCATCGATGACACGGTGCTCGCCAACCAGGCAGGCAATCAGATCGTGCATTTTGCCAAGTGCGGCTATCGAAGCTGGCAGACGACCACCAGCCGCAAGACGCCCCTGGAGATCGGTGATGTGGTACTCGTAGATATGTGGGACGGACGCCCCTACGAGATACAGGATACGGTGGATCGTATCGGTATACCCCTCAAGCAGTACTCTCGACGTAAGCGCAGTATTCGACCCGTCCAAGGATCACTGCTTCGCCACACGAGGCAGCCATTCAAGAATCCGGAACCCATCCTGCCGAAGCCATCCAAGCTGTACGGATTCTGCGCAGCCCCGGAAGGAGCACGCTGATGTCGGACATGACCGACCGATACATCAATCACTATCCCGGGATAAAGATCGACCTGCGCTCCGGTAGCGTGATCCGAGACGACGGTGGCACCTGGTACATTCTGACCCGCAGACCAGGCAAATCCTCTGTGTGGCTCGCCTTCGGAGATGCATTCGAATTCGAGACCGAAGACTTGATCTTCCCCATCCAAGTCATGTACGATGCAGAGGAAGGCTGACCATGATCCGGATTATTCGACCCTTCCGGCACCTCTCAGACCGGACCAATGATGTCGTGATGTCCGTGATCCTGGCAGTGCTGCTCACAGCCCTCTCCTACGGAGTAGGCCTGCTCGCAGGCTGGATTCATGACGTGAACTGGCTGGAGGCATTCGCCGTGGCGACCTCCTACGGCAGCACCTGGCTGTGCGTCGTCCAGCGCCGATTCAACTACGTGTACGGATTTGTCAGCACCGCCGCGTACGCTGTCCTGTTCTGGCAGACAGGATTGTTGGCCTCCACCGTGCTGAACGCCTACCTGACCCCCTGGCTGATCTACGGTTGGATTCGGTGGGGCAAGGATGCTGTGACGCGGCCCGTCACCTGGCTCGTGCAGGATCGTCGGCGTGGCCTCTGGATTCCCATCTACCTCGGTGCCGCCGCCTTCGGCTACTTCGGAGCCGTCCTCGTGGTCACCCTGCTCGGCGGCAATCTGGCCTGGCTGGACAGTGCGATCCTCGCGCTCACGATCCTGGCTCAAACTTTGCTTGATAACAAGCGTTTGGAGTCATGGGCGGTGTGGCTTCTGGTCAACACCATTGCCATCTATGAATACTTCGCAAGTGGCCTCATGGTTGTGGGTATTCAGTACATTCTGTTCTGGCTGAACGCGCTGCTGACCTTCTATGTCTGGAAGAAGTCTATGTCCGCCAGGGCTGTAGATTGACAAACATCGTGTCATACGTTACGGTAGAGACATGACAAGCATCACACTCTACGAGGTCGGCGGTTGCGTCCGGGACTCCTTGCTCGGAATCAAGAGCAAAGATGTGGATTTTAGCTGCGTCGTAGAGGGTGTTGATACGGTCGAAGAGGCCTATGACGAGATGCGAGCCGAGGTGCTGCGCCGAGGCGGGAAGGTTTACCTGGAGACCCCGCAGTTCTACACGATCCGGGCGAAGGTGCCGGGACTCGGGGACGTGGACCTGGTACTGGCCCGACACGAGGAGGGCTACTCGGACGGCCGACACCCGGACTTTGTACGCCCCGGAACGCTGGAGGAAGACCTGCGGAGACGGGATTTTACCGTAAATGCACTAGCTCGCGGTGAAGACGGCGTGATCATCGACCTGTTCGGTGGTGTAGATGATCTGAAGAAGCGCATTCTGCGGCCGGTGGGCGTGGCCGCTGATCGATTCCGAGAGGACCCATTGCGCGTCTTCCGAGCCTTCCGATTCGAGATCACCAAGGGGCTCTACATCTGGGATATCTCTGCGTTCCGCATGGAACTGGCTGGACTACTGCTAAATCGAGCGTTCGATTCTGTCAGCACAGATCGAATTCGTGAGGAATTGGACAAAGCCTTCCGGCATGACTCGGTGGGAGCTATGCTCAAGCTGAGCTATGACTATCCAATCTTGCTCGGCATCATGAATGAGCGCAAGCTGTGGCTGAAGGTCACATCGGAGGCACGTTGACATGGCACGCAGCAGAGTCATCCAACGATTTCCGGCTGGAATCCCTTCCCGACCCAGGCGGCGGATCACCATATGGTTTGTAGAGACCAAGGAATCGGAGAACTCCTGGTGGTGGATGACCGTAGGAGACTCGTTCTATGACAAGCAGGAAGCGCTGGACGCTGCCGCTGACCGTGCTCGATACAGCACCCGGCCGACCCGAGTTCGGGAAGAAATCTTCACCATTGATTGACATCTGATCGATCTAGGGTATACTAGTAGTATGGACGAGAAGCTGATCGAGGTGGTGGCCGAGGCGATTGCTGCACACTCGGAGTACATGATCTACGACTACCAGACCGGTGTCTGCGAGTGCGGTGGTCAGTACACGCCGACCGGCCGGGTGCCGAAGAACGGACCTAAGCCCGTGGACTGGACGCCGGAGCACCAGGCCGAGGAAGTCCTGAAAGCCCTGCGGGCCGCGTGGCCTACGCAGTACGGAGTCGGCAAGTTCAACGACGCCGCTGACTTCGAGGTCGATGCAGATGTTCGCCCCCGGTATCCGGCCCGAAACGGCTGGAAGCAATACGAGCGCATCGCTCCTGGTCCCTGGGGGCAGGTGGAGAACCCCTATGCGTAATTATCCTGTCGCCTGGGTCCTGATGACCGCTCTACCTCCGACCATCGGACACGGCGGACTCATCGACTACGCGCACCGGCTCATCAGCAGTATGATGCCCGGAGATGCCTACGGTTTGGTGGAAGTCCTGCTCTGCGTGCAACCAGACGAGCCCATGATCCCAGAACGAGCCAAAGCCTTAGATGAATACGCTCAACGATATGGTTGGACTGACACCGGGGTCTACGCCAGACGTGTCCGTATCAACCTGATCCATCGGTACCTGCCGCAAGAGCCCGGAGACGGTGGCATCTCGGAGACCGACTTCTGGAACATGTGGCGTGACATCATGATGGAGCATGGATTCCAGCCCGGAGACCTCATCATCACATCCGAGAGCTACGGCGCACAACTCGCCCAGGCTGTCGGTGGCAAACACTTCCCCTATGACATGGATCGAGGCATACGCCCCAGCAAAGCCACCCGCGTTCGAGAGGACACGCTCGACAACTTCGACATGATCCTGCCCGAATTCCAGCAGCGACTCCGCAAAACAGTCACTCTCTTCGGAGCCGAAAGCGTCGGCAAGAGCACCCTGACCCGAGCATTCAGCAATGATCAGCGGATACTGACCGTGCCGGAATGGGCTCGGGGCTATCTGGAATCAGAGGTCGGCTCTCCAGTCACACGCGAGCAGATGATAGACATCTGGGCCGGGCAGGCAGCCCTGCAACGCTCATCCCAGGACGCAGCACAAGCAGCCGGTCGCGCATTCGTCATACAAGACACCGACCTGTTCTCAACCGTGGGATATTGGAAACTCCATCACGGGGATGCTGATCTTGGTCCTGTGCCAGGCAAGCTCATACTGGATGCTATAGGACTGCAAAGCGATCTATACATCGTACTCGGGTCCCAGATACCCTTCGAGCCCGACCCACTACGTTATGGTAGTGACCAGCGTGAGAGCAGCGATGAGTTCTGGATTGACCTGTGCAAGCAATACGACCTGAACTGGGTCTACATCACCGCCACCGAGATTGCTATACGCAGGCATCAGGTCTTCGCGGAACTGCGCAACCTGTTCGGGAACCCACTGGACTATCAGCGGCGTGGTGCCGAGTACTGGTAGGATAGGTAGGAGTTGACTTCTTCAATCCTACGGTGTAGGCTTGAAGTATGCAAGCTTCTGATCTGGCCTTCAAGCATCTCGGGATGCGATTCCGGTCGCTGATCTACCCCAACAAGAACAAGACGGCGCGTCCCGTGGTGACACAGCATGCCGGTATGTGGCTGCGCGTGCCGCGTGAATGGACACTCGGACAGCTAGCCTGGTGGAGCAACGGCAACATCGTCGTCAACGGCGGAGAATTCTACCTGTACCCCGAAACAGAGGTGGAGCAGGTATGAGTGTCACCTATACAGTCGGGACTGACTTCGGGTCTTCAGGGTCCTGGTCCAACTACATGACCATGATCGGTACCGGTGTGAACACCGCCGTCACGGCCTGGACCAGTGCCGTCAACACCCTGACCACCAGCATGAGCATATTCCTGGACGGTATACAGGCCTTGGAGCAGGCACTGGCAGCCCTACCAGAGGAACAGCGAGAGGCCTGGTTCTTGCAAGAGATCGACCGACTCGGCATCACGGTTGTGGATGACTCTGAGTTGGGGGCTGGGGACATCGTAATCATTCAGGACCGAGATGGACAGGAGATGGCACAAGGAGCCATCTATGCTGTGGTGACCTGTGAAGAGGATGCCGGAGAAGGCATCGTGATGCAAGACACCTACAAGATTTACTGGATCGATGGCGTGGAGGGGTTGACGTGGCAGGCGGCGTAGGCGGGATCACCGGCAAAGACATCGACGTACTCGTCCTAGAGGACGGCACCACCACCTACAAGTTCAGCCTCCGGCAGGACATGACCCGCCGCAAGATCGTCAACCTGCGGATCAGCAACCCGGTCGAACCCGGCCTGGGCGTGCAGATTCCCCAGGACATCCTGCTCGGAGCCTGGCCCTTCCTGGAGATGGGGCATCTGAACGAGGTGGACCTGGAACGAGTCGCCGGGAGAGTCGAAGACCTGGTGCAGCAGAACCGCGTAGCGGTCGGGGGCAGTGCGGTCCTCAAAGTGACAGAAGTGACCCTCATCCGCGAGGTGCTGGAGGTACTCGGAAACCAGATGGGGATGCTGTGATGTCAAGTGAAGATTAAAGCTGAGGTTGAACGTTGTTGATGAAAGTTGATAGTCGTTAGTGGATGTGATAGTGTTAGCAAGTTGTGGAGCCTGTGGATAAAAAGTTGACAGATGGATGGAAAAGTGAGATAGGATATGCAGACTAATCGAACTAAGACGTATACGCTACAAAATGTGCCTAGTTGCTCAGGATTGGCCCCTTTCTCTCCTTGATTAAAAATAGATCACATAATAATAATGAAACCTCACGCGAATACTGAGGATTTTTTGTAGCGTATACGCCTTAGTCACTTTACTGTGGTAGACTAGGTAGAACAGCAGTTCTGAGAACTGTACTATGATAAGATTGGAATGACAAGAAATGGCATGGAAATCACTACGCAAGCCCGGATGGGAAGAGCCCGCGGAGGAGCGCCAGTATGTCCTCTCCCAGGCGGAGAAGGAACAAGTGCAAGATGAGATTGCTGCACAGGAGCGAGAGCACCTGAAACGAATCTTCGGAGCCAACGTCGCCCAACTCGAAGAGGAGTGGGCGAAGATCAACGCTGAGCGGGCAGAACGGAAGATGGGGCACGATTGGGCCGGTATCTGTATCTGTGGTCATCGGCAGACGGCTCACGCCTCTGAGGGCCTGACTCCCAGTGCTCGATTGCGTGCTGAGCACCCGCACATGATGCCCTGTAAGACCAACCGGATGGAGTGTCAGTGCGAGCAGTACCGACCGGTGGTCGAGACGACCAACACCCGAGTCTTCTGCTACAAGAGTACGGGACATGGTATCCGGCACGCCTTGTTCCAAGGCATGATGAAGGCCAAGAGCCTCGGCAGTGGAATTCGATGGGCGGACGGTGTGAAGTGTGACTGGTGTGCGACGGGAGATGGTCGAGCCATTTTCCCGATCATGCTGACGGTATCCGGAGAAGAAATGGATCACCCGATCCGGGGCTTGACCCGAGACTTCCTGATCTGTGACGAGCATCGAGCCATGCTGCAACGGCGTGTAAAACTTGACACAGCCTCTAGTATTGTGTAGTCTACCAGGTAGTATGATTGAGAACATGGCAGACGAAGCAGACCTGGAGAACCTGGACTTCCAACCGGACGGTAGCGGATTGGTGCCCGTGGAAGTGAAGACGGAGGACTTCAACGCGCTCGCCATCTCCATGTACGAGATGCCGGGACTCCCCGTCATGGGAGCCATGTACTCCCCAGGACCCGTCCGCTCCATGATCACCGTGAACCTATTCCTGAATGCGATCAACGATCCGCTGCATCGAGATGTAGCGGAGGGGTTGTCCTTCAATCAGTTGCAGGAGGCGGTGGAGTCCTGGGTGCAGGCCTCGAATGCCCGTCAGACGGAGTATCAGCAGCACAAGGCCCGCAAGGGCACCGAGCGTATCGTGGACTCCTGGATGAAAGAACTAGAGTCCGGGTCAGGGTCCGGTGAAGAGTAAACCGGCTGCAACGGGGGGTAGTACTGCGGTTGGGGGAGAGCCTGAGCGTATCCTCCGTGACGTGCCATGTGGCTGGTGCATGACCGGATACCATGCCGGGTGTAAGCTGGAAATCACCTACTACGGGAAAATCTGGGTCTGCAATTGCGGAGAGGCTGGACATAAGCTCTGATATGAGGTAAGGTGGTTGCGGAGGCAGACATCATGAACCAGACCAACCGTGCCGCCTCCACCCTAGGCTGGAACTTCACCGCCAACGGTAAGCATGTGACCGACATAGATCAGTGCCACTACTGCCTGCGAGACATCAACGTCCTCACCAGAACCAAGGATCACGTCGTGCCAAGGTCAATGGGGGGCCTAGACGTACGCTGGAACATCGTCTGGTCCTGTCGGCAGTGCAACTCGTTCAAAGCCTCCAATCCGGTTATCTGCCGGTGCTCCTTTTGTCGCCGCTCGGTGCGTCGGCACTGGGAGGAGCTACGGATCGATGCAACCGGACGCAAGACCAAGCATTGACAATCAGGCAGGGACAGGGTACAGTTGAATCATGGTGTTCAACTGGAACTGGAAGCGGACGATCCGACGCAAGCCAGTTGAGGATGATACCCCGTCCCTGCCTGAGCCAGTTACCGAACCCGCTACGGTTTCAGAGACGCTAGGTGCAACCTATTTCGGAACCGAAGCTCTCGACCACCTGATCGAGTACCGTCCACTGTACTGGGCTTGGACCCAGGCGATGATCGAATTCCCTGTTCTGGAGAATGAGATGACATTCACACCGCACGCGGCATGGCGGAGAATGGACGGAAGTGATGTCCCGGTACGGCGGCTGCGCTGCCGAGTGCCGGGAGGCATCCTCCAATTGAGTGACCTCCCACTGTCTCGCATCAGGGAGGACGGAGACCGACAACTCGCCGTGCTGCTCCATTTCGATCAGCCCAGGATGGAAAGCATCCTCTACCGACTCTACCAAGAATACAATGGGCGAAGAATGGACCCCTCCTATGCAACCCGATACCTGGAACGGATGATCTCGGATCACACCCGAGCCTTATACACGCAACCGGTTGAACGGCTGGCTCAGGCAATCAACCATGCCACCACAGATGATCCGTCCTTCTGGGAGGAGTGGCTGCATGTTGATGCGAACTGAGGAATTCCTGGAGCGTGGCGGAGCCCAGCACTGCATCAACATCTGGACAGCACTCGAACTCGAACTGCCTATCGGAGAGGCTAACTGGTCGATCACGAAGAATCTGGACGGATTCGAGAGCCGGATCAACCTGGAAGTCTCGGATGCGTTTGGCATCTATATCGAGGACTACTCCATAGCTGGAGAACTCGGCACAGCCCGGTTGCTTCTCGGGGCACAGGCTGAGGGCTCCGAACGGCAGGTCAGACTGAGAATGGCTGCGGCTGGACATCCAAAGTTCACATCGGGACGTTTCGAGATTGTGTCGGCGTACTGGTCCCGAGAGGGGATACGAGGAGATGTGACTGATGATCTGGTGGACGGATTCATGGATGCCCTCACCGGAGTACTCGGAGACGACCGAGCCCTCTGGCTTCTAGCTTGACATGGGACTGTGAATACGGTACCCTGGTAACCGATCATGACTGGACATTACACGACCCGAGACCGAGGTGGCAAGCCTCGCCCATCCAACAAGGATTGGCTCAAGCTCACGGGTGAAATCGGAGAGCAAGCCAACACATGGGCGATGCGACAAGACCTCGTAGCCTACGTCAACTCAGACGGGGGACAGAAGCTCGCCGCTGCGGTGTTCTTCCACGATACCGCCGAAATCGAAGTCAACACCATTGAGGCCTTCGGGGAGCATGTACGCGGGAACCATGTCGGAGATTTCCGGCAACGCCGGATACAGTTGGACTGGCCGAAAGCCACCGGATATGTGGCCCATGAATCCTCTCATGCCCGATGGTCCACGGTGACTCCCGGGGTTCGAGCCCAACGACTGACCCCGGATGAGTTTCGGAAGATCAGCGACGTGCCAGTGGAACCGGCTGCACCGGAGTATTATCGACTCTTGGAAGAGGTCCGTATCGAAACCCAGCACCAGGATCGGTATCCAGACAATCACATCTTCCTACGAGCCAGTGCGACCGACCTGATGCAGGTTGACGAGGAAGAGCTACGCAAGTCGCATGTCAATCTGACCACGCTCGGGCTCCGGCTTCTGATTCTCGGATACGGGCGACAGCAGGCCGGGATTCTGGAAACGCATGATCTGGATGAGATTCGGCACTATGTCAAGGATCATGTGGATGAGACCGTACGGCAGGCTATCCTGCGCCTCTGTGCCACATTCACCCGGCTGGATGACCGCCGAGACTTGGATGAGATGCTGCGCATCGCGAATGAGGTCGCTCGGCTGGCCAAGCAGCAGCATACCGAAAATGAGACCAACGCGCAGGACGATGCTAACGGAGACGGGGAGGGGACTGGAGGTGAGGAACTGACCCCTGAACAGGAGAAACTGCTTCAGGACATCCTCAAGACCCTGCAAGACATGAGCGGAAACGTGTTCCTCACCGTAAGTGAAGATGCGGCGGATCAGCAGCATCGTGAGATGCAGCAGGACCGGGCGAATCAGAAGCAGGAGCAGGACCGTGAGCAGCGGGACAATGAAGCCCAGGCCAAGATGCTCTTTAGTCATGCACCGGGGCCAGAAGGGGTTGCCACGTCCTCTCGACTGACGGAACATCGACCCCCGAGTGATGAGGAGCGTGTTGCGGCGAACAAGATCGGGCGAGCACTGGAACGGGCCAAGTATCGAGACCGACTGGTCACGGAACGGTTGACGGAGATTCCGCCCGGACGCCTCCGGGTAGGTACGGCTATGCAGGGCGTGGCGGAACGGCAATCCGGAGGGTCCGGTGTTGTGGAACCGTGGCGCAAGCGTGTCCGGCACCATGTGGACGATCCGACACTGCGACTCGGCATCATGTGTGATATCTCCGGGTCGATGAATCGGGCTATGCAGCCGATGGGCTCCGCCGTGTGGATCATGGCTGAGGCGGCACGCCGTGTGCAGGGTCGTGCAGCATCCGTCTACTATGGCAACGATGTATTCCCGGTACTCAAAGCAGGTCAGACACTCCCAGAGGTCCGGGTGTACAGTGCCGCCGATGGCACCGAGATGTTCGACAAGGCCTTCCGATCCTTGGACGGAGCATTGAATCTACTGAACGGATCGGGTGCCCGACTGGTCATCATCTGCTCAGATGGTCACTACGTCACACAGGAAAGTGAGGCATGTCTGCACTGGTTGCAGCGATGCCGACAGGAAGGGGTGGCCGTGGTGTGGCTCGGGTTGAAGGGGTCCCATGCGGAGCGGGCTCAGGGGTATTGTGCGGATACTGGTGCATCGTTCATCGAACTGTCCGGGGATGTGCTTGCGGCTGCCGATGTGATCGGTCAGGCCTGTATGCAGGCATTAACCCGAGCCGGAGCCTCCCGGTAGTCTTCCGGGGGATGGGTTTCGTATCGAAGCCGCCCAGCTTCTCAGCCCATCTCCCGGATAAAAATTGGTACTTGACAGAACAGTGAGGTGCTAGTAGGCTGTAGACATGGCAAAGGTTCTATACAACATTTCGAACGGGGATGAGTTTCAGGGTGCATCCCTGATCTTCCCGGATGGGACGGTTCTTCCCGTCGCTCAGGACCATCCCCACTACAAGAAGCTGATCCAGCTTCTCCTCGCTGACGCGGACGAGTCGGAGATTTTCCCCCTCGCTGCTCCTTTCGAAGCCATCTTCAAGAATCTCGTGTACCTCTCGGACCGCGTGTCCCGAAAGGCCAACCGGCTCTTCTTCGATGGCTCCCCGATCAACACGGGCATCGCGCAGATCATCCTCACCGCTCTCGATGCTGAGGGCTTCTCCGCTGGCTCCGATGCGACGTGGCGCGGCTACGTCAACTTCCTGGAGAATCTCGCGCAGAACCCGTCGAAGGCCTCCCAGGAGCACCTGTACAAGTTCGTGGAGAAGCACGGCCTGACCATCACCCCCCAGGGCATGATCGTCGGATACAAGGCGGTCAACGACCGTCACCTCTCAACCCACGCCGGGTACGGTATCGTCCGTAAGCCGGACGGCACCGTCACCGTCTATGAGAATGACTACCTCCCGAACGAGGTCGGCTACGTCGTGGAGATTCCGCGCGAGATGGTCGATGACAACCGTGGTGTCGCCTGCTCGACCGGGCTTCACTTCGGCTCGCATCGCTATGCATCCAAGCACTCCACTGTGCTGCTCACCGTCGAGGTCAACCCGCGCGATGTGGTGGCGGTTCCGTCAGATAGCAATGATGAGAAGGTTCGTGCGTCCCGCTACAAGGTGCTCGGCCTGAACGATGATAAGCGGAAGTTCGCGTCCGGTGTCCTCTCGGTTGAGGAGGTATCCGCTCCGACTGCGGAGGCGTACGAGCAGTCGAAGGTTCTGACTTCGGCCGTGGTTCCTGCTCAGGGTGGCTCCCGAGTCTCCGAATACGAGAAGCTTATCCAGTCGCTCATCAAGGCGGACCCGAACGCAAACCTCAAGCGGTACCGTTCCAAGCGGATCACGTCCGGCCGACGTGACGAGTTCACCCAGGCTGCGGCCAACCTCGGCTATAAGCTCTGAGGCTGAGGTAGCAGCTACCACAGAGGCGGGTCAGGCGGAAACGTCTGGCCCGCTTCTTCGTTTTGTTGTGTGATTCTCTCAAATACATACTTGACAGACTGGTCAGGGCTGCTATAGACTCGTAGCATGCAGATCACCAACGAGACCGTTCAGGTCACCTCGAACATCGAATACGATGAGCAGGTCGCAATGACCTTCCACGAGGAGGCCAATGGCTTCCTCCTCAACCAACTCATCAAGGCCTACTCGAACCCGTACCTCGCTGCGTTCCGTGAGTACATCGCCAACGCGCTCGATGCACATGTCGAGTCCGGACAGACTCGCTCGGTCGAGGTCACACTGCCCTCGGCGGTAGCCCCCTCGCTCACCATCGAGGACTTCGGCCTCGGCCTCACCCGAGAGGAGCTTCGCGGTTTTGGACAGTTCGGCAAGTCCAGCAAGCGGGACTCGAACGACTATGTGGGTGGCTTCGGCCTTGGTAGCAAGAGCGGTCTGGCGGTCTCCGACCAGTTCACCGTCATCGCCGTTAAGAACGGCAAGAAGAACACCGTCATCGTCGGTCGTGACGAGTCCGGTGCCCCCATGATGTCCTTCCCGTTCCCGGAGCAGGACACCGCTGACACCAACGGCGTCAAGATCATCATCCCGACCACGGATCGCTCCAAGTTCGAGAACGCCATCCATGGTGGATTCTTCCTCGGCGTCAAGCCCGGCACCCTCCTCGTGGATGACATCGACCCGGCCATCGACTACGCCAACGTGTACCAGGATCAGGTCTGGGATGAGCTTCCCGATGGACTCGGCTGGCGACTCAAGTCCAACATCAACCGGGCTGTCGCCACGCTGAACCAGCGTGATGTCACCATGCTCATCGCCGGAGTCCGATACAAGCTGGACTCCGCTCAGCTTGCCGACGTTCCGAACGCCCTGGTCGAGGGCTACCTCAGCGAAATCGTCATCAATGTCGAGAATGGCGCGGTCACTATCCACTCGTCCCGCGAGACACTGATCTACGACAAGCCGACCCGCGACTACATCCAGCAGCGGATCAAGGACATCATCGGTCTCGGCCAGAAGGGCTACCAGCAGGACATCGAGAACGCCGCCACGATCCGTGAGGCCTTCCAGATCAAGGCGAAGGCTGAGAAGTACGGATTCGAGGGTGACTACACTTGGAAGGGCAAGACGCTCTCGTTCGCGATCAACGATGCTTCGGGTGAGATTACCCTGGATCAGGCTAACCTGTCCCGAGTCACGGAAGTCACGATTCACAAGGACTACGGCACGGCCTCCGGCTTCGGCTCAAGCAAGACCTCCTCGTCTCTTGCGCAACTCATCAACGTGGGATATAATCACATCTTCAAGAACGATGCGCACTCTGTTCTCATCCACTCGTCCGGAGCCCGAGTTCTGGTTGGTAATGCTGCCTCGGCTCGACACAAGGGCTCGTATTCGGCGCTCCTCTGGGCGGTCAACGATGCGGACAAGAATGGCCGCACCGCGAGCACCTACCGACTGTATTTCGTCAGCGAGACTCGCAAGCAGCTTCCCTTCTGGTTCAAGGGTGTCTTCTCCCGCGTCATCTCCTCGGAGCAGTTCGATCAGGAGGCCGCAGAGATTCGCCGGGAGAAGGGACGCCTGGCTCGACGCGCTGCCCGAGATGAGAAGATCGCACAAGGGCTCATCCTGCCCGCTGGGGCCAGGGGGCCGAAGCCGGTCGGGATCAATGTCGTCACCAAGCTGTACGAGGCCTCGCAGGCCGGGGTGAACATCGTGCCGATGGATACGCTTGACCCCAACGTGACCTACATCCTGCTCCAGAACGGCAGTTCGGACACGATCATCCAGAACGCTCGAAACTCCATCGCCAACGAGAAGGGCCGACAGGCCAACCGGCACCTGCGACTCGTGCTCAACTATCTGGTGAACAGCGGCCGATACGCGCTCATCCTGGCGAACAAGAACACCAACGTCAAGGACTGGCCGAACCGCATCCCGAGCCTGACCACGGACCTCAAGACCGTCATCGAGACCGAAGCCGCGACCATCGTGGCCGGATGGTCAGACCTGCGCAAGCGAGTCATCATGGATGCGAACCTGAACAGCGGTTGGGCGGCGTCCCTGGCACGGTCCCCGAAGATGGTGGCGAAGATCACCCGCAAGGAGACCCGAGCATGGATTCAGGAGCTTACCGAGTTCGACAAGGTGAAGCACAGTGACCAGGACCGAGAGTTCGTCAAGCTGATCCAGGAATCCAGCGGCTCCTACTACAACAGCCTGCACCAGTACGGATTCAACACCGATGCGCTCAAGATCATGACCACGATCCAGTCCCCGGCACACCGCTACCCGCTGTTCAACCGGGTCAGCTACCTTTCGGATGAGAAGGACTATCGAGCGGCGGTCCAGTACATCAACCTCTTCGATGAGGCTGACGCTCTCAAGGAGGCTCAGCTTGCTCTGTCCTCCACCACGGCTACGACAGAGGAGGTTGACACCATCTGACCACTGAAAGACTCAAGACCCGCCGAACCTGATCTGCAAATCCTTGGCGGGTCTTGACTTTTCTCTCAACAAGCAGTAGGCTGAGTGCATGAAGCTGAACTTCGAGACCGATGGTGCCAAAGGCTGGAACGCATTCGGCGTATTCCTTGCAGCCCTGATCGTGTTCCTGGCTCAGATCACCCTTGTCATCGTCGGGCTCGCCGTCACGGTTTGGAATCTCCAGATCATGTGGCGTGGCGAGGCCGACTTCTGGAACTTCGTTTACATGGGGCTCGGTGTCCTCGTACTCATGCTCGGAAGAGGCAAAGCCTAGTGGAGCAAAATGGAGGGACGTGGAGCGAATAGGATCAGTTTTATACTGGCCTGAAAGCCGAGAAAATCCCGGCGTCGTACCACAAACCAGCACACTCGCACGTTTTGCTCCCTGAAACCTCCAAGGTACAGTTTTGCTACAGTGTACGAATGGATGAAAATGACGAGAACGATGGCCTCCTGATCCCGGAACCCCCGGCACTGCTCCCGGACTTGACCGAGTATGGTATCGAGCAGGTCGAGCGCGGAGTATGCCTGGATAATGCCCAGAATCGGCGTATTCTGCGCGGTTTGGGCTTTCGCTATGAGGATGTCTGGGGGATGAACGGGGAACCGACCCCGTATATTCGTGCTCTCTCCTCGGAGGTTCGTGCGAATGGATTGCTGGCCAGCAAGGCCCCGATCCTCGTTGATCCGAAGCGTCCCAACTCGGACTACATCACCGGGCTCGACCTGCTCCTGCTGCCGAACGTCGAAGAGCTTGTCCCCTTCTGGGTGCTAGCAGAGACTCGACGGTTTGTCAAGGTGCAGGATGAACGGGAGGAGCGCCGCAACCCGCACTACCATCCCTCCCTCATCTCTCCACCGGGACGGTGCCGGGCGAAGCGGACGGACGGTGACCGATGCCAGCAGTGGCACGGTGGCCGGGACACACAAGACAGCCTGTGTCGGGTGCATCTGAACCGTCAGTCGGGCAAGTCTACGGAGTTCGCTCCAGCAAACCGTGAGAAGGCCCGGAACCGCCTGATCGAGGCGGCTACGGCGGCGACCGAGATTCTGCAAGAGCTTGCGGAGACCGCGACCAGTGAGCCGGTCCGGCTCGGTGCGGTGAACAGCATTCTGGACCGCGCAGGCGTGCGCGGCGGAACCGAGATTGATGTGAAGGCGGAGGTTGCGGTAGTCGATTCGGCGGCTATTGTCAAGGGTCGTCTCGCGGAGATTGCACGGCGTGCTCAGGAGCAGGCGCTGGAGGCGGCGCAGTCCACGCAACCGGAATTGGAACCGCTTGAGGCGGAGGTCGTGGAGGATGAGAATGTCTGAGGTCGAGGCCTTGTATCAGGCAACAGTGGCATTGGCGGAATCACTCCAGTCCGATGTCGCGTATGCGGTGAACCGGGAGGATCAGATTCGACGGTCGATCCGGGCTAGTGAGGCAGTCGGTCTCGTGAACATGCTGAATCATCTGATCACACCGCCTGTGGCTCCGTTCACCGTGACGCATTGACAAATCGAACCGTGACGGCTAGAATATTGATGTGATGAGTGTGTTCCGACGAGACCGTGACCAGGAGGCTCGCGTTCAGCGGCTTCTGCAACGGGCCGAGTCCTACACTGGCTTCCGGGCCAGACCGAACCGGGACACCCCATTCGGTAAGCGAACCGGGTACAACGGGGCCACGGCGACCTGGGATGGCTCGTTCCTGGAGACCGTGCTCATTGAGGAGAACCTGTGGGCGGGGGTCGCGCTCATCAGTTCGGCTGCGGTGACCGGCTATGCGCTGCGCACGGGACGGTGCACCAAAAATCCGCGACCGGGTGACATCCTGATCTTCCCGTGGTCGGCGGGAGATGCGACCGAGGCGGCGCACATCGGTTTGGTGCATACGGTATCTCGTGACCGATACGGGGCAACGGGTGAGGTCATCACGATTGAGGGCATGGTGAATCCGGCGACCGCCCGAGGCCATACCGAACCGGATGGCATCTATCTGCGGCACCGCTACCTTCCACAGGATGCGGCACTCGTTTTTCGGCCTCGGTATACGGATCGGCCTGCTCGAACCGACCGTGAGCTTTCTGCTGAGGAGTTCCAGACGTTCCTGCACCGGGAGACGGGTGTGCATGGCATGATTCCGGGGAAGGCGGATGCGCTCACCAAGTCTGCGATCCGTCGTTTCAAGTCGGAGGTCGGCATTCTGGACGGTAATGGAACCGCTACGGAAGAGACTATTGCGGCGGCGGCTCGTTTGTGCTAGACTAGGGGGGCACGCCCGGAAGAGCTAACGACTGCCGGGACAGGGGCAACCCGAACCGACCCGTAGCGGATACTACGGCTTTGTTGAAATTCCATTTTGAATGTTTGAGTAAGTGGGAACCGTCCCTGCCTCCTTAACCCAGGCAGGGGCGGTTCTTGCGTTTGACAGGATACTACCGATCATGGTAGCGTTGTGGCATGCAGATCAATGATGCGGTTCGGCTGGCCCATGACCTGATGACCGAGCACGGCTTGTACCGCTGGTCCTTCCGCTGGACGAGAAGCCGGACCGTGTTCGGGGCATGCGAGCACTCCACGAAGACCATCCTGTTGAGCAGTCTGCTCACGGCGGCTCGCTCCGAGGAGGAGACGCGACTGACGCTGTTGCATGAGATCGCCCACGCACTCACGCCGGGGCACAACCATGACCGGGTGTGGCGGCGCAAGTGCCTCAGCATCGGCGGGGACGGTCAGCGTGTCAACCCGTTGCCGTCCGGATTCCGGGAGCAGACGGCCCGGTATGAGGGCACATGCCCGGCGTGCGGGGCGAAGTTCTACCGTGACCGATTCACGCGGGGCACGGACCGGATGTACCATGTTCCGCACAAGGGGCAGATGATCGAGTGGTTCGACCGCAAGCTCGGGCAGTACGTCTCAGCCAGCCTTGACACGTTGCGGATGATCGGGTAGGATTGAGATATGATGAACAAGACGGCAACGGATAAGCCGAAGAACCGATACAGCGGGGAGGACCCGCAGGGCTACGTCGTGAAGACCACGGCGGGCCGGGTCGCAACGCTCCTGGATGCGAGCGGACGGCCGCTCCTGGACAAGGAGAAGAAGCAGGTCAAGAACCACTTCACCGAGTACAAGCTCGCTGCGGCTGCGGCGCGCATGCACGGAACCGCGGTCGGCCTCCACGCGCAGGCGGTGCGTGCTTGATGACGGACATCGGACTTTCGATTCCGTGGATCATCGGATTCTGGATCAGTGGCTCGATCCTGGGCGTGGCACTTCTCGCGCTGCTCATCTGGGGAGTCATTGCGACCACCCAGGGGGTAGTCAATAAGAAGATTCGACATCTTCAAGGTGTGGAGATGATGGATTGGATGCGGGAGAACCGGGGCAAGCCGGAGTATTACTTCCGATCCCAGTATCGGGAGAAGGAGTGGATGGACGGCTCCTTCTGGCTGGTGGTGACTTCGATCATCTCAGGGGGCCTCGCGGTGTTCATCATCGTCGTGCAGCTTCTTTGCTGCATCCCGTTCCAGGTCAAGTACCTGGACTGGTTCCACTACTCGGGCACGGTCACGGATGTTCAGACCGTCATCCAGACGGACGGAGACCACGGTGTGACCAATATGTTCACGGTGACGCTCTCGGGCTTCGACCGGCCGGTCACGATGACGGATACCCGTGTCCTCACGATCACCGAGGAACAGCCGGTGAAGCTGCTGTGCGGTGTGTCCTGGGAGGACTTCGGGCATGCGGCGGACAAATGGTCGTGCGATTTGGTTGACTACTGACCGGGAGCATGCTAAGCTGTAAGCACCCACTCAGAGGGCCGGGTTCGAAACTGGAAGCTGAGCGTGAGACCGAGGATGCGTTAATACCAAGGACAGGCTGCACTGGTAATGCAGACGGCATCGTGGCACCAGGCTGAAAATTGGACCACAGCAAGAAGTGAGGCCTCGGCTAGACAGAGACCCCTCGGACTGGTAGGCTCCGGACACCCGCCTACCACAGCAACAGCCCCAGGGTCCGCGTGCGGAGTATTCACCCTGGGGCTGTACTGTTTTGGCCGGACACCCGGTATTTTGGTGCACCACCGATACTTGACACTGTGCGGGTCTGCTGGTAGGCTAGTCACATGATTGCGCATGTCACGGTGACACCGTTTGACGGAACCTGGTTCTTCTGGCTGCTGCTGATGGTCGTCCCCCTTGTTGTGGGGATCATCGTCATGGCTACGGCACGGGATAGGATGGACCGTCAGTTGTTCGGAGGATTGCTGACGTTTCCGGGCGTGATTGTCGTGGGAGCCATCATTCTGGGCCTGGGGCTGACTTCGGCTTCGAATTGGGATCATATGCACCAGGAGGCTGCCCTCGCTGGCGCGGGCTATGCGAATGCGGTGCCGGATGGCAACAATCAGTACATTGCGTTCGATGACCTCAACTACACGCATGTGTTCCAGTTCGTGCCGCTCGGGGGTGACCAGTGGGCGATTTCGGACCTGACGCTGACGCGGTGAGCCTGTCGGAGGAGATTGCCAAGTATTTCCGCGATCTGGCTGCGGTCGAGGGCTCCTTGCTGCATCTGGTTGACCTCGGCCTCGTGGAGCAGGTCGGACCGGATGCGGGTATGGATACGCAGTATTCGCTGACGGATGCGGGACGCGATCTGTTCGATGAGATACTTGCGGACCCGGAGTAGGGCTGCTATACTAATTGCATGAGTGAAATCAATCCCACCACGCACTACAAGGACGCGGCTCGGATCATTCGCGTGAAGGATGCGGAATACGGTCTGGAATACGCGCTCTACTACCAGATTCCGGATGACATGGAATTCGAGGAGGCCTCCCAGATCATTCAGGAGGTCATTGATGCTGCTCGTGAGGACATGCCGGTGCCGGATGCGTACTCGGATCACCAGTTCCTAGAGCTACTGGCTCCGCTTGGATTCTCGTCCCCGAACATCCGAGACCTGGGCAACGAGTGGTGACTTGCGGTTCACCGCTATCACTGCTATACTAGTCTCATGACCAATGACAAGACCTTCGAGGTCGCAGTGACCATCCCGCTGACCATCACGCAGGAGAGCCTGTCCGATATGGTGTTCGGCACTGGGGCGCTCACCTGGGAGTGGTGGCTGTTCGCAGACGAGAAGGCGGACGGAATCATGTTCACGCACTCCCCGGAGTACCCCGAGAACGGAACCTTCAAGACCTTCGTGACCTGGGAGAAGCTGGCCGAGGCCTACGCCTACGCCTTCTCGCACGGCCTCCTGTCCGAATACGTCCGGGTGGACGAGGAACTGTCTGAGCCCGCCGCGATGGACGCGGCCGATGCGGATGTGGTGCTTCAGGTCGCGGTCGGCCTCCTGCATGACTCCGAGGACGAGTCAGCACGGAACTGCCCGGTCGGTCACGAGCACGTCGTGTTCGGGTAAAGAGAAGTCCGAGGGGACCCGGCGTAACCCAGGGCAGGGAAGCTAGCACACACGCACGCGCAAGCCTCGGATAGGAAGGCCCGTCATCCTGAGCAAAGACCCGCTCGGGCTCTGGCGGGCTTTCCGCTTGTCCCGCGGTGCACCAAACATCTGTACTTGCGCGATGAGTCAATTTGTGCTATACTACAGCTATGAGCCGCTACTCGGAGACCCATCACGTTCTGCTGAATCTCACGACTGAGGTTCACTATGAGGATGACATGGGGCTCACCCGTACCAAGTATCTGGTGGTTCGAGTCGGTTCGGCTGAGATTACGGTCTGCCTGACGTGGCTGGCCCGCTATCTGCTCAAGCCGAAGCACTGGAAGTCACTCCGGTATGCGTTCATCCTGCGACACTTCCCGTTCACTCCCGTGGACAGTGAGCAGATGTACTACGACTGGCTTGACAGGAAGCGCGGCAGGAAGTAGTATAGAACTATGACCAATCAGGAACGAGTCGAAGTCACCTGGGACACCCACGTCACGGAGACACACCGGATCATTCTCGAACGACAGGACTACACCGATGAGGAGTGGGCCGTCATCACCGGAGGTGGCACCGAGAATCGCGAAGAGTTCTTCGAGCCGCTGCTCTCGGACTGGGAGGGTGATGAAACGCTCGGTTCTGTGGCGGTCACAGAGCGCGAGGCCACCTACGTCGTACCTGTGGAGGACTGAGAGACATGATGGAGCTACGAGACCAGTTGCTTGAACAACTGCAAGAGTGGCAGGCTGAGGGCATCGAGTCGGGAGACCTGGTGCCGGTCGTCTTCGCCTGGTCCGAGAAGTACGGCCAGTGCTACGACTGTGGACTCCCTGCGGCGTATTGCATCGGGGATGACTACGAGGACGAGGCCCATCTGCGGTGCTCGATCTGCGCGGCAGAGCTTGCGGCAGGTGGCGACATGATCGCCAGACTTGACTTCCTGCACGGCGACGTGTAGTATAGAGATATGACCACGAAGCACGCGAAGGCCACCCTGGCTCAGGGTCGCACCGTCATCGCCAAGTTCCGCAAGGTGGCCGAGGCTCGCCCCGGCTTCACCCTCGTCCACGAGCGTCAGCGCAAGACCAAGGATCGCCCCGAGGTCAACGTCTACTCGCTCCTCGACCCGCGCAACCTCATCCTCGCCACGATCAACACCACCAGCGGCGAGGCCACCTGGCGCGCCGACATCCGGGAGGCGCTCCATGCCTGAGCCGACCAAGACCATTTCGGAGATCGTGGAGTTCACGGTGAGTGAGTTCGGCTGCCTCCCGGAGACCGAGGACGAGCTTCGGGGCATGCTGGAGCATGCCGTCCGCAACGCGCGGTCCGGTCAGGTGGTCCAGACCAGCTTCCCCGCCTCACAGGAGGCTGTGGACTTCGTGCTCGCCCAGCCAGTCGGTGAGGAGGGACGATCCGAGTGGTGCTGGATCACCACGGCGCGCGGTGACACGATTCTCGGTGTCTACCCGACAGGGGACGAGGGCTACTTCGGTTCCGAGGTCGTGCGTGAGCAGGACTGGGACAAGGCACGAGCCGAGGGCAAGATCGGCTATGACGTGGCCGACACCTTCACCGGCTGGCTCGACTGATGACCACGCTTCCCGGCATGCGTCCCACCTGGCAGGGCTGGCACTGGGTCGATCCGGAGTCGGGTTCCACGGCTGAGCAACTGGATGCGGATGGCCCCGAGTCATCCACGTTCTACTCGCACCAGTACGACGAGCAGGGCAAGGAGGACGTGCAGCGTGTGGCCGAGGATTACATCCTCGCGCACACCGAGAAGGGCTCCTATGTCCAGAAGTTCGCGCTGTACCTGCTCGCGGATGGTACCCCGGAGACTGACTACTATCATCGAGGCGGGGATGAGCGATGGTATATCTGCGCCGCTGAATACATCGAGAAAGCCAAAGGACTTGCGGCCGACGCCGGATTGGAGTAGTATATAACCATGACCAACATCATGAGTCTCGCAGAGACACTGGAATCCCTGGAGGACGCCGAACTGATCCGGCAGCCGGTCCTGGGCGAGTGGGAACTGACAGCCGGTCCCGAGGATGGGGACACGGAACTACTCAAGCCGCAATTCGGCATCACGCTCGCGGACGAGAATGCGGACCTGTCCTGGGGTGGGCTCACCGACTACCAGGTGACCGCCATCGTGCAGGTGGTCACGTCGCTGATCGGCCGCGATCCGGACACGATTCACTGACCACCCTCGGTACGGGCGAGGGGACCAGTCGGGTGCCGATGTGAGGCACGATACAAGCCGACTCTTTGGATGAACCCCGGAACCAGGAACGGCCGGGACTCCGGTGGAACACCGAAAGGTGCGGAGTCCCGGCCTGAACTGTTTACTCGGTGCACCAAACAAACGGACTGAATGCCGAACGAACTTGACGCTCTAGCGTATGGATGCTATACTGGATGCAGAAGGTCACGGGGGCCGGAAGGCCAGACTCCCTCCGAGTCACCGGCCCCTGTGGAAAGGCTTAGCATGACGATCTGGGCATCCCCTGAGGCTCTCGCGGGGCGCGTGCGTGTGCTTGCGGACAGCTACCCGGAAGGCTTCACTTACAGGCAGCACTATGATGAGATGGTGGGCACTGAGGAGAACGAGGCTCCCGTTACGGGCTATGCGGTCGGGGGCATCATACCGGCGTTCGACGGCATCCCCACCCACCTGGAGGATTGGTGCGAGGGTGTCCTCACCCTGTCCAACTTCCTCAGTGAGGAAATCTACATCGGTGGCTGGAAGGAAGGCGCGGCCCTGGTCCTGGATGCGGTCGTCATCGTGACGGACCCCCGTGTGGCGCTGCGGCTCGCTCGGACCTGGAATCAGGAGGCTGTGGGCCGGATCGAGGGCGGTGAGTACTTGTACACGGTCAAGGTCTAGTGTAGAGTAGGCTCATGACCAACTGCCTGAACTATGCACACTTCCTCAAGGGTGAATGCGATTGTGATGTTATCGCTCAGCTTGAGGCAGACGCCGGTACGGCGACCACTGACCTGGTGACCGAAACCGAAGCGGACTTCGCATTCTGGTCCGCCGTGGCCGGGCTACCAGGAAATCCGCTCAACTAGACCGAACAAGCCGCTCACGAGAAATGGGCGGCTTGTTCTTTTTCCCACGGTACACCAAAGAATCGTACCGAGCCAGTTGCGATTAGTGCCCAACCTGCTATACTAGAGACATGAAGGTCACGGAATACGGGCAGAAGCTCGCCAACGACACCCAGGACGCTGCCGCGCTCGCGGCGCGTGTAGGTGAGGCCACCGGAGCCACGGCGCATATGCTCGCCTGTGAGACAGACACCGGCCTGGTTGTGAAGCTCACCGGCCAGGACTTCCGGGGACGCCGTATCTCCCGGCACGCGCGCTCCGTGGCTGCGGCCTGGTTCACCATGAAGGCGGTTGCCGGGCTGAACAATGCCTGGCATATCCTCCCGGATGGCACGCGCCGTCTGCTCATCGTCCGCTGATACGACTTGACAATCTGGACTGAGCAGGGTAGACTAGAGACATGACCTACACGGCATACCGAAACACCGAGAGCGGTGAGCAGATCACCAAGTCCGAGTTGGAGCGCCGCTTCGATGAGTTCCTGGACGACACCAACGACCAGGTGACCATCGCGGGCATGGACTTCACGCCGTCCGCACTGCTCAAGGCCACGGACCCCATCGCCTACCGGGAGACGCTGCTCGGCTACAGCAACGACGAGTGGGAAGAGACGCGCTTCGAGGACTTCGACGTGTTCTGCGAGGCGGTCGGCCTGTGAACATCAAGAAGCGACTGCCGGTCGGTACGGCCGTTCTCGTGGCCGCTGAGGAGGCTGGCGAGGTTTTCACGGTCATCGGGCACAATCTGTTCGATCAGACTGTCAAGATCGAGCCGATCAGTGGCACGGGTGAGGTTCTCCGTATCGCGGCGGCAGACGTGCGAGTTGCGCCATGACTGCGGTCACGCTCGCACCCTACAGCGGGGAAGCGTTCTGGTGGGTCCTGGTCGCGCTCATCGTGCCGATCATCGCCCTGGTTCTGTATGCCATTCCGCCGTTTCGGTCCTGGCTCGAATATAAGTTCATGGACCCGGTACCGTTGGCTGTTGCGATAACCGCGATCCTTACGGCGATCATCACTATGTGTGCCATCGCCGGGGCTCTCACTATCTCGACTCAGTGGGATCAGACACAGCGGGTGCAAGCCATGCAGGATGCGGGGTATTCCTTCATCACAGGAGGGGACACTGACCATAATGAGTTTCATGCCAACAAGGGGCCGGGAGTCTACGAAATCAAGTTCGTACAGACACTCGACCTGGTGCCAAATCAATGGGCTATGGAGGTGTGGAGTGCCGACAACTGAGCCGGAAACGGACCCGGAACCCTGGGCGATTCTGGATGAGGATGGCAGCATCATTGGCCGGACCGCGACCGAGGAGGACGCGGAGGGCTCACTGGCACTCGTGCCGTGGGCGACGGTAGCACACCGGCCACGTCAGAAGGTGACTGTCTGGATTGAGCTTGACTCGCCAGACTTCATCGACTAGAATTGAATGGACCGCTGCGGGTTAGCTATCCGTAGTGCTGGCGGGATTGGTTCGTATCCGCGGTCAGCGGCTCCTTTCCCCAGGTGGGGCATCCGGTATTTGGTCATACGGGTGCCCCACCACTTGTGCCACCACGGTGCACCAAAGCACCGCATGTTTAGGATGATGTGCTATACTGGCGGCATGGGAATCATTATTGGTATCGCCGTTTGTGCGTTCGTCATATGGCTGCTGGTCAAGGTGTTCGGCTCACTTACGGGCTGGGCTATTGCGATCCTGGCCTTCCTGGTCCTCAGCATCGGCTGGATCATCGCCCGTTTCGGTGGTAAGGAACGCGCGGCTCGGTATTCGGCTGCCACCTTCCAGCCTATCTTCGCCTGGGCGGATCGTCGTAACGCGACCAAGGCCTGACTTGCAACTATCCCTTCGATAGGGTAGGATATAGGTATGGGATATGCAACTGCTGCTGGATACGCTGAGGCTGTCAATGAGGGTGCGGTGAGCCTGGAATCCGCCGTTTCGGCACACCTTCGCTCGAACTGCTTTCCGCCCGTTCACCCGGACTTTCACCCGTTCGCGGTCGAGGCTATCGAGGCCATGAATGCAGGCGAGGAGGGCCGCGAGTTGTTCCTCCCGAATGGCAAGGTCGTACTCGCGTGCGATGCCATCGAGCAACTGCACCTGGAAGCCTTCCTTGACATGGGCGAAATGGACTGGTAAGGTTAGAGCATGAACCCCGTCAAGACGTACAGCAAGTACGAGGACCGCATCGTCACCCTCTACCCTGAGGACGTGTCGGGTCGCGTGCACGGTGACTGGCCCGCCGATGGCGTCGAGGTCAGTCTCGGTCGCCGTGAGAAGGCCAAGATTCCGCAGATCAAGGACTTGCGGAACCTCATCCCCGGCCTCACCCTCGCGCAAGCCAAGGTCATCGCGGACTACTACGCGGGGCAGGACGTGGTTCCGTTCGAGGACATCATCACGCGGATCGAGTCTACGGAGGACGCCGCGCTCCGGGAGCTTCGGGAGAAGCTCGTCGGCTGACTTGACAGCTAGTCGAATACCCTGTAAGCTTAAATTGTAAGCCAAACGGACAAGGGAAAGGACCCGAAATGGCAAGCAACAAGACGACTGTCCGGATCGCGGAGGACGGTAGCATTACCTACACACCCGGTGAGGTCAAGTACCCCGCGATCCGGGAGGAGAAGTGGATCGGCGGACTCATCGCGAGCGCGGAACTGCTCGGCGGCATCCAGGGCTACGTCGATGACGAGGGCATCGTCAAGGGACGCCCCCGGAATCTGGTCGCGTCCAGCCTCAGCAAGTACAGCCAGACGTTCTTCGGCCCCTGGGTCGGGAGCCTCACGCCTCTCCAGTTGGAGAAGTTCAAGAAGATGGTCAATCCCGCGTAGAAAGGCGCGGACAGCGATCGGCTCAGGAGCAATCCTGGGCCGTTTCGCTTTCCCGACTGGTACACCAAACATCGTGCTGCACCATGACACAAGGGTTGTCATAGGACAAGGGAAGTGTGGACTTGACATGAGCGGGAAGGCTTATATAATAGAAGCATGGCAAACAGCGTTAAGCAGCAGAAGCCCTCCCCGTTCGTCGGCGCGCGTGAGTTCGCGCAGATCGCAGGACTTGATATCCTGGGATACGCTCAGCATGGCATGAGCAAGGTCTACAATCTCGCTCGACAGGAGAAGATCACCGAGAGTCGGCTGCCGCACCCGGCACTCACCACGGGTCGGTCCTCTCTCGTCTATCTTCGCAGTGAGGCCGAGGCCTACGCCGAGCAGAATCGGGACCTTGTGCTCGCGATTCTCTACCGGAAGAAGGTTGGCACTGCCGCATGGATCAAGTACCACCAGGACGTTCAGCAGACCACCGAGGCCCGCATTCAGCAATTCACGCCGGTTCTCGAATCCTGACTTGACAACTCGTCGCTAGGTACTGTAAGCTTTAGGTATCGCAGGACGAGAGCCAAGGACACAGGGTCAAGGCCGAGAGACTGTGAAGGCGAAAGCCGGAAAGGATATCATGTCCACCATCACCACGAGCAAGGTCGTCACCGTCGAGTCGGACACGGCCAAGATCGGGAAGCGCGGCGTCGCGATCCTGGCGCGTCAGCGCGAGATTGCGGCCATCGAGAAGGCCGCGCGTGACGTGGCCGACGAGAAGAAGGCCCTCCAGGCCGAACTGGCCGAAATCGCGGCCGGTGCCAAGCACCTGACCTACCAGGGCGTGACGGTCGCCACGCGGATCGACTCCAAGAGCACCGCCATCGACCGCAAGCTGCTGGCCGAGGCATTCCCCGAGGCCTACCAGGCGACCTACTCGGAGACGCCGTACAGCTACTATCGACAGGCTTAGAAAGGAGCCGAGCGAGCCGGGGCCGAAAGGTCCCGGCTTTCGCTTTGCGCCCGGTGCACCAAAACTCCGGGACGAGTTGCATCCCGGAGAGAAAGTCTGCTATACTTGAGACATGAGCAAGAGCGAGAAGTTCCAGCCGGTTCGGAATGAGGCCCTATACCGGGCCATGTCCGAGCTTCGGCGGTCCAGTGCGGCGAGCCCGCACCAGGATCGGCGCACCCGCCGAGCGCGTACGCGACAGGATGCTCGCCGTGCGGCCGTCCGCGACTCAGATGCTGCCTAAGCATCGAACAACGTGAACCATGCTAGAATGGTTCTATGACGTGTGAGCTATGTTCCAAGCCTGTAGAGGCGCGCGGACTTTGCGTAGCTCACTACAATCAGGCACTACGCGGGAAGATTCCCATGCCGCCGAAACGTCGTAAGACTGCCACAGTCTGCACAGTTTGCGGGGATCGCGAATATGCTAAAGGGTTCTGTCATAGACACTATATGCAGGACTATGCGCGACTGAATGCCAATACGATTAGGGACAGGCAATCTCAATATCGACAGGACAATCGAGCCGAGATTCTGCGATCCAAGCTGAACTATCGCCAATCGAACAAAGAGGCATTGGCTGAATCAGGTAGACTGAGACGTGCTCGCATGTATGGTGCGGGTCATGAGGTATTCTCGGAATCCGACATGCTTGATCGTTGGGGTACAGATTGCTACTTGTGCGGTGAACCTATAGACATCGGTGCACCAAAAAGGTCTCCATTCCCCGGATGGGAATTGTCTCTATGGCGTGACCATGTGATATCTCTAGCCGATGGCGGAAGTGACTCACTAGATAACGTCCGTCCTAGTCATGCCCTATGTAATTTGCGTAAAGGTAGAAGGCCTGCTATACTCGTTCCATGACCAAGCACGCCGAGCCGTCCGTTCGGAATCTGACTCGCATTCTCCGAGTCTCCACGCCGGATGAGATTCAGAAGGGTCTCGACTGGTACGCTGACGCGCACAACATCGCCAGTGGTCTGGCAGTCAAGTACGATTGCACAGTTTCGGCCGTCTCCGGTATCATCGCGGCGCTCAGTCCCTTGCAGGGATGGGGAGAGAACATCTCGATGGCCGCGCGATTCCTAGAGCATGGTGGTCTCCGGAGCGGTTATCTCCGCCGAGGCCTGGTCGCCGCCGATTCCATCTACAGGCTGGCCGATCCGCTCGCGGTCCTGACTGGCCCTAAGGTCCGAGCGTTCTATCTCTCGATCTTGCACGCGGGTGAGACTGACGCCGTGTGCATCGACAGGCATATGTGGTCCGCCGCGGTGAACACTCGCTATTCGGAAGGTACCATGCCGCGTGTCACTGAGCGGCGCTCGCGACTGGCACAGGACGCCGTGCGTAAGGCTGCGCGTATCTGGTCCCGAGAGACGGACATTCAGTTGTTTCCGGCTCAGGCTCAGGCCATCATCTGGACGAACTGGCGACGCCGATTCTGGTCGGAAGGTGCGTTCGATGGGTACGTCCTGCCGGGCGAGGATGGCTGGACGGAGGCATTCTGACATGAACACACGGGATCAGTGGCGAGTAGGGAGCAAGCTATTCGCCTACTACAGCCAGGCACGTCGCTATGCGGACAAGCTGGGCGTCAAGCCTCAGCTAGTCCCCGCTGCCAGCATCCGGCCCCTAACAGGACTTGTGAACATCTAGGCCTAGTGCTATACTTGACGTATTGGCAGGAAAGGAGCCAGGATGGATGAGTACGAGGACTACCAGGACGAGGGTTTCTACCAGGAGCCCGATGACCGACCCCGGCAGAGCCGGACCGGACTGGACCCGGATCACGAGTGGATGCTGGACCTGGACCCGGACAGCGACTACTTCGACTACGAGGACTAAGCGAGAGGGTCGGGACCACGAGTCCCGGCCCTTTCGTCTGTGCTCAGCGTTCCTTTGGTGCACCGGCCGGTTGCGCTCGCGGGCGATAGTTGCTATAATGGTTGCATGAGCCAGACCAGGACGGAAATCTCCGAGCGGATCGAGCGCGTGAATGCTGCGCTCCAGCAGCACGAGGTTACCTGGGACTACTCCGAGGACAAGGTGCATGGCAAGGCGACCTGTGCCTGCGGGAGGCCGCTCAAGAGCAACGCGGGGATCACCCGGCACTGGCGCGCGGTCGGTCGCCGCGTGGCTTGACTATCAAGACCTAGACTGGTAAGGTAGGACTATGACCTACGCACAAGACCTTTCGATCCCGTGCTTCGTGCTCGCGGCCATCGGCTTCGCCTGGATGGGTGTGGACTGGCTGCGAACGCGCCGAGCGCGTGCCGCGCGTCAGCGGAGCATGGCCGCACATCCGGCCGGTCGCGGACGTTGACAGTCTAGGGACTGTCTGCTATACTGATAACGTAGCAAGCAACCACTGAGGAAAGGATGCTACGATGACCAAGTTCAACAAGGACGACCTGGACTGGCCGTACCTGATCGAGGCCGGGGCCGTGACCCTGGACGAGGCGATCCGGGGCGGATACGTCCCGCTGTTCCCCGTCAACGAGGAGCCCCTGGTGACTCTCTCGGTCCCGTCCGACGAGGCTATGTCCCCGGTCGAGGCCGTGGAGGACTTCATCGCTCACCTGGAGGGCGGGAATGCTCACGGGTATGTCTACACTGTGGACTACGGATCGCGCGCGTTCGAGGTGGACATGGCGTCCGGTCCGCTCACTCGTGAGGTCACGCCGGAGCGCGTGGAGGATCGGATCAACGTCATCGTGGAGTTGGCCGCGAACGAGGTCGATGTCGAGCAGATCGACACGTCGGACGAGGACGGATTCCGCGGCTGGCTCATGGACTACAGTGCGGTCGTCATCCGCGACTATCTCCTGCGGGACACGCTGGCTTGACAGTCAGCTAGATCCGTAGTAGTATATAAACACAAGGTCGGAACAAGGAAAGGACCCTAGAGAAATGGCATTCACCATCCACGCTGAGAATGTCCAGCCGGGCATGCTGATCGACTTCGGCGGTGCGCTCGCACAGACGCCCCGAGGCGACTTCATCCACGTCGATTCCGGCGAGGTTCTCCGGATCGACTTCGGTAAGCACCTGATCGTAGAGCCCGTGGGAGCCTCCCTCATGGAGGTTTCGGTGGACATCGAGCCGGACAAGGTGTTCAGCATCCTAGGCTGATAGGCCTTGCGCGGACCCTCCTGACTTGCAGTCGGGAGGGTTTCGTGCTATCCTGAGAGGATGCTAGAGCTAGTCCTGGGAATCATCGGCGCGGCCATTGTGGTCGCGCTCATCGTCGTACTGGTCATCGTCCGAATACGGACCCGGCCGCGTACCCTGCTCGGTGTGGCCGAGCCTGCCGCCGTCCCCGTGGCCGGTGCACCAAAGAATCGTAATCGGAGCGTATCGGACCTGGACAAGGTGTGGAAAGGTCAAGGCCTGGAATGAGGCGCTGGCTGTCTGAGATTGTCTGGCTGGCCCTGGGAGCCGCCGTACTGGTTCTCGCGGCTGTAGCGGTCGCTGTACTGGCTATATGGACCCCTGTACTGGTGCCGCTGGCTGTCGTACTGGCCCTAGCAGCTATTGCGGTCGCCATACTCAACAGAGGTTGAGTTGAGTTGAGTTGAGATGACTTGCATCCTGTCCCGGAGTGTGTTACACTATATTCATCGCCTCCGGAAGGCGGGGAGGCAGTAGCGGCCACCGTAACTGTCGTACACAATGAGTGGATAAGCAGCCAAGCTGAGCGGCGTATGGCAAAATGGCTCAGCACATAAACTTCATAGGATGGTCAAAGCCAAGCGGTAAAGGCGAATTGGCAGGTCCGTAGGGCCGAAGGTTCTTAGAATCTGAGCAGGTATCATGTCGCTACCATCCCATAGACTTTCCTCCGGCTGGGTCCGGAGCAGGGATGATAACCCTGGCCGGGAGCCTAGGCTGGCCCATCACCACGCCCTAGACTCTCGGTTGGAGTACACTTGACATGTACGGATCGGACTGGTAGACTCTGAACATGGCACAGACGACATACGCGGACCCTGAGGACTACGAGCGCGCAGTCATTCAGGAGATGGAATCCGCCTGGCAGTCTGACCATGTAGCCAAGCTGGGCGAGGAATACCAAGCCTGGGCCGCTGAGCAGCGTGCAGCAAGCGCGGATGACTCCCTGTCCGGATACAATACCTACTGGCTCGCCATGAACGACTGGGCAGGATTTGACACTCTCCCCGAACAGGAGTAGAATCTAGACATGGATGAGGACGAGCGAGACTGGGAGCCGGACGAGCCGAGCGATCTGGGGTTCGACCCCTACGCGGGTGACTACGTGGACACGTTCTACGAGGACATGGACCCCGGCGAGTGGATTGGACTCGATGACGAGTACGATCCGTTCGAGGACTGACACGTCCTGCTCCCGCGTATGGTACACTGGTACGCATGAGTGAAGACGTATCAGAAACTGAGCCGGAAGTCAACCCGGTGTCCACTGAGGACGCACAGGATTTTGGTGTACCCGCCGAGCCGGGCGTGGAGCCCGAGGCTGAGACTCCCAAGCGCAAGCCACGCAAGCCGAGTGCACCCGCAGCAGCTAACGCGGTCGTCAGTGGTGCCGAGCGTGACACAGTAACCCTGTCCCGACTGGTCCCAGTCGTGCAGGCCAAGACGCGCAAGTCACTGAGCGTGCATCACTTGCAGCGCAGACTGGCCGAGCTAGGCTACTCCGACGCCCACGCCGACCGAGATGGCGCGTGGGGATCGTTGACAGACAGTGCCGTTCGAGCCTGGCAGAAGGACTCCGGCTACGAAGCCGATGGAACACTGACGTTCGATCAGGCCGAAGCATTGTTCGAGGGTGACCCTAACGTGGAAGTCTCCCCGCTCTAACTGCAAGTTGACAACCAACTTACGTACTGGTAGGATATTTACGGATGCCTATTGCGTAGTTGACGTTTGTATGTTATCGTTATATGGTGCTGGGCGGCATGTAATGAAAGCTACAACTCCGAATGACAACCGAATTGGAACACCGTAAGACAAACCATACCCTCCCCAGTTGGGTATCACAGATACTAGCGCAACAGGAGCGCGAGGAGCGGGACACATACATTGCGCGACTACGCGCGGGAGGCTGGACCCTGCAAAGCATTGCGGATGCGTCCGGGCTCACCCGCGAGCGCGTCCGGCAGATCGTCGCCACAGCCGGAGATGCAAATCTCATCCCGGCCGCTCCCGAGGATGCCAGCGTACCAGAGTTGCCCGTGAAGGCACAACGCGAGCCCCGCACATTCATCGAGCCGGACCCGGACAAACTAGCACGATTGAAGGCACTACAGCCCTACGCACAGCAAGTACGCGCCAACAGCCCGACCTACCGAGCCGAGGCCGAGGAATACACGCGGCTAGTGGCCGACGTGCACCAAAACGATGGCGTCCCCCTCTATCGACTCGCCCTCCGACTCGGTGTCTCGCATGGTGCGCTCCGGTTCCGCCTTGCACGATACGGATACAAGCTCCCGGTATCTGGCGCGAGCAAAGTCTATACGCCGGTCAAGTCGGACAATCGAGTTGGAGTGTGAGTGTGATAGGCTGGAAGCATGGACAGTGAACGTCTGCGAGTGAGCACGACAGTGCGAGATGACTCCGGCGATTGGATCGCGACCGCCGAGACAGGCGGCGGTCAGTCGGCTACCGTATGGTTGGAGCCCGCTGACGGATCGGCACCCCCGGCAGTCGTGGACACGCTGGACGTGAGCCGCGCTCGCGGACATGGCAGCGTCACGCCCGGTATCGTCCGGTCCCGCCTATCCGCCTGGCTAGCCTCCGGTGACACGCCGATGGTCACCTACATGACTGGCACGGTCTATCGGGTAGCCTAGCAGCATGGGAAATGTGCTGGACCTGGAAACCTGGAAGCGGGAGCGTCACGCGGCAGCCGCCGTACCCGAGCGCGAGCGACCGGACAGGCATACGGCGATACTCACGCGGGAGGGACGCGACCGCGTGCATACGCTGACACTACCCGATGGCACGACTCGCGAGCTATGGATCGCGCGGGATGGCAGCGCTCGCGTACTCGTCACGGGTGCCGGGCATGCCGTGAGCGCTCGCCACATTGACGCGGGAGACATGGCCCTGATACTGGACTACCTACGGGACATGTGATACACTTAAGTGTCTGATATCGCAGTACAGTCCCCAGTTGGTGAACATTCCCGGCTGGGGATTGTCAATTCTGGGAGAATCCTGATAGACTTGCGCATGCGGTGCCGAGCGTGTAGTGTAGTTCTCAGATAGATACCCCGGCTTGAAAGGAGCCCGACATGTCCGAGACTTCTACCCTCATGGGAGATTTCATCGTCGGTACCGGCGTCATTGTCGGCCTTGTGGACTCGCCGCTCATGTATGCAACGATCATTGGCCGTTGTGGTGACAGCGACTACTATGCGGACGTGCAGACAACCCACGGTCGGCCGTGCCGCGAGATTGTCAACGCTCGCGAGATTGTCGGCACGGGCATCATGCTCACCCCGGCAGACGTGCGGGTCATTACCCCGTTCGACAACGACTGGCAGGCGATGCCGGTCTAGTCGGTAGGGATCGCAGAGACTAGCCTGGCCATGCGGCCGGGCTAGTTTCATGCGGTGACTTGCATGATGCGGATGCGGTGGTTATACTAGAAGTACACTGCAAGGGATGCGGTGGGATCGGAGACATGAAATGCGTGAGTGGCTGGCCAAAGAGTGGTTTCGCGGGGGCATGAGCAACGCGACCGCCATGATAATCCTGATCGGCGGCGGACTGGCCGTGATCGTAGCCACGACAGTAGGAGTCGTGCTCGCCCACTAGCAGCTAGGAGCAAAACCCCGTCAGTCGAGAGATTGGCGGGGTTTTGTCATGCCTGGGAGAGTGTGCTCAGGGGGGGGGGGGAATCAGGGGGGGTCTATGGGGGAGTTGGGGGGGGGTCTGGGGGGCATGACGGGGGGGGCTTTGGGGGGGATCA
>Ga0164242_10000084_pt1 | contig 109319 bp, 122 predicted proteins | sample OricomgcompostMG_FD_108783 | JGI IMG/M metagenome (GOLD analysis project Ga0164242, IMG submission 108783) | Miracle-Growth compost microbial communities from Emeryville, California, USA - Original compost - Miracle growth compost (MG) ...
ACAGGTCAACGAACACCGCGCTTACGCAGAACGCCAGCGGCTGCCCAGTGACTGGGATATCGTCTGCGGACAGCGTCCCATCGCCGTGCATGCCCTGGAACATCCCGTGGCCACCGATGCCGGCGTCTACAAATTCCGGGAGGCGCTGCGCCAGGCGGTGCGCAAACCGGAGGCCTTCACTGCCGCGCACCAGGCCTGCGCGCAAGCCGGCGAGATCGAGGAAACCTTTGCCCATAATACGGTCCTCAGCTTGGCTGCAATGCCAGATCCAGGAGAGGACAGGGCACGGATCAAGGCGGTCGGCCTGGCCATTCTTCGCCTGGGTGAGCAAGCGGATGCCCTGCGCGGCGCGGCGCGACACCGATTCCTGCACGATGGCCTGAAGGCCCTGGAGACCGGTTTCGATGATTGACATCGAACATTCCCAGGCACAAGCCGCACCGCCGACGCAGGCCACTGCCTTTGTCCCCGACGTGCTTCTCATCGATGCCAACAGCATCGGCTACGCGGCCATGTATCAGCCGAACCTGGCCAAGCTCGCGCACAACGGGCAGAGCACGTCCGCCTTGCACGGGCTGCCCGCATCGATTTTCAAAATCCTGCGCACCTTTCCCAAGGCCACGCCGCTCATCCTGTGGGACGGCCGGGCCCAGTGGCGCTATGACCTGTATCCGGACTACAAGTCCAACCGCGGCGATACCCCGGAGAAAATCGCCATCAAACAGGCCTATCGTATCCAGGTTCCTTACCTGCGCCAGCTTTTCTTCGCGCTCGGGTTGCCGCAGATGCTCGAGCGCACGGCCGAAGCCGACGACCTGGCGGGCATACTCGCGAGATGGCTGTCGCAAACCGCCGGATTGCGCGTCATGATGGTCTCGACCGACAGCGACTGGGTCCAGGCCGTGGATGATGACGTCCATTTGTACAATCCTCGCACGGAGCAGGAGATTGATTTGGACTGGCTGGCCAGCGAATCCTTCAAGGATGGGCCTTTCGATGATCCGGAGCAGTATCTCGCGGCCAAGTGCATGGCGGGCGATACGTCTGATGCGATCGAGGGTGTGGCGGGCATCGGACTCAAGACCGGCGCCAAGTTCCTCAAGGTCTATGGCAGTTTCGAGGCCCTGTGGGAGCGTGCGGATGACGGTGAGGCCTTGAAAGGGGTGAAGCTTCAATCCGTGGCCACGCCCGAGGCAAGGGCGCTTTATGCGCGCAACCGCGCCCTCATGGACTGGGCGCTGGCGCCCATGCCGCCCGGGCTCGAGTACACCATGCAGCGACCGGACCTCGCCGAGGCGCTCGACCTGGCGGCGCAGTTCAGTCTCAAGCATGTTGCTCGCCAGATCGAGGCGTTTCACCCGCGCCAGGATGCCTGGCGGGAACATTTGTCTTGTCTGGACAGCTGGCAGCCGGGGGAATTCGACGAGGACGAAGAGGTTAGGGTTGGTAGGAATGCGATGGACGAACGCTTCGAAGCCGTTCGGTAGGCTCATTTTCCGACAAGAAGGGAAAATTGGATTCGCATGTCATTGCATCCCTGCTATTCTGAGAGGAAGCGTGCGGTTTACCCCGCACGTTGATTCAGTGCCAATAAGGACTTTCCATGGACACTAGTCCCACCTCCGCTCAGGACCTAACTGGCAAGAAGACGGACCACTATGACCAGTGGTTTCGCGCGAAGATAAAAGCCAGTCATGACGATCCACGACCCAGTATCCCGCACGATCGAGCCATGTCAAGAATTCGAAAAAAGCTGAATGAAAAACTGAGAGTTCGCTGAGTCCACTCGCATTTGAACAATGAAGAAAGGCGGCCGGATTGAGACAGATATCGTTTCTTGTTTTCGATATGGCGGAATTGTCTTTTCTGCTATTATGGCCGCAATCCATCACAGATTGGAATCGCCATGCCAAACCTCTTCGAACTCACTCCCCAGACCCTCAATGCTCACATCCCCGATCAATCCAATGATGTGATTGTGCTGCGCCAAGGCATGGCAACGGAATCGAAAGCTCGTGTGAGCGCTTTTACCGACGAGAGCTGGGTGGGGGCGATCGACGGGGGTGCCGTGGGGCAACTATCGGATATGGCGGCTGAGGCACTTGTCCAGGCTATGTCAAAAAGTGCCTGGCGCAGCCCGGAACAGACCTGGGTGGTGCTCTGTCAGGATATCAGCAACTTCTTGGATCAACTCGCCCTGGCAGGCAGCGAAGCAAAGAAGCTGACTGTCGACCAGCTTCAGGCTTGCCTTCCAAAGACGTATTTCATTCAGTCCGCATTGACGAGGGAAGACGTGATTCGCGCCACGCGAGCACTACAACAAACGCGAAACCTCTCCGGACAGGTGCGTCGTGGTGTGCGCCTGGAGCCGACTGAGCCAGTCGATTCCGATGAAATCAATGCGCTTCTAGCAGAGAAGCCCGATCTTGTCATCGTCGCCGGCGGCGCGGTGCCACTTCACCCGGACTGGGTTGAAATCATTGAGAGTCAGTGCCGCGAGCATGGCGTTCCGTTTCAGTTCCATGGTTGGGGAGAGTGGGTCAGCCCAGCGGCCAGGGCTTTTGGGCACACGCCATCCACAGACGGGCAGCCTCACCCGGTTTGGGTGCTCGACTCTTATGGACGGGTCGTGCCACCGAATGCACAGGAGCAACTGGCCGATCAGGCTTTGACATTTGAGTGCGTTGGCAAGCTGTCCAGTGGGCGAGATCTGCGAGGCAGTACCGATGCCTTCGATTGGCCACCACGGTGGCATCATCGCGTGGCCCTGAGCTACACGCCCCCGGTCGACGAGGCAGCGCCGGTCGATCCTGCTCATGTGTCCAATGAATGGGCGGATCTCGCCACCAATGGCATCCAGTGGTTGCGCAATATCCGCGACGGCATCTCCACGCCTGAAATGGCGCTGGAGGACATGGAATGCAATCTGCGCCGCATCCGGGCCATGACCGAGCCGCAATCGCATCGTGGCATCGCGCGCGAACAGCCATAACCATTGCGTCGGTTAGAATTGATCTCTCTTGAGCGGGGGATCGAAATGAGAAATATGTCCAATGCCGCAAGCCGTGAAAGCCTACAGCGAAGACAAACTCACCTGGGCGGATCTTCGCGATGATTGGGATATGGATTATGGAACGGTTTTGCTGGAACTGCGTAAGCAGGGTTTGACGCCGCCCTGGAAAGTGCCAAAACGCCCTCCTGAGCAACAGGCGATACTCAATAAGATTTTTAACGAGGCTGGATATAAATCAGTCAGGCCTGGAGAGAAACCGTAAAACATTTTCAGATTACCTCTATGGACGAAGCGTACTAAGCCGAGTCAGCTTGGCATGACAATTCGCCGCCAGAGTATCTGCCTCGTAGGTCTTGAGACCATCGACGATCGCCGCGGTACGCAGGTCGGTGTGGGTGTCGTAGTGCTGAGCGATACGATTGGCGAAGTCTGTAAACGAGAGGTTTTCATTGCGTTGAACGAGAAAGCCGAAGGCCATGACGGCAGCCTGAATATTGTCCAGGCATTCCTGCGACAGCATCTGCCTGTCATAGGCGTAATGGATGATGATTTCTCCCACGGCACTGCGATGAATCTTCGGCGTCGTGTCCTGAGTGTGGAGCAGTTCATGCATGACAGTTCCATAAGTGTGTGCGATCAGGCCCATTCTAGAGAAGCGCCTGCTGGAAACAAAACGAAATTCGACGTGAGTCAATGACTTGACCCGTTGGCCACCCCATACCGATCGAGCATCCCGTTCATTCGGATCTCGAGGTCACGTCGGACAATTCTGAAAAGTCGAGGGGAATAGACGCCTACTTTGTCGCATTGCTCATCGTGCCATGCCGATAGAATGGTTGCGACCATTTCTGCTCCTGGAGCGCCCTCATGAAATGCCTTGGTTCCTTATTTCTGTCATTCGTATTCGCTTCCCCCGCCTGGGCGGCAAGCCCAACGCAACCGGCTCAGGAGATCTTGAGGTGTGAGGCCTTGAACAAGCATTCCAACGAGGTTCTGCACTACGCCGTCCAGATGGATCCGTCCAAACACCAGGTGGTTTTCGCAGACGATAGCCTGACCTTGGGCGAGCGCATTACCGTGCCGGCCACGTATGACCGGCAAACGGTGGCCTTCCACTGGCAAGTCAAGGACCTGCCATTGACCATGAATTATCGGATCAACCTGGCTACGAATGCCTTTCGGGTGTGGCCCGATGGCCGACGCCGGTCCACCGACCGGGGTCATTGCCATCTCGAATCTTCATAATCACTCGCCCCTGAGCCATCCGGCCAGTAGGCGCGGGCCGGGTAACGGGCTTCAAACTACGAAGATGGTCTCGCTCTGTATAACGCCACGCGTGATGAGATCGTCTCGCAGCACGGCAACCAGGTGCCGGTAATTTGCCAGTGAGAATCCTTCTCGCAAATCCACATGGACCAGGTGCGACATCTGCTCGGGCAGCATGTCGCTGGAATCGTCCAGGATCGCCCAGTTTTGCACATCTTCGTGGGCAGCCAGCCAGTCCCGGATCTCATGTCCCCGGCATTCCTGACCGCGGGAACGGCGTGTCACGCCGATAAACGGCACGCCAAGACATTCCCCTAACGCGGTCAGACCACCAGGGGCCCGGTCGATGTCCACCCGCCAAGACGAGGAGAGGACGCACACTGCGCCGGTTTCCTCAATGGCCCGGCGCAAGAGTCCTACCGCCACCTGATCGAAGAGATGCCAATCGCGTGCCGAGTGGGGCCTGCCGCCCAGGGCCAGGCAGGACCGCAAGGAGTTGAGTACGCCATCGATGTCAAGGAAGATGACCTTCATTGGGCTTCGCACATCTGTTCATTGGCCTGGACCATAGTCGCGCGCACCTTGCGCACGCTCTCGGTCCAGTCGATCTTCGTATAGTCGCAGGTGCGCTCATTAGCGCCGGAGCCTACGACATAGCCGTTGACGATGATCGGTACGCCTCCCACGGTCAAGGGCAGGAACAGAGGCAGGTCACCTTTGTTCTCGCGTTTCGCAGTCTTCACACGCTTGCGCTCGAAGCCGTCATGACCGTGGATCGTGGCAAATTCCAAGGTTTGAGGTGGATCCGTGAAGATTGAGCCGTTATCGTAAAGACCCGGCCATTCCGATTGATCGAAGGCCACTTCCTCGCACCACGACTCCCAGCAGCCCGTCCAGAACCATTGCTTGCCGCCGGCCCCGCCCTTGCGGGTCCAGAAAGTATGCTCGTCGGACCAGAAGAGGGATTCGTCTTCGAAACACAACAACTTACGGTTGCCTAGCCAAGTGCGGTGCAAGCGCTCAATCTGCACGGCCTCGCCAAAGGCGCCCATGACCCAATCGCCGGAGCTAATCGTGCTGATTTCGCGCCAGGTCCCATCGGCCATGAGTACCATCGAACCTTGTGTGAAACACGATTGCGCGTAGGTTGTGCAGTGATTGACCAACTGAACGTTGTGCCAACCCGTGTCGTTCCTGATGCTGCCATCGGACCAGACTTCGTACGAGCGTTGTTGAATGTAATATTCAGTGCCTGACTGGTCGTATCCCGTGCAGAGATTCGGTCCGTTTTGTTGCAGCGTTTCCGTACGCACGTAGTACACGCAGGCGGCGTTGTACCCGATCACGTACCAGCCTGAATAATTCCGACGGGACCCATCGGACCAGATCTGATAGGAACGCTGCTGGATGGCCGTGCCGCAAGCGCCGGAGTTGCTGGTGTCGTAGCCGTAACTGCCCGTGAAGTAGTAATTGCAGGTGCTCGAGGAACTTTTGTTGACGTAGCCGGTATCTGAGGTTGTGGCGCCGGCGTCGTTGAGTGTCCAGTTGCGCTGCTGGTAATAGGTGATGACGCCCGACTGGTTCGGTGGGCAGGCCGTGCTGGTGACGGTACGGCTAGCCTGGTAGTTCCGATAGCATTCGCCGCTTTCCTTGGTCCAGGCCGTGTATTGCTGATAGGCCGTCTCCATACGGACTTCGGTCCAGGGGCCGCCCGAGTAAGAGACGAGCGGGGCGGCCGGCACGCCGTAGACCTGGGCACAGGTTCGGGTCTGCTGCTGGGTCTGCAGCACGTCCGGGTCGCCCTTGAGCACGATGGCGCCAACTGGAACCCCGGGAGGTAGCGCGGTTTGAGTCTGAGTATTGCTTACGACCTGGGGTCGACTGCTCACGAACGTGGCGGCGCGCGCCTGGCTGGCGGCCAAAAACGCCAGGGCCAGCGCAGTCACAAGGGGCTGCGGGCGTAGATGTCGAGCAGAGAAAATCGGTCTCATGGACAGCCCTGGCATTTTATGGTATTGATCGTATCGATTATAGACTATTAGAAAGCCAATGTCGGCAGGATTTCGATCAGGGTTGCCGTGCGCCCGTCGTGCGTCTGAATGTAGAAGGGGTGGTCCGCCTGGAGTTTGAGCCGGTAGGCAAGATCGTGGGCTTCGGGCGCCTTGGCTTGGGCGTTCGTATAGGTGAAACCGGCGTAAAGGACCTGGGCGTCCTCAATGAAGGGAACGAACCCCACTGAATAATTGCCGTGGACCATGGAGATCGGGTAGCTGCTGCGGGCCGCGGCGTGGAAACTTTTGACGAGCTGGGCTGGCCCATCCGCGGCAATGGCCGCAAGCACGTCTTGGCCATCCAAAGGCAGCGGTGCGGTGATCTGGGTTTTGCCATCGGGCAGTTCGACCTGATAAATCGTCACGTCGAATTTGACTCGCCAATTGGGATGGGCATGGGCTTTCACAATGGCGGTCACGGCTTGGCCATCCCAACCCTCCGCATCCTGAAAGGGCACGGGCGAGGAGAGCACGTAATCGGACGTATCGTAGAAGCCGGGGTCGCGGGTGTATTGCGTCTCGGTCCAGGCGGCCGATGAGGGGGAGGGGGCGCCCAGGCAGACCAGGCCGGTGATAATGAGCGCTGCGATGCGCGGAACCAGGGCGTCTTTCACTTCGCCGTCCCCACATCCAGGGAATTGCCCGTCAGGTTAAGCAGTGCGCTCTGTACGCCGCTTTGGGCCTGCACGCCCTGTTGGTCGGTTGGAACATAGAAGACGTATATCTCGCCGTCGGAGATGATTGCATCCACGCCGGGCATCCTTGTGAACCATGGCATTGTCGAGGGACGTTGTGCCGTGGGAATGGACGCAACGTAGGTACTGGCCAGCCCGTTATAAGACATGAAAGAACCGTAATTGGGTGTCTGTCCGTCAGGGGATTGATATTGCACCAGGTCAATAAGATATGCTTTGTACGCGACCATGTTCGCCGCGATGGCCGAAGCTTGCGAGCTGCTTTGAGTTTGTTCGGTTTCAGAGCTTGTGTTCGCCGCGTAGAACCCGGATAGAATCGAGATCATCACGGCGAGAACGATGGCGAGTGGCATGGAATTTCACATCTTCGATATATTGCGTTTATGGTATCGAAGTGCATTTTATAGCAATGCGTTACCCTTGCCTATCGAAATTGATCTGCTTGCGCGGTGGCAAACGCCCCCCCGACATGCAGCATCACCCACGCCTGGCGATTGTGCAGACCAGCGCGTATATGGTCAGGGCAGACAGCTCGATGACGAGGTGGGATCTGGCTGCCACCGACCAGATGAATGCAGACAGGATCAGCAGTTTTCCCAAGCGGATGGCCGTCTTGGTGGCAGCGTGGAGCAGGGGAGTTGTCCGCAAGCCATAGTGAAAAGTGACGGCGCGCATGTCCACCAGGGCTGCAAGTAGCCCGACAGTAAAAATCAACAGCCCACCGACCTCCAGAGAAAGGAATAGGTACGTGTTCACCGCAATGTCTCCATATGATACCGTTGTATCCATACGTTACCTATTATAGCGCTTTCGCGCTATCGAATCAGAAGCCAGGTGGAGAACGCCGTCATGCCGATGGCTGCTGCCTCAAAGAGGATTTTGACCAGGTCGCCTTGGGACAGAACGGCAGAGACAAAACTCGCCATAATCACATCCAGACTGAGAATCATCAGGGCTTGTCCGGCAATTTTCGTAATTTGGATCATGGCCCTGTCCCAGCGGGAAAAGGGGGGTGTCCCGGGTCTCGGCCAAAATCTGGTTCGCCAAATGCTCATGCACGAACCCCACGAAGAACAAGGCGCAGGAAGCCAGCGTCAGCCAGGGGGAAGTGTCGGCAAGGAATGTTCGGATAGTTTCCACGAGGGCCTTCTATAATATTGACTTCAATACGATGGTATCGATTATAATACAACCATCATCAATTTTATACTCTCCGCCATGCCCCATTCCGCGCTCGATACCTTCTGGCTTCCCTTCACCGATAACCGCCGGTTTCTGTCGCACCCGCGTGTCCTGGCCAGCGCGAAAGGGATGTATTACCAGGACACGGAGGGCCGGTCTATTCTGGATGGGGTCTCGGGCTTATGGTGCGCCCAGGCCGGACACGGCCGGGAGGAGATCGCGCAGGCCATTTGCCGGGCGGCCGGCCACTTCGGGTTTGGCCTGACCATGCGCGTCTCCAATGAATACGGGCCGGCGGCCACCGCGGCGATTGCCGCGCACATGCCGGCCGGGCTGGACCGGATCCTGCTTACGAATTCCGGCTCCGAAGCCATCGAGGTCGCGCTCAAGACCGCTTTGACCTATCATCGCGCCCGCGGCCGCCGTGGACTGGCGCACTTCATTGCGCGGGATCGCACCTACCACGGCACGACCTGGGGCGCGACGTCGGTCTCCGGCGTGGCCCGCATCAAGGACGGCTTCATGGAGAACATGATGCCCGGGGTCAAATTCATTCGTTCGACCAAGGATGAAACCCAGCGTTTCGTTCGCGGGCAGCCCGAGTCTCACGAGGCGTACTTCGAGGAACTGATTGCCCTGATCGAGGATCATGGCGAGCGCATCGCGGGGGTCATCCTCGACCCGGTGGTGGGCTCCGATGGCTTGCGTCCGCCCCCAAAGGGATACCTCGAACGCGTCCGGCAGATCACCGAGGATTATGGCATCGTCCTGATCTTCGACGAGGTCACCACGGGGTTCGGGCGGCTGGGCACGAACACGGCCAGCCATCGTTTCGGCATCACGCCCGACATGATTGCCTTCTCCAAGGGGCTGGCCAACGGCGTGGTGCCCATTGGCGGGGTGGCGGTGCGCCGCGAGATCCGCGATGCGATCTTCGATGCCGCGCCGGCGGGCGCCGCGGAACTTGAATATGGCCACACGTATTCCGGCACACCCGTGCCGTGTGCGGCCGCGTTGGCCACGTTGGACATCTATCGTAACGAGGGGCTATTTGCCCGGGTCGCGGCCATGGAGCCCGAGCTCGAGCGCAGGGCCCACGCTTTACATGGTTTGCCGCATGTCATTGACATCCGCAATATCGGATTGATTGCGGCCATCGAGCTTGCGCCGCGCCCCGGGCCGATCAGCCGGGCGTTGGAAGTCTTCGAACGCTGTCTGGATGCGGGCGTGCTGGTGCGGGCCAACGGACCTACCGTGGTCGTGGCTCCCCCCTTTATCGTGACCGAAGCCCAGATCGACGAAATCGTTGGCACCATCGGCCAGGCCTTGCGGGTCGTAGGCTAGAAAAGAGGAGCTGGAATGAACGATGCGGACCAAGCCGCGCTCGAGAGGGCAGAAGAAAACCTGTCCAGGTTCGAGGCCTGGGCAAAACGAGAAGGGGGCTTGCCCCTGGAGCGGGCGCAAGCCATGAGATCGCCGGAGCACGCCAAATTCCCTTGTACGTATCGGAATCTGGCTACGGAAATGGCCTGGCGCGGCTGGGCCAACAAGCCGGGACCCTCCTTACCCACGGGCCCCGTGCTCAGTGAGGGACAAGTTCGGACACTGCTCGATGGCGTACTGCGCGCGGCCGGCTCGGGTTTGCGTTACTACTCGATGGAAAAGACCCTTGTAGAGATGACCGCGGCGCTGCGGGCGGTTGAAACACACGTGCTCGAGGCTTTGGCGGATTGTCCACGAGAGCCGGCTACGCGTGAAAGAAAGGGAGAACGGCATGGCGGGTAACCTCAAGGGCGGGCCTTCGTCTGCACAGCCCGGCAATGCGCGCACGATTCTCGCGCACAGGCTCTGGCGCAAAAGCAATTCCGAGAAAGGGTGGGTCAGCGCGGGCGGATGGTGCGATGGCCCCGCGCCCGAGTCGCTGGTGTCGGAACTATCCGACCCGGCGCTCAATGACGGCAGCTGGCGCCTGGAGTTCGCCTATGCGGACCCGGGATTGACGGTCTGGTACGGTTCGATGCCCGAGTCCAACGGGAAGAAGAACTGGACGGCCATCCTCTACCACAAGGAACTCGAGACCGGCTTGACACTTGCCCGATCAGAGTATCCGGACAGGGTCCGCTATATCGCGGATCGGGCCCGACACCTGATAGGCGAGATCGGGAAAGAACCTTGGATTCTCGATTACGACGGGGACAAACGTGAGCCGCAAGTGCCTTCGTCTGGCGCCGGGCAACCGAGGCCCGCGGGGGCGGGCAGTGTCGAGGCGTTGATTGAAAAGGTCTACGCACTTCGGGCTTGCGTCAAGGCCGGTGCCCGGCCCGGCGCCACCGACGTCGATCATATCCAGGCGCTCCAAGCCGAGGAAGCCTTGATTACCGGGATCCGGGCACTTGCCAGGCAGGTCGACGATGACCGCGGCTGAATTCCTGTTCCTTGCCGCGCTCATCGTTCTCGCCCCGAAACTCAAGCGCGGTCAAGCAATGGGGGTGTGCGCGATCTTTACGATTGCATCCCTTGTCGCCTTTGCCGTCGAGCTTTTTCGCGGATATTAGTCTACGTCAGTCCTTGCCTGGTTCCGCCGAGGGCATTGCCTACGGTCGAGTAGGGGGGGGGTGGCGCGGTACGTTCACGCCACCCGTGGCCGCACGGCATAGTGTTTGTCGATTCGGCCGCTGTCGGTTGCGCCCACGACGGCGGACTGAACCCAGATGCGTCGCCCGTCCTCGAGCCGTCGGATGTGGCCACGGCGCAGGTGCTGGCGGGGGCTTGCGCGACCGCCTCGCAGGCTGTCGAACGCCGATCCCTGAGCGCGGTGACCGGGCAGCGTCAGGCTCAAGGATCGCGTCTCAAGCAACGGCAGTTTGCCATCGCGCGCGCGGCGCGCGGCCACGCCGTCTTTCGGAGCGGCCTGGATGACCTGGTGCTCGACGTTGGCGCAGCTGCATGCCTCGATGAATTCCAGCACGACCAGGGCCTCCTGGGCAATATCCTGGTTCAGGCTGGCGATCATCTGTTCCCTGGTGTAGTGACGATTATTCTTGTGGCTCAAGGTCAGCAGATCCTTGAGGGCATAGAGTGGGCGCCCAGGGACGAGCGAGCTGTGCGGCGAGTTGTTGATGCCCACGCGAGCAAGCTCTGGATCCATCGGCGTCTTGGTCCATTTGTCGAGTTTTGCCTGCGTTTCCTCAAGAGTGGGATATCGCGAAGGGAGAAGCCAGGCGGTGGGATCGGGGGCAAAAGGGGATTGCCTGTCCACGCCCGGCACGAGGTCGCTATGGGCGCTAAAGACCAACACGCCGACTCCTTCCTGGTCAGCCAGCAGTTGGGTCAGTTCCACACGGAGATCGGATGGCAGCCATGCCATGCCGCGGCCGTCCGCGTGCAACTCCGTGGCCAGGATGACGCGGCGCGGGGCATGGAGGAGCTGCCCGTTCTGAACCGCTTCGGATGGTTGGCTCACCCGATACTCGAGCGCGACGGCTGGAAAGGGCAGGCGCAGCGGCAAATCGGATAGACCGCGAAGCCTGTCGTCGAAGAGGCGACCTTCTTCAGGAAGGGCGAAGACCGTGCTGCGCGAAAGTTGGCGGGCGAGCACACTCACGATCTCGCTGTCATGGGCCATTCCCACAGCGGCGACGGACTGACCGAAGCCGCCCAGGTCTTCGATGGCCTGGGCCGTATAGTTCAAGGCTTGCATGCGGATTCTGTCTCTTCTGTCAGGGATACGGTGATGAACGGGCCTCGCAAATTCAGATAAAGACGCAGGAGCTCGGCTGCCGCGACGATTTCGGTAACCGATCGAGGTGTCTGCGCAACGAGCGTGCGCGTGAAATCCTCGGCGATGCGTTCACAGTCGTGCTGAGCGGAAATAGCTTCATGGGGGTCGGGCATGACGCGTCTCGTGCATAGGTTATATTGCATTCTACGCAAACGGTTTGCAGACTTGCAACAGCAAACCTGCTGTCGCTACAAATTTCCTTGACTCTTTAAAATCACTTTCGTTACACTGAAATGCTTTATATTAAATGCGAACGGAGAATCAAGGATGAGCGAGAACGATACGGTTTTGGTGACAGTGACGCTTTCCCGGGCGCACAAGCTCGTTGAACGTATTGGCGCGGCGATTGCCCAGGCTCGCGATCTGATCACGAAGGCCCAGGGGACGGTAAAGCTGCAATGCGCGCCCACGACTGGACAGCGCGCAGCCTTGCGCAGCGAAGCGCAGAAAGCGATGCAAGCGCATGCGCGCATCGAGCTGCTGGTACAGGCGGCCGGCGTCATTCGCGGCGCCGTAGGCGAAGTCAATGCGTCGGCAGGCATCAATGCGCGGCTGACCCGGATCGAAACCCTCAAACGCATGCTGGGTCAGATCCGCTCGACACTGGAGGCCTTTGTGCTGGACTCCTCGTGGGTGCAGCTTGACGCCGTGGACCAGATCACATGGCCCGAGGCGAATACGCCCTTGCCCTTCGCTGGCGGCGTGCGGGTCACGGCTTACGGGGCAGACGATCTCGAGCCTCTTCGCCAGCGCCAGATCGAACTCGAGCGCGAGCTGTACCAGGAGCAGGACAGGCTGGCCGAGCTAAACGTCAGGAAGGTCAGTTTCGAGCTGCCGGCCGAGGCGGCCAAGCTGATCGGCCTGTAGTAATCTGACAAGCTTTCCGGCGAAGCGTCTTATGCGCCTTGCCGGCCCCGCCGAGACTTGGTGCCGGCAGCGGGGTATCGCCCACCCGATTTTGCGACCCGTTCGTGCAATCGGGGCAGGGCAGGCGCCACGGGCCAGCGAAATGGCAAGGACTTCACGGTCCTTAACCATCTGTGCCGTCGGCATCAGGTATCGACGCATTCCTCTTGTTGGTTGTCCTGTCGAACCGCGTATGCCCTCAACGGCGTCATGTTCGTTGGAGGTTGCCCTTTGCGGGTTGTGTCCGCTGGCCCGTTCTTTCCCCCTCTCCCATGCCACGCATGATCAACCAGATTTTCGTTTTGTTTTCGCGCGGGTCTCCTTTATTCTGCCTCGAGACGTTGCACTGCGGTGCAACAGAATTCTGTACAAATTCGTATTGAATTTTGATTCTTCTGGGTATTCATCATGAGCAAACCGAGCCAGCCCGCCGTGCGGGTGGATTCCGCCCGCGCCTACCACGTCAAGCACGATGGCGAGTGGGGTGTGTTCTATGTGGAGCATGGCTCTCGTCCTGAAACCGGGGCAAATTGGCTGCGCCTGACGATGCAGTCGACTTTCGGCGCGGCAGGTCATACCTGGAACAATATCGGGGAAAGGAATTGGCGCGATTTTCTCCTTGAAGCGGCCCCCGATCATATCGCCCGCAAACTCTACGAGGAACGTAGCGAGCAGTTCGACGCCGCGGCGACGCTGCGCAGCCTGATTGAGGCTTTCCCCCGGATAGGGAGCGACCTTTCCGCGTCGTTTCGCCGCGTCGCCGCCGAACTCCTGGAAGAAGACTGTGGTTCCACGGGATCACCGGAAGAACTGGCCGGGATGCTCACGGATCGCATCGAAGCGGATTTCGAAGAGGAAGACAGCCTGCTTGCTCTCATCTATGAACATCGCCAGGTCCGGCTCTCGACCCAGGCAACCGGTATGCTGAAGTACCTGTGGCCAGGCTTTACCCAAACGCTGGTGACTGAGCGCGGCGCTGAGAGGCAGACGGGCTCTAACAAACTTCCTGGGTCGCCTACGGATAGACAGGACGTGGTGAGACGCATCCTGCCGAATGGAATTAGTTTCGGTTACCAAACCTCCCGTTTGGGCACTTACATTCAGGAAGCCTTTCTGCACTATGACACGCTGGAGATGGAATGGGCGCATGGCTCGCCCGACGTTTGCGGATTTGGTATTGCCCAACAAATCTACGATAGCGCTTGGGATGCAATAAGCAAGGTAGGCGAAAAATTCAAAACCGGACCGGGGCCGGAACACGAAGTGGTGCTCGGGTCCGGTCTTTCCGCTGGTGCGGTACACGCGATCAAGGCCCTGCGCGATGGCGTTTATGATGATGCCATGCTGATGCTGGTCGGACAGTTGTTCGCGCAGCGTGCGCGGAATATCAATCACATTGTGGCCATGGACCGGCGCGGCGAATTCGATGCCGCCCCCACCCAGGCTCTGCCCAGGCCGGCGGGCGGGTAATAAGACTGGCGCCGCTCACGGGCGGGGCCGGCTGAGCGCAGCGGGTTTGTCTTGCGACGAGGGGGTCAACATCCTGACTCGCCGGATTTCGGTAATCGCCAGGCCCGTTTCGTACCGGTGGCCTTTCACGACGAAACTGGATGGTCCCGTCATGCCTGGAGCCAGATGCTTGGGCAGCCTTTTGGTCCACCAGGAAAACCGGTTTCCTTGTTCGTCGAGGAACAGGACCTTGTCGAATTCTCCATATCTCCTGCTTACGCACGGGATGATTCGATCCACGGACAAAACGATGTTCATGGCCTGCTCAGGCTTGCCGACATGCACGCTGGGGGCTTCGCTTTCTCGGATCGGATGCAGGTAGCTGCTGACGGCGAGAGCCAGGCTCCCGAGGATCAGCGGTTTTCTGCTCACCACCGAGTGGCGGATCGCCTCTCTCGCAACGCTTTCAAAGTGCGTACAGTGGTTTGCATCCCATTTGCCCATCCATTCCACGACCTCGTCGGCGCGCAACAGGTGCCGGTCCAGCTCTTCGGCATAGCGAGCCCGCAGGGCGGGATCGGCCGTCAGCGTCGCCGTCAGCGAGAGCACCCGATCGGCCGTCGCCGCGGTATCCTGGATTCCCGCCTTGAGGTGGGAGACGTGGCCATATTGTTCGATGACAAAACTTGAATCGGCCAGGTAACGTCGAAGACCGAAACAGTTCGTCTTCAGGTTCTCGATGGCACAATCCTGCTCATGACGGAAGCTGCGCAAAAGAGAGCCCATCGCGTTGAGAAACCGGGCTTGTTGCGTATTGGGACAGCCGGGCCCGCCGTCTTGCTGGTTGCAAACGGCATATCGCCCGCTCTTGGCATGACGCAACAGCTGGAGATCAGGGTCTTGCCAGTCGGCATCGGCATGCGCCAGGCAAAAGCGATCGTACTGAGCCAGGTCTTCGGTGCGAGTGCCCAGAAAGAGCTGGTGGGTATAACGGCCGACATGTCCAATGTGTCCGATGACACGCCAGTCGCCCGCCTGGACTCGCGGATGTGGGATCGTGCGTTTGAGCATCCTGAGCAAGGCGGGCGCATGATCGGCGTCCTGCAGCGGCCTCAGGTAATAGCCCTGGCTCTGTGTGTCGTGACGGGCCGGGTCGATGTGGCGTTCATAGATCTCGGGCTGTGCCGCCGATGGCGCCAGCGCGATACCGGCCGATTGCGCGATCTTCATCAGGCCCGAGAGACGGCGATCGTTCTCCTTGAGACGGGCGGGGTCGATCAGGTACGTATTGCCCAGGCAGGGGTCGAAGACGGGGGTGATAGGCTCAGGGGTCATGGTAAAACTCGCTTTCCCAGGGGGCGTGGCGCCAGATCTTCAAAGAGGCCGGCTTGCATGAAGTCGCAGGCCCAATCCGGTGGCGTGACGGACAAGGCCTGGGCGATGGCCTGGACTTGTGGCCAGTCGACTTCGTCCAGGTCCAGGTCGTCTGGATCCGGCGCCCAGCCGGGCGACTCGCGCCGGGTCAGCCGCCCAGGCTCCAGGCTGCGCCAGCCATCGACCAGGGCGGCGGCGGCCGAAAGCCTGGGCGGCGTTGCCTGTCCGGTGCGGATCATGTAGGGGTGCATCTCGGTGTACCAGGTCCGGCGTCTTGGCAGCAGCGTGAAGTCCTCGAGCTGCGGGTAACTGGGCCGGACCGACACGGCCACCTGCACGGTTCGCGGAATCTGCGTGGTCCAGCCCGCGTCGTGCAACACGCTGGCGCTGATAATGACCGCGCTGGGAAAGAGAAGAGTGAGGGCCTGCATGGCCCGCTCGCGCGGGGACTGGGGATTGGCGAGCAGGTTGAAATAGAGTCCCGTCTTGCCGAAGGGGGCGATGAGCCCCTGGTCCCGCCAGCGGGCAACGTAGGTCGAGGCTGTCGGACTGTTCAGCGTCGCCCCCAGCTGCGTGAGCGTGAACAGCTCTGGCAGGGCTCGAAGCCGGGCGAGGTTGCTCCGATAATGACCGGCTGGCATCGGACTGCGCGGCATGATCCTACCCTCTGGCCTTGGGGCCGACCACGAAGGGGACAGGCGCCTCGGGATCCAGGGCGTCGATGGCCTGGATCGTCAGAGTGAGCCGCTCGCAGGTCTCGTCCAGGAGTTTGGCGGCTCCGTTGGGGCCGAGGGCCTGCCATAATGTTTGAGGCAGCCACGGACGCAGATCGCGTTCCGCCGCGGCGATGGCCCGGGCGCGTCCCGGGTCCTGGCTGAACTCCTGGACCCAGTGGGCCAGCGCGTCGCGCGCGCTCAACCCCTGGATGGGCTGGTAGGCGCTGACGTGGTGGAGGAACCGCTGGGCCATTTCGGCCGGGCTGTCCTCGCGGTGCGCCCAGAGAAAGTTCATATCGAAAAGATCCCGCCATTTCAGGTAGGGCCGGGTTGCCAGTGCCGTCAGCTTGTCGGCCAGGATGGCGCGCAACGTGGCGACAGGCAACTCGCTGGCCGAGCGCGTGACGATGGCGCCTCGACGCGAGGGATGCACCTGGGCGGTGTCGATGCGGCGCAGGTAGGCCTCGTCCACGGGCCAGAACTCCGCCTTGACGATGGCGTGCTGAAGAATCGATTCCCGGCTGCCGGTAAATCGGAAATGGACCAGGGGATTGCCCGCGCGTGTCCGGTTCTGGATACTGAGCTCGAGCCCGGGGTGCGTGAGCATCAGGCTTTCACGCATGCGCGTCTGAATGCGCCCGAAGAGCCGATTGAGCCTGTCCTCGTCGCTGGCGATCTCGCGATTGAGCAGGAAATCCAGGTCCTCGGAGTAGCGCGGGCTCCTCCAGGCCATGGACAACGATGTGCCGCCATGGAAAACCGCATCGAGCGCCGTCCATCCGGTCACAATGGGAAGGGCTTCGATGAACGAAAATTGCACCGCGGTGCTCCACTCGCGCAGCTCATCGAGGGAGGCTTCACGGCGTTTGGTCGGGGGTGAGGACGAGGGCATGGCTGATCTCATTCGATGGAATGGAGATAGCATACGCTTTGACAGGAAGAACATCAATAAACTATACGTATTTGTACAGAATTATTGATTATCTAGTTTCTTGCATGGCAGGCGTCGTAGGAAAACGGCCCGGCCGGTGCGGCCCGGCCGGGCGCGGCAGGGCGTTCTCCCTGCGCGTTGGTCTACCAACCGCCTCTGATGGCGCGCGAAGTCGAAATCCCTCGCACCGTCCCATGGCTTGGCCCCGGCTGGAACGTGCCGTCAGACGACGGCTTGGAGCCCGGGTGTGCGGCGAGCCATACCTTGCTTTGAGGCGCCAGGCTACTCGAGCGCGCCAGCGATCGGGTCTCTAGAAAGCGGGGCGATCCAAACCCTAAGAGCCAGCTGCGTCGTTAAATGTCCGTGCCTGGAAATTATTCTATCACTGTGTTCCGATATGATGCTACCCATTTATCTGTTAGGTTTCCGCGCAGAGGGTACCTAAAATAAGTGGGAAGTATCAGATCTCAAAAGGAATCCCCATGTCCCAGCCTATCGACTTCGATTTTCTCTCGCAAACCCGTTCTGTCGAGACTTTGCTTGCCGTCTGCGTGGAAAGCTTTGCCTTTTTTGCCGGAGGCGCTGCAAACACGGATGAACGAGGCCTTGCGCGTATTCGAGAAAAGGGCTGCCCCGACACTGTACAGCTTGGACGATATAACGTCCGGCGAGGAGGACGATCTGACTGAAGAAGAGGCCCGTCGTGCGTTGCATCAAGTCATCTTGGGTTTTGAAATGGGTGAGTCTGACTGGATGCGCATCCATGATGGTGTTGTTCGAGTTGTAAGCGACCGGAAGCTTGCGCAACCGAAAGCCTGATCTAGGATCGTGTTTTCCAGTATAGGTTTCGATGTGGTAAACGCCATTTCTTCGGTTGAATCCAAGACGGGTGAATTGGTATCCTGAGGACAAGCCAGGGCATCTTCTTCGCGGGCCCAGGCAAACGTCAACGCCAGGAGGCAAGATGGCCATCGATCGCTCACCGATGAACAGCGCAGTCGCTTCGGACTGGCGCTCTATCTGAATCAGACTTGGGGCTGCTTGACTTGCCTGATGGACACCCGCTTCTGGACTGGATGGACGGAGCATGCCGGCGCGCTCATGCGAGACATGGCGACGTTCACGGGAAAGATTCTGGTGACGCTTTTCGCGCCGTTCCTTGGGATCGCCTTGGCCTGGGACGAATCCGGACGGCATCGCGAACGGCTGGCGCGGCGCGCGCTTATGCAGGCCCGGCGCGAGGCCAAGATCGAAGCACTCGAAGCCACAGCCCGCGCCCTTGCCTCGAGTCCAAGCCCGGTCTGCGCGGACTACGGCAAGATCGTTGCGCCACCCGACTTGGATGGCGTGAAATAGCCCCATTCTCCCCCTTAGTTGAACCGATATTACCCGTCTCGCGCCGGTTAAATTTTCAGAATCGAATCGATTGAACGGGAGAGGGACCATGAGGATGTTGTATGTGGCATCGCGCGCGAGTATTCCTGCGCGCCCAGCAATGTGGCGAGCGTTGCGTGACACGCAAGGCTGGCCCATTATCAGCTCCTGGATCGATGAGGCCGGAGAGGGCGAGACCGAGGATATGGGTGAGTTGTGGGCGCGGATTCACTTGGAGATACAACTCTCGAACGGGGTGTTGCTCTATGCCGAACCGGGGGACTTCCCCCTCAAGGGCGCCCTGATCGAATGCGGCATGGCCCTGGGAATCGGTAAGCCCGTGGCGTTGGTATTGCCGGGTGTCGAGAACTTGCGACTGATCGGCTCCTGGGTCAACCATCCCAGTGTGAAACGCTTCGACAGCATGGGCGATGCTCAATCCTGGCTGCTCGATGGTAAGCAGACTGACGCGGCAATTCCCCAAAGCCGGCCTGCTCTGATCGCGGGAGCCTGAAAGTGGGTCTGGCTTGTCTCGACGATGAGGGCCCTTTGCGCGACACGCTGGCGATCGTCGGCCGTCTCGAACGATTCAATGAAGACCTCGAGGCCTATGTGCGCGGCACAATGAGCCTGGGCGTTCTGGCCAACACGGCTTTCCTGCGCGGACAAGGCGACCAGGCAATCCGGGTTCCGGCATGGCCTCAGCTTGAACCCGTCATGACGGCCTATCTTTCACGTCCGGAGAACATTGGACGGTTTCTCGTCTGGCGGGCTGCTGGCCACGCCGCGCGTTATTGCCAGGGACTGGGTTCGATCTACACGTCCTATCGTGCCGGCGCGCGGCTGCGTGAGCAGCCGATACTGCCGGCGGGTACGCTGCTTGCGCAAGCCTGCCTCTTTCGGGGCTGAGGGTTACGAGCGTGTGCGCGCGGCAGGGCTGAATTGCTCAAGCATCCGGTGCCATTGCGCGGCGCGATGTGGCTGCGCAAGCACGCCATACAGACTGGCACCGACGATCAGGTTCATGGCCAGCGAGCAGGCAAGGCACCGGCCAAGCCGCCGGACCCGCCCCGACTCGCGGGCGCGCCGGCGCAGATCCAGCTCAATACTGGCCAGCTCCTCCCCCAGCGCGGTGGGGGTATGGAAACTTTCGTCGCTGTAGTGATCGACCAGGGTGCGGTCGTGATTGTGGCCAACGGCGCTGTAGTAAGGCCGGTATTCCCCCCGCTTGAGGCCGGCGCGCAGCAGGGTGCGAACCACCAGCTCGGAGTCGGCGACCGCGGCGATCTGGCCGGCGTCGCCGCCCCCGCGCACGATGGCGAGCAGATCGGGCGAATAACGGGCGACGTGCTTTTCGATCTGTTCGGCGCAGGTCTGGGGTGACCCGAAGCTCACGAAGGCGTACTCCACCTGCATATAGCGCAATCCCAGTGGCAGCCGGTGAAAGAGTTGACCACGCATATCGCGCCGGCCGGTGCGCGAGCACAGGACGAGCAGCAACGGTACGCCGTCCCTGGCCCCTTTGAAGGTGAAGTTGTCCTTGAGCCAGCGCCTGGCGTCGGAGCGTTCGAGATGAATGGCAATGTGGGTGGCCATGAGTAAACGATTGCGGCATCGCCTGGCGCAAGGCGTATGCTTTCCTGGTTTCGATATGGTGCGGCTATTTTAGTTGAAAGGACGATCCGTCTCAAAGATTCCTGGAATTCCAGGAATCAGGCCAGCCAAAATAGCCAGCGCAAGGCCTGCCAGAGCCTTCGCCTTATCGTCGAAAGCCTGCCAGCGGGTCGTGGCATCATCGTCAACCATCGTCCATCGACAATCCCGGCCATTCGGCCGTCGTCGTAGTGACGGTAATCGCAGCGGGCATAGAGCGCGCAAACCGGGCATTGCCAGGCGCCTTCAACACGCACGGCATGGGAGTCCAGCCGTGTTATGGATCCGAAGATATGGTGAGCATCGATCTGGGTATGGCAATCGCAACACCTGGCCACGATGCTTTTGAACGTGTTTCCGTTAGGGAAAATCACGGGCATCTGCGTGGCCAGCGCAGGTTGGGCCAGCCGCGCCCGGATGTCGTCAGGCACTTCGCCATAGATGATCCGGGGTTTTTTGGCTGACGGAGAACTTACCTCGTAACGCACGGGCCGCTCCCTTTATCTGGCTTCTGCCGGGCGGGGGCGGTAGAGCGTGTGAGCGATGCCCACGCCGGCGCCCAGGCATAGCGCCGCGGGCAGCAGCGGCACGCCCAGACAGGTCGTCTCAGGCGTAAACGAGGCAAGCAAAATGAGCGTGCCGGCGATAAACGGGCTGAGCTGATACACCCGACGTGCCTGACAGCCAATTCGTTGACGCAGGGAGGTTGCAACAGGGGCCATGGCTCTCTCAAGAGAAAAACTCCCTCCATCCTAGCAAATGGCTTTCGGGGTGTTCAAGCCATTTTCCTCATGGGAAATCAGCTTGGTGAAACAGGTCGCGCCATCTAGAATACATGACAACATTTACCATATCGATATTCGAGGATCTATCATGCCTACTGCGCAACAGGCAAACCCGCCCGCCATTGACTTTATCAAAGCTGTACTGGCCTATGCCGCCGGCTATCATTTCAAAGCGCTCAAAAAAACCGAGGGCCGGGAAGGACCGGGGTGGATCGGCACCCTTTACCGCGGCGCCAAGAAATTGGGTGACTGCGCGGATTATGGTAATGGGGCAAGCGTGCACTTGGGCATTCGCGATCGAGAAGAGCTCAAGCTGCTGCATGAGCATGCCGTGGCGATCAACCGCAGCGACTACGATTTTGAGGAAGAGGGCACCTTTCTTGAAAACCTGTATAACTACACCGAGTCCGTCAAGCGTATCGAGCGGCAAAGCAAGACGAAGATCATTTTCTGCGATCCAACCTGCCCTCTGGACGAAAATGGCATTCCTTCTTCGATGAAGATTTTGTCCCTGCGGGCAGGATTCCAGCCTGGCCCCGCCGCGTATGGACAGCTTCGCTCGAGGCATCCTGATGCCGTCATTCTCAATGAATCGCTCGATTTGTGGCGGACACGGTTCGATGCGCCGGGTGAGGAGCCGCACCAAATCGATCGCCCCCGCAACTGACAGCGCGTCAGTCTTTTTGAACAGGAAATCCATGATGGACAATATTGAATTCGAGTCGACCGTGCTTGAGCACATTGAAACCATTCTCGGTGTTACCCGATCGGACGCCCAGGGGATTTTGGATGCGCAACAAAGCTATTTCGACGACCTTCGCCTGCGCGAGGAGATGACCGCTGAACAGGTGGCCCAGCGTATTTCGGCAGCTGGAAGTGAAATTCCAACCCGTTCGGAGGCGGGCGCCATCCTGAGCGTGGTGGGGCGGTTCATGCAGGATGGATTGGATTTCGAGGCGGTGTGTGGTCCGTTTCGCGATGGACTCAGTGATGACGCGATCATCGAGCAGCTCGGAGAACGAGGTATCGAAGAAATCCGCGCCCGGGAGCTGCTCGAGTTCGAGCCACAGGTCTTTGTTCAAGCCGAACGTCCAGGCAACGGGATGCGGGGCTAGCACCCCGTGGGCTCATCTAGATCTTCGGCGTCGGGCCGGGACGTGAACCAGCCCGTTCTTCAATAATCCGGTCGATGATTTCGTCGGCTTGACGGCTCAACACGGGGTCAACCCCGAGCCGTCCGGCATAAACGGACAGTAAGTCCTCCGCATCGACGAGATCGCGCGCGGTGCGCCAGCGCATGGCGTCACGAGTGACGGGATCAGCGCCAGGATTCAAGGACGGTAACGCCCGTTCCGATTGGAGGTGCGGTGTCCCGCCAAAATTCCTCAAATCGTAGATCTGGCGCAACGCCTGTTCGTCTGGCTCGCCAACGGCCTCATAGGCGAACACAATATGGCCGAAACGCCGGCGCTGCACGGTATCGAGTTCACGGTAGTAACGCGGGATACCCTGACTATCCAGGGCGGGAATCTGGCCAGTGATGTACCGTTCAATGGCGTGCAGCCGCTGCTGTCCATCGAGCACGACGTCCATGTTCGCGCGGGCCACAACGTGCTCGTCCGCGACATACCAGCCATCCTCCAGATTGTCGTTGAGCATGTAGGTGCCCAAATGGACACCGGACCACATCGATTGCAGGAAGCGGATGGCCTGCGCGTCGGACCATACGGCCTCGCGCTGCCAGGCCGGCAAGGGGTAGCCCATGACGAATCGGGATGCCCAGGGGTAGCTGGCCCGCACACCGGACTCGTCCTCCTGGAATTTCCGAAGCTTGGCGATCAAGACGTCAACCGGCGTGCTGCGCAGCGGTCTGGATGAACAATGCGGCATCGAGAAGTCAGCGGTCATGGGGCGTCTCGTTAGAGGGGTGAAAGTGCCCGGCCGCGGCACGTAAGGCCTGCGCGAAACTGGTGTAGACGCCCTGCACTGAGCAGGCGAGCATAAGATTCAGGGGCAAGTCGAAATCCTCCACCTCATGGCGGACATAGGTCTCGTAGAGCGTTGGGCCCCGGCGGGCAATTTCCGAGGGGATTTGTGCGATGAGCGGCGAATCGGCGCTTTGGGTATAGGCCCAGATGGGCAACCCCTTCGCATCGGCATAACCCACCTCGAAGGCGGTGCCCGAATCCGGTTCATAGCCGCGAAAGAGATTCAGGTTGGCCAGGACGCCATCGCTTTGCCCGATCAGTTCCTTATTGGCTTGCGCGATCCAGCGCGCCAGGGCCTTGCCGTGCAGCCCAGGCGGCGGGCGATTATCCAGGGGAAACAGTCCCTCCAACCCCAGGGCTGTGCATTCGCGGCGCATCATGGCCCCGACCAGTTGGGCATCCTGACGGAACACATCAAAACCGGCGAGATAGAGCTTTTTCATTGTGGCGAGGGGGCAGGGGATTCCGATAGCAACCTACGCATCCAGGCGTTCGTATTGGGAGCGATTGGAGAACCTTGGGTTTCTTGCGTAAACAGGTCAATGAGCTCATCCCAATGTGCCAGGAGCGCATCCCATTGCGCCGACAGGCCGCGGGCAGCTTGAACGCGATCCTCGGAGTGTGTGGCAATGAGCATGGACAGGCATCGCTGGAGATCTGCGACATCATGGGGATGGGCGGTCGATGCCTCGACGGGGAAACCAAAAATGGCCTTGGCCAGGGCGTCGGCGCTGGCGCCGCGTTCCCCGTCCAGCAGCCACTGAGCCAGAACAGTCTGACCGGCCTGGCGCGCCTGTTGCGCCTGACGTTGTCGTTTGGGGCTGATCGGAAGCTCCGCTTGCCGCAACCGCTGCAGGTCCGCGGGTTCGCCTAGAACGAAGGTGGCGCCCACCCGGTCGGCCAGGTCGATATCCAAGATCGCGTGCTTGGAGAAGTCGCGCGTGAGCATTGCGAGATCCCCCATGGGTACGGACCCGAAGATCAGACGGCAGTTGCATTGCGTCTTGACAGTGTAGCCGTCGTGATCTTTATCGCCGTCATCGGCGAGAATTTTGAAGGTCATCATGGGTAAATCATATCAGTTTTACCGTAACGTTTTCAATCTACAGGTGCTATGCTTAATTCAATGACGAACGTCCAGAAATTTACCATGTCCGACTTAGATTGCGCCCATTTCCCCATGTGGTTTCGCTGGCGAAAAGCCTCAAAATCCCTCTTGTCATCTTCGACTTGGAACATACAGGTGGCAGACGGGAAACCCGAGGCATCACGGAGTTCGCTGCGTGCGTGTTCGATGAAAAAGGGGGACTCACGACATACCAGACGCTTATCAACCCCCGGGAAGAAGCCGTTTTCAATCCTTTTGCCAGCCAAAAGACAGGCATTACGGCTCAAACGGTCAAGGACGCGCCGCCCTGGCGTACCGTGCTCGATGCGTTCATTTTGCCTCACTCGGAATCGATCTGGATAGGCTTCAACAGCAATGGATCGGACATTCCCATCATGCGAGAGGAATGCGCCAAGCTGGGCGTGGACGTCGAATTCCCCAAGCGCCTGGATCTGCGCGCTGCCGCAAGGATAAAAACGGGGCTGACGGCCACGCTCGCTCTGCTGCGTCCGGATATGGCGCTGTCCGGCGCCCATCGGGCGCTGGCCGATGTGAAATTAACCCTGTTTCTGCTCGAGTCTTTGCTCGAGCAGAACGTGCTCACGCCTGCCTGCATTGCGAATGTATTGCGGGGAATTGCAACGCAGGAACCTCCTGCGCTCAAATCAGCGCCACCGGTGGCGCCGGAAACCTTCCCCGTTGCGCATGGCACTCAGCGCCGAGGCCACCCCTGGGGCCAGCCCGAACGAGACTGGGTCATTGCCGAATTCGAGCGTCATGGTGACCCGGCCAGGGTGGCGCGCGGCGTGGGCCGCACGACGATTGCCATTGCCTATTTCCTGGTTAATGCAGGGCTGATTTCCGAGGCGAGACGTGTGCAGATCTGCGACTCGTCTGGCCTGGAGGCCCGACCCCGTGCGCAGCAACGGCATACCCGCGAGACGGGTTGAGAGCCCGCGGCAGGCAGACGTAGAGTTTTTGGCTTTGGGTTGATCGATATTGAAAGTAGAGTATCGAAATTGATTCTACCGTATCGGTTTCGATATTATGACCTGCGCTACCCAGCCTTCTGTCGATCTCCCCTTTACCCTGCATTTAGGCGATGCCCGTGAAGTGCTGTGCACGCTGCCCGCGGAAAGCGTGGACAGCGTGGTCTGCGATCCGCCCTACGGATTGGGCAAACAGCCCGATACGCTGGAAGTCCTGTCGGCCTGGATGGCTGGCAAGCCCTACGAGCGGCGTGGCGGCGGATTCATAAGCAAGTGCTTCCACCCCGACACGGATATTCTGACCGAGGGCGGCTGGAAGCGGGTGGGGCAAGTCAGGAAAGGCGAACGGGTTGCCACGCTGGATCCGGTGACGAGGAAGCTCGTCTGGCAGCCTGTCGTGCAGGTGCATGCCTACCAATTCAAGGGCGATCTGGTTCATGTACGGCACCGGTCCGCCGAGCAAATGGTCACCCCCAACCACAACCTCGTTCTCTCCACAGACGGCGGGCGCACGCTGACGCAGACCCGCGCCGATGCGACACCGCCCGTTTTCCATATGTTCGCGCAGTGCAAGCCCGTGCACGGGCGCCGCGCCAGGATTCATATCGAATCCGAGCGGGCATACGGCAAGAACAGGGAAGTCGTGCTCGAGCGCGCCACGTTCGAGGCGGCGGCGTTCTTCAAGTTCTTCGGGATGTGGCTCGGCGATGGCTACTGTGTCTGTCGGACCAACAGCCATCCGGCCAACGACTTCTTTGGCTTTACTGTCAAAAAACCGAGGAAAGTCGTCGAGATCCGCGAAACCCTGCTCGCTTTGGGTATCCATTTCAATGAGACGCTTTCCGCGCGCACTGGATTCACCTGCTTCTATTGCTACGACTTCGCCCTTCTCGGGTTCCTGAAAAGCGTTGGCAAGGCCCAGGACAAGCACATTCCGGGTTGGATGTTCGATTGGGATGCCTCGCTGCTCGAGCATCTTTACCGCGGCCTGATGGATACCGACGGCTGTCTCCAGGGCAGCGATCAGGAGGTCTACAGCACCATCTCCTCGCGCCTGGCTGATGATTTCCAGCGGCTGTGCCTCCAGACAGGGCGGTCCTGCCTCAAGCTGTGCAAGCCCGGGCATGAGGACGTGATCCTCGGCAAGACGGTGATCACGCAGAACTGCTATGTGCTGCCTGTGCTCAAGCCTGGGAAGCGACTCTTTGGCGCCACGCGCCGCAGTCCGAGACCAACCATCGAGCGGGTGCCCTATACAGGGAAGGTGCATTGCGTCGGGGTGCCCGAACACCATACGCTCTACACGCGTTTCAATGGCAAGCCGGTCTGGTCCGGTAACTCCTGGGACAGCTTCGTGCCGGGCCCGGACCTATGGCGCGAGTGCTGGCGCGTGCTCAAGCCGGGCGGTCACCTCGTGGCTTTCTTCGGGACGCGTACCTATGATATTGGCACGCTGGCCATTCGCCTGGCCGGCTTCGAGATCCGGGACCAGTTGGCATGGATCTACGCCCAGGGATTTCCGCATTCCATGGATGTGGCCCGCGGTATGGACGAGTCCGAGACGGCCCGAAAGTGGGAGGGCTGGGGCACGACGCTCAAACCCGCCCAGGAACCGATTTGCCTGGCAAGGAAACCCTTTGCCGGTACCGTGGCGAAAAACGTTCTGGCTTACGGGGTAGGCGGACTGAATATCGACGCTTGCCGCATCCAGACAGATGAGGTGCTTCGTGCAGGAAGTGGTGGGATACCGTGCCGGCACGATGAGTCGATCGCCCGGACCCCTCGCGGCAGGGTGGGAGAGGCAAGCGCAGCCAGGCGCTATACGGACAAGGGGGCGACCAACTATGCCATGACGCCCGGCCCAAGGGGCGGCGATCCGAAAGGACGTTGGCCGGCGAACGTCTGTCACGATGGGAGCGAGGCGGTGCGCGCGGCCTTTCCCAATGCCCCCGGGCAGGTGGCGGACCTCACGGGGTCGGAGAAGTCCAAGCCGACGAACGGCATATATGGCGAGTTCAAGCGTAACCCGATATCAGTTCTCAAAAGGGATGAAACGGACAAGTCGGCGGCGCGCTTTTTTTTCTGCGCCAAGGCGTCCAAGTCGGAACGCAACGCGGGGATGGCGCCGGGCACAATCAATACCCACCCGACCGTCAAGCCGGTCCGGCTCATGGCCTGGTTGTGCCGCCTGGTCACTCCGCCGGGTGGCACGGTGCTCGACCCCACCATGGGCTCAGGCAGTACCGGAATTGGCGCGATTCAAGAAGGGTTTCGTTTTATCGGCATTGAAAACGAGGGAAAATCCTTCAGTATGGCTCAAGTCCGACTTATCCACGCGAAGCAACTGCGTGAAAATAAGGTCTAAACGCTCTCATACCTTCGTTGTATTGGTTTTAGCTTCGTCTTGTGTCGATTGTTCTCTATGATGGCGTGCAACAAATGGAGTTGACCATGACGCAACGATACAAAACCAACACCGCCTCAGGAACGCTGCCAGCAGGCACTATCGTCTACGCGCTGGCCTACCATGATTACGGACTGGCCTCGGATGACACCCGCATCACGGGCGTCAAGCATATCTCGGTGACGTTGAACCCGAAAGGTGACTATCCTTCCTTTACGCATCCATTGGACGACCTGGATCCGCTGCCTGACGAAGACACAACCCCTGATGTTCAGGTCGAAGCTGATGAGCCATCGGCCGATGCGCAGTTCTTTGTAGCCGATTTCGAAGACATGGCCTTTGTCACCTCGCGCCAGCATGTCGACGTGGAATTAGGCTGGGATGCGTTGGTGGGCCTGGCCAGACAGATCAAGGCTATCCTGCATGAGGCCGGAATAAATGACGTCGTGGGCGTGCACAAATTGCAGATTTCCGAGGACGATGAGCAGGATGACGAGGACATCAAGGTGTTCGTTAGCCTGGAGCTCGTTATCGCCGCGAGCAGCGAGGAACAGGCCGAAAAACTGGCCGAGAAGATACCGGGTCACGCCCTGTCACGGGCCGCTGACCTTATTCTGGAGAAAAATGCCATAGACGGCGTGGCACTCGAAGGCGGATTTGAGTTTGTCGCCTTCGATGATCCCGACGGACTGACTTCGGCTATCAAGACAATTTACCGGTTTCCGGAATTGAATTTCGTGCCAGGGCCATTTATCACGGTGGCGGGGTCGAACGTGACCGAAAACGTCATTCTGGCCAGTGCCGTCCAACCTACGGATATCGTGCTATCCGAACCCTTTGATGGCGTTGCGGTGAGGGCGGGCGGCCAGCGGGAGATGGTCGATGTCTACGACAGTTTCGAAGGTGCCCAGAAGCATGTTCTGCGATTAATTCAGGCACGCGAGTCTTTCGAGCGACGCCGACCGCGTAGCTGAGCGTCCAGGAGAGCGCTTCACTTCACAATGGACAGTTTGGGGCGGGCCGCCTGGTCCGCCGTGGCTTCTTCCGTTTCTACTATCCGCGCCTTCAGCCGGCGAACGAGCGTCAGCGCGTTGGCCGCGAAAGCGAAAGGCGCCAGGATGGCAAAGCTGGCACTTTTCACGCTGGGGGATTTCTCCAAAACGGCAAGCGTCGATAGGGGAGGCTCAATCACATCGAGAAGATGCCGGTCGAGTCTTCCCTCGTATCGAGCGAGAAAAAGGCATTGCTCTCCAGCGAGCGTCATTCTGGAGAAGGATTCAGATTCAAGAACGGGAAGCGGCCATGATTTTTGGTTCTCGCGAAGGAAAACGGAAAACGCTATGAAGGCCGATTCGAGCCGCACCAGGTCACTGGGGTCAACCCCAATGGCTGCCGCCGCGGGCTGATAAATCGTCTCCATGGCTCGAATCTGAGCCTGGCTTGTGTCGAAATCGACGCTCACGCTCCAGCTCCAGGCCGGGTACCGGACCGGGTGCGGTCCATCATGATGGGGCCTTCGTCTCGGGCCCAGGCATGCAGGTCGTCGGCAGAAAACCAGCCATATTTAAATTGTCTTTGTTCCATGGGGTTGAGCCAGAAAACCACGTCGGTCTTCTCCTTGTTGGCCCACTTTGGCGCGAGCGCGTAATAGCGTTTACCTGCAGCTTTGAGCGCTTCTTCAACACCCGTTGCGCTGGCCGCGGCCAACAGGGTCGCATGATCGAGATCGGCGGCGAGAACCTCTTCACGCGTTGTCGGCGAAATACGCGAAGCAATGGTTAGGCACAAGCCTGAGCCCGCGAAGGGCATGGATTGTCCGGATAGGCTGACGCAGCAGTCGCCAGCCAAAATAGCCTGATGCATCACCTCCAGGCGTTCGACATTGGACGGACCATAAGCAACCACTTCAAAGCCTTCGCTTCCCCATCGACAGACTAGCCCCTGCGTGGCTACGGTCTGGTTATGTTCGGCATCGTCCTTGCTGTCCTCCACTTCGCGCAGGGTCATCAACTCACGAGCCTGGACAACGGTCATCTTGCCAGAGTAAAAAGGGCATTCATTCTTGAGTCGAGCGGGTTTAAGCCTGTCCGATCGACTTTCAATGCAATCGTTGAAGGACAAAATCGCATAGGGAAACACCTTGCGACCATCCTTGAAGGGCAAAGGCACGGTGCCGCGTTTGAAGAAGAGGGTTTGCGCATCGGGAACCTGCGTGATCTGCCGGCGCTCGATACCGTTTGGGGCCTTCTTCCCTACGCCAAGCTTAGCCTCGATCATGCCAATCCCCCATTCGTGTTCGGCGCAGTGATCGAAACCCAGACATAAGCCAACCATGGCCAGGTCCGACCGGTCGCCATTCTCGTTACCATCGGCGGAATCATAGATCCATTGTTTGTCGAAATAGGCAGTGCGCATCGAACCGTTCTCCAGGATAATCCAGAACTATACCGATTCCACCATAACGGAATCAAGCTATTTAGGGTAGTGCTTCATTGTTCGAACAGACTTCGATAGAATGTGAGGCGAACAACCTGACGAAGCCAGACCTGTGCAAGATTCCTATCGCGATGTTTTGATGAGCCCAGTGCGCCGTCGAGAACTCCTTCTCGATGCGGCACGCACCGCGGCGCGTGCCATCCGAGCCATAAATCCGGAGGCCCGCGTGGTTGTTTTCGGGTCTTGTGCGCGTGAACCCGCTCGCGTGGGCGTAAACAGCGACCTCGATTTGGCCGTATTCGAAACGTGGCCGGAAGATCAGACTGCGATGCAGCGCAGCGCCTACTGGCTTAAAATAATCTTCCCCTTGGTAGCAAAAAACCATGAGCCTGTTCCGATAGATCTTGTTGTTTTCCGTCGTGATGGGCCTGATGGGGCGCTTCGGAGCACAATTCTGAGAGAGGGCATGGATGTCTAGGCATCAATGGATAAAGAACAAATTTGCCAATCATCCCTCTGAGGCTGCCAGCCTCCTTTCATGAGTCGCTTTGATGGACGCCTGCTCGGCCAACCAGTTTTCTTTGGTGTAGATATAGCGCGGGAACTCCCTCGCCAAGGTGGTTTCGCGTTTCTGCAGGGCACGGGCCAGGTGAAGCAAATTTTCCATTTCCGCCTCGCAGCGGACTTCAACGGGGGCTACCAGATCCATGCCCATTGCCCAATCCATGCGCGTGACGGTCAATTTGGGTTCAACCGTAAAATCGATCCCCTGAGCCTCTAGGTCTCGCTCTGTTTGCCAGAGCTTCTGGTAGTAGTCTCGCATGACGGGCGAGGTTGGACGTGAAGAAGTGCCAATCAGCACTTTGCGCGAACGGCCCACCTTTTTGTAGTGCTTCTTCCCGCCGGAAAACAAATGATCCCGTTCCGGGGGCGGCCCGACCAGGCGCCATGCCTGCTCCGAGATTTCGTCTTGGTAGCGCATGCGCGGATGCACCCACCAGAGCATGATACGCCGGCCGTTGAGGATAAAACCGCCATCATCCCACCAGGAAAAGTCCTCCTGCGTCATGTCTGAATAGTCATGACAAATGAGCAGACCAGAGCCATTCAAGGACCACGGGTGACGCCGGTGGTATTGACGTTGCTGTACGGCAAGGCGCTCGAGGCGGGGAATTTTCATGAGATGATACGTGTAGAGTAATAGTTGTATTTTACCGAATTGAATCCGATTTATTCAATGGATCACGAGAAGACTATCGCTTTGTCGCTTTGGCTCGGTTCAGGCACAAAATCACCCACGAGGCGCTGCGCGCACCGCCAAGTTTTGTTCGCGTTGATCGATAGTAGAAACGATCGCCTTGAGATCGGCCTCCACTCTATTGCAATCTTCGTCAGAAAATCCTATTTCCTTGAGTTTGAATTTAACTTCCATGATGGTAAATTCACGCTGCGCCTGTGCGATGTTCGGCCCGAACCATTCCCTGGTGACGGCGTTCTCCAGGTCCCCCGTGCTGTGATCGCGAAACTCGAAAAAGCCAGCATTATCGACAAGGGGCGTCAGGGCCTGTGCTACCTCAGTAAGGGATTGGTAGGCGCTGTGGCTACCTTCGCCATCGAAATACATGTCGACGTCAAACGAGCCATCCTTGTTCGGCTTAATTTCCAGTCCAGATGAGCAAGCCGTAGCCGGAATAGCCGTGTCCCAGTCATCCGGGAACCACAAGGATTCGGCAAGCGGTTTGAGCGCACTGATGAGAGCCGACCGGGTTACTCCAGGGCGCGTTGTGAATTCCGATGTGAGAGAGTAGTCGATGCCAGACATGGCGGGTCACCTGAATGAAGTTGGAAATGGTTGAGAAATCGGTTCATTCTAGAATCGATGCTGTAAATCCCAAAGGCAATTCAGGCTGTTCTCCGTTCTCGTCCAGGTAAGTGGATCCCTTCCACGGTTAACGGATCATCTGTTTTCCATTGAATTTCTCGACCGCTCCAATTGCAGTGAGCACTGGCGTCGCATCAACAACGCATGGTATTGGTGCAGCGCCACGTCTTCCCCCTCGCTATCCATGTCTAGGCTGTCCAAATAAAGGGGGTCCAGGCTAAGCGCCAGACTCAAGTGCTTCACCAGCATTTTCTGCTTTTCAGATAGGGCGCCAAAATCGATCTCGTTGTAGAAAACCTTCCCGATCGTTCTGAGCGTAAATACGTCACGCCACAGCTTCAACTGGAAGGACAGCGTCATCGGCCCGTCGGCCGCGGTAATGTCAGGCTCATCCAGTCCTTGGGCCTCATCCAGGCACTCCGCGTCATCATCGAAGTCGATCGCGAGACTGAGTTTCTGGGCAACAAGGACCAGGAATCGTGATTCAGGGCGCGTGCTCCAGCCCGGCATCAGATACAGGCGCTCGCAAGTCGCCAGGCGCGTCACGTCGTAGCGCAGATAGTCCGCGGAGCTCGCCCAGTCATGGGCGCCATGCCGAGAGGGATTTTCCACGAAAAATCCTTGGTCTTCGAGCTTCTCTGCGGCCTGCGTGAAGGCCTGGGCGTTCAGGTCCTTTAGTCCCACCATGGGGCCACAAAGGAACACCCGCCGACGCCAGTTCTCTGGCCGGCGCATCTCGGTACGGGAACCGGGAGCGGGAGGAAAGAGACTTTCGTCGTGATAAGCGTGCCCAAGGGTCTCGGCAACGTTGTCCTCGACGCACTGCACATCGATGCAGAAAGCCTCGCCGTCCTTTTGCATGGCGACGGCATCCGAGGCCGTGACGGGAGTCTCCGCAAGCGCAACATTCAACGCATCGCGCAGTGCCTCCAGCCCCTTGCGATTACCTCGGATGGTGAGATCGTCGTGCCAGAACTGTTGACCATGAACGTGAAGAATTCCTGGTCGGGAGGCCTGATTAGATGGCGTTTCGGGAGTATCGGGCATGAGTTCGATGTTCCGGGTGAGCAGGCAATTTCAGGGGTGCGGAGAAGCGGGGTTTGTCACGGGGGTCTGCTGCGCTAGTTTGGTGATGGCTTCGTCGTCGATCTCGATATGACGCCCGAACAATTGCGCAAGCAGGGATGCGGATTGCTCCGGATTCTGCACACTTGCCAGCGGCACGGCCACGCCGACCGTCAGGCGGCCAGGGTCCCCTTCGTCGATAGGCAGCAGTTTCGCCCCAGGCACATCGGATAGCCGCGTCTGGATGTCTGAAACAACCTGCTCGCAGTACGCTCTCACAGCAACTTCGTCTTCGAAATTTTGTTCGCCCATCCAGAATTCGTCGTTGTAAGCAACCTCTTGGTTACCAAGCAGGTACATCCGCCCATCAATTTCTGCCAGATACACCAACAGGCTGCCAGGCCCATTCTCGAAAGCAACCTTGTTCAGGTCGGAATCGGAGGGGGTCATCGAGCCATAGCCGGTCGTCTCGCCACAGGCGTTGGTCAGATAGATTGGTTTGCTTTGCATGTCGTGAGCTCCAAAAGTTGAAGTTCATTATATCGATTCCGTTCCGATGATTTCAATACTCACTTATCTGTTTTAATTTATCAGCGATTTCCTCTGTATGCGCCCGGGAAGACGCACGCGGGTCACGCACGCAGACGTTGAACGTCTTTGGTGATACCGATATGGCTTTGTCTAGGGAGCGCATTGAGAAATCCGTCAAAATCCTCTTTGTGTTCAAGGAATAATCCCTGGATGTCGCAACCAGCGATATCGTCAAAGTGGTAGTCATCGGGGATCGTGCTTTCGGGATACATCATCTGTATGTAAGCTCGAATCTGTGGGTCGCGCATAAGTGGAATCTCAATGATGTGATCGACGCGCCCTTTTCGAAGCAAGGCGGGATCGATTTTTTCAAGGTGGTTTGTTGTAAGCATGATGATGGTGTCATCGAGGCGCACTACCCCATCGAGCGTATTGAGGATTTGAGACAAGGTGAGAAACTGAAAAGGTGAAGCGCCGTTATCGAGCTTCTCCTTGTCGGCTTCAATTGTTGTGACAGTCTCGTTCTGATTGGCCTTGCGACTGAGCATGGCGCGAGTGCTATCGAAATCCTCAATGAGCACCAGGGCAGACTTAGGAAGCCGCGCCATGGCCTTTGCGAACTTTTCATCCGTCATGCTTGAAAGGTTGAGCAGACAGATGCGACGATTGTAGGTCGAGGCCAATGAAGCGATCAGGCTGGTTTTGCCGGTCCCTGGCTGGCCATGAAGCACAATGGTGAGTTTATGGGCCAAGCCACGCTGCTCATACCAGTCGCGTCGTTTGCAGTGGTGATCGAAAACATTGACTAGCCGCGTCTTGATCCCTTCGTCCAAGCAAACCGTTGACAGCGAACGCTTACGGGCCGATTGCCAGAACTCCCACCGATTGTCTTTTATCGAATAGCTGTAGACGTTCAAGTAGTCCATACTCGGATCAAGATTAAATTGATTCATGACTTCCAGCAAAGGAGCGTTTTTCCGACCCAAAGTGCATAGTGTGATCCGTTCTTTCTCTGTCTGGGATCCAGAACTATCAAGTCTTATCTTATAAAACCAGAAGAACCTTTTTTGGTAAAAAAAGAAGTGCAATCCATAGCCCGGGCCGATGATTAAACGACCACCCTCATTGTCCGCCGACAAGGTTCGAGACCACTTGAACCACCGTTCTGAAGAAAACCACGACATGAAGCGGTTGAACTGGGCCCGGTTGGCGTCATTCCACGAGACGTCAGCATTATTAAACGCAATCCTCGATGTGGCATGCCGGACGATGAACCTCAGAACCGTTGCTGGGACCTTTCGAAAGATCCAGGTGAGAACCGTCAAGCCCCAGAGCGAAATGGCGCCAGCGACAACAGGGTTGTTCGCTGAGGCCTGATGAATGTTGTTGTAGAGTGAGAGGATCAGATGCATAAGTGTCAACGTAGGGTTTTATAAAACCAATGTTTATAGCCAGTGTGATTTCATCGTCTTGGGTATGTATGCGCATCGAGGTTGTCTTTGACAAGGCGCCCGTTTTTGGCATCGTCTTTGCGCAGTCGCTTCATGAAGGCAACTTCTCTGACTAGCGGTTCACGTTGACAGGAGTTCCGCAGATTGTTGCGCCAGGCCCGTGCGCTTGGAGATTCGCTACATAATTCAGTGACTTTTTCGCTATAAAAATTAGATTTCATCACTGAAAGGAACGGGTTGTATTTTCTCGTAAATACAACGATTTGCGCCACAAAGAGTAGCCCCATGCTGAGCATGATGCCAATACCAGTTATTCCATATTCGAATAACAAGCCTATGTGAAAGAACGTCCAAATGATGTACAGAGCAAGGATTGCCGCATAAAGACAGAGTCGTTGAAACATAGTTCTGCGGTAAGCATAAAACAAAGCGTCGGCCTTTTCTTGCGTCAAATAACTCGTATCAATGCGACCGAAACGGTCGAATGCGGCGATAGGAAAAAAGCTCACTATGTTTCCTTCATGTTTGGTTTCGGAGATGGGTTGTATTCATTCAATGAACAATGGCTTTATGTTGCCATTAACGTTTCCTCGGCATCTTCGTTGTGCACGGCGGTCGTCGCGCTGACCAGCGTTGCCCCGTCATCCAGATTCATCAGGATGACGCCCGAGGCAGCCCGCCCCGTCTCACGGATATCGGACACAGCTACGCGGTTGGAGACGCCGTTGGAGGCCAGCATGATAAGGTCCTGCTCCGTGGACACGGCCATGGCGGCGACCAGCTTGCCGGTTTTCTGGCTGGCCTTGAAGGCAATGACGCCACCGCCTGCGCGGCCCTGGAGCGGAAATTCCGCTACCGGCGTGCGCTTGCCTACCCCGCGTTCGCCCACGCACAGCAGGTCCAGAGTCCCGGGCTCCCCGCCGGGGATGACGGCCGCGCCGATGATCGCATCGCGGAAGTCCAGTTTGATGCCTCGCACGCCGCCGGCGGTGCGGCCCATGGTGCGCACGTCGCTGACCGCAAACCGGATGGATTTCCCCGCATCGGAGACCAGCAGCAGATGATCGGTGTCACGCACGGTAAAGGCGCCGACCAGCGCATCGCCTTCATCGAGTCCCACGCCCCGAATGCCGCCGCGGCGCGTCGCGCTGTCGTAGCTGGCGAGATCCGTGCGCTTGACCTGGCCGCTGCGCGTGACCGTCAGGACAGAGAGGTCCGGCGCGGATTCCGGCAGGGACAGCACTGCCGTGATGTCCTCGTCCAGCCCCTCGATCACGTTGCGGATATGCCGCCCGCGCGCGGTGAGCGATCCTTCGGGGATCTGGTAGGTCTTGATGGCATGCACCTGCCCGGAGTGTGTAAAGACCATGAGCATGTCGTGCGAATGCCCCTGGCGCAGGAAGGACAGGGCATCGTCTTCGTCCACCGTAATGGCGGACTTGCCGCGCGTGCCGCGATTCTGACTCTTGAGGGCGTTGACCGGCAGGCGCTTGATGTAGCCATTCTTCGTCATGGTGATCAGGACGTCCTCGCGGGGGATCATGTCCTCGCGGGTGATCTCCGAGAGCCCCATGGCGATTTCCGTGCGCCGCGCCTCGCCATACCGATCCGCGATCTGGCCCAGTTCGTCGTGCATGATCGCGCGGATGCGTTCCGGACTCTCGATGATCGCCGTCAGTTCGGCGATTCGTCCGCTCACGTCGGCGTGATCCTTGCGGATGGCGTCGATCTCCATGCCGGTGAGCTTCTGGAGGCGTAAGTCCAAGACGGCCTGGGCCTGGGCTTCGTCCACTCCGAGCAGATCCACCAGGCCCTGTTTGGCCTCGGCCGGGGAGACCGCGCCACGGATCAGCGCGATGACCTGATCTAGCATGCCCAGTGCCTTGATGAAAGCCTCCAGGATGTGCAGACGGGCCAAGGCTTGCTTGCGATCGTAGACATGGCGGGCGAGCACCACTTCCTGACGGAAATCGATCCAGCGCGAAATGACCTCCCGCAGCCCGATCTGTCGAGGCCGGCCGCCATCGAGCACCACCACGTTGTAGTTGAAGCTCACCTCGAGTTCGGTCTTGGAGGCCAGGTCGGCGAAGACCGCCTCGGCGGATTCATCCTTGCGCAGCGCGATATAGACGCGAATGCCGTCCTTGTTGGATTCATCGCGCAGGTCGGTGATACCGTCGACCTTCTTTTCTCGCACCAGTTCGGCGATCTTGCTGACCAGATTGGCCTTGTTGACCTGATAGGGCAGCTCATCGATGATAATCGCGCTCGCGCCGCGTGCGCGCGGCTCTTCATGCCAGCGCACGCGAATCTTCACCCGGCCCCGGCCGGTTTCCACGGCTTGCGCAAATCCATCCATGGCATGGACCAGCGCGCGCGTGGGAAAGTCCGGCCCCTTGAGAGCAGCGATGACCTCCTGGTCGGTCGCCTGCGGATTGGTAATGAGCATGCGTGCCGTCTCGCAGACGTCGCGCAGATTGTGCGGCGGCACGCCCGAGGCCATCCCCACGGCAATCCCCTCGATGCCATTGACCAGCAGGTTCGGATAGGGCATGGGTAATACGGTGGGCTCGTGCTCCGAGCCATCGTAGTTCGGACTCCATGCCACGGTGTCCTTCTCCAGGTCGGAGAAGAATTCACTGGTCACCTTGGAGAGCCGCATTTCCGTGTATCGCATCGCCGCGGGATTGTCGCCGTCGATCGAGCCGAAGTTGCCCTGGCCGTCAATGAGCGGAACGAGCATGGAGAAGTCTTGCGCCATGCGCACCGCCGCCCCGTACACCGATGTATCGCCATGAGGATGATACTTGCCGATCACGTCCCCGACGGTCCTGGCCGACTTGCGATAGCCCTTGCTGTGCGAGTTACCTGATTCGTGCATGGCGTACAGGATGCGCCGATGCACAGGCTTGAGCCCATCGCGCACATCCGGCAGGGCGCGCCCGGTAATCACCGACATGGCATAGTCGATGAAGCTTTGGCGCATGACGGGCGCGACGAATTGCTCCGTCACGTTGGCATTGTCAGACGATGACAGTGCAGGGGTCAGGATATCGGTCATGGATTGATGAAATAAGATAGGTAGAAAAACCGCTGGGACGATGAAGGTGTGGTGTTTTTAATTTGTCGGGGACATCTCGCCTTTGATGGCACGAATAGCCTGTAATTTGATTTCCGACACTCCGCACTGATACAGCGCGTCATCGAGAACCCCTTTAATCATGCTGGTGCCTTCCGGTACCGCATTCAAAGTACAGAGTGCAAGCCATTTGTCTCCATGCGATTGGGACTGTACGTAGTTGATCGTTTGTTGCAAGGTCAATGGTTTAGGTTCGAAAACAACCCAAAGCAAGAAGGGGATGATCGCAATAGAAAGGGTAATGCAGACATTTTTCTTGAATTGATTTTTCTTCGCGGTGCTCAACATGATTTCATTCCGGATTTTTAATATGAATTGAATTCATACCATCGTATCAAAGTGCATAGTTCATAATCAATGGTAATTTCAATGGCCGGGAGGTATGTCTTCGACTACGTTTGCGGTCGCTGGACATGGATGCGGTCATAGTCGTGGTCTGCCCCTTCCTCAGGGGTGTCGGCCATGACTTGCGCGGCATCGATCAGAACGATTCCTTGTGTCCAGTAGGGTGTGCCAGGCTGGCTGCAGACCCAGTCCTGAAGGCGATATCCTTCGTCGGTCTCCACATCGTCGATCCATTCCTGGCAGAAATCCAAAGGCGGCTCGGCGCCGCACAACAGCGCGAGCGCGTGTCGGAATCGCTGCATCCACGTAGTGGGGCCGCTTGCGGGAATGACGGGGGCAGTTGACAGCCTGGGCGAAGGTCTCATGTCGTGGAATAATCTGGATCGTGATCGATGATCGACTCAGCCCTTGATGCGCTCACGCACCAGATCCCGACCTTCTTGGCGTGCGCCGTGACGCGCGGCCTTCGCTGCCTTCCTGGCGCTGTCTCGTGGCTGGTCCGCGGTGCGATGGTGAATATCATCCGCACTGACAGTACGTCCCTTGTTGTTCTGTCGGCTGTAGGGTTTCATGTCATTTCTCCTTTTTTATGCATCCACCGACGCATAGGTGGCATTTTCTTCAATGAAGGTTCGCCTTGGGGGAACCTCATCGCTCATGAGTAGCTGAAATACCGCGTCTTCCTCGGCGCCGAGTTTCTCCTCACCGGGGGTGTAGACCAGGCGGGTGAGCGTGCGGGTGGCAGGGTTCATCGTGGTTTCCCACAGCTGTTCCGGGTTCATTTCCCCCAACCCTTTGAATCGCTGCACATCGAATCCGGCCCGCCCATTCTTTTCGTAGAAAGCTTCCAGCTCGGCATCGTTGCGCACCCAGATCGGCGCGGCCTTGCCTTTGGCAACCCGATACAAAGGCGGATTGGCCATGTAAACGTGACCCGCCTCGATCAGCCCGGGCATGTAGTTGTGGATCAGAGTGAGCAGCAGGGTGACAATGTGGGCGCCATCGACGTCCGCGTCGGTCATGAACACGATCTTGTGATAGCGCAGCTTGCTCAGGTCAAAGGCAGGCCCGGCGCCGCAGCCGAGCACCTGGATGATGTTGTCGATCTCATCGGACTTGAGGCCGCGCGCCATCTCCACGCGCTGCACATTCAGCGGCTTGCCCTTGAGGGGCAAAATGGCCTGGGTCTTGCGGTCCCGACCCTGCTTGGCGCTGCCGCCGGCCGAATCCCCTTCGACCAGGTACAACTCACATAGGGTCGGGTCCGACTCCTGGCAGTCGGCCAGTTTGCCGGGTAGGGTGCCAACCGATAGCGGATTTTTGCGCTCCACCTGGGCGCGCGCCTTCTCCGCGGCGGCGCGCGCTCGGGCGGCGCGTTCGGCGCGGGCCACGGCGTTTTTCGCTTCCTTCGGGTGTTCCTCGAAGTAGCGGGTCAGGGCCTGATAGGTGACAGTGGCGACAGCGCCATTGCATTCCGTGTTGGCGAGCTTGTCCTTGGTCTGGCCGGCAAAACGCGGCTCAGTCAGCCGCACGGAAACCGCCGCGACTAGCCCTTCGCGCACATCCTCGGCAACCAGCGGTTCCTTGAGCAGCTTGTTGTCCTCGCCATACTTGTTGTAAGCGCGCAGCAGCGCGGAGCGGAAACCCGCATCGTGACTGCCGCCATTGGGTGTGGCGATATTGTTCGCGAAGGAAAGGATGGTGCTGGCCCGTTCAGGATGCACGCGGAATGCCAGCATGACTTCGACCGGCCCGGCGTGGGTGTCCACGTTCTGGTGAGCGGTGATCTCGGGCAGGATCGGGGTGCTGTGCACGTCGCTTGCCACATCCAGGATTTGCGCGAAGGACTCCGCCTTCCAGGTTTCGGTGCTCTGGTCACGTTCGTCGATGAGCGTGATGGCCAAGCCCGGATTCAGGTGCGCACGCATCGACAGGGAGTGTTCGATGATCCCGCGCTGGAAGGTGAAGGGCGGTTCGCCTTCCTCGGGCTTGAAGATGGCATGGTCCGGCCAGAACCGGATGGCGGTGCCATGCCGGCTGCTTGCGCCGATCCTGGCCAGATCCGCTTCGGGTTCGCCCCCGTTGCGAAAGGTCTGCGCATAACGGTGGCCGTCGCGTTCGATGGTCATGTCAAAACGCGTCGACAGCGCGTTGACGACCGAGGCGCCCACACCGTGCAGGCCGCCCGAGGTCTTATAGGCGCTCTGGCCCGAGTCGTTCTCGAACTTGCCCCCGGCGTGCAGCACGGTCATGACAACGGTGGCTGTGGCGATCCCTTCCTCGGGGTGGATGTCCACAGGGATGCCGCGGCCGTTATCCGCCACCGAAAGGGAGCCGTCGTCATGGATCGTGACCGTGACCTCGTTGCAATGACCGGCCATGTGTTCGTCAATGGCGTTATCCAGGATTTCCCAGGCCATGTGATGAAAGCCTGTTTCATTGGTGTCGCCGATGTACATGCCAGGGCGCTTTCGCACCGCCTCCAGGCCGTGGAGCACCTTGATCTGGGAGCCGTTGTAGTCGGAGTCGGTCGGGAACTGCGCGTCGGGAAGGGAGGCCATGGATGAGTGGGACGTCGAGTAGGGGGGGGTTCAGTAGACCTGGGTATCGTAGCAGAAACGCTATTACATAATCAAGATCATGCAATCGAATTCAATTTAATTGATTCGAGAATGCCAGAGCGTTTGAGCGTTGAGCTAGCACTGTGGCGCCAATCCGTGCAAGGGCGAGAGCGGAGACATATCCCGGCGTGGGGTCTGCGCCTGCATTTCCCTCAGCGTCAAGATCAGCACATCGAGCCTGGCATAGAGCGCCTCGAGCGTACCGTTATTGTCGATCGTCAGGTCGGTGTCTTCCTGACGCAAGGTCATGCTGCTGGCTGATTCCGGCGGCTTGCGGCCGCTGGCGTCCACCCAGATCGCCAGGTCGACGAGGCCATCCTCTCGTGCGCTCACAAACTCGTCGCGATTGCGCAAGCCGCAGTAAATGTCGTTCTCGCAAAAAATCTCTCGGACCAGCCGGGACAAGTCCGGGGTGTTGTAGGCGTTGATGGCCTCGAACCATTCCTGACGGTGGTTGTCGCGATCGTCAAAGCAGGCTTGGACACTGTCGTAGCCATACTTGTCCTTCAGGGCGGCAAACAGAAATTTGTTGCAGGCATACCAGGAAGAAGAGGTGAACGTGAAGCCACCGTAGTCGCGGAGATATTCGCAGACCGTATCCTTGCCGTGGCGTTTGTAGCCGGTGATGATGAGTTTCATAGCGGGTCCTGGGATCGTGAGATCTGCTGGTTGGTTATACGACAGGCTTGTCACCGTACGCGGGCGCGTCGTCCTCGTGCTGTGAAGGCAGCTGCGATTCTTTCATCCGCCAGACCTCCTGCAACAGGCTTTTGCCCATGGCGAAGGAGTGGCCGCGTTCACACAGGGCTTGCTCAAAAGGCAGGGCCAGTATCCGATGCTCCTGAATGATCTCCGAGAGCAGGATATTGCGATCCGGATCGGGTTCCGAGGCACGGTCGAATCGGACAACGAGCTGCATGTCTTCGAGCATCGCACCGTAGGCGCTCATGATCTCGAAATCCGTCCCGGAACCGATAGGCCAGCGAGCGAGTATCCTCTCCGGCTCGGTCATTCGCGCCCAGTCGTGTTGCAGCGCTTGCTGGATAATTGGCGCCGGGTATATCGCGCCTTTGGGATCGGCCAGACCGTCCAGGTAAAGCTGGAGCGTGGCCGTATCATGCGTGGGGCCCGTCTGCGTGTCCGAGGCGCAATGGGCCAGGCGCAGCCCATTCGAGTCCGTGACGTCCAAGGCGATTCCGAAACCCGAGGCTGTTGCATTGTTGGTTCCAGTCAGTGTGATCGTGGCCTGAATAAAACGGTTAGGGTCGGGGCCGACCCACCAGCTTTTCTGCAAAGAGAAAGTTTCATCAATAATGAGGCCAGAGCCATTGGTCAACGCCGGCCGGCCATCTATCTGGATGAGCTGATGGATCCGGTCCAGAACAGCTTGGGCGCTTGGTTCAACGGCATCCCAGATCTGCCGGTAGGGAGGCGATACGGGCGCTGGTTGAGATGGATTTTGCCGTGCGGCATGCCAAATCTGCTCACGCGTCAGGTGCACGCCGGCCTTGGCCAGTAGCGCCAGGGCTGTTTCGACGGCCTTGGCTTTTTCAGGATCGTTTTCAGTCATGGTGAGACTCGTATGGGTCATAAACGGGGCGACAGGCATTTCGTCTCTCGTCTTCTGTCCGGGGGACGTGGCGCTCGATCGCGGCAAGCGTCTGCATGGCATCCAGGCACAACAGGCGTTTGTCCGCCTCGCGTTCGCACCGATAGGCGCCCCGATCGATGAACAGGTGAGAGGCATGCATCAGGGGAAAGTCCAAGATCGTGTGCCCGACGAACACAGGAGACAGGTCCGGGGTGTAGGCTTCGCCTGCAATCGTGAACGGTTCGGGTAACCAGGCATCCTCGATCACACGCGCACGCGGGAACGACTTGAGATTTTTTTCGGCAAAGGCATGCAGGACCAGCCGCCGGCTCCAGGTCAGCGTGGCGGCCTGACTCGCGCCGCGTCCGCCATCATTACCCGACAGGCCCGAGAGCTTGAGAATTTCCTGGTCCGTCAAGCAGGGCGTGAGCGCATCATGCACCGGATCACGGGACGGGCGCAGCATCTCCGCATGAGTCAGGTGAAACGCAATGCCGCCTTGCGCATCGAGCACGGTGAGGATGTAGGGCAGCGCCCGGAGACGAGGAACAAATTCCTTCAACAGCGCATCGCGTTGCGCGGCAGGCAGCCGAATCAGCCACTGTCCGCCGTTGGGCAGATAGTCACCCGGCCCATGATAGGGCGAGTCCATTTGTTCGGTGGCTGAGAGCAGGAGGTCCTCATGGTTGCCATGTACGGCGTGAAACCAGGGTTCACGGAGCAAGGCCAGGGCGCGAGGGGAGTCTGGCCCCCGGTCTATCAGATCGCCCACGCTGAGGATCCGATCGCGGGTCTCGTCGAAGTGCACGGCATCCATGGCTTCGAACAGCGCTTCGGGGGTGCCGTGCAGATCGCCAATGACGAAGTCCCGGCCGGCGGTATTGGCCGGCAAGGTCTTTTGCAGGGGAAAATCGCCCATGACTTTACACCCCTGGCCGGTCGCGGCGAACGCGGGTGGAATTTTGCTGTCCAGGGCCTGGAAGAACCAGTCCATACTTTTCGCTCTTGGCAACCAGCTTGGGGAAAAGGGCCTGGGTAACGCCCCTGAGGCCATCCTTGTCCAAGGCCTGGACGACAGTTTCCCGACTGGTACCCAGATAACTCAAGCCACCATGCTCTTTTTCCCAGGAGAGGAGGGTACCGAACGTGTTGATCTCTTCCGAAAAAAGGTCGAACTCCGGCCGGCCATTCCAGTCGCACGCGTCATCGCGCTTGAGGAGAGCGCCGAGGATATCCGTGTAATCATCGACGTCCACCCCCTCTTCGAGCATTCGATCGGAGACCCGGACATCGGAGAGGATCAATTCATAGGCGACACCGTCTCTCGGATCGTCATCCCAGACCTCTGCGCTCAGCGTGCATTGTTCCAGGGCGCTATTGCGTTCGTAGAGCGCCACGATCCCGCGCGCGCAGGCTTGGGCGAGCAAAAGGCGCCTGGCATAGTCAGCGGCATCCTGGATGTCGCCCAGGGCGCGGAGATCCTCGTAAGGGATGGCCTCGCCCGGCGCGCAGGCTGACAAATAGTTCCGTACGGCGGCAAGACCGAGAGATATGGGGGACTCAGGCGTGGGTTCGGTATCTCGGACCGGAGTAGGCGTTGTCATGACGGGCTCGATGCTGGGATTTTTTTAACGCATCAAGCATAGCAACCCACTTGCAAAACTCCTATCTAATTTCTAATCGATACCATGGTATTGGTAAAGCCGCAAGCCGGGGCGGCCACGCCGTGGGCGCAACCTCGCCGTCTTCTTGGCGTACGCAAGCGCCCGAGCGCCCCCTTGTGGGACGTCCCGTGCGAAACGGAGGTGGTTAGCTGGATTCAGGCGGGATGGCTGTCAGGTTCCGCGTCGTGGGCCGGGTCGTAGCCCGCCCACTTTGGCGCGTCCGGTCCGGCCTCGATGCTATCTTCGGTGTCGGGAGGATCCACCTCGGGTTTGTCATCCCAATCGTGCAGCACAGCGGGCCTGGAAGGGCCGGATGGCTTAGGCGGCGTACGAGAGAGGAGGCGAGGCGTTTTTGCGGGCGGGACCGCGGGGTGTGGTACGGCCACCCGGGGTCGGGCGGGCTTTGGCGGAGTAGACGATGGGGGCGTCGCCATCCGGCGCTTCAGTTCTGCTGGCGTGTAGTGGGGGAGGGTCTTGCGGACCACGGAGGGCTCATCCAGTGATTCTGGGCGGGCTACAAAGACCCGTTTCGCAGCCAGCGCACTCAGGTCAATATCCAGGCCACCTCGCGGAGCAACGGAAATCTTTATTCCTACCGGTGGATTCTGACTGTCGGTTGAAGCGTTGTGCCCGGCGATGGTTTCCGGATTGCCTGGCGCTTCGGGCGTGGCCCAGTGCTTTTGTGCCAGGACCTGGTTCAGTGGCTTGATTACGGCATAGCGCACGGCGGGCCAGACAATGGGGAAGACCACGATGTTAGCCGCGCTGGCGAGAATGCTGGCCGCGCGCAGACCGAGCATCACGGCAGGCCAGCCGATGGCACCCATCAGCGCCCCCAGGGTGGAGGCCGCGCCGATGCGCAGCACTTCGATGGCGGGCAGCGCCGCCTGGCCCACCGCACCCGAGATCGCACCGTCCAGAAGGCCGGAAAGTGTGGACGATCCTGAAACGGCCGCGGCGCCGGCGAGTGCGCCGGCGGCCATGAGCCCCGCGCGAAAGGCCCCCCGGTGCCTGGCCAGGAAAGCCCGCCCCTTGGCATAGTGGCTCAGGAGCACCAGATTCGGCCCCAACACGGTGACAAGTGACACGCCGAGCAGTATTTTGGTGTCAAGGTTCCATAGCGCCAGGGCGACGCACCAGACGAGCGTGTTCGAGATCGACCCTATCGTCAGGGCAACGCACTGCGCCCGCACGATTCGCCGCGAGAGCAGGGCACCCGCGGGCAGGTCCAGCCGCCGAATGTACCAGAGCGGTGTCTCGGGCGTCCCCGATGACCGAGGGATCTGCCGCAGCATGGCAGCCAGCGCCAGCCCGAGGCAAATGCTGGCCGCTGCCGCCAGGCCCGCGAGGAGTGCCAGTTGTGACATGGCATGAATGGCCGGTTAGCCGTCCTCGTCCGCGGGCAGGTCGATAATGACGTTCATGAATCGAATCTCGCGTGGAGGAACGGCGAAAAGCCAGTTCAAGCCGGCGATGAACCCGGCTGTGAACGGCCCGACTTTCATCTGCCGTAGGGCACGGTATCGACTCATGAAACCTGTTCGCCCGTATTGGCTTCGGGGCGCTGCGCCGAAGGCGCATCCTGTCCGGGTGCGGGTAGCTCGGTTTTGCTTTGACGCGGGCGTTTGGGCACAGGCGCGAAAGCGGCGACAAGGGTCGCACCATGCGTGCGCAGGGCCTGGCTCAGGATCTCGCCTGCCTCGTCAGCGGACATTTCACGCGCGAGGGCCGGCGCGACTTCCGATGCGAACCCGGCGATAATCCGATCGCTCGTCAATTTGGCGTCGTAGGCCAGGGCCTCGGCCTTGGTTTTGAAGGTGGTGCCGTCTTCGGCTTCGAATGCGACGATTTTTTTCACAATGAAAATCTCCTTGATACGGTGATTCCCATTTTATTAAAAGCCGTGTTGGCACTTCAAGAGACTTATTGACCGGTTTGTCAGGCCGCTCGAGGTCGGGACAACAGGCGATGATCCTCTGCGGACATGTCGTCGCCGTCGCTCAGACTATGGCGATCCGGATCGAAGTCCCCGGAGTTGAATACCGATTTGACTCGCGCGGGATCGAAGACCACGCAGTGGGTCGAAACGGTATGACTGGCACAGTCCGCGCAGTGAAGCAGGAGCACGGCGTCGTACCTTTCGTCGCGCGCGCGGCTTACGGCCTCGACCTCCCAATTCAAGCCTGTCTGCGCATCGCACTCGATTCTCAGCAGCCGCTGCGCGCTGACATAGACCGGCACGATGTTCTGCCCCGAGGACTCTCGGGCAACCGGGCTGAATTCGAAGGCTTCCATCTGCTCGGTCAGTTGATCCACAGCATGGAAGTCACGACGTTTTTCCGCCGCGGCGATGAGGGCCAAGTAACGGGCAATCTGCGCTTCATGGTCGCTGCTGCCCGCAATCATCTTACGGGATGCCTGGTCTGCGTAGTCCTGGGCAACAAGCGGGGAGTCGGTCAGCCAGAACCCCAATCTGGAGGTGTAGGACCCCGTGTTCTCGCCAAACCAGTCCGCATCGACCTTATCAAGGGGCTGGTTTGAGCCGTGATACAACACCAGCGGCGCGCCGTCCCGGTCCACCAGTGCCGAGTGGCCGAACCATCGGGCAAAATTCTCGCCGACCGGACGTCCGTTCGGGGCAAGGCGGGTGTTGGTCATCGGGTTCATGGTAAGGCTCAAATGGGGGTCTGCCGGCCATTGTAAGAAAAGCGCGGCAGGGTCCAAAATGGATTTCGAGCTAGGTTTTCTTTTATTGGGCCCGGAGCTGTGCCATGGCGTGGGCGACCACCCACTGGCTACGCCCGAGTTCGGGAGCCTGGCGAGCGAGATCGGTCAGCAGGCTGCGCAGCGCGCGCATATCAGGTTCGAGCGAGAGCATCGCCTCCCACTGGTCGGCAGGGATGCTGATGCTGGAACGAATTCCCTTGGCCTTATCCCGGTACGGGAGTATCTGGGCCAGCGGCTTGGCGCCTTGCTTCTTGGCACGAGGTGATTTCCCCGGGGAGGCTTTCGCAGGTGGCGGGGCGGTTTCAGTCACCGGTTTGGGCGAAGGAGGTGCCGCGGCTGTCGGCTTGGCGGATGTCTCGCTTTCGATGGGGGGCAGGGAAGGTCGTGACGGCGCTGGGGTGACCGGTCTGGCTGGCGGACCGGAGGGGGAAGGGGAATCGGGAGCCGGGGCGGGGCCCGCCCCGGGCGTGCGGCCGACCATTTCCCGGATGACCTGTGCGAGCAGGGCATCCGAGGCCCGGGCCTCGACCAGGTTGGCCAACGTGTCGCGAAGGGTGTGATCGGAAATCGACATAAAAGCATTATGACGCATTATGCCGCAATTGTCTCCTGTCATAAGATTTGTCATAAATCCAGGCCGTACTGGCGTAATACTATTTAAATTAATACATTAATACAGCAATATAAGTTATTGATTAATATAAAGATTAACTTATGTACAAATTCAGATGTGGGGTTTTTGGGGAATGGCTTTTGGAGAGTCTTCTGGTAGCTTCGCGTCTAGGAAGGAAGCTTGTATTAAGAAAAATGGATATGTCATAACACAGACAGGTTCCATGTTTGACACAGGATTTAATGCTAAAGCAATGTTTAGCGAAGTCTAAGTATATGATTCCAGAGGAGAAACAAGCTTCTTCTGTGGGGTTCCTGGGGCCAGATGTGGGGTTCTTGGGGCCCAGATGTGGGGTTCTTGGGGAAGAGGTGTGGGGATCTCGGGGCAGATGTGGGGTTCTTGGGGAATTTCTGTGGATAACTGGTCGCCGGAGGATCCTGAAGCGAGGAGATTGACCTGTGGGGATTGACCTGTTAGGATTCCCCACATCTGATTTCCACACCTTCCGGGGGATGCCCCTTGCCCGAACTTGCCGCACGTGTGTACGACGCTTCGGTCAGCAAGACCGATTCGGAATTTGCCGAAGAAGGCGGCTTGCAGCTCTCGCTCCTGCCGGACCTGCCTGCTTCGGCTCAAGTACCCACGCGGCTGCAAAAGCCCGCAGCAGTCATTCATATGTATCCGTTGGAAGGGACGTATAACCTGTATTGCAGGAAAGTCTACAACGCGCTGCTGGTTCTGACGTTGCGTGCTTGGGCCTCAATCGACACCGAAACGCGCGCTCTCATCCTCGAGCAGCGCCGGGTCCTGCGCTTTGTGGCTACGACACAGGACGTCATGCGCATTATGCGCTCCACTTCCAAGGACAGCAAACGCATCATCCAGACGATTGAACTTCTGGAGGGAATTAAGTGCCGGTACGATGTGACCGATGAAACCGGGGGGCAGTGGCGCATGCGCAGCCGGCTGCTCGGGACTTGGGGCGAAGAAGCCGATGCTCCAGGTGTTCGATGGGAGTACCCGCCGGACATCTTCGAGATGCTCATGCGTCCGATGCCTTACGCCATCATCGACCTACGTCTGGCCAACTCTTTGACCTCGCTCTATGCCTTGGCGCTCTACGAGAACACGAATCGCTATGTGGGCAGCCCCTCGAAGCTGACTCGACGCCTGCCCGTCGAGGATTGGATCCGGCTGCTGGTGACGACCAATGCGGTTGGACGTTACCTCAAGCCCGGCAACTACAGGTATTTCAAGCGTGAGGTGGTCATGCGGGCGATGGCCGAACTCGAGGCCTCCGATGCGTGTCCGATTACGTTGTCCATGATAGAAACGACGAGCGGGCGCGGGCGGGTAACGCATCTACAGTTTCGGGTCGAGCTCAAGCAGCAATACCCGCTACCCACGGAGACCGGGCAGACCGGCAACCCAAGGCTGGAGGAAAAGATGCGGAAGTGGGGAGTCTCCAATGCGGTCATAAACAGCCTGATCATTTCCCGGGAGGAGACCGAGATTGCCTATTACGTTGCCAGAATGGAAAAGCTTCTGGCCGCGGGAAAGACCTTCAAGAAAAGCGTCGCGGCGGCCTTTGTCGATTCCATCAACAGGCAGTACGACAGCGAGTTGCTGACTGCACAGCGCGTCGAACGCGAACAAATCAAACAGAATCAGGTCGCGTTGCGCGAGCAGATTTCGGAGGAGGCATTTACCACCTTCATCCGAGAACGGGTCAAGGCTTTTTATATGCGGCAGGTGCCGATGGTTCAGACCCAGCTCTGCGATCGGTACTTCCAGTCCGATCTCGCCAATTCGATAGAGCGCGAGGCGTACGCAAAACATGGACTGGAGAGCGCCATGGCGGCCGGCCCCTTTTATGCCTGGCTGGGACAGCAGGAGGGAGTGCTCGTGGCGCCAGAGGAACAGTCTCGCCAGGCCTATGAACAATGGTGCGAGAGCCAGAAAAAGAAAGCGCCGGGAGAGGCAGAGGCTGGAGACGCGAGCTAGGGGGTTTCGGGTGCTTTGTTGACCCCTACCCGCTGGGCCTGGCTGGCGTGTGCATCGATGGTGACGGCACACTCAGCCGGTGCGGTCGGATCCACGATAACATTCATGTCCCCTTCTCCCATGCCGTCAGTCGTGATGCTGAACTGGGGTTTGAGCGTATCGGGGTGCAGGCCAGCCAGGCAGCAGGCAACCAGCTCACCCTGTTCGTCGAGCACCTCGATCACCAGTTCCTCATACAGTCCGGGTTCGGAGCTACGAACCGCGCGCGCCGTCAGCCCGCTCTGCTCGCCACCGTTCAACAGTTTGAGATGGAAGTTCTCGCCAGGCTGTATCTCACGGCCATTGCCAAAATTCTGTCGCGTCCGGGCGAGATAGGAATCTCCGGCGAGATGCATCGTCTTGGGCTCGATCCCGGAGAGGTGCTGCGCGGCATCGCATACGTCATTGATGGCATCGGGATGGTTGCAATGGCCTTGCATCTCATCGAACAATCCGGTTTCCGTGGCGAGGGTGAATGCTTCGTTCAAAAGCGCGAGGGCATTGTTTTGTTCAGTGGAAAGCGACATGGTGCGGTCCGGTATTTATGGGTGAGGACGGTCCTGGTGCTGCGCGGTGCGCTCGGCCTGCGCCCAGAGTGCCTCAAAATCGTAGGCGGGCATATCCGGTTCGAGGTGCGGAGCGAGAAAGGCGTCGCAGCGCTGGCAGTAATGCGACATGGCTTCGCCGGGCAGCGGGGGATTGCGTCGAGAGAATAGCCGAAAGAGGGGCAGGTGGGCACCGCGAGCGTCAAGCGCGCGAAAGAAAATATCCTGGGCTTCGCCTGAGGCTTCCGGTAGCAGCGGAAATTCCTGAATCATGACGCGTTCTCCGTTGAACGAGAATGTCTGCTTGCTAGAATAACAACCGATACGGTGAAGTCCTAACAAAAAATCGCTCGACGGCTAGGCGGCCGGGCGCTGGCGCGAAACGTCCTGGCGACAGATCTCAACGCGGTCGGCAATCAAGGTGTAGAGTCGTTCGGTTTGCTCTGGCCCGACCACACCGAGGTGGCGTTTGCCGAGTTTGTGAGGGCCCACGAGGTAAAGGTCGCCGCTGGCGTGCCAGGCCAGGCAGGCAAAATCACCAATGTCCACGTTCTCCGGTTTGAGGAAGTAGCCGTCGGCCCGATTCGATACCAACGCATAAAGCGCGGGGGTGGCCAGGGCGTAGAGCGCCTCGCCAGGTGGCAGGAGATCGAGCATGTCGATCGAGAGCATGTCCATGCGCTGAGCGATGCGCGAAAAATGGTGATTGATGATGCCGATGCGCCGGGTATCGTCGGGCAACGAGGACAATGGCGCACTCAGGCAGGTTCGGAGAAGACGCTCGAGTTCGTCTTGGGAGAGCAGGTTTCGTGCCTGAAGATTGGCCATCATGATGAATTCCGTAAAACGATGGGAGCGATTCGACGATTCTATCTTTACGGTAACGAAAATCATAATTAAAACCCGGATTGTCGCTCATTTGCGTGTATTTAAGGGTTGGGCGCGCTACGGCTATGACACTAAATGAACCAGAAAATGCCGGCTGTTTGGCCGATTCCATTCGGGCGCTTCCTGTCATCATGAGCGGGTTCAAAAATCACAGGCACTTAGAAATCCGCCCCACCTGTCGTTAATCCGGAGAGAGTCCGGCGACGCGGGTCGCCGCGACTGTCCGCAGGCATGCTGTCAGTCGGCCGGCTGCGGTGGCGATTGGCAGGATGGAGCATGGGCGAAGACGCCGGGGTAGATCTCAGTCAGTTTTACGACACCTTCTTTGACGAGGCCGAGGAGCTGCTCGCCGATATGGAACGGCTGCTGCTCGGACTGGACATCGCGTCACCGCAGGAAGACGACCTCAATGCGATATTCCGTGCAGCCCACTCCATCAAGGGAGGGGCCGCCACATTCGGCACCTTCGAGGCGCTGGCGCACACCACGCACCTGCTTGAGAACATCCTGGATCGGGTCCGCCATCGGGACATGGCCCTGAGCCAGTCGATGATCGATACCTTCCTGCGAGTCAAGGACGTACTGGCCGACCAGGTGAGTGCCTATCGCGCAGGGGGCAGCCCGGATGAGCAAGCCTATGCCGAAATATGTCAGCTGCTGGAAGGATTGAGGCAGGAATCCTCGGCATCGGACCAGGTCGCGGCGGAGCCCCCCGTTTCAGTTACGAATGAGGCATCCCCAAAGACGAGGACCGCCGGGCGCCTGCGCATCGCACTCGACGATATCGGCGGGGCGGATTTCAAGGCGCTGCTCAACGAGATGACGCTGATGGGCGAAATCCGTGAACAGGAACACCGGGACAAAAAGGCCCTGATCGTTCTTGAAACCACGGAGACCCCGGAGACGATCGAAGCCGTCTGCTGTTTCGTGGTCGATGTCTCGCAGCTGCACGTCTCGCGTGAATCGCAGGCGTCGCCAGAAGACCGCCCCACCGTGCCCGTCGGCCCCGGGATCAGCGCACCGTCCGGAGAACCGACACAGCGCAAGCCCGCGGAGCATGCCCCGGCGCCGCGCAAGGAGTCTGCCACCATTCGCGTCGGCATCGAAAAGGTTGATCAGATCATCAATCAGGTTGGCGAGCTGGTCATCACCCAGGCCATGCTGGGTCAGGCTGCCCTGGGCCTGGATCCGGTCCTGCACAGTCGCCTGATCGCGGGGATCGAGCAACTGGAGCGCAATGCCCGCGACCTCCAGGAATCGGTCATGTCCGTGCGCATGATGCCCATGGACTACGTTTTCAATCGGTTCCCACGAGTCGTGCGCGAGAATGCGGCCAAGTTGGGCAAGCGCATCCGGCTGGAAACCGAGGGTGAGGCCACCGAGCTGGACAAAGGGTTGATTGAACGGATTATCGACCCTCTCACGCATCTCGTGCGCAACAGCCTGGATCACGGCATCGAGACCCCAGAGGTGCGCGAGGCCGCCGGAAAGGACCCGGAGGGCTGTATCCGCCTGTCTGCTCAGCACAGCGGTGGCCAGATCATCATCGAGGTCACCGATGACGGCGCCGGGTTGAACCGGGAACGTATCCTGGCCAAGGCCCAAAGCCAGGGCCTGGCAGTCAGCGAGAACGCACCCGACGAAGAGATCTGGGCCCTGATTTTTGCACCGGGGTTCTCCACGGCCGAAAAAATCACGGATATCTCGGGGCGCGGCGTGGGCATGGATGTGGTGCGACGCAATATCCAGGACCTGGGCGGGCAAATCCAGTTGTCTTCCCGTGCGGGCGAGGGCACGGTCATGCGCATTGCCCTGCCTCTGACACTGGCCATTCTCGATGGCATGCTGGTCCAGGTCGGCGAGGAAACCTTCATCCTGCCGCTGAGCCATGTCACGGAATCGATTCAGCCCGCCCCCGATCAGATTCACGCCATCACCCAAGCCGAACACGTTTTTTTCATGCGCGGCGAATATCTGCCCCTGGTCTCGCTTGCCAAGGTATTTTCTGTCGAGGCCACCCAGTCCGATCCAACGAAAAGCATTGCCGTCGTGCTCCAGGCAGGCGAGTCGCGTTTCGCGTTGCTGGTCGACCAGCTCATCGGTCAGCACCAGGTTGTCGTCAAGAATCTGGAGACGAACTATCGGAAAGTGCCAGGCATCTCCGCGGCGACAATCCTGGGCGATGGCAGCGTCGCCCTCATTCTCGATGTTTTCGCCCTGACCCGAATGGCGCACGAAACCTCTGACTGCCTCACCGAGGAGATGAATCTTGTCCGTTGATCCCACACGCCCATCTCAGGAGAACGCCAGTCGGGAGTTTCTCATCTTTACGCTCGATGGCCAGGAGTATGGCATCGACATCCTGACCGTGCAGGAGATTCGCAGCTTCGACGGCCGGGGCGTGACACGCATCGCGAACGTCCCGCCTTTCATTCTCGGCGTGACCAACCTGCGCGGTGTCATTGTGCCGATTGTGGATATGCGAATCAAACTTGCGCTGCGTGGCACGCAGTACGACGCCCAGACGGTGGTGGTCATCCTGAACCTGGGTGCCCGGGCCGTGGGCATGGTCGTGGACGGCGTCTCCGATGTGCTTGCGTTGACCTCCTCGCAAATCAGCGCCGCGCCACAGTTCGGCACCTCTTTCGCAACGGAATACCTTGCGGGAATCGGCACGTTGGAGGCGCGCATGCTTATTCTCGTGGATATTGCCAAGCTCATGAGCAGCGCCGAGATGGCTTTGGTCAATGAGTCTCTACCCGCCGCGTAATTCTTTCCCCATCAGCAAGAGCCCATTATGAAAAAATCCGGTATTTTCTCCAACCTCAAGGTGCGCACCAGCCTGATTGCGATGCTGGCATTTTTCGTTGTGGCCCTGGCTGCCGGCGCGGGACTGGGATTATGGTCCATCCGCGCCGATAACCGGGCGCTTGATACGATTCTGGGGAACCAATCCGCCGAGATCATGCTCAATAAGGCGGTCATCCAATACAAGGCCGCGCAGGCCGAGATGGGGCAGGCTGCCGCCAGCGGTCAGATCAACCGGAGCATTGACGCCAGAAATCACCTGGAAAGCGGCACCGAAGCCCTCAAGGCATCGAAACAGGCTTTCGACAGTTTCAAAGCGGCCATTGGCCAGACCCCCACCGGAAACCAGAAGGCACTCATCGGAGCCTACGAGGCGTTGGTCAGCCGGGGACTTTCGCCTCAGATTCAGGCGCTTCAGGCGGGAGACCTTGCCGCCTATGCCGATAAGGCGCATGCCACTCAAGCTCTTGAGGCGGACTTCTCGCAGGAGCTGGGTCTGGACCACGCTGCTTCCTGGAAAAACCTGAACCGGATGAAAACGGCCCATCACGCCTATTACGCGAAACTGATCACGATCGTGTCCGTGGCCTTTGTCCTGTGCCTTGTCCTTGCGGGCATGGCCTACGCACTCTTGAGCCGGACGGTCTTGCGCCCGCTGCATGAGGCAAAACAGCATTTTGACCGGATTGCCCAGGGTGACCTGACGGAGAACATCGAGGTATGGTCGAACAACGAGATCGGTTCGCTTTTTGCGGAGTTGCGCCGCATGCAGCAGTCGCTCGTGCGTACCGTGTGCGCCGTACGGGAAGGGGTGGACGAAATCACGCTGGGTTCGCGGGAAATATTCACCGGCAATACCGACCTGAGCAGCCGTACCGAACAGCAGGCAGCCTCGCTGCAGCAAACGGCTGCCAGCATGGAGGAGCTCTCGAGCACCGTCAAGCAGAACACGGACAACGCCATGCAGGCCGATCAACTGGCCAAGAAGGCAAGCGATGTGGCCCAAAAGGGCGGGGCGGCCGTTACCAGCGTGGTGGGGTCGATGGATGCGATCTCGGCCAGCGCCCACAAAATTTCCGAAATCGTGAGCGTCATCGACGGCATCGCCTTCCAGACCAATATCCTGGCGCTCAATGCCGCGGTGGAGGCCGCGCGCGCCGGCGAACAGGGCAAGGGCTTTGCGGTCGTGGCCGGGGAAGTCCGGTCACTGGCGCAGCGCAGCGCCCAGGCGGCCAAGGAAGTCAAGGCGCTCATCGAAGAATCCGTTTCCCGCGTGAAAACGGGATCCACCCAGGCGCGCGAAGCGGGCGAGATCATGGAGGAGGTGGTTGAGTCCGTCACGGGCGTGACCACCATCATGGACGAGATTGCTTCCGCCTCGCGGGAGCAGTCCGAAGGCATCGCCCAGGTCAACCAGGCGGTGGCCCAGATGGACGAGGTCACGCAGCAGAATGCCGCGCTGGTCCAGGAAGCGGCTGCCGCCTCGGGATCTCTCCAGGATCAGGCGACGCGCCTGCACGATGCCGTGGAGATATTCAAGCTCGACGTCGGCGCGGTGCGCAGCCAACCGGCGGTGCGGCCCACCCCGCGCGTCACACGCATCGAGACGCCGATGACCCCGGCATTACGCCCCCAGCCGGCCGGCGTCTCCAGCGAGGATGACTGGACGGAGTTCTGACCCATGAACGCTCCGACGCCGCTGACCGGCCTCGTTTCGCAAGAGACGGGAGACGGCCCGGGTTCCGCGGTCATCGATCAGGCGATTGCCATGCTCAAGTCCCGGGCGGGCCTGGTGCTTGCCGCGCATAAGCGCGATGCGGTGGCCCGGGTGTTAACGGAACGCACCCACCAGACGCGTCGGGGAAGTCCCGCCCGGTACCTCGCGGCCTTGGAACACGACGCGGCCGATCCGGAATGGGCGCCGTTTGTCGATGCGTTCACGATCAATCACACCGCATTTTTCCGCGAGCACTATCACTTCGATATCTTGCGGGATTTCATTCAAGGCAGAACGCACCCGGTCTCTGTCTGGTCCTGTGCGGCTTCGACCGGGGAAGAACCGTATTCGATTGCCATGACGCTGCGCCAGGCCTGTCCGCGCGCGGCGTTGGACCAGGCGGTCTGGGCCACCGACATCGATACCCAGGCCATTGACCGCGCGCGCGCCGGGGTCTACACACAAGAGCGGATCAAGCCTGTTGGAATGGATTTGTTGCGCGAATTCTTTCAGCGCGGCCGGGGCGCGCAAGCAGGACGGGTCCGCGTCAAGCCGTCACTTTCGGCCATGGTGCAGTTTGACACCTTCAACCTGTGCGCCCCGGCCTGGAACTTATCAAGGCAGTTCGATGCCATTTTTTGCCGCAACGTCATGATCTATTTCGACCGGGCCACGCAGGCGCGGGTCCTGGAGCGATTTGCGAGCCGGCTTAAACCGGGCGGACGCCTGTTTGTCGGGCACTCCGAGAATTTTTCTCATCTGACCCGGCATTTTCACTTGCTGGGCCAGACGGTCTACGCATTGGGAGCGAAGTGATGGGCAGCGGCAAGATTCGGGTGTTGTGTGTGGATGACTCGGCCTTGGTACGCCAGATTCTGACCCAGGTGCTGGGGCATCAGCCCGACATCGAGGTTGTGGGGGCGGCCCCGGATCCGCTTATCGCTCGCGACATGATCAAACGGCTCAACCCCGATGTGCTCACCCTCGATGTGGAGATGCCGCTGATGGATGGGCTGGATTTTCTCGAGCGGCTGATGCGCCTGCGTCCCATGCCGGTTGTCATGGTGTCTTCGCTCACCGAACGCGGTTCGGAGATCACGTTGCATGCGCTGGAGCTCGGGGCCGTGGATTTTGTCACCAAACCGAGAACGGGGCTGCGCGATGGTTTGGGGCAGTACGGTGAGCTGCTGGCCGAGAAGATCCGGGCGGCTGCCGCGTCGCACCCGAGGCAGCATGCGGCGGGCCAGCCCGCGCCGGCGCGCCTGGCGCTGGGTTCGCGATTTGCCACGACGGAAAAGCTCATTGTCATCGGCGCTTCCACGGGCGGTACCGAAGCGATCCGGGCCGTGCTGGAACCACTGCCGGCCGATAGTCCCGCGATTCTGATCACCCAGCATATGCCGGCGGGCTTCACCAAATCCTTCGTCAAACGGCTCGATGGCCTGTGTGCCGTACACGTGCATGAAGCCGAGGACGGCCAGCGTGTGCTTCCCGGTCATGTCTACCTGGCGCCGGGTGGCGTGGCGCATCTGAAACTTGCCCGATCCGGGGCGAATTACGTCACCGCGCTCGATTATTCCGAGCCCGTGAATCGGCACCGGCCCGCGGTGGATGTATTGATGTTTTCGGTGGCCAGCGTGGCGGGGAAGAACGCCGTGGGCGCGATTCTCACCGGCATGGGCAAGGACGGTGCCAGAGGGTTGCTCGCCATGCGCGAGGCCGGCGCGGAAACCTTTGCTCAGGACGAAGCCAGTTGCGTGGTCTTCGGCATGCCCAGGGAGGCCCTGGCGATTGGCGCGGCAACCGACGCGGTGCCGCTCAAGGCCATGGCCGGCCGACTGCTTGCGGCGGCCGCCGGCCATGGCCATCGGGTGTAGGGCGATTACTTCAACGTGCAAAAACGATAGAGGACGGTATGGCACAAAAAAACATCAAGTTCCTGGTGGTCGATGATTTCCCGACCATGCGGCGAATCGTCAAGAACCTGCTCAAGGATCTCGGCTATGAGAATGTGGACGAGGCCGAGAACGGCGCCATGGCCATCGAAAAACTCCATGAGGTGCCGTTTCAATTCGTGATTTCGGACTGGAATATGCCGGTGATGGATGGACTGAGCATGCTCAAGGCCATCCGCGCCGATGAGGCCCTGGCCAAGTTGCCGGTGCTCATGGTGACGGCCGAAGCGAAAAAGGAAAACATCATTGCCGCGGCGCAGGCCGGCGCAAGCGGGTATGTGGTCAAGCCCTTTACCGCCGCGACACTTGAAGAGAAGCTCAACAAAGTGTTCGAGAAGCACCAGATGTAGGCGTTTGCCTCAACGGGCGCGGCACAGGCCCGGGAGATGGCTGTGCGACTCATTGAAGGATCTTGCCATGGGATCGGCCCAGACAGAATTGAATCACGCCTCGCCGGATCAGGCCTTCGAGTTGATTGCTCGGGTGGCCAGACTTACGCGCATGTTACGCGAGGGAATGCGCGAGCTGGGTCTGGATGACGCTATCAAGGATGCGGCCGCGGCCATTCCCGATGCGCGGGATCGTCTGCGCTACGTCGCGACGATGACCGAGCAGGCGGCCACGCGGGTGCTCAATTCTGCCGAACAGGCCCAGGCCGCGCAGCAAAGCCTGCTTGAGCGGGCTCGGGCGCTTGGGACGAAATGGGAGGGGGCGTCGCCGAACCCGGATCCGGCACTGCAAGCCGAAACCCGGGTATTCTTTCAGGCCCTATCGGAACACACCCACGTCACCCAGCGCGCGCTGAGCGATATCATTCTTGCCCAGGATTTTCAGGACCTGACCGGGCAGGTCATCATAAAAATGCTTGACGTCGTCGGGATCATCGAAACGGAGCTGGTGCAGGTCCTGCTCGATTCCGTGCCGGCCGAAAGACGCGATGACGCGGCATCCCTGCTCAATGGTCCGCAGGTCGCCCCACAAGGGAAAACGGATGTGGTAACGGGGCAGGACCAGGTCGACGATCTCCTCTCCAGCCTGGGACTCTAGACCGGGCGGGGCTATCAGGAAATCGGTTAGGTTCACGGATGGGCCGGTGCTAAGCTGGCGGCACTCAACGCTCATCTTCTGTGGTGCAATCATGGCTTCGCTCTCCGTTGCCGGTATCGCGCCCGCCCGCCCGGAGCCTGCCACACTGTGGCTGGTCATCGGGTTCGACGACACGGCCGGTCATGACACGCTCGATCCGGAACCCCTTTTACCGGAAATCGGCAGGATGGTTCGGGTCCTTTCCCGGGATTGCGTGACCCGCGACCTGGACCGGAACATGCTCACCCGGCTCTGTGCCAATGGTCATTCGGAGCCTGGGTTTGCCCTTTTCTCCCTGGAGGTCTTCGAGTCCGCGCTGGTTCTGGCGCAGTGGACCGCGCTGCTCGAGGCTGTCGCCGAAGACGTTCGCCAGTCAAACTGGGTGGTGATAGACGGGAGAGGCCGCTTTTCCTGCTCATCGGTCTCGACACATACCCACGATAACCGGGATTGCGCCGAGCGCCCAGCGCAGCGCATGGCTGCCTAGTCTCCAGCGTCAAGGGAGTTGGCGCGCACAATACTCTCTCGCTATACTGTCTGCATGAACAGTATTTTGTCAGATATGCCGTCGGGCCTCGCCGGCGCCCCCGTGCCTGTCCAGGCGGGGCTGGGCAGCGTCACGGCGGGTTTTCCTTCCCCGGCCGCGGATCTGGCCGCCAAACGCATCGATCTCAACGATGTGCTTGTTGCGCATCCGGCGGCCACCTTTATGTTGCGGGTGCGGGGCGCCTCGATGCGTGAGGCGGGAATCGATGATGGCGATGTAATCCTCGTGGACAGGGCGCTGCCCGCGCGCCACGACCAGGTGGTGGTGGCCGTAATCGACAATGGCGATTTCACGGTCAAGCGTCTGCATCAGCGCCGCCGAGGCGGTCCGCTCAAGCTCTGTGCGGCCAACCCCACTTATCCCGATATCGTTCCCGGTCCGGAACAGACCGTGGAGATATGGGGTGTGGTGACGGCCTGCATCAAATTCTTCGCGAAAGGCGGTTAATTTTGAGCCGGGAGCATCGTCTGACGTGGGCCCGCCAGAAAATCCTCTGGCGGCCAGACATCGATCAGGGCCATGGCTTGATCCAGCGTGCCCTCGAGCCATATTCTGGCATGTTCCCCGTCAACGGGAACCACGGTACGCTTATCCTGCGCGGTCGGAGGAAAACCCGGTTTGGGTTTGTGAAACCTGGCCAACAGGGGGTGGCCGTCGCAATTTTGGGTAATCATGGTGTAGTTCGGCACGATCTCGCCTGTCTTGGGGTCGGTCCACATGTCATAGAGACCCGCCAGAAACCAGGCGTCTGCCTTGGCCGGCGCCAGGGTGAACCAGACGTTGCGACCGGATTCGTAGTTGGGTTCGTCGAAATTGAGCGCGGGAATCAGGCAGCGCTTGCCCGCTTTCCAGGCACCGCGGTATGTCCAGGCACTTGCCATCCGTTCGCAACGGGCGTTATTCGTGGACAGAGGCGCGCCGTTGCGCGTTCTGGGTGTGCGCGCGGTGGCCCCGGGTGGAATCATGCCCCACTGTCCGACGAGGACGCCGGCCGCCGTCAGGAAGGGTCCGCTTGCCAGTGGCGTGATCACCCGGCCATAAGCCGGGTGTGGGGAAGATGACTGCGGCAGACCGAATCGTTTGGCAATCTCGGCCAGGTGAGCCGGAGTTGGTGGGCGATAGAGGTTGCACATGGTGTCGTTGTAGCAGAAGACGGGCGCGGTAACAATATTCGGATGCAGGCGGGATATGTTCGCCCACATTGATGGAAACAATTTTTATGTCTCGTGTGAGCGGGTGTTTCGCCCGGCGTTACGCGGACGTCCCGTGGTCGTGTTGTCGAACAACGATGGCTGCGCCATCGCCAGGTCGGAGCAGGCCAAGGCCATGGGCATAAAAATGGGCCAACCGTGGTTCGAGATCCGCGGCCTGAGGGAGCGAGGGCTTGTGGCGTTATCGGCCAATTTCGCCCTGTATGGCGACATGAGCGACAGGATGATGTCGATCGCCGCCGGGCTGGGGCCGGAGCAGGAGATCTACAGCATCGACGAGTGTTTCGTGGGGCTTGAGAACATGCCTGGCGACCTTCTGGACAGGGCGCGCCGGGTGCGCGAACGCATCTGGCGCTGGACGGGGCTGCCCACTTGTGTGGGGATCGGTCAGACAAAGACCCTGGCCAAGCTGGCCAATCATATTGCCAAAGCGGCCCGGCGCAAACCAGGGAGCTATCCGGTGGAACTGGCTGGCGTATGCGACCTGTCCGCGTGCGATGATGCCAGGCGCCAGGCGTTGCTTGCGCAAACGCCCGTCGGAGAGGTCTGGGGAATCGGCCGACGTCTGGGGCCGGCGCTCCAAACCGCGGGGGCGGACACGGCTGCGGCTTTTCTTGAGCTGCCCGAGTCACTCGTGCGTGCACGATGGGGGGTCACGTTGGCGCGTACCTGGCGAGAGCTCCAGGGTGATAGCTGCCTGGGGCTGGAGGAGGTTGCGCCATCCAAACGGGAGATCGCCTGCACGCGCAGTTTTGGGGCTCCGGTCATGGAGCCGGCGCCTCTGCGCGAAGCGATTGGGACCTTTGTCGCGCGGGCCGCGCGCACGCTGCGTCAACAGGCAGGCATCGCTGGCGGCATCATGGTTTTCATCCGCACCAGCCCCTTTCGGCCCGGCCCGCAGTATTCGCGCGGCGCCGTGCTGGGCCTGCCTCAACCCACCGATGATACGGCGACCCTGATCCGGGCCGCCATGACGGTTTTTCAATCTTTGTACCGGCCAGGTTATGCCTATATGAAAGCGGGAGTGATGCTCGTTGAGTTGGCCGAGGCTGCCAATCGTCAGGGCACCCTGGACTGGGGTGGCGAGGACGGGCCGGCCACGGCACTTCTGCCTGAGACCCGGGAGGGCCTTATGCCTGTGGTAGACGCCTTGAACGTGCGCTTTGGCAGTGGAACGGTGCAGTGGGCAGCCAGCGGGTCGCCTCAACGGCCCGCCCCCTGGGCAATGCGCCAGACGTTGCGCACGCCAGCCTACACCACTCGATGGGAGGACTTGCCTTCGGCCTGGGCGGGGTAAATGACACTTGCGAAATCGGGTGGCTTTTCGGTACCCTGATTTATCCCTCCAACCAGACGAAAAAGACGTGACGAAGAAAAAGAAGGGCACTTGCGCATGGGACGCATCGCAAATGGCAATGCTCTCGAAACTGCGAGACGATTTGCGTAAATCGGAGTCTGACCTCGAAGTCGAAGGCGAGTCCGATGCCAGAACGCAGCGTCTGGTCGAGCATGTCGTACGTGAGCTGGGACTTGGCGTGGCAACCGGCCCGCACCCGGCCAGGACAGGATCGAATCGGAACGGCGCCGAGGACCTGCGTGCCAGGTCAGGCAAGCCCAAAAGACCAAGGATTACGCTGTCCGGAAGGCACATCGCGGCGAAAACGGGGCGCCTTCTTTTTCACTGGTACCGGATCAATCCCATGGGCGGGTTCGCCGCGGACCGGCTCATCCTGGGAGACCGCGCCTTCCCTGTTCGCCTGGACGTAAATAAGCGTGAATTCAATGAATTGAAGGGTTGGCATCCTGTTACGCTGGTGGTGCGAAACGCCAGCAATCCCGTTCGAAGGATTGAGGCCTATGTGCGGCGCGCCTTCGGCAGCCCAGCCATCAAGAGCCTGGAGCTCGCTTGCGAGAACCTGGAGAACACCTCATCGCTGATTCGGGAATTCCAGGCGCAGGGCGAGTTTGTCGAGCGCCCCACGCCGCCGGGCACGCCGACGCCCAAATGGGTGAGAATCCCTGGCGAGAATATCGACGCCAGCCTCAGGAAAAAGTCAGAAGGGACGAGGGGCCCGGTTCAGGCACCGCGCGCCGCCACGCATGCCACACAGTTCGACGGAAGTGCGCTGGTGGCCAAGCCAGCGCCAGAGAAGGCCCCGGCCGGCAAATACGGACAGGTGCGCAAAAAAAGCAGAAAAGGCGGGAAAGGCGGTAAGGGCGTAAGAAAAAGCACCGGTACGCTGATCGCGCCCAGCCCAAAGGTGCCGAAGGCCGTGGAGATCTGTCCTCGATGCCACGGCGGTGAGCTTCCCCACTGTCCCCAGTGCGACGGCACGGGCTTTATTACCCTGTACGAGATCGGGACCGAAACAGTTCCCTCGGCCATCCGGTCTGTCGCGGCCACAGGCGGTAGCGTTACGGCCATGTTGGGTGAAGGCGCCAGGGTAGGGCGTCCCCTCCCCACGGGGGACCACGAGGCCATTGGCCGCGCCGACCCGCTCGATGCCAACTGCGGGAATCAAGGGTTGCGCGACCAGGGTCGCTTCGGATCGATGCCGCTTCACGACGATTTCGACAACTAGGCGATTCTCCTATAAACCTCGGAGATCGCACCAATAATGCCTCTATCTTGAGGCAACGGCAATAAAATCAGATTGATACGATGGATTCATTTCTATTACCAATGGGAATGGATCCATGCGTAGCGCCTCTCGTCTTGGCTTGACAGCCATTTTTCTGACCTGCCTGACCGCCTTTAGCTTGCCCGCCCTGGCCAGTGATACGCCGCCCACAACGTTTGCCCTGGCGCCGGCTGTGCACAACGAGGTGTATGTGAAAGGCGGCCTGTTCGGGCTTGGCCTGGGTTACGCTCGCGGCATCAATGACCATCTGACGTTGCGCCTGGATGCCACGACGCTTGGCAGCATCAGCCGGCACGGGACGGTGAGCGGCTTCCACTACAAAGGAAGGCTGCGCAACAATATGGCCACGGCCTACGCGGACTGGTTTCCATTCGCCAGCTCAGGATTTCGCCTGACTGCCGGGGTGGGCGTGCGCGACACACGGGTCAATGCCACCGGTCACCCGGACAGTGACGGGACAATGAAAATCGGCGACGTACGCGTGCCCTATGCCGCGGGCGATGCCGCGCATGCCCGGGTCAAATTTCCGAGTGTCACCCCCTATCTTGGCATCGGCTACGGTCATAATGTCGCGCAGCACACGCAACCAGGATGGGGCTTCGTCGCGGACGCCGGCGTCTATTTTGGCCGGCCCACGCTGGACTTTCACCTGAACGATATCGCGATGGCCGAACTCAATGCCGCCACCGGCGGCCAGGGCCAGGAAGAAGTCGACAAGGAAAAGCACACGCTGGAACGAAAGGTACGACACCTGACGGTAATCCCGGCGGTATATCTGGGTGTGTCCTACCGGTTCTAGTTTGAACTAAAAGGATGGCCGCACAGGTCTTTCTTCGTCTTTTAACAGCAAAGATCTGTCGAACAAATCGAGGGATCGAATTTCCACGTTAGGCAGATCGCCGAGGCTTGCGGCTGTTTGCCGGGCAAGCGCTGTCAGGGTGACTTTGTCGGTAGCTGAAATTTTATTCAGGTCCCCATCCTTGTAATAGGTTAGCGCCCGGAGACATTCGCTTGGTGAAAAGGCGCTTCCATACAAGAGTCTCGCTCCTGCCAGGGCGTGAGGAAGGCTTGCGCCGGATTGCAGCATCCTTGAAATGTCGAGGTAATCCTTTAATTCTGCGCGTTGGAATATCACCTTCACCTTTGTAATCATCAGGTCTTCGATCGAGGCGACCTGAAGGACACCATCTTCGGTCATTTGAGGCGACCCGACACGTCCCATTCCTATATTCCCAAAGAATGAAACCTTCACGTGTTCGAGGTCGGTTCTCCCGTAAGGAACGAGATACGTTACCGCATTGCCTTCCACCATGTCATCTTGAATAGGCCTGGAGATTTTAATGAAAGGAAAGGCTTCTTTCATTTCTTCCCGGTTCAAGGGAAGATGAGAAAAAAAATCGAAATCGATCGATTGTCTGTGTCCGAGACGCAGCGCGGTAGCCGTTCCGCCATAAAGAACGAAACCGCATTGCGCCGATTGAGCCAATTCGGGCCAAAGTCGCCGCTGTGCCGCCGGCAAGATTTCCAGATGCGGGGAAAAACGAGCGGTGGTCATCGGAATTTCCTCACAGGCAAGGCAGGAACGCCCTCGTTGCTGAACCCAGGGGGTGAGAGCGCCAACCTACGATGCCAGTATACCCATGAGCGCATATTGAACCAGCCTGCCTCGGCCGCGTCGATGACATGGCATAGCGAGGCTTCACCAATAAGCCGGTCCAGATCCTGGATATCCTCGTATTCACCCAGCGTCATGACCTGGGCACAGAGTCGCTCCACCCACAAGACCGCCTCCTCAGGAGGTTTCCACCAGATGTATTTGGCTGCCATGGCTCGCAGAAACGCTTGAGCCTCAGGGGCCAGGGAATCGAATTGCATTCTATCGTTCATATTGTTGAGGCTTGGCGAGCCGACATGAAACCCCCGAAGTGGTTACAGGCTGAATCGCTTTAAGAACAAGAGAGCCTTGCAGTATCCTAGCACTATTGGTTAACGGACAAAACCTGGTTTGAACACGGCGATATCGTCCGCCTGGACCTCCATTGGAAATTCCCATGATCATCGATCTTTCCGACGTGCGCGACTTCGCCATCTGGGCGCATGCCAACGTCCTCAATCCAGACGGCACGCTGGGTCAGAAACGCAAATATACGTTTGAACCCTACATTGGACACCCGCTGGCAGTCGCCGGAATCGTGGCCACGGCAACGGGCGTCACGCCCGAGATGATTGCCGCGGCCCTGTTGCACGACACCATGGAGGATACGCGCAACAATCCGCCACAGACACGCGTGACCTACGAAATGATTCATTCGCGTTTTGGGCAAACCGTGGCCGATTATGTGCTCGCGCTCTCGGACATGACCACGCCGGCCGATGGGAACCGGGACTGGCGCAAGAGCCGTGAGCGCGAGCGTCTGGCGGCGGCGCCGGCACAGGTGCAAACAATCAAATACGCGGATCTGATTCACAACACCATGTCGATCGTGACGCACGATCATCACTTCGCCTACCCTTACCTGGGAGAGAAGCGGGCGTTGCTGGCCGTGGCAGACAAGGGCGACGCCAGACTCTACGCCTGGGCCTGCCAGCTGGCGCAGGACGGTATCGACCAGATTGAGCAGGCACGCTTGAACGAGACGTTGCGCCGCAATGGCCAAGTCTCGGCAGCGTGAACAGGGAGATTCCTGGAATTCCAGGAATCTCGAGTCTCAACGCTGACGCTCAGTGGGCTGGGCCTTCGCATCAGAGGGCATATCCTCAAGCCACTGCAAAGGCACGCGATGCTCCTCGCAGATGGATTGCGCCAGGCTATGGGCTCTGGCCATGCTCGCGCACAGGTGGCTGCTCATCCTGTATTGGACGATTCCGCGATCCTCCATCATGTCGCGTAGCGAATGGTCCGAGGGGTCTTCATGCTGTTCACGGGATACCAGGTGAAAAACCTGTGTTTCATCCTTTCCAACCTGGATGTCGAGCAGAATAAGCTCTTCGAAGTCCTCGGGCAGGGTGATGCCCAACACGCGATCCAGATCCAGTCGGCCTTGTGTGTCGGTCACGCACGGATTCAACCAGAATGCCACATCCTTTCCCATGGTTTGCGAGGCTTTCTCGAGGCGCTTGGCAAGCAATGGGTTGAGTTGGGTGTTTCGGCACAGGTTGTCCCGAACGTCGTAAGAGAAGGGTTGGTCGTGCAGGGTCCGTGCCGCTTTGAGCGACATCGAAGCCAGGTCCCAAATTGGCCGCTGAATCATATATTTGAACCGGTCAAGGTTGGCCGCTTTGTTCGCATAATTCGATACGTACAGGGATTGCACGCGTTGGCGTGACGCATCGTCCGGGGCGAGGTGCCAGAGCAGGACGGCGGGGTCCGCGCTGACGCAAAGCACGTGTGCGGTGCGTCCATCGGTATTCCCTAACATTCCAATCGGAATAGACAGGTCGAGTTCTTTGACAAAAGACCCGGTGCGATTGAGCTCACGCCTGGTATGGCGCCACTGGTCCAAGAGAAGTTCGAAATTCGCCGGGTCAGTGAAGTAGGAAAGCCGTTCGATCGCCGTATCGCTCAGCGCGAAGGCTCGCGCCTTGTCCTCGAATTTAGGGAAGTAAGGCGGTTTACCCTTTTCGTGGGCTAACCACGGCGCGATGGCCTCACCCCACTGCTCAAGCGTCGTCTCGCCGGCATCGTGCTCATGGAGCAATGCCCATTTTGGATTGCCAACAGTCATCCTCCTTCCTTTGTCCGAGACCGTCAGGCGACGAGCCCAGATGTGGGGACTGATCCGATCGTCGCGGTCCTCGGGATAAGGGGTTACGTAGAGAAAATGCCGGCTCTTGCCATCCACGCTCAGGCGTAATGGCGCGACGTTCATATCCTGGCAGAGGCGTTCAATCTCTTCACGGCGCGAGCCCGCGTCCTCGCCCTGAGCAAGCGCCTGGCCAAGCAACTCGGCCCAGGCTTTGCTGTTCGTGTCCGACGTATCGAATCTGGGAAGCGGTGCGCCGCGGTGGCTGGCCCGCCATGCCTGGACGGCAAGGTTGACCGTGGTGGCAATCCGGTCTTGATCCCATCCGTGCGCGGACAGGCTTTGAGCAAGCAACGCGCGCGTCGGGGCTTGTGCCTGGCGCTCTTGTTGGATAAAAGCCAGGGCCTGTTTGAAGAAGCGGATATAAAAGATGTGGTTATGCCGATTGGCGCGGCTGCGCATGTAGTAGTCGAGTTCCTCGGGTTCGACCGCGTCCAGGCAAAGGTAGCCAATCTCCGAGCCATACCCCCTGTATTTCGACAGATTGATGTTGCAGAGGAATTCGCGCGGCTCCCCCTGCCGGGTCCAGCCGGAGACGGGCACTTTGACGCACAACGATTTACCGTCCTGCTCCACGGATGCCAGCCCAGGAGATTGGGTCGGCCGATAGAGGAATTCCGTGCGGTCGGTCCGATAATCGGTACGGCAGGCCGCCGGCGCGGTCTCGCCATCCATCACTTCATGCCAGTTACCCAGAACGCGTGAGCCGCTTCGCAAGTAACGGTTCTTCGACGAGATCCATGCAATGACATCCGGACGATCCGGCGCATCGATCAGATTGCCCCCGGCGTCATCGTGCAGGAAGCGGCAGTGGGCTTGCTGGAACGCCGCGGAGATGAAATTGAAGTCGGCGGGCCCGTCGTAGAAGTCGCCGAACAATTTCAAGCGGTGATCCAGCCCGCACGCAAGAATGAGAAAACGCTTGTAGTGCAGGGCACTGTTGTCGTGGCGTTCCAGCGCTTTGGTGTAGGCGACGTCCTCGAAGGTGATGTCTTCGCCGCGCAGCCCTCGGAACAGGGCATCATGTTCATCCCGGGAAGGGAATAGGCGCCCGGTATGCAAATGACTCTCTACCGGTGAGTCGACGCGATAGATATTTTCGCCGTCTCGTACCAGGATGAAGACACGCTTGTTCACGCTATTTTGGACCGCGCTGGCAATGGCATTGCCGTAGTCGAGGTCGCGTTGGGTCACGGCCATGACGAGCATCGCGCGTGCGGCGGGGAAGACCTGGTTGACAAGACCGGGATGCGAGCGCAACGCTTCATAAAACGTTTCCTGATCTTGGTAATCGAAATTCTCATCGACGTCCGCCCATAGGGCAAGCTCCTCGTCCATCATGAGCTTTTTCTGCACGAAAGTCAGCGGTTCGTTTCTGGGGGCGCTCGCGCCGCGCGCGATCTCCGTGACGGTCACACCGGTGCCGACGTACAGATCCAATGACTCGATCCCGTTCTGGATCTTGGCCACATATTGACGTACATCCTCGGTTTGAGCCAGGGCCGCGGCAGCCTGTTCCGCGTAATAGGGCGCCATGGCACCCAGCGTCTCAGCGATCTCATCCGTTTTCGCTTGGATCCAATTGGCCTTGGCCGTGGCAATTTGTTGCTGGCGTTGTGCGCCGGCCTTCATCGCCTCAATGCGTTGCGGGGTCACGCCGCTGGCAAGCGCATCACTCACGGGCCCGGTGGCCAGCCTGACGCTCTGTTCGTCTTGCGCAGGGACAAGCTCATGGGAGGGGTTCCCCTGTCCGTCTCCGGCATCATCATGCCTGGCATCGCTCTCGCGATTCGCCAGCGCGGTGTGGGTAGGCATCCATTGTTGCGGATCATGCTGCCCCTCGATCAGCGACTGTTGCAGGTGACTGACCTTGGTCTGGATATTGGCAAGTTCCTCCTGCCTGAGAGATTGAGCATTGGGTTCGTGATCGAATTTCTCCAGAAAGTCCGCGAGGAGAAGGGGATGTTGTGTCAGCCTCTTGTGATTCTCGAATGTCTCGCCATTCTCTTCCCAGGAAATCTTCACCTGCTTGTCGTACCACTTCGGGTGGGCGCGCAGCACAACAGTGTGCACCGCCTCGTCGGCCCAGCGCAATGATTCGATCAGCAGCACGTCGCCCGCGGCAATTCCTTCCTTGGGAATATCCCGGCGGGCACGCCAGTATTGCCCGGGCTGCAAACTCTGGAAGCGCTCGATGCGTTCCGTGTTGGAGTGGGTCGATGAGGGAACGGCAGGCAAAGTAGACATGAGGCATACCTCTCTGGGATTGCCTCATATTCTATAAAAACCGATACGGTGGAATCAATCAAATCGAGGACAGTGGCCTTTGGTCCTAATCCGAGCTCAGGGTTGCCTCTGGCATGGGCGGGCCCTGGATTGCGCGGGAAGACGCGTTGTCCGCGGTTCTCCCACGCAGTCCACGGCTCATGGCACGATGGGAATCGGCTGCATGTAGGCATCGCGCTGCAGACCGAGCATCTCGACACGGGTCGGGTCGTAGCGGATGTAGGTGACGTCGGAGAGTCGGGGCGGCTCACTCTTGCGCCACTGCAACCGGGCCTGGGCGTTGATGACGTGAAGATTAGGATAGGCGCTAAAAAGCTTGTGCGCGAGGAAAGGGTAAGAGAGCAGCAGCAGGGAGAATGGATCCATGCTCGTGTCGAGCCGGTGATCGAGATCCTCCGAGATGTTGATCCCGCCGTTTTCCAACGAACGGCGCAACATCGCGACCACGACAACCAGATCTTTTGGGCGATCGATTCGGCGCCCGAGAAAACGACGCTGGTTGATGCTCTGGCGTGCCCGGTCCAAGGCATAGAGTTCGCGCATGAGTTTTGGTTTGCCAGGTTCAAGCTCCTCGACGGGAAGCGGCTGGAACCCGAAGAAACCGGGCTCATTGAAGGTGCCGGCCGGCGCCTCGCGGTTCATGGCGTTGACATCGACGTGGAAGACCCCCTTTGCACCGCTGCCGGAATAGGGAACAGCCTCGATAACGTCGGGATTGCGATACTGAGCCAGCGGCGAGTCCGTGCTCTCGCCGGGGACGATAGGCAGCCAGCCATTGGATAGCGAAAGCGGTTGCGTTTGCGCGGATTTCCCCTTGGTCGTCGTCAGAACTGTGGCAAGTGTGATCTGTCCAGCTTGTTTGCTGGGGTTCCAGGGCTGGGCTGGGCCAGCGCGGCGGGGAGAGGGCGTGGAATCGGTTGTGGCGAGATTCATGACTATATTTGCATCCTTCTATTTTATTGATTAGTCGATTTCCGGATGGGACCGGGCGAGCTGAAATGGCGACGAAGTAAGACGGTGGATCAATCGGCGAGAATCTGGGAAAAACTCTCCAGGATATCCTCGTCCGAAACATCCGGCGAAACGGGCTGGTCCGAATCGAGAGGAATCGGATCAGGTTGCCTGGAGGACTTTCTCTTTGCAGTCGATTTCCCCTTCCGCGGCGGAGACGGGCGGTCTTTTTTCGAGGATGAAGCAAGCGATCCGGTCGGCAGGTTCAGGATCCAGTTTTCGAATGACGAGCCAGCTTCGAGCACGACGCTTGGGCAGCAAGTGCGCAAGAAACGGGTTTGCCATTTTTCATCACCTACCATGCGCCGGCGCATGACGTACTCAGCCAGCGCATTCCAATCGGCGCGCACTTCCTCAAAGGGACGAACCGCGCCACTCAGATAGCCATCGCCGTCTTCCATTTCAAGCAGCTTGCGCGCAAGCAATACCATCTCTGGGCGCAGATTCCTGTCTTCGAAGATATTCCTCACCACGCCGATGGATCGGCCCATGATCACTTCGAGCCTTTGGAGCGTGTGGCGTTGACCCGCGCTGACCTTGGCACTGTCCTTGCGCAGGAGGTTCCGATTGTTGCCCAGCCATTCCCGTACCAGATAGCATGTACCGGCATCGAAATCGCGTTTCCGCAGAGCGGGATTTTCATGGACCAGGGCATTCAATGCGACATCCTGGTACATGTAGGCAAGCCAGTCCCCCGGCATATAGCCGGACATGGCGTAGCTGACCGGACGCGGGGTGGCTTCAAACGCAAGCAAGAGCATTTCGGACAGGAAAGAACAGTCCGGGTCGCCCTGGCTCATGGTGCGGCGCATGGCAATGGTATCCAGGTGTGTGATTTCGAGTTCCTGATGCCGGTTCAACCCCCGCGGCAGGATGAAGCCGGACGGGCCGGACTGGGCGGCCAGGGTAGCAAGTTCCTGGGTGCGCGCCCGGAATTCGCTGGCGGACAACGCGTAGGCACGGGTAGGTTCGCCCTGAGCCCATTCCCGCTCGACCCGGCTGGCAAGCAGCCGGCCGATACGAGAGTCCGGCAAACCACTTCGCAGCCCGAGCTTTGCGTACTGTTTCGGCGAGACACGCTCAAGGAAGATTTCCTCGTAGGGAGATTTGGGCACGAACGGTGCCTGACGTGTATAGGTATCTAGGATAGGTGAAGAGAGGTAGGAGACGGTCATGGAGAGTCCTGTTTCATATTCACGGAATGAGTTCGGCGGTTCGAATGTTTGGCCATTACCAGGCCATTCCGTCCAGTTCGGATATGAACCGTAATTGAGATATTACCGGCTCGCTTTACGGGAATCAATAGACAATGTGGAAAATCATTTTTATCAAATTAAAAATAATAGTCTTTTTGCAGCGCATGCGATTGACAGCAGTTTCACATTTTTCACGACCCATCATTATTCATCTTAAAAATATACGTTAACGCATTGAATAGAAAGAAAAATTTAAGTATTTACGTTTTGCGCGGCGAGAGATGCCGATGGAATCTGTCTTCGGTTTCAACGCAATGAATTCAATTGTTATATTGTGTAAACTTGCGGCGAAACCGCATGCAAAACCAATGCCCTGTCCGCCCATAAATGACAAAAATGTCATTTTCCGATATTCATGGTTTTAGAAATGAGAAGGCGCCCTTAGGGCGCCTGGTTTGATCGGATAAGCGAGAGGTTATGCGGCGTCGGCTGGTTGCGCGCCGTTATAGTTGGAGAAACGCGTCAGTGCGCCTTCGAATCCCATGTAAACGGTTCCCAACTCCCCGCCGCGCTGCTTGCCAATGATGACTTCGGCCAGGCCGGGATCGGCGTCCGTGTTATAGACGCTGTCGCGGTAGACGAACAGGATCGTATCGGCGTCCTGTTCCAGATTGCCGGACTCGCGCAAGTCGCTCATGATGGGGCGCTTGTTCGCCCTGGCCTCCAGGCTGCGATTAAGTTGCGCGAGGGCGATAACCGGGCAATTCAGTTGCCTGGCCAGCAGCTTGAGCTTGGTCGAGACGCTGCCCACTTCCTTGCTCGTGTTGACGTTGGGCCCGCCCGCACCGCCATTGTTGGCGACCAGCTGGAGGTAATCGACCATGATGACAATGTCATGACCGAATGTCTGGCAGAACTTTCGACTCTCCGCGCTGATGTAGGGCAGGGTCATCCCTGGCGTGTCGTCCACCCACAGCCAGATTCCTTCGCCGCCCGCGGCCGGATCAAATTCGCTGAAACGGGGGAGTACATCATTGAGGGCGGCATGCAGTTGCGGATCCTCCTCGTTGGCCTCACGCAGATACGCCGCGGGCATGCCGGACTCGGCGCTTAGCGCCCGCATCGCCAGCTGTTCGGCAATCATTTCTCCGGAAAAGAAAAGAACACGCCGTCTTGCGATGGCATTCATGGCCATGTTTCTTCCGATGCCCATCGCGAGAGCGGTCTTGCCCATGGATGGCCGCCCGGCAAGCAAAACAAGGTCCTGGTTTTTCACGCCCCCGCCGAGTTTGAGATCAAGATCCCTGTAACAAGTGGGAACGATGGTGCGGGCTTCGATTTCCTTGTTGTAGATGGCATCGATCACGTTCCCCATGGAAACGGAGATGTGCTCTGGCCCTGTACTTTGCTGCGTCTCGATCTGAAAGGACAACGCCTGGATGTCGTCGGTGAGCTCGGAGAGCTGACGCTCGAGCGGCACGTCGCTAGAGAGCGCGGCCAGGCGTTTCCTCATGATGGCATCGGCGCGTCGCCGCATCGCATAGTCACGCACAATTTTCGCGGATTGCCAGAGTCGCGGCTCATCGGCGCGCGCCACGAGCGGGTCCTCGATCAGCTGGGCCAGGTGCTCAATGCCCCCCACATCCAGGGAAAGTCGGGTTGCCGCGTCAAGCACCGCGCTTGCGCCGGCGACCTGATTGGCGGCGACCAGGGTGCGCGCCGTTTTCCAGATGGCCCGATAAATCGGGTGGCTGAACATCGAGTCGTCGAGAAAGTCCATCAGCCGTTGACCCAATGGCAGGGTCTCGGCAGGGGCCGACAGAAGCCACCCGCACAATTCGATCTCGGCATCCGGCATGGATAGGGCGTCGACCAGCGCCGTGGGGGCCAATGCGCTGGAACCTACGGCGCTGGCCGAGACGGCGCGCGGCGCGACGGGGGCTGGCGCCACTTGAACGGGTGCCCGTTTGATCATAGGAATAGGTTGGGCAGGGGGGATTGGCGTGTCAGGCATATGTCATCCGTTTTGATGATAGGGATATTAAGTATTCGTTCAGCAAGCGGTCAGAATGACTTGATCGGCAATTCAATTTCACCGTGATCTGTAATAATTTGATGCGCAAATGCAACCAGCTTATGAAGAATTTGTAAAAATCAAGCGATTGAAGGAAATATTTGAAACAATGTTGAACGTTTTGATAGAACAGCCGTTACTTCTGGTCGAGCAAGCTCAGCGGCTCGACCGATCTTCCGGGATCTAGCGTTTACGCCCTTTAGGCAAATCAGGCAGGCATCGATATTCCCATTTCGGTGTTCCCCGGACGATCCATCATGGATCGGAGGAAGCGTTCGCTCGAAGGAGATAGGGGACAGGTATGCACGTTGATTTTTGGCTTGGCGTATCAGTCCATCCAGTATATGATTTTCAATATGGCGATTTCAATATCAATGTCGATCATTCTCAATCAATCCTGTTGACCGGATTGGGCGGTTTACAAACACTTGAAATCACCGTAACGAATCCGTCAAAATAGAGTTATCGGATTTTAATCAAAGGTTTTCTATGTCATCCCCTGACATGTCGATGCTTTCACATATGCCACTCCAGGCAGGCTGGCTCGCCAAACTGCCAGCCTTTGCCAGCGAAGATGCGGCTTTGGTTCGCGCCAGTGTCAAGCTGCTTCTCGCCGCCTGGCACGCGCAGCCGGCCGGCACGCTGCCAGCCGACGAAGGGTCCATTGCCGCGGCCACGGGTTTAACCATCGAGCAGGCACGCGCGGCGCGCGCCATACTGGTTGCTGGCTGGACGCTCGGCAAACCGAAATCCGCCGCGCCGACGATGACATTCGAGCCCCTTGCCACCATGGCGCGAGGTCTCAACGACCACTACGCGCATGCCCTGGAGCGTATGCAGCAGGCTGCGCTGGTGGCGATTGCCGCACCGGATCTCTTCAACACCGAGCTGCTGCCGGTGCAAGGACAGCCCTTGGCCGAACAGGTCGGCGAACGCGTGGCCAAGGAAGCCTTGTCCCGTACGAACGTTGCCCGCAAACTGCCGGAGAACACGCCTCTTACGGATTTTGCGCGTCAGACCATGGCGCAAAAGGGATTCTCGGCGGCGATGCACGACGAGATCTGGCAGCGCTTTTGCGATTACATGATCAGCAAGGGGGAACGGTCGGACTCCTGGAGCCGGAGCTTTCGCTACTGGCTCGGCAATCAGCTCCTTTATGGCAAGCTCGTACCGGATATCCCTGGCACGGGTGCTTCATCAATCGTTCCCGCTCCCCGACCGGTTACGCGGTTTGTTCCCCGTCCACCGTCGCGAGGCGAGCAGGTCGAAGCGGTGTCTCGAACCAGTCTTGATCGCGCCGCGGCGGCGTTCTCGCGCCGTCTCGACTCGAAGGGCAAGGTGGCGTAATGACGCACGACCCGCACGCCACGCTTGTCGATGATTTCCAGATGCCTGGCACCGCCAAGGAACTTCTGACCGCGATGGCCAGACACTATCGCTATGAAATGAGCGACTTCGAAGCGATGATGTGGACGGCCCGGATTTTGTCACGGTTTGACGACGAATCCATCATGCGTGCGCTGATTGCCTGCATGGAAAGGCCGGGCCGGGACAAGCAGTTTTTCCCACACTATGGCGTTGTCCTGGAAATGCTCGAAGAGCCTGCATGCGCCCAGGTCATCGAGGATCTTGTGCGTAGGGGCACCCCTTACGAGTCACCAAGGATAGACGATCCCGTTCTGAGCACGGCCATCGGTCTTCTTGGGGGATGGGCCCAAGTTTGCTCCGAGCTGCCGGACTCGCAGGAGAATCCCGCGGGTTATACCGCCTACATGCGTCGCATGGAGGCCGCGATGGGGCAGGCCGCCCGCCAGATCAAGGTGCATGGCCGCACGCCCCCATCACTGGTTGGTCTGGCCAGCCAACACAATCGGCTCCTGGCGTTGGCCCGGGAGCAGTCCGCCAAGGCGCCCAAGGCTTTGCCCGCGCCAGGAGCCTCTGCATGACGCCGGAACACGATCGCGTCTACATCATGGAGCAAAGCCAGCGCTGGGCCAGGCGCTGGCTGGCGCGCGCCTTGCGTGGGCTGCTTTTTCTGGTGCCCGTTCTGCTTTCTCTACAGCTTGTTGTCATCGGAGTGATCAGCACGCAATGTGTCTCGATTCTTGGTCTGGAAGTCAACGGCATGATCTTTTCGACCGATTCGTTCACCTGTCCGGACCCGGGTGTGCCACAAGTCTATCCGCATGGCGATACACCGCCCGCTGCCATTTCTTCCACCATGACGCCGTCCCCGGACGTCCGCTAACAAACTGAATCATTCCGCTATGGCCGCTCCCAGCCCGAAACCCAGTGCATCGTCGACATCGACCAAGCCACGCCCCAACCCTGGCCGGCCCGGCACGAGCGTTGGCAAGCCGGCACCGAAGTCCGCGTCGAAATCGGCGCCCCGCCGGGAAATTCCGGTGCACAGTCAGGAGGTGGAGGTGCGGCGCTTGTTGGGCGCGAACATTCTGGTGCTCATTATCCTTGTTCTCTTGATCACCAGCACAGCCTCGCTGGCCTGGTACGCCGCAGCCAAAAAGGTCAACGTCATTGCCATCTCGCAATCTGGCGAGATTCGGAACCCGATTCCGCTGAACCAGGCCTTTGTCAATGCGCCAAGGGTGATTTCCTTCGCCAGTTCCGCGCTCCAGGCCGCTTTTTCTCATGACTTTGCGAATTACCGAAGCACAGTAAGCCGTGCCAAGGGATTTTTCACCGAGGAGGGGAGCAAAAGCTTCCAATCCGCCATCGATCCATTGTTGGAGAAGATCCGCCAACAACGGCTGGTCATGAGCATTACGTTCGAGCCGCCCGTAATCATGCGTGGTCCGTACCTGTATGGAGGGCGCGTAATGTGGGACGTGCAATCCGTCATCACATTGTTTTTCCAGGGCACCCAAAGCCAGTATCCGGTGCAAAAGCGCCTGGCCACGATGACTGTGGTCAGGGTTCCCTTAGACCAAACGCCTCGCGGCGTGGCGATCGACAGCATTCAGATCGCCCCTTACACACCGAGAAATTAGTTCTCTTACCCCTACTAATACCTAAATCAGGAGCATTCCATGAGTACACTCCCCCTGGCCCTGTCGCCCGAGTCCGCGTTGCACTTCCCACAAGGATTGACGCTGGATGCCGAAACTCGCTGGCGCAACGAGATGGGCCCCGCACAACAGGATTGGCTGTCGCGGGTCGGGGGATTGCGTCTGTCGAGCATCACCAGCGAGCCGGAACTGGCTGCCGCGATGACGGAACCGTCAGCACAATCATCCGACGTCATGTTTGGTTTGGCCTACGCGAGACTCCTTGATCTGATGGCCTGGCCGCTCGACGTCGATGCCACGCATCCCTTCTTGTTCCTTCGCGTGCCACAGGCTACGCCAGCGCACCTGGCGTTGATCGAGACGATCAACGCGCGGGGGATTTCGCTACTGAGGGAACTGGATGACACGGATGCGCGCTACGCGGATTCGATGCCTCTGCTGCTCTCGCACAGCAGCCGCGATCTGCTCGTGAAAATGGCCAACCAGGCCCCGACCAATTTTGCGTTCGGGCTATCCATCGGCTGGCTCGTTCTGAACGATTGGCGACAGCCTGTCTCGTCCACGGCGGCTCATCCTGAAAACGAGGTCCTCGGGGCTTGATGGCCCGGCTTCCCGATTAACAAGTTACCCCCCCCTCTCTGGAGTCCTTATGTCACCCATCCGCCCTGTCTCGACGGTATTGTCTCTGACGGCTTTGTCCGCGGCGCTATGCTACGCGGGTCTGGCACAAGCCGCCGCCACCGGGCAGGCCGAGGCCAATCCTTTTGCCTCGCCTCGTTCCAGTGGTGTGAGCCACCAAAGCAACGTCAGCACAGGCGATGGCGTGCCAGTCCGCTCAGCGGCTCCAGCTGCCCAGGGCGCTCAAACTTCGACGTCCGGGACCGCAAAGGGCGCGACCCAGGTCGCGCCCAGCCCGGCGCCGGGTGCGCGGCCTACGGGAAATACTGCGACAGTCTCGCCGCTACCCAGTCCCAAAATCGCTCAACCCAACTACACCCAGGAAGTGCTCAATCGAATGGCGCCGGCCGATGGGGCGCAATTGCGCGAGATTCTCAAGGAACTCTATGAACGGCAGGGCGCGGCGCTAACGCCGGAGAACCCTGGCGTGACCTGCAAGGCCACGCAGTACACCGTGGATCTCTCCCCTGGCGCAGCCCCACCGGTCATTCGCGTGGCAAAAGGCCTGGGGGCGACGGTGGACTTCGTGGACTCAGCCGGCAATCCCTGGCCGATCACGTTTGCCAACAATTTTTATGCTCAGGCCGACACCGTGACGCAAATGGCGCCGCATGTCCTGTCGGTAGCCAGCAACTCTCCCCATCTCTCCGGCTCCGTTGGGGTCATGCTCAAAGGACTGTCCACGCCAATCAACTTCGTGGTTACTCCGGCACAGGAAGAAGCCGATTGCCGGGTGGACCTGCACGTGCCGGGGTTGGCTCCTGGCGCAACTGCCGCACCCGGAGCGCTCGATGCCCGACCGGGCCTGGCCAAAGGCAATCTGACCGGGTTCCTGTATGGCGGCACCCCGAAAGGGGCCACGCGTCTCAAGGTCCAGGCCGACGGGGGGCTCAAAGATACCACGCGAGCATGGCAGGAAAACGGAAACGGACATCTGATCCTGCGCACGAACGCCCAAGTGGAGTCACCGGGCTGGTACCAGCGTTTACCCGCTCTCGATGGAACGGCCGTCTATGAATTGCCCCCTGCCTCGCATATTCGTGTGGCCCTTGACGGCAATCCGTCTGTCATTGTTGTGCAAGGACTGGTGCCAACCGGATCGGGCGGATCGAGCGACGAGGGGATGTCCGTCAAGTAGTGGGCGCCAGGATAGCGTCTGGCCCTTTGGAAAACGTCTGGTGTTGTAGGAAAGTGCGGCGAGATGCTTTTTATTTGGAATCCACGCGCGGCTTTGCAATAATATCAATCTACCGTATCGAAAACGACAAATCATGGCAGAACTCAAGCTCAAACCGCTCGACGCGGGCTTCAAACGCAACCTGCTGATCTTCGCCGGCATGTTCGGCATTGGCGTGGCGGTGATCCTTGGGTTCGTTTATATGGGGTCGAGCAAGAAAGCGCCACCGCCTCAGTCGCGGATTGGAACCGTGGTGCCGATGGGTAATGGCCAGGCCCCGAAACTCAGTCCAGCTACCCAGGCAGCGCTCAATCGCGTAGAGACCAAGGAAGCCAATGAGGCCCGGGAGAATGGACGCTCGTATATTGCAAGCTCTCCGCTGGGTGAGGCCACCAAAGTCTCGCTGACGCCGCAACAAAGCATTTCGCAACCTCCTCGTCCACACCCACAGCTAAGCGCTGTGCAGCGCGCCCAGACACGGGGTGATGAAATTTCAGACCAGGCCGCGCAACGCGAGCATCAGGCGATCATCCAGGGGCTGCTCAACCAGATGCAAGGCGTCATGTCCGGCCTGGCACCCGCTACGGTTCAGGTCGTTGCCATCAAGAAAGACACCACGCCGCTGTCCACCCCTTCGAGCACCGGTTCGGGCGCCGCCGCGGGGGCGCAGGCTCAGAGCAAGGGAGCACTCATTATTGGCGGCGATCAGATCGTGCCGGCCGAGCTCACCACGCCGATCGATACCGATACGAGCAAGTTTGCGCTGGCCGAGATCACCGGCGGGCCACTGAAAGGGGCGGTCCTGCGCGGTTCGGTGGTGCCTATGAGTCAGTCCGGGGACATCGAGGACGTGGGCGTGAAGTTCACGTCGATGCGTCTGAACGACAAGATGTACACGATCGACGCCATTGCCCTGAATGAGAAGACGGCCTCGGACGCCATGGACGGCAGCGTGGACCATCACATCATTTCGCGCGTCATCATGCCGATCATCATGGCAGGCGTATCCGGGGCCTCGGTCTATTTCACGGCCAAAGGCACACCGGCCACTTCGGTGGCCAGCAACGGTGACGGATCAACCAATGCGGTCATCGTCAACCAGGCCGCAGCCAGTGCGGAACAGGCACGCGACCAGGGCATCGGGCAGGCTGTGCAGAAGGCTGCCGACACCGGCACGCAACTCACCAGCAAGATGGCTGCGCGGCCCAACGAGGTCACGCTTCCGGCTTTCACCCCAATCGGCATCATCTTCAACGCGCCCGTCTACGAGAGCCAGCAGAAGTAATTGCCCTCCACTTTTTTATTGCACCCTTTTTCCAAGGATGATTTTATGAGCACCACCGAAGATACGCTGGACGGATGGGAAGATACGGAAGGAGCGCCTGCGCCATCAAGCGGGGATCTTCTCTTGAGAGAGGAAACGCAAGATTTGCCATCGGGCGCGCTCCCTGATAACGGGGGGGAATTTTCCGATCAGGGCGAAGACGGCGATGGTTTCGATCTCGGTGGGAATGGACAGGGAGAGGATCTCGAAGAGGAACCCATCGTGGAGGCCCCGCGAAAATCCAAGGCCAAACTGCTCATTCTGATGGGCCTGGTCTTTCTGGTGATCATTGGCGGGGCGGTCGGCCTCAAATATTGGGCGTATCAACGCACCCACCACGTGGTCGTTCGCCCCCGGCATCCGGTGGAGCCTGTCAAGGAAGCGGTCCAACCCGCCCAGGCCCCAGCGCCAATACAGGCGTCTAAGGTATTGCCAGGACATCCGCCCCATGTGGCATCGGCCGCGCCGACGCCTCAACTCGCTCCGGCGCCTGTTCAAACTAATGTTGAAGGGCAGAGGCCCGGCGCGGGCGTCGTAGTCCCCGCCGTTGCGACAGGTGCGGTGCAAAGCCCTGGAGTAACCGTCCTGCCAAATGCAGGAACGAAGACCCTGGCACCGCAGTCACCTGGGCAGATTCCTTCATCCGGCAAGACCTACGGCGTCTCCCCGGTGATCATGTCCGACGGCATAACGGGCGACGAATACCGCCAGCGCGTACGTGAACAGTTCGCCAAGGATGAGGCCAAGGTCACGGAACTGTCTCAGACCATTGCCAGTAACGACGGCAAGATGGATTTGCTGGCCAAGGCCCTTTCCGCGCAGGAAACCGCGATCGGCGCATTGACTGCCCGGGTGCAGGCCCTGGAAGACGCCCAGGTGGCCGCGGCCTCCAAGGCTGAAAAGCCCGTCAAACCCGCGGCCACGCCCGAAAAACGCCACGCTGAGCATGTCAGGCAGGCGAAACCGGCGCCAGCCAAACAGGAAGCGCCGCACCCACACATCACGGAGCATGAGAGCCGGGTTCGCGTCGCGCCAAAACCGCGCCCAGAGCATATCGCCCAACATACGCCCGCCGGGCGGACCCATGAAGCCGGCCAGTCGCAGGCCAAGGGACTGTCGGCCTATGCGGTCGTCGCCACCTACCCATCCACGACCCAACCCGGGATGGCCCCGGAGAAGGCGTGGGTGACCGATGGGCAGCGGCTGATTCAACTCAAGGTCGGCTCGAGCATCGATGGCGCGCGCGTCACCAAACTCGAAGGCACGAACGTGGTGACGACCCGGGGAACGATCAGCGCCCAGCGCCCGTAATCGCCTCGGGGTGTCGCAATAGGAAACGGGTGCCGATTTTGCGCCCGTTTCTTTTTTTATAGGAGCCTGGATCATGGACTGGTCCGCATTTTTGTCCGAGACGCAATCAGTGGTGACGACAGTCGTCGGGGCGATTTCCTCGGGTCTGGCACTGCTTATCGGGTTGTATTTCATCGCCTCGGGTCTGAACAAGATGGTTGCATACTCAAAGGGCTTTCGCCAGGGCCAGCCAACGGTGGGGCCCGTGGCGCTGAACCTGGGCATCGGCGCCATGCTCATGCAGTTCGCCCGGACAGTGAATATGCTCATTCACAGCGTGTTCGGTTCGGACCCGTCCTCGCCGAGCGACGCCATGGCCTATGTTCCCGCACAAGTGGCCAACAGCGAGATGCTGCGCGATCTCGTACAGGCCGGCATTTTGTGGATGTTTGCAATTGGCGTCGTGGCGGTTTTACGAGGGCTGATTCTCTGGAACGAGATTTCCAGCGGGAGCGGGCGAACCAGCGACAACGGCTGGAAAGGGCTATGGCACATAGTGTTTGGCGCCCTGGCGATCAATATGACCGGCATCTTGAAGATGTTTCACGGGAGCTGAAAGCGCTGAGCGGCCAGTTGCATTGAAAATCGTTTTGAAATTGTGGAAGTGCTCTGTAATCTATCCTCATCAATTCACCGTATCGGAATTGATATTATCAACGAGGATATTTATCATGAAATGGTTTTCCCTCCTGCAACACTGGTCCGTCGCCTTTTCCGTCAAATCGCAGATCCTGGCCCTGTCCGCAGGCAACTGGGTGAAGCACCATGCCAAGACTCTGCTGGGCAGCACGACCGTTGGCGCCGTCTTCCTGCCTCTGGCTGCCCAGGCCACCGACCTGACCACGGTCGCGACAGGCTTCGACAACGGCGTCAAGAGCTTCATGAACCTGGTCGTCGACGGCGCGTTGCTTGTCGGGCTGTTGGGCATCGCTTACGGCTGCAAACTGATCTTCGACAAATCCAATGACCGCGAAAACGTCAAGAACGGCCACATCGTCGCCGCGCTAGTGGGCGGCTCCTTTCTGTGCATGATCTATTTCATCGCGACAGTTCTGGTTTCGACGACCGGCGGTTCGACCTCCGACATCGGCCAGAAAGTCAATGTGATGTGATCTGAACCGATTGCAGGGCACCCCGCCCTGTCACAAAAGGGGGCCTGAGCTGACCAGGCGCACGCGGCGGGACGACGACAGCCGCCGCGTGGAACAACCATACCTGACCGGGGGCAGGGTGGTCAGCAAGCCCCCATCACCTCCGTTTGCCGTGGCATGCATTGCCATCTTTTGCCTTGAGGACAACTTCGTGTCCCAGACTGCGTCTTCCGCTGACAGGCCCGTTCGCCAGGAACGCGGCAAGCTTGTTCCCCTATTGCTTGGGATCAAGCGTCTCGTGCATCGCTACAGGGATGCGCGGGCAGCCCAGGCCGACGCACAGTACCGGGCCAGCCGCAAGCCCGCGCTCGAGCGCGATAACTACACCTGCATTCACTGTGGCTTTCGCAGCAAAGAGACGAACCAGGTTCATCACAAGGACGATAACCACGGCAACAACCATCCGGACAATCTTGGATGTAACTGCCAGCTATGTCATCCCTACCATCATATCGGCGAGGCGGCCCGTAGCGCTACGCCAGGCCCGCGAGAAGAAGGGCATCTCGGTCCCAAGGCGGCCCAGCTCTTTCGGGTGCCCAATGCCGAGGCCATCCCCGCCAGCGACATGAATCACCTGCTTCGTGCCCTGGCCCTGGCCCTGAATTCGGAGGAAGAGGCCGAGACTGCCAAGCAGATATTCGCCTTGTTCTCCAATGAGCAGACACGTCAGGACATGGTGACGCATTACGCGAGTTTCCAGGCCAAGGACATGGCCGCCGGGATGGCGATGCTCACCGATGACGAATATGCGCAACGCGGGCCCGCGGTGGCCGCGCTGCGGGTGCTCTACAACCCGAAGCTGCTCAAGCAATGGGGGCAGGCGTGGGGACGGGAGCAACCGGCGCTTTCCGATGCGCGGACCTGGCCCTCGTTGCTCTCGGATACGCTCACGAAAGTCTGCCCGCCGCCGCAAGCCGTTGAGCAAGGCGTAGGCGCGGAAGCCCTGATGGCCGCCGCGGCCGCTCACGCTCCCGCGGACCCCCCCTTGTCACCGCCTGCCAATCTCTCCGAGGAGGAGGATGCCGAAGAGGATGAAGACATCGAAGAGGAAGAAACCTGATGTTGCAAACTATCCCTACTGTCGCAAAGAAACCCGAGCCCGAGGCTATCCCAGCTGAAGCGCCCAAGATTACCGAGCAGAACGCGGACGCCGCGCATTTTCATACCCCCACGTTGACGGCAGCCAAAGAGCCCACGGGCAAGGGCGGCATCAAGCTTGCCCCTCTTCCTTGCGGAATCGTGCTCTTTGACCATCCCGATGAGGGGACGAACGGAACCGCTTACTTGCCCGAGACACCGCCTCAGCGAATTCGTGGCCCCAACGATTTGCGAAACGACGCGATCTGGATCTCGAACATGCCGGTCTACGAGAAGCGCGTGCGCAATCACCCGACAATGCGCTCCGGGTATTACTTCAAGACGACCTTGTCGAATCTGGCCGCCGACATGGGCGTGCAAGCTTCGCGCGACGGGCAGATGTCGCCCGAGGATGCCATCAAGATGGCCACGCTCTTTACCCGCACAATGACCATCGCCGCGCGCGCCTATGGGTGGGATGTGGCGGAGATGGGGCCGCTGCGAGTGCAGGAGAACATGCTCTATCGTGATATCGCCAAGATGCTGTTGCCGGCGCCGGAACCCGACGCGCGGTTTCGAGATGACATATCCCGCGCACTCATGCAGGCCTATCAGGACTCGAGCGAGCCAGACTGGCCTTCCTTTAATTTCGAAGCGGACTCCGTCTTCGTCACCCTGCGCTTCAACCGGGTGAACTACGTCCAGCAGATTCTTGCCTCGCCCGTGCCGGCGGGCAAGAGCTGGGCACGCATCGAGGGCGTCTCGATGGGCCAGCACACGCTGGACTTTTGCTTGAATAACCCCACCATCGTCAAGGCGACGCTGGAGTGGAGCAATGCCAGTTCGGAGATTGCCGCGCTGGCTGCGTATGGCCAGGCGGGGAAAAAGCGCAACAGCATGCGATTGTGGCTATCCCAACCGGAGCTCGTCTGGATTTCGCGTTATGCGCGGGTGACGATCTCATCGATCTGGATGGATCAGTCGGGCTACCAAACGCTTGGCGAAGGAGTGCGGTTGCCGGCGCTCTTTAGCGCGCACCCGGAGAGCTGCCTGTCCTATTCGGCAGGCCTGGTGGCGATCAACCATTTCAATGCCTTGGCCACGGCCAAGTACAACGCCCACCTCAAGCTCGAGGAATCGACCGTGTGGGCAACCTGGCTGCGCGCTCTGGACCGCGCCATGATGTTCTCCATGGCCCTCAAGGCCTATGAGGCGGGCTTTCATGTCGAGCGCTATGGCGAAGGCGCGCTCATCGTGCGCGTGCACCGCAGCCGGCTCTCGGAGCTGGCCGAGTTCAAGGAAGAGCACGGCTTCATGCATCCGGATCTGGCTTCATTGATCGGACAGCAAAGTCTCTCATGATCTCCACGCATTCGGACTTTTGTCGGCTCGCCGTCAAATGGCTCAAGCGCCACAACAGCGCCGGCGGCCCAGGGTGCGATGTCGCGCTCAGAGAGTGTCGCACGGGGGCTTCGGGTGAGGTGCCGGACGCCATCGGGTTTCGCAGCAGCGACCCCATGGCGGGAAGCACGCTCATCGAGGTGAAGGTCTCGCGATCCGATTTTCTTGTCGACCAGAAAAAAGCGCACCGCCAGGGACCAGGTGTAGGGCGCTGGCGATACTTCATGGCCCCGGCCGGGTTGATCCCCGTGCCGGATCTCCCGAAGGGATGGGGCCTGCTTGAAGTCAACTCGCGTGGCCATGTGAAGGTCGTGGCGGGCGCCGCGGTGGGATTTCGCGCGGGATATGAAAAAATGCAGGAATTCGCACGACAATGGCGCTTCGATCAGGTCGATCTGGACCGGGAGCAATATCTGCTCATTCGCGCCCTGGCCAATACCGGCGATCCTCAGGTCACGCTTGACAGGCTGCGCGAGGCGAACAATCGGGCCGCGGGAATGGCCCGGCGTATCGACGAAATCGGTGCGCTGTTTGATCTATCGCCCGGCCTGGATGGCCGGGAAGTCCTGCGTATCGCCCAGCTCAAACTCTGGCAGGCCGGACTGATTTCGTCTCGCGCGGCAAAAAAGCGAAAGCCATTGGCTCAGATGGCCTCAACCATCGGATAGAACTCCAGATTCTCGCGTGTAATCCGGTCATGGACGGCACGCAAGACCTGATTGGCCTCGGCACGGAACTCCTCGGGGGCGCGCTTGAGTTCGTTCGGGTTGCTCCACTTGCGCAAAAACCCCTGCAGTTTTTTTGCCAGATCGCCCATCTCATCTTGGTATCGCTTGGCCAGCCCGGACATCTTCGGGTCCGGGTGGCGAATGACGCTCGGGTAGAGGACACGATCCTCGGCGGCCAGGTGGGTGACGATGGTTCCGCCCAGAGACTTGAGCTGTGCGGCAATGCCGGCTGCATTCTCGGCGACGCCGGCATGGGCGAGCTTTCGCATCTGGCTGATGCAGGTCAGAATCTGGACGTGGTGGGTTTTGAGGCGGGTGATGTCCATGCGAAGCGGTCTCTGTAGTGGATGTGCGAAGGGAGCGCGGGCTGGGTCATGACGGCTCATCCCATGACCATGATAGAGCGTCGTCCAGATATTGAAAGGCTCCAGTACACACGGGAATGCGGGTCAGTTCGTGCCTTTGTCTGGGTTCAAACCGGCCCATACTGAAACCCCTTTCCCTGCGCGGCAGCATTGCTCGCAAATTTGAGAGTTTCACATGGTAAGTTCCGCTGCTGGCGCGACGAGTGTCGACGCCCAGTCTCTGCATGATGGCCTGCGCCAGGCGCTAGAACGAGGGCAGACCGCGGCGAAAGGCCATCGCCCGCAGTCTTCACAAACCGCGGCGCTCTCGCAGGGCCTGGTCCTTTTACGAAAAGGGGATCTGCCCGCGGCGATACGGAATTTCCGATCAGTGCTGGCCAGTCGCCCCCATCACTTGACGGCATTGATCAACATGGGTTGCGCGCAGGTGCGGGCCCGTGCTTATTGCGATGCGGCCCAAACCCTGTCGCACGCAAGAAGTTTGTCTCCGCAGTCCTTGCCAGCCCACATCAATCTTGCGCAGACGCTGCTTGGCGCGCGGGCCTGGGACATGGCGCTCGAGGTGATCGAGCAGGCTTTGGTCCGTTTCCCCGGCCAGCCGTCGTTATTATCGTCTCGCGCCGATGCTTTGCGCGGCCTCAAGCGTCCCGAGCAGGCCCTGGCAGACGTGGAATGGGCCCTCTCTCAGGAGCCAGGCGAAGCGACACATCTGTTGCGCCAGGCGAACTGTCTGGTGGACCTGCGCCGGTACGATCAGGCCCTCGAGATCTATGAGAGGTTGACGCAGGCTCAACGGGAGAGCTTTGCGACCAACGTGGGGTTGAGCTATGTGCGCACCGGCCAGGCAGAGCGGGCTCTCCCTTACTTCGAGAAGGCGCTGTCGTCCGGGCAGGATCCGGAGGCGGCCTGGGGAAACAGAGCCACGGCACATCTACACCTGGGACAGTGGCCTCAGGCCTTCCAGGCGATGAAAAACACGATCGACATTCGTCCGGCTGCGGAGCATTTTTGCAATCTGAGTCTCTTGCTGATGCTGGTGGGTGAATACCGTCAGGGGCTTGAGCTCTACGAATGGCGCTTGCGCCGACCAGGCGGATCGGTGGGTTTGCCCGCCTCGACACGATGGAATGGTCGCGCTGATCTGCGAGGCAAGACGCTGTTCGTGGCGCGCGAGCAGGGGGCGGGCGACATGATACAGCTCGTCCGGTATCTGCCCGGACTGATTGATCAGGGCGTGCGGGTCATGCTTGAGACACCCAAGACCCTCGAGCGACTCATGCGTACGCTGCATCCTGCGCTCGAAGTTATAGAGAACGGGCAGCGGCCAGGTCATTTCGACGCCTGGATCGAATTGATGAGCTTGCCGCACGTGCTTGGAACGACCCTGGAGACCATTCCCCCGTCGTCTCCAGCCTATTTGCACGCCGACCCAATCCTATCGGACGCATGGCGCACCCGGCTACAAGGAACTGGCGGGGCGCGACAACTGGGATTTACCTGGCAGGGCAATCCCCAACATACGAATGACAGGAATCGATCGATTCAGGACGTCCGGATGCTTGCGCGCCTGTTCTCGATACCGGATACGCACTGGCATTGCCTCCAGGCCGATATCCAGCCAGAGGATCGGGACTGGTTGGCGTCTCAGGCAAACGTATCGCTTTGGGACACGGACCTCTCGGATTATGCCGAGACGGCAGCGTTGATGATGGCCTTGGACCAGGTGGTGGCGGTGGACACGTCTGTTGCGCATCTGGCCGGCGCCCTGGACCGGCCGTTGGCGCTGCTCATTCCCTTCTCGCCGGATTGGCGATGGGGTGTAGGGCGCAATGATTCGCCCTGGTATGCCTCGGCCTGCCTGTACCGCCAACCGGCTTATCAGGATTGGTCTGGCGCCATTGCCAACCTGGCCCGCAAACTCGAACCGGAATCCTGACCGCGTCCCTATGGCCTAACGCATTCGACCTGGAAGTGCGGCACGCGCGATGGCTTTCTTGGCTTCGTCCCGGTACCAGACCAGAGACACGTCGTCCTCTCTTATGGGCGCTTCAAGCAGAATCCAGGTGAACACCGCGTCAGTCAACGGCTGAGTGATTGTCTCGATGGTCAGGTCGAAGGACCATTTCAACTCGTCGATCAGCCGAATGAATTCCGGCCGGCTTCGCACTGGCAGAACGGAGATTGTCTTGGCGTCAGCCAAGGCCTGAAAGAACTGGGCCACACGCTCCAGGCAAGCGTTTACCCCTTTCTGGCGCCAGATTCTCGCCTCGTGTGCATTTATGTTCAGTCCCCGCTTTTGGAGCGGGGCGGGAATAAGCCCTAGTGTCGCGGTGGGTTCCAGCCAACCATGTTGCGTCGCCTCGAGATGATGGGCGATCTTGATGAGGTGTTCGCGGGAAAAGCGGCTGCTTGCCTGCGAGGTATTGGGAGCAAGGTGTTTGGAAAGGTAACCCAGCGCAGCACAAGCTGAATGCAGGCACCAATCATAGCCATGGACCAGCCAATCTTGCCGCCACTGGTAGGCTGGGATATCGCGTAATCCGGTGAGCTGCATCTCCGAGGGATGGCGCGGGGGCGGCGGAACGTGCCCCATACGGTGGTCGTCCATGAGAAGCTCCAATAGGAAAAGCTTTTTCATCGTATCAGAACGCCACACGCGGAAGCAATGGAATTAATATCTTGAAATTACGAGAACGAAACTAATAACATGGTGGGGTAAAGGAGATATTTCATGTTCCATTGGCGATTGCATCGCGCTTTGATGTCCGGACGCGAACCGGAGGTCAATGCCTGGCTCAAGCAATGTGGGGATGATGTGCAATGGGTGGATGGCCCGGTCAGGGATCTGCCTGCGCCAAGTGTCCAGACCGGGCAGGGCGGGCTGGCCCTGACGACGCTCCAGGATGCCATGGCGCTTTATCGGGGGAGATGGGCGAGTCAGGGATCGGCCCGAAGGCTGTACTTTTCCCCCACCCGGTACCATGTCTCTCAATGGTTGGGTCGGTACGCTGAAGATTTACCGGTGCTCAATGCCAAAGGGTTCTTTACCCAGGCCGGCGCCATTGCGCGCCTACCTGGCACGCCGGTGGGCCTGGACATGGAAAACGGGTTTTTCCTGCGTCCCGATTCGGGACTGAAACCTTTCACGGGCGCCACGGTGACGCCCACAGATCGGCCATTTCAGTCTTGGGGCGCGGTCGCCGCGGCCGCCGCCGGCGTTCTCCATGGACAGGACCCCGAACGCATGATCTATCTCTCGCCGCTGCGGGCACTCCATGAGTTTGAATGGCGGTTCTGGATTGTGCGCCGTCAGGTTGCGGCTTCGACGCCTTATGCCTGGGAGAGCGAACCCGCTTGGGAGGCCCCTCCTGCCGAAGCCGTGGGACTGGCCGACGCGGTAGCCAGACACCCCTGGCAGCCAGATATTGCGTATGTCCTCGACCTTTCGCTGGACATGATCCGGCGGCGCTGGTACATCAACGAAATCAATGCGGCGAGCACCAGCGGGCTCTATGCCGCGCCGGTTGCGCCGTTGTTCGAGGCCTTGCGCGCTGCGGTGCTGGCGGAGAATGCCGGAAACATCGCCATTGGCGACTAAGGTGCTTGGAGCCGACCATTCAGCCCCAAGCACAACCGCTATCGACGGGACTGGCCGGGGGCGGGGAACACGGGTTCCTGGAATGACGCGGATTTCATGAATTTCCCAACCGGGGCATCGGGCTGGTCCGCCGTGGAGCGCATGATCATCGTAGGATACTCGCCCTCGAAGGACACCTGCGTGACGCCGGCTGCCGCGTGCATGGCCTGGGTGGCGGCCTTGTCGGCATCGTCCTTGATGAACCGGGTCATCACTTTTTCGACAACCTCGATCGTATCCTCATCGGCGTTGATACCCATGAGATGATGCGCGCCGTAGGCATAGACGTGGATGTCGCACAGCGTATCCCGTACTTTTTCGTGGTCCGGCGTGTTGGGAGAGAATTTGTCGGCGGTCAGGCGTTTGCGCACGGCCTTGAGTTGGGCCATCGTTTCGGACTCCAAGCCGAAGGCACTCATGAGCTCGATGAATTCGTCCAGGACGTTCAGGCTTTGGCTTCGCACGCGAGACCAGTCGATAGCCAGGGGATTGCCGCGTTCGTTGCCGAATGCGACATTCATGGCGGAGACGAGATCAAAATTGGTAGACATCTGTTGTGATTCCTAAAGTAGAGAGATTGGAAAAGGCGCCTTAGGCCAGAGCGTATTGCCCGGGTCCGACGCGAAGGGTGAATTGCTGGCAAATTTTGCGAACCTGTTCCTTCCAGTGCGGGTTCGTACTGGGACGGCGATGACTGACGTAATCATAGATGTCGGCGAGACGCGCGCGCCCACCCTGACGGTCGATCCCTTCAATGACCAGGTCGCGCCAGGTGGCTGGCCCGCGTACGAGCGCTTCCTGGATGACCGCCGGCATGCCCAATACGGCATGCGCCTCGTGATAGAGAGAGAAGCCGACCATGATGCGACGCGCATCCTTTCGAAACAGGGCGAAGAGCAATGGTTTGGACAACCCTGGGTAGATGTTTCGCGGCAGCATTTCCTGGCTGATCGACCACTGGTCGTTGTAACGCACGACGCGCGAGGCGGTTTGGAAGGCATAACAGGGGAGAATCAAGCCGACACGGCCTTGGTCGGGCAGCACATCGTGGGCGCGCTCGAGAATCGCATCGACCAGTTTCAACTGGAACGGCGGGTTGCCCACGAACGCCGTCGGACGCAGAGGAAAGGGCACGTCCCGGATATCGCCGGCAATGACCTGCCGACCGGTCAGCGCCCGGGCGTATTGCGCAAGTTGATCATCGAGCTCCACCCCAAAGGCCGTCACGTCTTGCGGCAATGCTTGCAGGAATCGTCCTGGTCCACAGGTTGGGTCGCACACAACATCTTCCGGGGCCAGATCTCCAAAGTGCCGGTTGACAAGCGCCTGGGCGGCCCAAGCCGGCGTCGGATACTGATCGAGTTCCGCTTGCTGATTCGATGTAATCGTCATTGTTCATATCTCCTGGGGAAATGGTATCAAAACCGATCTCATGGATTCAATGAGGTTCAGGCCACGTTCCACGCCAATGTGCCGTGGATTTCAACCAAAATCGCTCGGTATAGGGAAAAATGGGGAATTGCGCTACTATTCGCAGGTTGAATCGATAGGACAATCCATGACGAACACCACACTGGACTTCGATGCGTTGCTCAAGAACCTGGATCCGAAGCAGCTGCGCGCGCTATCCAAAAAGGCGGCCCGGGCGGCCAAACGGCCCGTAACCTCCGCGGTCTTTCGCGCCACCGATCCCAGGCTTGACCCCCTTGCGAACGCATTGCACGAGGCAAACAAGGCGTTTGGTCTCAAATCGCAAGATACGCTGATGCTGCTTCTTCGCCGGCTCAAGCTGGGCTTCATCATTGTTCGGGGCAGGGCGAGCACGATGAAACTTCCCGTGGACAAGACCGGCAAAGGCTCGCCGGTGAAAAAGCGAGCGCGAAAAGCGGATACCGCATCGTCCAAGCCCGAGGAGAGCTCCACCAAATCGACGAAGAAGGTCCAGACTCCTCCGGCGAAGAAAACAGCTGTGAAGCGCGCCACAAGGCAGCCGAAAAAGCCAACCAAAAAAGCGTAACCCTGACCGGGGCTACCAGATATCTTCCGCGGCCAGTTCTGTCACGGTACGGTGTTTGCGCAGCTGACCGGTCAGACGGGCTCGGTAGTAAGCCTGATGCCGGTTCAGAAATTGCCCCCGGGCATCGAGAAATCCTTCAATCTCGTCGGCAAGCCAAACGGGAGGCGAGAGCGTCTGACGCACCTTCGCATGGCTCGAGGGCGAGGGCAGCGCGTAGGCGAGACCGTTGCGCCAGATGGCGACATGCGTGATGGGCGGCAGCATCCAGGTCTTCCAGAAAGATTCATGAGGAAAAGACATGGTATCCAGAGTGAGGTTTTGAGCCTAACGAAAATCCCTCTGTTTCCGACACTACGGTATCGATATTGGAATACCTTAATTCAAATACGACATGAACCCCACACCAACCCCAGCTGCCGCGCATCGCCCCCTGTCTCTTCGTGAGGTGGTTGTCTTCGGGGAAAAATACGGTGATATCGATGCGTTTTTTCGTGAATACCTGGATCGGTTCTACAGCAGCGGGAAAAACGAAAAGGAAGAAATGCTCTACGAAGAGCCTCCGCTCACAAAGAGTCCGGAGACAGATGCGTTTCTGGCTGCCGCGGCTGAACACCTGGCATTCGAGTTTGACCTGGAAGTCCCTCGTTGGACACAGGAGTCGAGCCGCTTTCTACACAAGGCGTATTTCCCCGGTGGACTGGAAAGTCTCAAGGCGCTTTTTTTGGTCCAAAGCCCCGTTTCATTCCGACGGCGAATGATCTTTGTCCAGGCAGATCCTCTGTACCGTCCGCGCAGAGAGCGTAAACCGCAAGAGTTCTTCGGAGACATTCGATGCAACTGAGCCGAGACGACATATTTAACGCTCTGGCCGATCTGAATGGCCGTGCGCAGATCGAAACGGAATGGTTATAATTATATCGGTAATGTATAACTATTTGGAGATGGCCATGGATGAAAGGATTGAGTCCGATGTGAACGACTCCACGCCGGCCAGCCGTGCCGTTCGTCGACACCATACCGCGCGACTCAAGAAGAATCGTCAGGGCTATCACGGGGCACGGTTTTCGGAAGAAGGGCGGCTGACGGGAAAGGCCCTGGGTTCCGCGGTCAGTCACCCCGCGGCCTGTTCCTGCCATATGTGCAGCAATGCCAGGCGCTATTTTGGTCGAACGCTCAAGGAGATCTCCGATGACCAGATGGCCACGCTCGATGAGCGCGAATCGGGTATTCGAGAACGACTCTGAATGCCATTGAACTCCCACTTTGGGTTTTGCTAGGATTCCAATTGCCTGAAACCTACGCTTTCGGAATCCACGAAATATGACCCAACTCAAGAGTCCTGCAGACCAGGAAATCCTCACCTTGCATGTTTGCGTTGAGCAAGCCTTATCCGACGTCAACTGCCTTGAGAGCGGCCTGATCGAGCACTATGCGGCGCTCAAGGCCGGCTCCGGCTGGTTCGCCAGGCGGCGTATCGATCGAGACTGTCGGCAGACTCTCAGCCTTTGGGCCGGAATCAAGGCGGATCTCCTCTTGTCCGTCACCAGGCTTTTCACGCTTTCGAGCCGTCACGGCAAGACGCTGACGCCGGCGGACCGCCGCGAGCGTGCGCAAAACCTTGTCCAAAATTTGGAACTCTGCCAGATTAAACTGATGGGTGCTGTGCCTGAAATGGACGAACGTCAATCGCTCCTTGTCCAGATTCAGAACCTGGCCGCACTTGTTGATGAAGCGGCGCTGCCAGCCTCATAATCGGGCATTCAGGGTTTGGAGCGCCATCTGGGCGCGGGCACCCGAATCACGGCGCGCGGGGCCGGCGCCGTGGATTGCACCCCCTGGGAGTCTGCCATGGCGTCCCTGTCCAGCAACCTCTGCCTGATGCGCCACAGTTCGGTGGCCTGACAGGCATGTCCTGGCTGCCCGAACATATCAGACAGCCCACTTGCCTGTTTCAATACCCTCTCGAGCTCGGGGTTCTCGGCAATGTAGGCGTCCCAGAGCTGTCCATAGAGCTTGCGCACCTCATCGGCGTTGATGCACGCGCGCCCCTTGGCCTGTCGCCACGTCAGACCTGTCGAGCCGTCACCGAATACCTTTGCCGCTTGGTAGATTGCCTCAATGGAACGATTCCCGTATGAGCGCAGACGAGCGTAAAAGGCGGAGAATCGCGCGTCGCCGCGACTGCTGCATTCCAAATGGGGTGGGTTGCCATGGCGGATCATGGCCGGGCGCCTCGCTCTTTCTGAAAGGCTTGCGTCAACATGTCATCGGAGTGTGCGGCAAAACGAAGTTCTTTCGAAGTTCTCGGTATGTCAAAGGGATGGTCTTCTTGGAACGCCACGACCTTGAGCGCTGCACCAACTGTACGAAAGTTCTGGCTTGGGTTGCCTTCGAGATGGCATTGGTTGCGTTCCGGCGTATCCACCACATATTCGTGGCCAGAAATCGGATTCTTTTCCCATTTGCTCGGGCCGAACGTCGGCACGATGCGGGAAAGTCCCACCTGGATGGGTAGTGCATCGAGCGACAGGTTGTCCGGTACCTTATCGCTGCTTAGGTAGTAGGGTGCACGCCCTGCCAGGCGGCTCATGGAGTGAAAGAACCTCTGCGCCTCAATGCGCTTGCGCAGATGATCCGTCCCGCTCCCTTGTTCAAAGGGAAACGTGTAGAGTGACGCTGTCCTGAGGACGACGACACAAGGCGCATCGTTGATCGCATCCAGGAAAAGAGCGCCGTCGGCATATTCCAGACTGTGGTAAGCCTTGGCCTGCTCGAGTGGCGGGTGACCGTCCTCAATCTCCTTGGCCAAGGCGATAAGGCGGCGCATTTCACGCCCACTGAGTGTTCGAATGGTTGGTCCGGTCATCATGATGGGTTCTATCGATTTAAAATTGGCGAAGTCAATATAGTGGATTGCTTCGATTTCCCAAACCCGATTTCGCCACAAGTTCTTAGAAGGCTTGAAGTTCTTGAAATCGATCTGTTAGAGTGCATGATTGTCGACGGCTGACCGACCGTCGCCTTAGCACCTGGAGCCTTATTTGTCTCAGAATTCGCTTTCAAATTGTCCCGAATCCCCACGTACCTCTCGGGGTTTCGCAAAGGGATTCGTCGCAATATGGGGTTTCAAGCCGCGCACACGGGGATTGCTGCTTATTACACTGGTCACGCTAGGCTATCTGCTGGTGGAATTCTCCTTTAGCGCGCGGCTGGTCGATGTATTGGCCGCGAATCAGGACCCTGGCGTAATCCACGGGGTGGAGGTCGACGGCCGGCTGATATCGGGATTTGCCGTTGCACTCGTTTTCTGGCCCTTTTTCTTCAAGCCCACGCGCAGCAGGTTGATCAGTCTGGTACTGATCCTTTTTTCCACCTTGCTGGTCATGTCCGCGGTCTATCATGGTGAGCGCCAGCTCATCGATTATCTCGTTGACCAGTCCACACCCGAACAGCGCGCCCTGGCAGTCAGTGGCTCCCTCCTGCACCAGGGCCTGGCCAGTGGTGCGGTGGGGGAAAATGCACTTGGCGGTCTCTGGAGCGCCCAGACTTCGCAGTCCATCACCGGGCGGGCCTTCCTGGGCGTGGTGTCTTACCTGGCCGCCAACAGTACCGCCGCGGCAGCGCAAACCCAGGCGCTGGCTCCCAAGATATTGACCGATTCGATGCGTGAGAAAAACGGGGGGTTGGCTGGCGCCTATGCCGCGTTCCGACGTAGCCAGGCCGAGGTCAGACGGCAATACGCCCGTTACGAAGCCGGGGAGAGGCGGTATCAACAGGCCATGGACAATCCTGGTGCGGGTGCCGAGCAAGCCTGGCAGCGTTACCTGAGCGATCTGCAGCGCAAGCATTATGGATGGGGCGCCTCATTTCTAAGCCGACATCGGTCGCCGCCTTTGGCCGCCCCCGATTACGCCAGCAAGAAGATACGTCAGGCGCTGCGCGGCAAGGGACTGGACCTGCCAGATAACTGGAACACCGGCGACTACACGGGGTTTGCCAGGGCCTATGCCGCCCGGGTTCGTTCTCAGGCGCAGCGCGCTCACGCCCGCGAGCTGTCGGATATTGCGCCAGGCTTGAGCCTTGAGCAGTTTGCCAGTCAACCGCGAATACAACGAGCCTGGCATCAAAGGCTTGGCGTTTCAAACGGCGTGACGCTGCCCATAGGCGCCGTGTCCCAGGAATGGTTCAATCAACATCTCTTTACCCCTGCCGTCAGCGGTCAGGTAAAACAGGCGATTTCTCGATTCGAAGCAGGGACGCAAACCTATGCCGACGGGCAGTCACAGGCGAAGATGGGCCGCGCAGCCTTCGAGGCCATGATTGCGCCGGTGCTCGCACTGCTGTTCTCGCTGACCGGGGCACTCGTTCACGTCAATAAATCCCTGTTCTGGCTGATACATCTGATTGCCCGGCGAGGCTTTCAATCCGCCGTTGCGAAGTCAGGCGCCATTACCTTGATATGCCTGGGCGTGCTTGTGGCTGCGCCCTTTGCCATTCACACGCCCCTGACCTCCCATCCCACCTACATCGGGTGGGTGCAGGGCATGCGGGCGCAAGCCTGGCGTTCCCCGTCTGGCTTTCGATCCGCCCTGGGCGGATGGGTAGTTGATGATGTCATCAGGCTCGAGTCCGTCGCTTATCCGGTTTTCGACGCCGCCCGAACGACCCTGACCGCGGTGCAAACCCAAATGACAGCGCTCAATCGCCGGCATTGAGGACTGTCTGGAAAAGGGCTTGAACATTAATAATGCGTTTTGCTAGACTTGGGGTATCTGTCGGAGATTACTCACCATGACCCTCAATCAGACCATACCCCAGACCCCTCACCAGGAAACCCCCGCGGTCTTTTCAGCTCCCATGCCGCACTCGATCGATGCCATATCCTGGCAGGATACGAAGTGGGGGGTGATCGCTGTGGGTGCAAGCCTGCTCGGTCTCATATTGGTGGCGATGAGCTGTTTCGCCGCCTAACCTTCCCTGAACCGCCGCTCCAGCGAAACTGGAGTCCTTTCTTTTCCCATGATGACGCCTTCGGCGCCACGCTTTCGCATGCGTGGCGTTTTTGCTTTGCAAAATAATTGTGATTGATATAATGGAATCGTATTAATCAATTTGCAGCATGAAGAAGCCTCAAAATGGAAACGCCCGCACTTTCTTTCGCGAACGAGCCGCACGCCCCCGCACCGGGCCTGCACGCGCCGGTGCCGCGCGTGTGGACGTTTGATCCTGCGCAAAACCTGGACTTGCCCTTTCACGGACTGCTTTCGCACTTCGGTATCGATCTGGTCATGGATCTGGACCAGATCGTGCTCGACACCCCGGTGCGAGCCGCCATACGTGCCACGCACGTCTACCAGGACTACTCGGCCCGACTCGGACAGCAAGACCAGGTGCGCGATGTGATGCGGCATCTGGCCAACACACTCAAGCCGGCGCTGCCCACCTCCGATGAGCATGCCCTCGTGCCGCCGGAAGCTGTTTTTCGCGGTCGCCCGCGCGGTTAGGGATATTTCATGGCCACGGACACTCTCGCCCAAGTTCCGGCGCCTTCATCGTATCTTGAACTTCCTCAGTTTCCATACACCTGGCGCCTGCATCGGGCCATGATCGCGTACTGTCGTCGGCGTTCATCAAAAACGCTGTTGCCCGAGGACCTCCATCGGCTTTGGAGCTGGGCGCTGGCATTTCTGACGCTGGGCGTCGTCCTGGCCTGCTGCGCCTGGGAAGTTGGCATCGAAGCCATGCCCGTCTATCCCCCTCGGGTCTATGCGGCCGGTTCGCTGGTCGTTCTGTTGCTTGCGAGAATCGCAATAGGGCGCCGCCTTCTTTATGCCCGGCCGATGACCCTGCGTGGGGATTTCACCATTACCCCAGACGCCTATGCTTTCCTTCATGCACGGTTCGAGGCGACGGAAATGGGGCGCATCCTGGCAACGCTGCGCCAGGACCATATCCTGACCTGGGGTCAGGTTCGCTATCTTGCCAGGAAGTTGGATCGATACGCCCGACGCCGCGGCTAGTTCCCGCTCCTGGCCTTTGCTCAGACTTTCGTTCATCGCCTTGCTCCATCCGGCCGCAACGCGATGGTTCACCCATCGCCGCGGCATAGCACACGCCAGACTCATCACATCCGACCCCCATCGAGCAAGGGCGATGAGGGAGGGGTGTTTCATTGAGGCCGGTGCTGGGCGAGTTCGCTTTCATTTTTTGAGTTTTCACGGGGATCCTACTCATTCTCCTGGCATCTGCCCGTCAATGATACGTGGCCAGAGAATAGTCTCAAATTTGAAGGTTTCAAATAAATACGAACTATCGTATCAGTTCATAGATTCAATGAGCAAGCAATCCACTTAGAGTTGTACCTGGTTTCCCCCTGAGCCAGGAACTCTCATGAATCGTCATTTTCCCTCTCGCACGGTAACGTTGCCGCGCGTCCTAGCCCTGACCTTATCGGCCATTCTGTCCTTGGCTTTGGCCGGCTGCGCAGGCGGGGGTGGAGGAGGAGATGGAGGCGGGGACGGTGCCACACCGGCGCCCGCGCAGCCCGCACCCCTTCCCGCGCCGAATTGGCCCGTGCCGGTATTGCCCATCCTGTCGGCGCAACCGTCTAACGCACAGCCTCTCGATGCGATCGTCCAGCATAGCTTTGCCACCGGCTGGAATCAGGGATACGACGGTCAGGGCGTGCATATCGGGATTGTTGATTCCGGCGCCCGGCGCAGCGATGCCGGCCTGGCTGGACATGTCAGCTCGCTCACCAGCTTTTTCTACGATTCGACCAGCGGGCAGATCTATTCCCTGCCCATTACGCAAGACGACCCGGTAGGGCACGGCACTGACGTGGCCCTGACCATGGTCGGACAGCCCGTCGCCGGCATCAACGGCAACCAGACGGGCCTTGCTCCGGGTGCGGTCGTCGATGTACGTCAGGTTTCCCGGGTCGACGACCCGAAAGTCTACGATATGACGGCCTCGGTTGCGGCAATGGAGGATCTGGCCAACGCGGGCGTGCCGATCATCAACAATTCCTGGAATACTGCGGCGACCAGTCCGGTGCATACCCCGGCGGAAATCGAACAGATGTACGGGGATTATGCCAAGGGCTATCGAGCCGTGGTCGATGCCGGGACGCTCATCGTGCAATCGGCGGGCAATGACAGCGCCCCCGAACCGGACGATCATGCCCGCTATCCGGAGGTCGACCCGGGCATCCAGAAGGGCATGCTTACGGTGGTCGCGCTCGATGACGGCGGACAAGCCCTGGCGAGCTACTCCAACGCCTGCGGGACCACGGCACAATGGTGCCTGGCCGCGCCGGGGCACACATCGGTGATCGAGCCGGTCGGCACCGATGCCAACGGCACGCCCATTTATGCGGCGGTCGACTTCAATGGTACCTCGGCAGCCGCCCCCACCGTTTCTGCCACCGCGGCGACCCTTCTCTCCAAATATCCGTGGATGACCAATGATAATCTGCGGCAGACGCTTCTGACTACGACTGATGACCTGGGAACGCCCGGGGTAGACGATACATTCGGTTGGGGCCGGCTCGATGCTGCGCGGGCCATGAATGGGCCGGGCGCCTTCGATTTTGGACAGTTCACCGCCAACATACCCACGGGAAGCTATAGCTTTGACAATCCAATCAGCGGATCGGGCGGGCTAACCAAGACCGGGGGCGGCACGCTCGCCTTGACCCAGGCCAGCACGTACACCGGACAAACCCAGGTTAACGCCGGCACGCTCACATTAAACGGCGCGAGCATCGCTCAATCTTCCACCTACGTAGCCAGCGGGGCCACCCTGTCGAGTGCCGATGGTGCCACAGGCTCGCTCTCGAATCATGGGGACGTGCGCGTCGTGGGCGGCGGGCTGCATGTCCATGGCGCCTATGCGCAGGACGTCGGTGCCCGGCTCGATGTTGAACTGGGTCGGGTTATGCAAGTCGATGGCGTGGCTCGCCTGGCCGGCACCCTGGGCGTGCCGAGCATCGCCCAGGGCTACGTGACCTCGGTCGGTCGCCAACAGCCTGTCCTCACCGCTGCCAGCGTGTCCGGTGCGTTCTCGACGCTGGACGTGGCGCCGAGCCTACTCCTGGACGAGAGCCTGTCCTACACGGCAAACCAGGCCATTCTCACCACTACGCGCGAGGACGTATCCGGAACCGCTGAGGCCACCTCCGTCGGCGCGGCGGCTGCCGATACTGTCCGCTCCACTGGCAAAACGCTGGCAGCGGTATTCCACGGTTTTGACGCTTCGGCTGGTCCGAACGCCGTAATGGCCGCGGGGGCGAACAGCCTCGAGCGCACACCTAATGCTGACACCTACAACGCCAGCCTCTATACGCTATCCGGAGCGGTGTATGGCAATGCACTGATGGACCTGAGCCGACAGTCCGATGAAAACCAGGCGGCGCTTCGTGAAAAAATGGCAGGCACAGGCAGGGGACTCCAGGTCTTTGCTATTTCCGGATTGTCTGGCGCAAACCAGGCACCTCAGGGAGTGGCCGCCCGGTCCTGGCACTGGAGCCAGGGTGTGGGAATGGCGGCTCAAGTCAATCCAGTCTGGCGCCTGGGCGCGGCCATTGAGCATGGACAGGGACAATGGCACGAACGCTACGATGACGATATGCCATGGGATACGGCCGTGAGTGAAGAGGACTCACTGACCGGCATGGCGCGCTGGCAGCCGCATGCCGACGGCCTCTACCTGGCTGGCGCTCTCGGCTGGGAGGGCTACCGGCTCAGCACAAGCAGAACATTGGCGTTGGGGGCGATGCGAGAGGGGGTTTCCAGCCACCTGAACGGTCAGCTGCTCTCCCTGGATCTGTCCTCGGGCTGGGACATCCCGATTGGACAGGCCTGGCAGATCACGCCTAGTCTGGGCTGGCATCACGACCGTCTGGCCTGGTCTGGCTTTAGAGAGAACAATGCCTGGGGACTGGATGTGCAGGCCGGCCATGTCGATCAGGACGCGTTGCGCCTGGGATTGCGCATCAAGCTCAAGCAATCCGCGGCGACCTGGCCCTGGTGGGCGCAGCTCGACAGCGGCTTCGAGCAGACCGTCAACGGCAGCGGGGTGACCTGGCAGGGGACGTTTGCCGGGGATGCCCAGGCCGATGCGTCCGCGACCTCACCAGCCTGGGCCCGCGGCCGCTGGCGAGTTGGATTCCAGGCCGGCGTTCATACGCCCTCAGGCCTGCGCATGGTCCTCGGCATCGACACCATTGAGTCCGACGATTACGTACAGACAAACGCCCGGGTCACGATGAGCTATCCATTCAATTAGCGCAGCGAGAGATCACGACTTCAGTCTCGTATTGTTGTTTTCACGCACTTCCATGCATTCCGAATGATTTTGAGTGGGGTGGCTTTATTGCTACTATCTGGTTATCACCGTATCAATATCCATAACATTAAATTTCCATGATTACTGCCTCCATTTCCGCCTCGGTCCTGATGGTGATTGTCCTGGTTCTGGCCTATTTTTCGCGGAGTAAGTTGGAGTCGCTCCTCTATTACATCGCGGGCTATTTTTTTGGCGGGGATATCCAATCACGGATTGCGCTGGAAACCCCCGTGGCGAAAACCACCTTGATGACCGCTTCGGGAGACCTGGTTACCTATCTGCGGGTGAGGGGCGCGCGCCGGCTGATCGGGCCGGCCGAATTCAACGATATCTCGGAGAGAATCTCCGATTTGGTTCGCATCATGCTTTCCGATGGTACGGGGCGGCAGCACGCATTGAGCGTGGGATTTCTCTCGGATCCCCCCGGTACACGCAATATCGTGCGAAATCTGCTCCAGTCGATGCGAACCAGCGCCCAAAGAATGGGAGCCTCGAAACAGGCCCAGAAGTGGTTCGATGCGCGTGAAGACCTCATGAGCGAGCTGTGCAACGACGAGTCGGTCATCATTGCCCTGTATACCCTGCGCAGCGGCTTGAGTCCGAAGGAATCCGAGAGCTACGCACAGTGGGCAACCCAAGCCCGCCAGAAAGTCACCCAGCAGGCTGGAAAGAAAGGGGTGCGCGCCGGCGAGGCCGCCGATCCACTGTTCTCTCAGACGATCAAGCCGGTTTGGTCCATGTTGGCCCAGCGTCATAAGGCCATGGTCGACAGTTTCATTCATGGCACAGGCTCGGATCTGGTCGGGATTCTCGTCGAGGAACTCGAGGGCGCCGAAGCTCTGTACTGCCTGCGCCGTTTTGTGGACGGCACCCAGGTTCCCATCTCCTGGCGCCCGGACCTCTTTGGCGATCACGAACCGCGCGCGACGCAGGCCACGCGTTCGGGCGACGCCGCGCATATGCTCCCATCCCCCATTGCCAGACAGCTTTTTACCGAACCGATGCGGGAGCACTTCGATGCCTTCGAGACCGTCGAGCGCGAAGGGGTCTTCTATGGCTCACTCAAGCTGGATGTTTGTCCGCACGAAGAACCCGTGCCTGGCTTTGCGCGGTTCATGGGCAAGGTTGGGGTAGGTTTTCCATTTTCGATTCACTTCGAGGTCTCGCCCAACGGACTGGACTACAAGAAGATGGACCAGATGTTCTCGGCCTTTTTCGGTGGCTTCGGCTCGCATAACCGGGCCTTGCGCGATGCCTGGCAGGAGCTCAAGCGGCGTGCCGAGGTCGAAGGCGGCTACAACGGTGCGTTGCGCATGGTTTGCTCGACCTGGGCACGCGACGAGTCCACGCTGGGCGACCAGATATCCACCTTGAAAATGGCCTTGCAGAACTGGGGTGGCGCGACGGTGAGCAATGAATCCGGCGCGCCGGCCAACATGCTGCTCGCCAGTGCGCCGGGCTTGTCGCGTTTCAACCCCGCGCCGTATTTGCCAGCCCCCATTGAAACCGTTTCGCGGATGTTGCCGCTGTACCAGCCAGCCTCGCCGTGGGATGCCGGGCAGCTGTTGCTTCGGACCAGCCAAGGACGTCCCTATCCGGTCTTCCTTGGCGCATCGAACCAGGCTTTCTGGGGATCGCTGGTTTTTGCTCCGCCGGGACGCGGGAAGTCCTTCCTGATGAATGCCTTGAACGCCGGACTGATCTTCTCGCCCGGTCTGTCTGATCTCCCTTACATGACGATCATCGACAAGGGCATGAGTAGTGCCAACGTGATTGAACTTGCCCGGGCCATCCTGCCACCGGAACGCCGCCACCAGGCGCTGTCCATCCGCCTGCGCAACACCCTGGACTATGCCGTCAACCCCTTTGACACCCAGCTTGGACTGGACCACCCCACGGAGCGGGAACGGGACTTCCAGGTCAACCTGATCTCGGCCGTGTGTCCGAATCTAGGGCCAGAAGGCGTGCGCTTCGTCGGTCAAGTCATCGATGAAGCCTACAAGATGCTCGGTCGCGACAGCCTCCAGGCCCGGCGTTGGCAGCGGGCTTTGGACGCGGAGATCAGCGCCCGGCTCGAGGCCGAGGGCGCCGGCCTCGACGATAACGACATGCCCCGGATATGGGAAGTCGTGGATCGCCTCTTTGATATGGACGATCCGCATGCGGCCTCGATGGCGCAGCGCTTTGCCGTCCCGATCCTCGATGACCTGATCAGTGCCGCGCATGCTGACTCCGTCCAGGATCTCTATCGGAACACGCCGGCGCCAACGGGAGAGAAAATCACGGATGTCTTCGTGCGTTCAGTGACGACGGCGGCACGGGAGTACAAGCTGCTCTCGACCTACACCCGCTTCGATATCGGCGATGCCCGGGTCGTTTCCATCGACCTCGAAGAAGTGCTCGCCAGCGCGACCTCCGAAGAGAGCCGGCGCCGTGCGGCCGTCATGATCCTCTTCGCGCGCCAACTTGGCGCAAAAAACTATTACCTCAAGTACGAAGAAATCGCACCTTTGGTGCCGAAGCGCTATGAGGCCTACCAGAGCCGCCGCGTCAAGGTCATCTTCGAGACCCTGAAGTTTCTGGAGTACGACGAATTTCACAACGCCCACGGCATGATGGATGTGCTGCGGATGGTGGAACAGGACTTCCGGGAAGGGCGTAAATACCAGGTCGTGACGCTTCTTTCCTCGCAGCTGTTTGGCGACTTCTCTCCGCAGATGATCGAGGTGACGACCAACTTCTTCATTCTCGGCGTGGGTTCGGCCGAAGCCTCGCACAAGGTACAGGAGGCCTTCGAGCTCTCAGAGACAGAGCGCAAGTGCATTTTGAACGATTGTCTGGGCCCCGGCCCGAAGGGTGCGCCACTCTTTGGCATGTTCAAGACCGATCGGGGAACGGTCACGCAGTTCCTCTTTAACTCGGCCTCATCCATGGAGCGATGGGCCTTCAACTCATCGGCATTGGACGTAGCGGTGCGCAGCGCCGTTAGAAATCTGCTCAATGACAACTACTGGAGCACGCTCCTGCTGCTCTCGGAGATTTTCCCCTCTGGCTCGGCCCGGGACGAAATCGCCCGGCTGCGCGAAACCATGGCCGCGGACGAGACCGCTGACGACGAGGGCGTGGCCGCCACCGTCGCGCGCAGCGCCGTCGAGTCCTACCGGCGCCGCCACCCCGTCTGACACTCTGGAGTCCGCATGTCCATCGAAGCCATCGGTCTTATCCGTATATCCGCTACCCCTCTTCACGTGCGCCTTTTCAAAAAGGCCATCGCCTGGGGTCAATGGGTCGCCGCGCTGGCGCTCTTCTCCTGCGTGTTTTACGTCATGTTCCGCTATTTACCACCGCCGCCCCGGTTCCCTCGGAACAGTTATGCATTGATCATGATCCTGACCGCGTGTGTCGCGGCAAATAACATCATTGCCACCGCCAGATCGGCTTCATATGCCGCCAGGTGCGCGGGCAGACGTATTGGGATGCTGTTTATCTGCGGTGTGGTCGTGGCGCTATTTTTCAACGGAATGCTCTAAGCACAGTGATAACCCGTTGCAACACAAACAAAAAAGGAAAGCATGATGAATTCGTCCTCCTCCAGACTCATTCTGGCCGGTTTGCTCAGCGCAAGCCTCGCTGTGCTCGCGGGGTGTGCCAACAATACCGCATCAAGTGAAATTTATACCTATGCCCAGACTCAGCGCCTGCAGTTCGTGCGGCTGGGGACGGTGTTGAGCGTGCGTCCGGTCACCATCGAAAAATCGCGCACTACCGGCGTCGGAGCCGTCGCTGGCGGCGCGCTCGGCGGCATCGCCGCCAGCGCCATTGGCGCGGGCACCGGACGCATCCTTGCCGCTTTGGGGGGCGCACTGCTGGGTGCGGGCGTGGGCAACACAGTGGAAAACCAGATGGATCACGACAAGGGGCTAGATATTACAGTCAAGCTCGATGACGGAGAAATCAAATCCCTGGTGCAATCGGCCGACATGCCGGTGAGGGTGGGGCAACGGGTGCGCATCACCGGCGGGCAGGCCGGGCAACCCGTGCGGCTCGCGCCGATGTAACGGAGCCGGACTTGAACGTCATCATCGAGTCTTTGGGTGCGGGAAAACTTGCGCCAAAGGTCCAGGCCCAGCTGGACGCATTGCTGGAGACGGCCCGTCGGTCTTTCGATCCAAAGGAACTGGAAGCGGAACAGAGCGCGAATTTCGCCCAGGTCCTGTGCGGCTTTATCAAGGCGCGACAACCTCTCCCGGTTCCCGCGTTCTGTGTCCTGTTCCGGGACGAGATCTTCAACGATGGGCGCGAGAAGGAGCGGCTTATCGCGCACGTCGCAGTCCAGATCGGCCAGAGCGCTACGCTCGATATCCACGGGTGGGGCGCCATGGAGCGTGGCCGCCAGGCAGCCTTGAGCCGGCGCAGCGACGGCGGGCACTTCGTCTTCCACCGGCAGACCGTGCTTGAAGATCCGGCGCTTGGCGCGTTATGCCGCCAATATGGCCTGGACTGGTCATCGGACAAGCAGGCTGACTACGCGCGACTCGTCAGCGAAGCAGGGTCTGTCGCCCGGACCACTCGGCGCCGGTCTCGTCACGAAGTTTCCTGAGGGCTACCGGTCGCGCACCAACTGTTACAACTTCCCCGAATCGACCGTCAAGGAGCCCTCCAGATTAGTTCTTCTGGAAATTCAAGCACCTACATCATCCCCTTCCGACGTCTGGAAAATACCCATTGAGGGGAAGGGGGTGAACGCGTCAAAAATCGCTTGAACATGATAAATAGACTCTGATATGGTAGAAACCATCTAATCGAAAAACGCCCGCCAGGATTGACGGAATCCGCGTTTCGATTGAACAGGCGAGCGGCGGTTGTCGCCACGCCATTACCCCTGTCAGGACGTCTTCACTCTCATTTATCGCTCCGGGTCGATGCCTTCGGCCGGGACCTTTATCCCCCGGAATTTCTCATGCAAACCCAAACTGTCTCCGCTTCAATCGAATCCTCCTATCACGTCATTGGGCGCAACGGCGCTCTGGTTCCCTTCGATGCCTCTCGCATTGGCGTAGCCATCACTAAAGCCTTCCTGGCCGTCTACGGCGCGCAGGGCGCGGGGTCGGCCAGCGTACGGGAACGGATCGAGACGCTGGCCGCCCAGGTCGTCCAGACCTTGACGGGCGAGCAGGGTGCGGCGCTGAACATTCCCCTGGAAGATATCCAGGATCAGGTTGAAACGGTACTGATGCGGGCAGGCGAACATGACGTCGCCCGGGCCTACGTCCTGTATCGGGAGAAACGGACCCAGGAACGCGCGGCGCAGGCGGCGCAAGCCTCCCCGGCCAAAACCATCCAGACGATCATGAAGGACGGCCAACCCAGTCCCCTGGATACCCAGACACTGCGCCAATGCATCGATGAGGCCGGCGAGGATCTGGACATCGATGTGGACACGGACCGGATTCTCTCGGAGACGACCAAGAATCTGTACGATGGCGTGCCTGTCGACGAGGTCTTCAAGTCCGCCATTCTCGCAGCCAGAGCATTGATCGAAACCGATCCTGCCTACAGCCGTGTTTCGGCGCGTCTGCTGCTGCATACGATCCGGGAAGAGGTATTGGGCGAGGCTGTGTCGCAGTCCGACATGCAGGCTCGCTACGTGACGTATTTCCCGCAATACATCGCAAAAGCCATCGACCAGGGGCTGCTCGACCCCAGACTTGGCGAGTTCGACCTCGCACGACTCGGAGCGGTGCTCAACGCCAGTCGTGACAAGCAATTTACGTACCTGAGCATCCAGACACTGTATGACCGTTACTTCCTTCATGAGGCGGGTGGCCGGCGGCTCGAGCTTCCACAGGCCTTTTTCATGCGTGTGGCCATGGGACTCGCACTGGATGAAACGGATCGCGAAGCCCGTGCCATCGAATTCTACGAAGTGCTGTCGTCCTTCGACTTCATGAGCTCGACGCCCACGCTGTTCAATTCCGGCACGCTGCACTCGCAACTTTCGTCGTGCTACTTGACCACCGTTTCCGACGACCTGATCGGCATCTATGACGCCGTCAAGGAAAACGCCCTGCTCTCCAAGTATGCGGGTGGGCTGGGTAACGACTGGACGTCGGTGCGGGCCTTGGGCAGCCACATCAAGGGCACCAATGGCGAGAGCCAGGGCGTGGTGCCCTTCCTGAAGGTCGTCAACGATACGGCTGTCGCCGTGAACCAGGGCGGCAAGCGCAAGGGCGCGGTTTGCGCCTACCTCGAGACCTGGCACCTGGACATCGAGGAATTCCTCGACCTGCGCAAGAACACCGGCGACGAACGCCGCCGCACCCACGACATGAACACCGCCAACTGGATCCCCGACCTGTTCATGAAGCGGGTCATGGAAGAGGGCGATTGGACCCTGTTCTCGCCCTCCGACGTGCCAGACCTGCACGACAAATACGGCCGCGCCTTCGAAGCGGCCTACACGGACTACGAACGCAAGGCCCAGGCCGGGGAAATCCGTCTGTTCAAGACCGTTCCAGCCGTGAAGCTGTGGCGCAAGATGCTCTCCATGCTGTTCGAGACCGGTCATCCCTGGCTGTGCTTCAAGGATCCGTGCAATATCCGCTCGCCCCAGCAGCACGTAGGCGTGGTGCACAGCTCCAACCTTTGCACCGAAATCACGCTCAACACCAACGAGTCCGAGATCGCCGTGTGCAATCTCGGTTCCGTGAATCTGCTCGCGCACCTCAAACAGGAGGCCGATGGCCGGTTCAGCATGGATCATGCCAAGCTCGAACGCACCATCACGACGGCCATGCGCATGCTTGATAACGTGATCGATATCAACTACTACGCCGTGGACAAGGCGGCCAACTCCAATGCGCTGCATCGTCCCGTCGGACTGGGCATGATGGGATTTCAGGATTGCTTGCACCGGATGCGCGTGCCATTCGGCTCGAAAGAGGCGGTGGAATTCGCGGACAGCTCCGCCGAAGCGGTGTGCTACTACGCCTACTTCGCCTCGAGCAATCTGGCCCGGGAGCGCGGCGTCTACGCCACCTACAAAGGGTCGCTCTGGGATCAGGGTATCCTACCGCCGGACTCCGTCGCGCTATTGCGTAAGGAGCGAGGTGAAGACCTGGTTCAACTGGATAACTCGCGGTCGCTGGATTGGGCGGCGCTGCGCGCGAAAATTGCCCAGCACGGCATGCGCAATTCGAATTGCGTGGCCATCGCGCCGACCGCCACCATTGCCAACATCGTGGGCGTCTCGCCTTGCATCGAACCCACCTACCGCAATCTGTACGTGAAGTCGAACCTGTCGGGCGAGTTCACTGTGGTCAACGAGTTTCTGGTGCGCGATCTCAAGGCGCGACGCTTGTGGGACAGCGTCATGGTTGCGGATCTCAAGTATTTCGACGGCAGCCTGGCCCAAATCGACCGCATCCCCGCGGATCTGCGCGAGCTCTACGCCACGGCCTTCGAGGTCAATCCTTCCTGGGTCATCGAATGCGCCGCAAGGCGCCAGAAATGGATCGATCAGGCGCAGTCCCTGAACATCTTCGTCAAGGAGGTCACGGGCAGGACGCTCGATCAGGTCTACAAACTTGCCTGGCTGCGGGGGTTGAAGACCACGTATTACCTGCGTTCGAGTAGCGCCACCAGTGCCGAGAAGTCGACCGGGCGCGGGGGTGAGCTCAACGCGGTCGCCCACACCGCCGCTTCAGAGCCTGAAATTGTCGGCAAGGTCTGCATGCTTCGTCCGGGCGACGAAGGCTTCGAGGATTGCGAAGCCTGCCAATAGGAATAGATCAGGTGATCGAGCGGGTTGGCGCAGGGCGGACGCGCCACCCGAGACTCTCACCAAGGACTCTCCACGTCCGCCAACTCACTCTTCAAGGACATGACCATGTTGGACTGGAATGACACCCCCGCGACTGGCGCCGAAGCGCCGGCGTCCCGTCGCCCGATCGATGCGAACACCCTGGCAAAGATTGCCATTCGCGAGACGCTCAAGCCAACCTCGCAACCCGAAGCGCAGACTTCTCACCGTGTGCAGGCCAGCGAAAAGCGCATCATCAATGGGACAACCGACGTCAACCAGCTGGTTCCGTTCAAGTACAAGTGGGCCTGGGAAAAATACCTGGCCACCTGCGCCAACCACTGGATGCCCACCGAAATCAACATGTCCCGGGACATCGCCCTCTGGAAGAACCCCGAGGGCCTGACCGACGACGAACGCCGCATCGTCAAGCGCAACCTGGGCTTCTTCGTCACCGCCGACTCCCTGGCCGCCAACAACATCGTACTGGGCACCTACCGCCACATCACCGCCCCCGAAGCCCGCCAGTTCCTGCTGCGCCAGGCATTCGAGGAAGCCATCCACACGCACGCCTACCAGTACATCGTCGAAAGCCTCGACCTGGACGAATCGGAAATCTTCAACGCGTACAACGAGATCCCCTCCATCCGCGCCAAAGACGAATTCCTGATCCCGTTCATCAACGTCATCGCCGACA